>CABEAA010000139.1_pt1 | contig 14059 bp, 14 predicted proteins | sample 3132281 | NCBI WGS metagenome assembly CABEAA01 (sample SAMEA5534341, study PRJEB31848) | metagenome | biome: tundra; feature: field; material: soil | place: USA | collected 2013-05 | depth 0.45 m
CGGAGAGTGGGTCGGAAGGTGCGCCCAATCGTGCGCCCGATCCCGAGGCGGAGCCGCGCCCGACGATCCGACCGAGCAACATCATGCGAGGCCGGCCGTGAGCCCGGCGGGCCTGATCCTGGCCGTCGAGACCAGCTGCGACGAGACCAGCATCGCGCTCGTGGAGAACGGGCGGCGGATCCATTCGAACGTCATTGCCAGCCAGGTCGCGATGCATGCCGCCGCGGGCGGGATCGTGCCCGAGGTCGCGGCGAGGGCCCACCTGCGTTGGATCGTGCCGGTTCTCGACGAGGCCTGGGCCGCCGCCGGGGCGAGCTGGGACGACGTCTCGGCCGTGGCGGTGACGCAGGGGCCCGGCCTGGCCGGCTCGTTGCTGGTGGGCATCAACTTCGCCAAGACGCTCGCCTACGTCCACGGCAAGCCGCTCGTGCCGGTGAACCACCTCGAGGGCCACCTCTATGCAGCGTGGCTGGACGACGACGCCCGAGAAGTTGCCGAGCCGGTTTTCCCGCTGGTGGCGCTGATCGTCTCAGGCGGGCATACGTTCCTGGTGGAGATGCGGGACCACCTCCAGTACAGGTTGCTCGGCGAGACGGTCGACGACGCGGCGGGAGAGGCATTCGACAAGGTCGGCCGGCTGCTCGGCCTGCCGTACCCGGGCGGGCCGGAGATCATGCGCGCCGCGGCCGGAGCGACGCGTCGGGATGTGACCTTCCCGCGCGCCTGGTTGGGCGACACGTTCGACTTCAGCTTCAGCGGCCTCAAGACGGCGGCGCGGCGAACCGTCGCACTGGAGTCGGGCGAGGGGAACGGCCACGGAACGGAGCCGCTCCCCGATGATCGCGTCGCGGAGCTCGCGTACGGGTTCCAGGAATCGGTCGTGGACGTGCTCGTGACGAAGACTTTGCGAGCCGCGCGCACCGTGGGGGCGCGGTCCGTCGTCCTGGGAGGCGGCGTGGCCGCGAACCGGGTGCTGCGGGATCGCCTGGCCGACGCCGCGCGGAATGCGGGGATCCCACTGATCGTCCCGCGGCCGGTGCTCTGCACCGACAATGGGGCGATGATCGGGGCGGCGGCGGCGCGACGCTGGGAAGCTGGGGCACGAGCGGGGCTCGACCTCGACGCGCGGCCGTCGATGCCGCTGGCCCACCGGTGAGCGAGTCTCCGATCCCGATATCGGGCCCTCGCCGGGCCCCGCGGCTCGATCCGCTCGCCATTCGCCGGCTCCTTCGCGCGGAAGGGCTGAAGGCGCGCCACTCTCTTTCGCAGAACTTCCTCGCCGATCCCGACGTGCTTCAGGCGATCCTCGATCTGGCGGCGCCCGAGCCCGGTCGGCGCGTACTGGAGGTTGGGCCCGGGCTGGGGATCCTCACCGGCGGCTTGCTCGCGGGCGGGGCCGCGGTCACGGCGGTGGAGCTGGACCGGCGCCTGGCCGAGCGCCTGGGTCGCGTCCACGAGGGCGCGATCGCCGACGGCGCTCTCAACCTCGTCCAGGGCGACATCCTCGACCAGGGGATTGCGGAGCTGATCGCCTCGCCATTCGAGGTCGTGGCCAACGTCCCGTACCACATCACGAGCCCGATCCTGCACCGCTTCCTGGGCACGGCGCCGCGGCCCGACCGGCTGGTCCTGATGCTGCAGCGCGAGGTCGCGGAACGCATCTCTGCGGCGCTCGGCGGGATGAGCTACCTCTCCGTGTTCGTCCAATACCACGCCTCGGTTCGGATAGCGTTCGTCGTCCCGCGCGAGGCGTTCGAGCCCGCGCCGGCGGTCGAATCCGCGGTAGTCGTAATCGACACGCTCGATCCGCTCGGCGAGCGCCCCCGTCTACCGGCGGCCGAGGAGGCGGGTCTCTGGCACCTGGTCCAGGTCGGTTTCCACGAACGCCGCAAGATGGTCCGCAACGTCCTGATCCGGCAGCTGGGGCAACCCGCGGACGCGATCGATCGAGCGCTGGCCGGCTGTGCGATCGACGGCGAGCGGCGGCCCCAGACGCTGAGCGTGGATGAATGGATCGCGCTGCGGGCCGCGCTGGGCGTGAAGGCGCCCGCCCACCAATGAGCACTCCGCGGAAGACACGCGAGGAGCCAGCCCCCGCGATGGCCGAGCCGGGGCACGAGCCCGATCGCATCGTCCGCGAGGCGCCGGCCAAGCTGAACCTGACGCTTGCCGTGATCCGGCGGCGTGCCGACGGCTACCACGCCCTGCATTCGGTCATGGTTCCGCTGAGCCTGGCCGACACCGTTACGGTTTCGTTGGCGCGGGTCTCTGCGGCGCCGAGCCAGAAGGGGCTGGGCGACTCCACGGCCGAGTTCGACTCCACGGCGCGGCTCGACTCACTCGCCATCTCGGGGTTCGAGGTGGCGGGCGTCGGCCAAAACCTGGTGTTGCGGGCGATCGTTCGCGCGCGGGCCGCCGTCTCGGAAACCTGGCCCAGCGCGCCCGCGCTGCCGCCGCCACTCGCGGCAGAGCTGGTGAAGCGCATTCCTATCGCCTCGGGCCTGGGGGGCGGCAGCAGCGACGCCGCCTCGGCGCTGGACGCGGCGCTCGAAGCCTGGGACGCAACGCTTTCCATCGATCGGGCATTGGCCTTGGCCATGGCGCTCGGGTCCGACGTGCCATTCTTCCTCGCTAGCGGAGCTGCCCGCATTTCGGGACGGGGGGAGTTCGTCGATCCACTCCCGGATCTCAAGGGCAGGCAGCCGGCGGTTCTGCTCGTTACACCCCGTGTTGCCGTCTCGACCCGCGAAGTCTTCGAGGCGTTCAGCCGAGGTGTGCGGCCTATCCACCCGGAGGCCGCGCAGGATGTCTCGGAGCGGTTGGCTGCGGACATGGCTGCGGGGTTGCGGGGCGTTGCTCTTCTCGGGCGGGCGGCGGAACTGGCCACGTCCAACGACCTGCTGCCCGCTTCGGTCGCCGTGGTGCCGACGCTTCTGCCATTCCGGATAGCTCTGGCGCGGCTGTTGGCGCTTCCGGTGGGCCAATCCGGGTCGGGCCCAACGTGCTGGACGCTCTATTCGTCGCTAACAGCGGCGCGCAAGGCGGCCCGAGTAGTCGAAAAGGCCATTCAGGCCGGAATGTTGCCCGATATCGGACACGGCCCGCCGTTCGTGGTGGCCACGACGATCCTGACCCGGCCGGCCGCGAGCCCCGCCGACCGGGCGACGAGCCCGGCCGACGACAACCGCGGACACCGAGTTCCGCGCGGAGGCGACAATGTAGCCGTCTCGGAACCGGAGTCGCCGACCAACGGCTCAGTCGGCGAGTCGGCCGAGCAAGACGAGAGGTAGGTTCGATGCCCCGCGAGGAAGTTTCCGCGCCTGAGGCGCCAGCGGCGATCGGGCCCTACAGTCAGGCCATCGCCGTAGATGGGTTCCTGTTCTGTTCGGGTCAGCTTGGAATGGACCCGAAGACCGGGCAGCTCGTCGACGGCGTCGAAAGCCAGACCGAGCAGGCACTGATGAACCTCACGGCCGTCCTGGGTGCGGCGGGCTTGTCGGCGGGGGACGTCGTCAAGACCACGATCTTCCTGGCCGATCTAGCTCACTTCTCCACGGTCAACGCCGTCTACTCTCGCTTCGTTGTCGAGCCGGCACCCGCGAGGAGCACGGTCCAGGTGGCCGCTCTTCCTCGAGGCGCACTGGTCGAGATCGAAGCGATCGCCCGCCGTTCGAGCTGAACTGAGCCGTTCGAACTGACGCCACTTGCCAGGCCTTCCTTGACACCTTCGCGAGACCACCCATACGATGCCGGAACCTCTATGACGAGCGACGACCAACCAACCCAACATGGCGCGCTGCCGGTCGTGCTCGCGGCCGGGCTTGGGACGCGCATGAAGTCCCGCCAGCCCAAGGTGCTGCACGAGTTGTGCGGTCGGCCGATGCTCGCGTACGTGCTCGACGCGGCCGGTGCCGTCAGCGACCGGCGCCCACTGGTCGTCTACTCGCCCCACACGGCGGCGCTCACCGAAGTCTTCGGGCAGCGAGCCGACTTCGCGCTCCAGGCCACTCCCCGAGGCACGGCCGACGCCCTCAACGCCGCCCTCGCCGTGGCGCCCAAAGATGCCACGGAGCTGCTGGTCCTCTCCGGCGATGTGCCCCTCGTGGATCCGATGCTACTCGCCGAGTTGATCGAAACGAGGCGGCAGCGGGGCGCGGTCATGGCATTGATCGCCGTGGCCACCTACGAGCCGGAGGGCCTCGGCCGCGTGATCCGCAGCGAGGACGGCGGCGAGGTCCTGCGCATCGTCGAGGACAAGGACGCCACCCCCGAAGAGCTGGCCGTCGACGAGATCAATGCCGGCATCTACGCCTTCGACGCGGCGTGGCTGCGCAGGCGACTCGGCGACGTGAAGCCTTCGCCGGTGTCTGGGGAGCTGTATCTCCCGGAGCTGGTGGCTCTGGCTCGGGCGGACCATCGGCCGGTAGTCTCGATCGAAGTCGAGGATGACGGCACGCTAGCCGGCATCAACGACCGCTCCCAGCTCGCGGCCGCCGAGCTCGATTTGCGGATGAGCATCAACGAAGCGCACATGATCGCGGGCGTGACGATGGTCGATCCGGCCCGGACCTACGTCGACCATTCCGTCGAGCTCGCCCCGGACGTGGTCCTCGAGCCGGACGTGATCCTGCGCGGAACGACTCGGATCGGCGAGGGGACCAGGATCGGAGCCGGCAGCCAGATCATCGATACCGTGGTCGGGCGAAACTGCTACATCTGGGCCAGCGTTCTCGAATCCTCCGAGGTGGAGGACGAAGTCCAGATCGGACCGTTCTCGCATCTGCGCCCGAAGTCTTCGATCGGATCGAAGGCGAAGCTCGGCAACTTTGCCGAGGTCAAGGCGAGCCGTCTGGAAGCCGGCGTCCAGCAGCACCACTTCAGCTACATCGGCGACGCCGAGCTTGGCGAACGGACCAACGTCGGCGCCGGCACGATCACTTGCAACTACGACGGCGTCCGCAAGCACAAGACCAAGATCGGCAAGGATGTCTTCCTCGGCTCGGACACGATGCTCGTAGCGCCGGTCGAGCTGGGGGACGGGGCCCGCACCGGCGCGGGATCGGTGGTCACGAAGGACGTGCCGGCGGGCATGCTCGCCGTCGGCGTCCCCGCCAGGATCCGCAAACCGCGCGACAGCGGAACGCCGCCCGACGAAACTGCCCCATGAGCGACGTCATCGTGCAGTTGCTGGTCGTCCTCTTCCTGGTCCTGATCGAGGCCGTCTTCGTGGCGGCCGAGATTGCGATAGTCACCCTACGGCGAAGCCGCCTCGAGCAGCTGATCGAAGAGGGGCATCGCGGCGCTCCGGCCGTGCGGCGCCTGCTCGCGGATCGGAGTCGTTTCCTCGCCGTCGTGCAGATCGGCGTCACGTTCGTGGGGTTCCTGGCCGCCGCCTACGCGGCCGAGAACTTTGCCGACCGTCTGGCTCCTGTGCTGGCTGGCGTGCCGCCGCTGAAGGACGCGGCCGTCGGGATCGCGGTGCTGGTCATCACCGTTCTCCTTGCTTTCTTTACGATCGTGTTCGGGGAGCTCGTTCCAAAGAACTTTGCACTCAACCACACCGACCGCGTCGCCCTGACGCTGGCCGGCCCGATGGAGTTGACCGCCAGAATCCTGAAGCCGCTGGTGGGCCTCCTGACCTGGACGACACGTGCCATCTCCGGCGGTCCGAACCCGGATACGGCCCGCCAGGCCCAGATCGGCAGCGAGGAACTGAAGCTGATCGTCGAGCGCGGTGGCGAGGAGGGCGTCCTCGAAGCTGAAGAAGAGCAGATGATCAGCGCCGTCATCGAGCTCGGCCAGCGTCGCGTCCACGAAGTCATGGTCCCGCGCACCGACATCCAGACTCTGCAGGCCACGGCCACGCTGGACGAGATAATCGATACGATCGTTTCCGAGGGCCACAGCCGCATCCCCGTCTACCGTAAGTCGATCGACGAGGTGATCGGCATCCTCTACGCCAAGGACCTGCTCCCGCTGCTCAAGGGCGACAACCAGGGACTTGATCTGCGCAAGATGCTCCGGTCGCCGCTCTTCGTGCCGGAATCGATGTCCATCGACGACCTGCTCCACATGCTCCAGCGGCGGAAGGTGCACATCGCCATCGTGCTGGACGAATATGGCGGCACCGCCGGAATGGTCACGATCGAGGATCTGATCGAGGAGATCGTGGGCGAGATCCAGGACGAGTACGACGTCGAGGAGCCGATGACGGAGCGGCTCTCGGAGCACGTGGCGCGGGTCGATGGCCGCGCCTCGGTCGACGATCTGGCCGACCTGTTCGACCTGGAGCTCGGCGACCTCGAGGATTCGGACGAGTACGACACGGTGGGTGGGCTGATCTACCACCGCATCGGTGGCGTGCCCAAGCCGGGCGACGAAGTCCACATCGACGACTACGGCCTGACGTTGACGGTCGAGACGACCGACGGTCACCGGGTCGGCAAGGTGCTCGCCGCGCGCTCGCATGCCGAAGAGAATGGGCAGAGCCAAGCCGAGGATGGCCGGGAGCGCTGAGCGGGGGTCCGGCCAACCGTCCCGCCGAACAGTCCCGTGCTGGGGCCGCGCTCGCGCCGAAGCGGCTCTCCCGTCCCGCAAGAGCCGCTTCCGTTCCCACTCAACGCTGTCCCCGGCAGCGCTAACGTCTGCAGACGCTAGCGTCCGGGCATCGGTTGGCCGGGTCGAGCGTGGCGGAGGGTCAACGCCGTCCTTCAGCCCGATGATCGCCGCGTTACGCTTCCCCGCGCAGCGTTGAGGGGGAAAGAGGGACCCGCAGCCACTTTGCGCTTTCCCCGGTGTCATTGAGGGGAAACGGCGCCCGGTGGCGCCGCGCTCCGATGCCCCTCCGATGCCGCGCCCGATGCCGCGGCCCGCGCCAGGCGTCAGGCTTTGATCACTTCCACGATGATCTTGCGGAGCGACTCGAGAGCATCGGCGTCGACGACACCGGCGGCTTCCAGCTCCGTGAGAGCCTGGTCGCGATACTGGCGGGCCTGATCGCGGGTGTAGTCGCGCCCGCCCAGCCGTTCGATCAGGGTGACCGCATCGGCCACCAGACAATCCTTGGGCTCGTCGGTCCGCCATACCCGCTCTAGCAGCGCACATTCTTCGGGGCTCGCGTGGTTGAAGGCGTAGATCACGGGCAGCGTCATCTTGTGCCGCGCTACGTCGGATGGCTCCTTGCCCGTCTGCCGCTGCTCGCCCCAGATTCCCAGCAGATCGTCGTTGAGCTGGAAGGCGATCCCGAGCGCCCAGCCGAAAGCCCGGTAGCGGGCGATGACCGCCTCGTCGTCCGTGGCCAGGAGGGCGCCCGCCTCGATCGAGGCGGCGATCAGCGCCGCCGTCTTGCGCCCGATCATGTCGAAGTAGAGTTCCACCGACATGGGCTCGGCCTGCTCGCTGGCCCAGATGTCCAGGTACTGGCCCTCGCACAGCGCCAGGCACGTCATGTCGTAGAGCCGCATCACGCGCAGGACCTTGGCGTCGGAGAAGCCGAGGTCCGACAGGCGATGGAGCGCGACTCGGCTCAGCGTGAAGAGCGCGTCCCCGGCGTTGATCGCCTGCGGGATGCCGTGCAAAGCCCAAAGCGTTGCCCTGTGGCGGCGCTCGCGGTCGCCGTCCTCGATGTCGTCGTGGACCAGGCTGAAGTTGTGGCCGAGCTCAACCGCCGCCGCGCCCGGCAGTGCCGGCCGGTAGTCGCCCGCAATCGAGGCATAGGCGAGCAGTCCCAGGAGCGGGCGCATCCGCTTGCCGGACGAACCGCTGCCGTCGAGCCCGAGGTGGTAGCGGACCATGTCGTAGAGCCCGGCTGTGGGCGCATCGCGTTCGGCGAGCAGGCGCAGGATCTCCCGCTCGGTATCGGCAATCAGGTCGGGCAAGGCGACTGGCGGGTGCTGCACGGGCGGATGATACCAATCTGCTTTCAGAATCCCCGGTTGATGCGGATTCTGGCTCGGGCCGGCAGATTCGACGCCTCCGCTCGGGCGCTTCAGCCGCCGAGTCCTCGGCCGTCGATCGGGCGGACGAACGCGGAACCGGGATGGTCCGCGTCCGAGTCGTGGGGACCCAACGGTCCGCCCTCGCGCATCTTGGCTTGAGCCTCGTCCACCTCGATCGCGACGAGCTCCATGCGGATGAGGTCGTCGTCGGTGGCCGGTTCGTAGTCCTGCGGGGTGAGCCGTCCGGGGAAGTAGCGCTCGGTCAACGCTTCGAGGACCCGACGCTTGCGGGCCGGGTCGGCGACGCGGTGTGCGCGGCCGTATACGACCACGCTCCGATAGTTGGCCGAGTGGTCGGGCGCGGTCCGGGAGGCGATCAGATCGTCGATCAGGACTACCGAGACGGCAACGGGCCGGCCGTCCCGAAGCGCCCTCAGGGTTCCGCTGCCGGGCGAGCCGTGCAGGTACACGTGGCCGGACTCGTACTGGTAGAGGAAGGGGATGACCCGAGGCTCGCCGTTCTCGACGTAAGCGACGTTGGCGACGAGACCGGCGCGGAGGAACTCCTCGATGCGTTCCGGTACGCCGCGGTCGGCGTGTCGCCGGATGTTGGTCCGATCGGTGTGGGGCCCGGGAGTCCGGACTTTGGGTGTGTGGGTCTGGTCCATGCGCGCAGCTTACCGAGGGCGAGCGCCGCGCGGAAGGTGGTAGCGTGATGGCGTGCCCGCCCCGCGACTCTACGTGACCGACGCGATCGTCCTCTCCCGGTTCGACTACGGAGAGGCGGACCGGATCATGACGCTGTTCACGCCGTCGTACGGCAAGCTCAAGGCGATCGCCAAAGGCGTGCGCCGGACGAAGAGCCGCCTCGGAGGGAGCCTCGAGCCTCTGGCCGAGCTCCGCGTCGCCCTTGCGCGAGGTCGAACGTTCGACGTGGTGACCCAGGTCCAGGTGACCCACGCCTGGCTCCGTCTGCGCGACTCCCTGGAGTCCACGGCCACGGCCTGGTACTTCGCCGAGCTGGCCGACCGCGCCCTCGAGGAGCGTCACGAAGCGGAAGGGCTGTACGCGCTGCTGCGTCGCGCATATGAGCTACTGGACGCCGGCATGGATACCGGCCGCGTGGCCCGCTGGTACGAGATGCATCTCGCCGACGAGTTGGGTGTTCGGCCGGAAGTGGACCGCTGCGTGGAGTGCGACCGGCTGCTCGAGGCGGACGAGGAGTACCGCTGGGTCCCACCGCTGGGTGGCGTGCTGTGTTCGCGCTGCCCGGGGCCGCCGACCGAACGGACCGCTCTCTCGCTCGAAGCCCTGAAGCTGCTCAAGGCCTACCAACGTCTGGACGTGGAAGCGCTGGCGGGCTTGCGGTTGCCGGTGGCCGTGGAACGTGAGGTCGAGCAGGCGATGCGCGACTTCCTGCGGATCTCGCTGGAGCGAGACGCCCGCTCGCTGGAGTTCCTCGACGAAGTCAGGCGGGGCTAGAGCCGGCGGAGGACGCACCAGGCGGCGGGGACAAGCGGTACGAGGAGAGCGCCCGCTGCATGAGCGACGACACTTCCCACGCCGGGTCCGAGGCAAAGGTCATGATTACGGTCAGGGACTCTTGCCGCGATCGCAGCCCAACTCTCTGCGAGAAGCTCGGTGGCCGGCCGCCGGCCATGTCATTCGGACGCACGAAATCCACAGTGATCGCTCGCTGGCGGAAGAATCTGGCGAAGAGCGGGCTTATCCCGGGCTGGTATGGAGGGTCTATTACGGTGACGTCGATCCCTGCCACGTCACGCCAGAGCACGGGGCCCTTCCCCGGAAAGGTCTCGAAACCCATGTCGCCGACGATGAGCCTCGCCGGCTTCGCCAGCAGCAGCCCGATCCGCAGGCCCAGCAGACCGCCAATCAGCGCGAGTGTGAGGCCTGCCGCCAGAGGTGTGAGGTCTCCGTAGGCGATCGCACGACTGTCTTTCGCCACTACCGCCAACCCAAGCGCCGGCAGGCAAGCGCACAACGCAACGCCGATCACCACCTTCGTCCGATCGTACGGTATGGCGACGCAGTGCTCCAGGACCGGATGCCACACGTTCTTCACGTCTTCCGGCCCCCGCCGCGCGAGCCGATAGATCGCCCGGCGCCCCTCTCTGTCACGCCGGTTCGGGCTCTGGCGCTGCCGACAGGTCGGGTTCGCGGCGCTTTTCGTGGACCGGCCGCAGCAATGCCGCGCCGATGATGTAGCACAGCACGCCCATCAGGAGCGCCGCCCGTGGCCCCGTTCCGTAGCCCAGCCAGTGGTTCACCGTGTCCATGACGCCCGCCCCGCCCACCGCCAGCGCGAACGTACCCGCCGACGCAGTGGCCACGTTCGAGATGCCCATGTAGCGGCCGGTCGAGGCCTTCGGAACGATGTCGCTCATGAGCGCCCAGTCCACCGCCAGGAACGCGCCAGCCGATCCCGCGAAGAGGGCCGCGCCGAACATCGCCACGAGCAATACCGGCGCCACTGCCCCGAGGGCCAGGCCGATCGCGCCGGCCAAGCATGAGGCGTAGATCACCCGCTTGCGCCCGATTCGATCCGAAAGCCGCGCCGCCGGCATGATCGCGAGCGTCAGGAACGTCGCGACGATCCCGAGCAGGATCAGCTTCGTTTGGCCGGTCTCGACGGCGTTGAGGTGGAAGACCTGGGCCAGGTAAAAAGTGCTCAGGATCGGGTAGAGGGCGGCGCCGGCCAGGATGAAGAAGCGCGACCCGACGAGCCAGAGGAAGCTGCGCTCGGCGAGGATGTCCATGCCCCACGCCTCGCGGGCGATCGCGAACCACGATCGGCCATTGCGCGACTTGACGCGCGTGCCTTCATCGACGCGAACGATGACGCCGAGCATTGCGACGAACTCGACCAGGCCGATCGCCATCGTGCCGTAGAAGAACGCGTTCGAGTTCGTGCCACTTCCCCAGACGGCGAGGGCCGCCACGACGTAGCCGATCAGGTTGCCCAGGGCGGAGAAGAGCCCCAGCAGACCCGAGGCGAGCCCAACCTGCCGCGCCGGCACAAGATCCGGAACGTAGCCCTGGAAGGGTCCCTGCGCGAAGTTGGAGCTGAACTGGAGCAATGCCACGAACGCGCCGATCGCGGCTATTCCGTTGGCCGTGGCTATGCCGTACAAGAAGACGACGTCGAGGCTTGCCCCGATGAAGATGTACGGCTTACGCCTGCCCCATCGCGTGATGGTGTAGTCGCTGATCGAGCCGATCGTGGGCTGGACGACGATCGCGATGACCGTCCCGACGAGGGCGATCTGGAGGGCGCCGAGGCCTTCCCTGCCCTCTGGGGCAAGCCCGGCGAACTGTAGACGCCCGTTGACGATGTCGAGGATGCCGCTCCAAACCGTTGCGATGCCCAGCCAGTAGAGCGAAATACGCATCAGGTGCGTGAGCGGGATCGGCCGCGTGGGACGCCCCTCCGCGTCGAATTCGGCGACCTGCAAGGTCTCTGTGGCCTGGCCGGCCCCCATCGGCGGAACTCCTCTTCGTGGCTCAGCGACTCGCCCGTCGTCAGTATCTCCCGTCCTGACGGTGTCTGCCCGCCGACACTCGCTTGGCGTCGAGGCTGCTAGGCTCGCCGAGGTCGCCAGTTGAGAGAGATTCGAGATGGGGCTCTGCGAGCGGGAACCTGAAAACGGCGCGGTAGGCCTGGGCGCCGCCACTTATTACCTGTCTCTGGGCGACTCATTGTCCACCGGAGTCCAGCCGATCGGCCCGGAATCGTGGCAGTTCCGCACCGACCAGGGCTACGCGGACCAGCTGGCCGAATTGACGAGACCACGCCTGCCCGGCCTGCAGGTGGTCAAGCTCGGTTATCCCGGCGAATCCACGACCACGATGATCGACGGGAGCCTGGGCGAGTACCCCCACGGCAGCCAGCTCGCGGAAGCGGTCGCCTTCTTGTGCGAGCATCGGGGCTCGGTCGCTTTTGTCACGATCGACATCGGCTTCAACGACGTCCCGACCCATGATCTCGACGGGCTCGCGCTGGGCATGTCGGCCGTGAGCCGGAATCTGCCCGGCATTCTCAGCGAGCTTCGCAAAGCCGCCGGTCCCACGACCCCGATCGTGGGTATGACCATCTACGATCCGCTCCTGGCGAACTGGCTGGATGGGCCGGATGGGCAGCAGCTGGCGCGCGCCTCGGTCTTCTATGCCGTGCTGCCGATGAATGCCCATCTAGTCGAGATCTACCGGGCAGCGGGGATGGCGGTAGCCGACGTCGAGGGAGGCTTCTCGACCGCGGATTTCGAAACTCAGGTCTCGGTGGAGGGGATTGGCACGGTGCCGCTCAATGTGGCCCGGATCCTGGCCTGGACCTGGGCCGGCGCTCCACCGCCGCTCGGCCCGGACATGCACGCCAACTCGCTCGGGTACGCGGCCATCGCAGAAGCGTTCGCCCGCGAGCTGTCTCCGCTCGAGTGAGGCGGCGCCGCGCGACCGGGAGCCCGGCGCCGCGAGGGTCTGGATCAGTAGCCGCTGCTTGAGCTGGAACTGGCGCTCGGGGAGTACGTGCCGTTCAGAGGCGCGACGTACCACTTGTTGTTCGAGCCCTGTCCCTTGGTGTCGCCGGCGGCAGCGTCGCCCATGTAGTAGTAGAGCGGCTGCTGGTTGTAGGTCACCTGGACGATGCCGTCGGAACGGGTGATCGTCGCCCAGGTTCCCGTGGCTCCGGTCGGGCCGGTGATGGTCGCGCCGCTGGAAACGGCGAGAGGCGACCAGTTCGCCAGGCATTGGCTGCTGGTGCAGGCGCTCACATTGGGCGAGTCGGCAAGAAAGATGTACAGCGTCAGCCCGTTCTGGCCCGTCAGGTAGGTCCCGAGGGTCGAGTCGTTCGTCATGCCGACCGTTAGAGCGTTGGCCGCTCCGGTGGTCGGTGTCGTCGACGCTCCGGTGGTCGGTGTCGTCGACGCTCCCGCCGACGAGCATGCAGCCGCGATTAGCATCAGGGTCGCCGCCCCGGCGAGTGAGAGCAGTCTTCTGCTGGGACGCATGTGTGTCTCCTGGATTCCTCCCCGTCCTCGCGGGGGTCTGATGCTTGTACGTGCAAGCCGAGGGCCTGGGCTGCCGTTCAGGCAGGCGTCCCGGCCTGCGATCCTCGGCGGAATAGGCGGCCGAACCACTCGATCGCGCGTCACGTGGCGCAACCACTCGGCCCGCCCGACGGAGTAGCCCGGACCCTGCCCCATCCTTTGAGCAGGAGGCGGGGCGAGGTCGTCGTCCGGTTGCCGGACTGCCCGGGCGTCGGCTCAACGGCTGTCCCCGCAAGTCGCGGTAACCACGACGCAATCGTCTGGACTCGGGGAGGAACCAACCGTGCGCAAGAATTGGCTCGCGCTTGCTTTGGTGGCCGGACTCGTCGCTGCGTGCGGTGGGTCGGCCGGTACCGGCAGCCTTCAGGCCAGCGGAACGCCGGCGGGCGGAACACAGACCGGCGCATCGCAAGCCGCGGCGTCGCAGACCGCTGCCGGCGCCTCTGCTACGCCGACGGGCGGCGCTCCGAAGACGCTGGACGCCTGCTCGCTGATCACTGCCGCCGAGGCCGCAGCCGCCCTGGGCAAGCCCGTCGATCCGGGAGTGGTTCCGGAACCGGGAGCCCACAGCTGCCTCTTCTCCAGTAGCGTTCTCTCCACTGACGGCGTCGAGATCTCCATAAACAGCGTGGCCGACTTCAATCCCACGCAGAAGTCCATCCCCGGAATAACCATCACCCAGGTTTCCGGCGTCGGCGACGCAGCCTACACGACGAACGTCGGAGCCGGCATGGTTGTGCTCAAAGTCCGTAAAGGCCAGACCGCGTTCACGACCTCGGTGCTCCTCAAGGGTGCATCGGACAGCGATCTGTTAGCGGCCGAGAAGACCCTCGCACTGGCGGCCCTGGGTCGGATCTAGCTCAGGCTGATCCAGCCGGCGCGACCTGGTTGGAGCGGACCCGAGCGAACCCGATCGAGCCCGGCACGCCGCGCTGGTCTAAGGCGCGCGAGCTCCGATTGCGACGGTCCGAACGGCCCTCTCTCGATGGGAACGCACACTATCGAGATTTTCGACATAGGCGAGCATGTCATAGCGCAGGGTTCGTTCACTCTGACGCC
>CABEAA010000142.1_pt1 | contig 14002 bp, 9 predicted proteins | sample 3132281 | NCBI WGS metagenome assembly CABEAA01 (sample SAMEA5534341, study PRJEB31848) | metagenome | biome: tundra; feature: field; material: soil | place: USA | collected 2013-05 | depth 0.45 m
GCCGACGACCCTGCGCCGGCCAAGCCGAAGCGCAAGAAGGCGGCGGCGAAGCCCAAAGCTGAGCCCGAGGTCGCCGTTGCGCCTCCCGGCGCGTCCGAGGAGGTATCCTCGTAGCCCGGGGCGCGCCGCCACGGCGTTTTCCGATCCGGTCTTGCGTTGTCTGCCGGACCACTCAGCAGAAACGCGAGTTGACGCGCATAGTCCGGACGCCGGACCGACGGGTCGTAATCGATCCGACCGGCAAGTTGCCCGGACGAGGGGCCTATCTCTGTGCATCACTGGAGTGCCGCAAGGCGGCGCTCGACAAAGGGTTTCTCCAGCGAGCGCTGGAAGTGCCAATCCCATCGGAGCTCAGAACCGAGCTGACAGGGGAGGCGATAAACATCGAACAAGGAGGTAGTCGTGGCCAGGAGTAGGAGCGGCACGCGGGGCCGTCGAGGTCCGCGCAAGCCCATGCGCCGCGACAACGGTGTGCCGGGCGCAGTGCAGACACTAGACCCGAAAGATCGCACGGCGATCGAGCTGCCGTCGAGCATCACGGTCAAGGACCTCGCCGACCTCCTCGCGGTCAACCCCGCGGACATCATTCGCGAGCTGATCAAGAGTGGCATCTTCGCGAACATCAACCAGGGGATCGACCGCGAGACCGCGGCCCTCGTCGCCGAGGAGCTCGGCTACGAAGTAGCGGAGACGGTCCAGGTCGGCGCGCCTTCTGCCGGCGACAACGGCGAGGCGGAGGCCGCGCCCGTCAGCGCCGCCACGAAAGAGCAGCTCTTCGAGGAGGACGACCCCTCCTTGATGCAGCCGCGCGCCCCGATCGTCACGGTCATGGGCCACGTCGACCACGGCAAGACGTCGCTGCTCGACGCCATCCGCACCACGAAGGTCGCGGCCGGCGAGCGGGGCGGCATCACCCAGCACATCGGTGCGAGCGAGATCACCAAGGACGGCCGGCGCATCGTCTTCCTCGACACCCCGGGCCACGAAGCCTTCACGGCCATGCGCGCCCGCGGCGCCAAGGTCACCGACATCGCGATCGTCGTCGTCGCGGCGGACGACGGCGTCATGCCCCAGACCCTCGAGGCTATCGACCACGCCCGAGCGGCCAAGGTGCCGATCATCATCGCCCTCAACAAGATCGACAAGCCCGACGCCAACCCCGACCGCGTCAAGAACGGTCTGGCCGAAGCCGGCGTCGTCGTCGAGGAGTACGGCGGCGACGTGCCGATGGTGCCGGTCTCGGCGAAGGCTCGCCTGGGCCTGGACGAGTTGCTCGAGATGATCATTCTCGTGGCCGATCTCCAAGAGCTGAAGGCGAATCCCAAGCGACCGGCGATCGGTACGATCGTCGAGGCCGAGCTGGACAAGGGCCGCGGACCGGTGGCGACCGCGCTCGTGCAGACGGGCACTCTCCGTGTCGGCGACGTGATCGTCGTCGGCGAGACCTACGGCAAGGTCCGCGCTCTCGAGAACGACAAGGGCAAGCGCATCACCAAGGCCGGGCCTTCGAGCGCCGCCGTGGTTCTAGGCCTGGCGGACGTTCCGAAGGCCGGCGACATCCTGCGCGTCGTGGCCGACGAGAAGATCGCCCGAAGCATGGTCGAAGAGCGAAAGAACGCTTCGTCGGCGCGCTCCGACGGCGGTGGCCGGGCCACGCTCGAAGACCTGTACGCCCAGATCCAGGCCGGTCAGGCCAAGGAATTGCGGATCATCCTCAAGACCGACGTGTCGGGCTCGCTCGGCGCGATCACTCATGCCCTGCAGCAGCTCTCCACAGACGAAGTCCGGATCAACGTCCTCCACGAGGCCGCCGGCGACGTCACGGACAACGACATCATGCTCGCCGCGGCATCGAACGCGATCGTCGTCGCCTTCAACACGAAGGTGACCGACACGGCCCGCCGAGCCGGCGAGACGGAGAAGGTCGACGTTCGGCAGTACGACATCATCTACAAGCTCACCGACGACATCCAGGCTGCCCTTCGCGGCTTGCTCGAGCCAGTCGAGGTGGAGACTGTCGAAGGCCGAGCCGAAGTACGCAAGATCTTCAGGGTCGGCAAGGTGGCGGTCATCGCCGGCTGCTACGTAACCGACGGCCGCATCGTCCGCAGCGGTAAGGCACGCGTCTGGCGCGGCGGCAAGATCATCGCAACCGACAGGATCGAAGGCCTCCGCCGACTGAAGGACGACGTTCGGGAAGTCGCGACGAACTTCGAATGCGGCATCAGCCTCGCGGGCACGAACGACCTCGTCGAGGGCGACATCATCGAGTGCTTCACTCAGCAGATGGTGAGTCGGTCGGCCGGTTGAATCTGTCGATGAGCCTGTTCCGATGACCCAGCGAACCGACAAGATAGACGCGCTTCTGCGCCAGGAGATCGGCCAGGCGCTCGAGCGCGAAGTATCCGATCCGCGGATCGGTTTCGTCACCGTTACCGAAGTGAAGACGACTCCCGATCTCTCCCATGCGCGCGTCTGGGTGAGCATCATCGGTTCCGAGGAAGAGCGGAAGGCGACTCTGATCGCGCTTCGGCGGGCGATGCCGTATGTCCGCCACGGCCTCGGCGGAAAGATTCGGCTTCGCCGCATCCCCGAGCTCGAGGTCCGCCTCGACGAGTCCGTGAGGCGGGGATCCCGCGTCCTCCAGATCATCAACGAGCTCGAAGCCGGGCGTCTCCCCGACGACGACGTCCCGGTCGGCGAGTCGCTGCCGACGCCGGTGCCGCGCCTGCGCCACGAAGGCGACGCGGAACCTGAGGATAGTGCTCTAGGCGGCGCCGCTGCCGATGCGTTGGCCGCTTCTCTGGCCGCTGCGGCGGCGAAACCGCGGCGGAAGGGTCGAAACGATCCGAAGGGGCGGCCTGGCTCGCACGACCGGTCGGACTGGAAGGCACGACCAGTTTCGAACGAACGAGCGGAGCCGACCGAACGGCTCGACCGGAAGGGTGAGCCCGACTGGTTCGGCCAACCGCAGTCGACCAAACAATCGAGCAGGCAATCGAGCAAACCCACCACACGGCGGAAGCCGCGATGAGCGCGGACCTTCGAGTGGATCTCTCGGCGTACGCTGCCGCCGTCCCCGACGAAGTCGTGGAGCGCCTCCGGGTTGCGCGGCGGGTCCTGACGATCTGTCACGAGAACCCCGAGGCGGATGCGTTGGGATCCGCGCTGGCCGTGGCGATGCTCGTGGAGGCCCACGGCGGCGTCGCCACGCCCGTGTGCGCGGACCCGATGCCGCCGATGTACACATTCCTGGCGGGCATGGAGCGGTTTCGCCAGGAGCCGGACCCCTCGCTCGACTACGACCTGATCGTGGTGGGGGACTGCGGCGAACTCGAGCGGATCGGGCCCGTGCTGAAGACGCATCGGGAGCTGTTCGAGCGCGTCCCGATCCTCGACATCGACCACCACATCTCCAACCCGCGCTTCGGCGAGATCGATTGGGTGGATCCGAAGAGTTCCGCCACGTGTGAGATGGTGACACTGCTGGCGTTGCGGCTCGGCGTGCCTCTCACTGCCGGGAACGGCATGCTGGCCTCGGCGCTGGCGGCCGGCGTGGTGATGGACACGGGCAACTTCCAGCACTCCAACACCACTCCCCGGACGCTGATGGTCGCGGCGGCGCTGCGCGAAGCCGGCGCCAACCTGAGCGAGCTCGCCCGCCGGCTGTACCGGAGCAAACCGAACAACCAGCTGGTGCTCTTCGGCCGCGTCCTGGCGCGGATGGAGACCGACCTCGACGGCCGGCTGGTCTGGTCGACCCTCGAGCTGTCCGACCTCGCGGCAGTTGCGGCGGGCCCGGAGCAGTCGGAGGGCCTCGTCGACATGCTGGCCCAGTCGGAGACGGCGGAGGCCGCGCTCCTGTTCAAGGAGGCTGACGGCGAAACGCGGGTCAGCGTCAGGACGCGTGAGGGCGGCGTCGACGCCACGAAGCTGACTGGTCTGTTCGGCGGCGGCGGGCACGCCCGAGCAGCCGGTGCGACGGTCAAGCTCCCGCCCGAGGAGGCCCGCCAGGCGGTGTTGGCCCAGGCGGCAAAGCTCGTTGCCGCCGTTGAGCGCTAACCGGATGCCAGGTTCCGAGCGCGGCATGGACGGGGTTCTGATCCTGCGCAAACCGCCGGGCCCCACTTCCCACGACCTCGTCGGGTTGGTTCGGCGACTGTCGGGTACGAAGCGCGTCGGCCACGGGGGAACTCTGGATCCGTTCGCGGCGGGTGTGTTGCCGGTCTTCCTGGGCCTCGCCACGCGGCTGGTCGAATACCACATGGGCGACGACAAGGCATATCGGGCGACGGTCTGCTTCGGCGCCTCCTCGGCCACGGACGACCGGGACGGCGAGCTGGTCAAGGGCCAGGGCCCCGCTCCCACGCGCGAGGCCGTAGTCGCAGCCCTGGACGGGTTCCGCGGGCAGGTAGAGCAGCGGCCGCCGGCCTTCAGCGCACTCAAAGTCGCCGGGCGGCGGGCATACGAACTCGCCCGCGAGGGGATTGCCACAGAGCTCGCGATGCGGACGGTGACGATCCACCGGATCGAGCTGGTGGAGTGGGACGAAACCGATCCCGAGCGCCCCACCGCGGTGCTCGACGTCGAGTGCGGCGCCGGAACGTATATCCGCGCCATTGCCCGCGACCTCGGGGAGCTGCTCGGCTGCGGGGCCTATCTCGGCGCGCTGACACGCACATCCAGCGGGCCGTTCCGGCTCGAGGCGGCCCACGATCTCGACGAGGTGCGTGAGGCTGCGCTCGGCGGACCCGCGGGTCTGGCGGGGCTGCTACTGCCGATCGACGCGGGCCTCGATGGCATGGCATCGACCCAACTCACCGACGCCGAGGTGGCGGCGGTGTCGCGCGGCCAGCAGATCAAGCCCGTCAATCACCCCAATGTCGAGGCCGACAAGCCTCTCCGGCTGCTCGACGAGCGCGGGGCGCTGGTCGGGGTCGGGACGGTGAAGGCCGGCCGAATCGTGCCCGAGAAGATCTTCGTGGCGCCGCCGCCTTCGGACCCCAAGGAGGGTGACGCCGCGAGCGATGGCAATGCCAGGGCCGCCGACGTCGCGGCCGCCGCCAAAGCGCCGCAATCGCCGGAGGTCCGCGAGCCTCGACTTCGAACGGTCACCCTGGCCGGGCCGGCCATCGTCGTCGGTGGAGTGGACGAGCTGCCGTCGGAGCTGGGCCGCCTGTACGTCGCCGTCGGCGTCTTCGACGGCCTCCACCGCGGCCACCTCTACCTACTTCGGGAGCTACGCCAGGCGGCCGAGCGGGCCGGGGCAAAAGCTGCCGTCATTACGTTCGATGCCCATCCGGAGGAAGTCGTCCTCGGCCTCGCCCCGCCGCTCCTGTGCGACCCCGACGAAAGGCTCGTTCGGCTGGCCGCCGCCGGTGCCGAAGTGACCGTCGTGCAGCACTTCGACCATGCCTTGCGCATGACCGGCTACGAGGAGTTCGTGGCTCGGATCCGCAGCCGCGTCGAGCTCGCCGGCTTCGTAATGACGCCCGACGCCGCCTTCGGCCACGACCGCCTCGGGACGCCTACTACGCTCGCCGCACTGGGTTTGCGGGACGGTTTCGTGGTCTCGGTCGTGCCGTCGCTCCTCGTCGACGGGGAACAGGTGCGAAGCTCCGAGATACGCCGCCGCGTCGCCGACGGCGACCTTGCCGGTGCGAGGCACCTCCTGGGGCGTCCGCTCTCGGTCATAGGGCGGCTGACGGCCGAAGGCGACAGCACCGCCGCGGGCACCGGCGCGAGCGCGGGCGAAGGCGCCGGAGATGGCGCGGGCCGCCAAAACGCCCCTCGCCGACTCGAGTTCGACTTGCCCGTGACGCTGCCGCCGTCGGGCCGCTATTCCGTCCTCGTCGGGCCCGCCTGGGGCCAGTCGCTACCGTCCGAGCCTGCGCGCCGGCCGACGCTGGCCACGGTCGAGGAGGGGAGCGTCCTGCTCGAGCCCGCCCGAGGCGTGCGGGCCTCCGCCGACCGCATCAGGGTCGTTTTCGTGGATAGAGTCGTCGAACAGGGCTAGGCGATTGCCGCGCCGTTGCGCTGGCGCGGGCTCGCGAAGCCTGCTACCATCCGCCAGGCATTAGAAGAAGTTGGAATAACCACGTAGCAATTCGGAGGATCGTGTGCCGCTGGCGCGGGAGACGAAGGAACAAGTGATCTTGGAGTACGCCGTCCACGATGGCGACACCGGCTCTGCGGAAGTGCAGATCGCACTACTGACCGAGCGGATCAAAGGCCTGACGGAGCATCTGCGGAGCTTCCCGAAGGACAATCATTCCCGCCGCGGCCTCCTCAAGCTCGTCGGACAGCGTAGGCGCCTTCTTGCATATTTGATCAAGAAGGACAACGCTCGCTACCGCGTCGTCATCGCACGGCTCGGTCTTCGCCGCTAGCGCTGCGGCCCTGAGGCCGGGGCAGATAGTCCCGGCTCACTGCACCCTTCGCGCATTCGGCTCGTCCTCGCGAGCACCGGGAAGCACAGATCCTCCGGCATAGGAGGATTACACCCCGTGTCTCATAGAATCGAGACGCAATTCGCCGGTCGCACCCTGATCATCGAGACCGGCAAGATCGCCCTGCTGGCCGGTGGCGCGGTCACCGTACAGTTCGGCGACACCATGCTGTTGGGAACGGCCAACCGGTCCGACCCACGGCCCGGCCTGGATTTCTTCCCGCTCACAGTTGAGTTCGAAGAGCGCATGTACGCCGCGGGCAAGATCCCGGGCGGCTTCATCAAGCGCGAGTCGCGCCCGTCCGAGCAGGCCATCCTGGCTTGCCGGCTGACCGACCGACCGATCCGGCCGCTCTTCCCCGAGGGTTACAAGGACGACATCCAGATCGTTCTCACGGTCCTCTCGACGGACCAGGAGAACCAGGCCGACGTCCTCGGCACGTTTGCCGCATCTTGCGCGCTGACGATCAGCGCCATCCCGTTCATGGGCCCCATCGGCGCCGTGCGGATCGGCCGCATCGACGGCGAGTTCGTGGTCAACCCCACCGTGGGCGACCTCGAGAACTCCGACATTGACCTGATCGTGTCCGGCACCCGCGAGGCGATCATGATGGTCGAGGCCGGCGCCACGATCGTGCCGGAAGATGTCATGGCCGAGGCGATCCTGTTCGGCCACCGCGCCCTCCAGCCGCTCATCGACATCCAGGAGCAGCTCCGCGAGGCCGTAGGCAAGCCCAAGGTCGTCGGCTACCTCGAGCCCGGCACCGCGTCCGTGCTCGACTTCGTCAAGCACGGATCCGACGAGTTCGTCGTCGTCGACGTCGAGACCACCGGCCGCGACCCCAAGGTCGCCGACCTGATCGAGATCGGCGCCGTGCGCGTACGCAAGGGCGAGATCGTCGATCGTTTCTCGACGTTCGTCAGCCCCGCGCGGGCCATCTTCGGCGCCCAGATGCATGGCATCACGGACGCCGACGTCGCCAACGCGCCCGTCGCTCGTGAGGCCGTGGAGAAGTTCCTCGCCTTCGCAGGAGAGACGCCGCTCGTCGGGCACAACGTGGGCTTCGACCTGGGCTTCCTCGCCGAAGCTCTCGGCGATCCGATGAAGTTCGTCGGCGCAAAGGCCTACGACACCCTGGCGATCGCTCGCGAGGGCTACCCGGATCTCGAGTCGTACAAGCTCGGCGACATCGCCCGCTTCCTCGGCGTCACGGTCGAGACCGCCCACCGCGGACTCGCCGATGCCGAGACGACCGCCGCGATCCTCGCTCGCTTCGCCGAAGAGCTCGGCGGCCGAGTGGCCACGATCGAGGACGGCATCGCCGTCGCGGTCCGAGCCAACCGCCAGGAAGGCCAGGACGCCGCCGCGCTTCTCGAAGCGGCCCGGCGCCAGGCCCGAGTCAGCAAGAACCTGTTCCAGCTCATCTACAAGAAGACCGTTCGCCGCATGGTCCTCGACGAGGGCATCCGCATGGACGGCCGTGGCGTGGACGAGCTCCGGCAGATCTCGGTCGAAGTCGGCGTCCTGCCGCGAGCCCACGGTTCCGGCCTCTTCACCCGCGGCCAGACCCAGGCGCTCACCGTCGCCACGCTCGGCCCCGCGTCGGACGTGCAGCGGATCGACACCATCAGCCCCGAGACGGAGAAGCGGTATCTCCACCACTACAACATGCCGCCCTATAGCACCGGTGAGAACAAGCCGATGCGCGGGCCCGGCCGGCGCGAGATCGGCCACGGCCACCTCGCCGAGCGGGCGCTCATTCCGGTTCTCCCGTCCGAGGACGAGTTCCCGTACGTCATCCGCCTCGTCAGTGAGTGCGTGACGTCCAACGGCTCGACTTCGATGGCTTCGACCTGCGGCTCGAGCCTCGCCCTCATGGACGCTGGCGTGCCGATCAAGGCCGCCGTTGCCGGTGCGGCAATGGGCCTCATCAGCGAGCCCGACGGCCGGTTCGCCGTCCTGACGGACATCCTCGGCAAGGAAGATGCCTTCGGTGACATGGACTTCAAGGTCACCGGCACTCGCGAGGGCGTGACCGCTCTCCAGATGGACATCAAGGTCAAGGGCATCAACGAGGCGATCATTCGGACCGGCCTCCAGAAGGCCCACGAAGCCCGAATGGCCATCCTCGACAAGATGGACGCGGTCATCTCGACGAGCCGCACCGAGATGAGCAACTACGCACCGCGCATCATCACCATCAAGATCAACCCCGAGAAGATCCGCGACATCATCGGCAAGGGTGGCTCCGTGATCCGCAAGATCCAGGAGGAAACCGGCACCGAGATCAATGTCGAGGACGACGGCACGGTCCAGATCGCAGCCGTGTCGGGCGAGAACTCGCGCAAGGCCGTCCAGTGGATCGAGTCTCTGACCCGCGACGTAGAGGTCGGCGGTCTATACCTGGGCAAGGTCACCCGGATCATGGGCTTCGGCTGCTTTGTCGAGATCCTGCCCGGTAAGGAAGGCCTGATCCGGATCGGCGAGCTGGCCGACTACCACGTGCCCTCTGTCGAGGACGTGGTTTCGGTCGGCGACGAGGTCATGGTCGTCGTGACCGAGATCGACCGCCAGGGCCGCGTGAACCTGTCGCGCAAGGCCGCGATGCAGCGCCACCTGGCCCGCACCGAGGCGTAATCGCACACCGCAACAACGAAATAGGGCCGGCCCCCCACGGGGTCGGCCCTCTTTCTGTTTCCGGGCAACGCGCTGCAGACCCAATCAGGTCTATGCAAGGCTTGGGACCGGAGTGGGCTCGCTGTTATACTTCAGCCTTCCAGGCCAAGTCACCTGAGTGGAGCCATGTCCCGAGAAGCCAAGCCGCTGGTCGTTGCGGTCGTCGGCGCCACTGGCGTCGTTGGCAAGACGATGATCAAAATCCTGTCCGAGCGGAAGTTCCCCGTGAGCGAGCTGCGGCTGCTTGCGTCTGGGAGGTCGGCCGGAACTTCCGTGACCGTCGACGAACGGACTCTGACCGTCGGGGAGGCGACTCCGGCGGCGTTCGAGGGTGTGGACATCGCTCTCTTCTCCGCAGGCGGCGACGTCTCCCGCCGGCTCGCCCCCGAGGCGGTGAAGCGCGGCGCCACGGTCATCGACAACTCCAACGGCTGGCGCATGGATCCGACCGTGCCGCTCATCGTCAGCCAGGTCAACCCCGACGACGGCGAGTGGCACGAAGGGATAATTGCGAACCCCAACTGCTCGACGATGCAGCTCGTGCCGGTGCTGATGGCCCTGCGCGACAGCGTCGGCATCGAGCGCGTGGTCGTGGACACGTATCAGTCGGTCTCCGGCACCGGCGCCGATGCGCTGGCGGAGCTCGACGCGCAGATCCGCGCCTATGCCGCCGGCGAGGAGAGAGTGGCGTCGGTCTACCCGCACCCGATCGCCTTCAACGTCCTGCCCGAAATCGACGTCTTTCTCCCGAACGGCTACACCCGCGAGGAGTGGAAAGTCCTCACCGAAAGCCGCAAGATTCTCCACATGCCCGAGTTGAGGCTCTCCTGCACGGCAGTCCGAGTGCCCGTCTTCGTGAGCCACTCCGAAGCGGTGCACGTCGAGACCACACGGCCGATGAGCCCGCAGGAGGCTCGCCGCGTTTTCGGCGCCGTTCCCGGCGTCACGGTGATGGACGATCCGGCGACCCATCTCTATCCGATTGCCGAGCAGGCGGCGGGCACCGACGAGGTCTACGTCGGACGCGTTCGAACCGATCCGTCAGTCGAGCGCGGCCTGGCGTTCTGGGTCGTCAGTGACAACGTCCGCAAGGGTGCCGCGACCAACGCCGTTCAGATCGCCGAAATCCTGGTCGAGCGCGGCTGGGTGGAGGCGCAGTCTCGTCGTGCCGTGCCGAGCGATGCCGTGGCGAGTCCGGTTGGGGAGTCAACGTGACCGAGGCTGAGCGCCGAGCGACGCTCGAAGCCATCGCGCAAGAAGTGGCGGTCTGCACTCGATGTCGCCTGCACCAGACCCGGACGCGGGCCGTACCCGGTGAAGGCCACCCCGAGACGGAGGTCGTCCTCGTGGGTGAAGGCCCGGGCTTCAACGAAGACCGGCAAGGCCGTCCTTTCGTAGGTCAGGCAGGTGCCAAGCTCGAGGCATTGCTGACGTCGATTGGCTGGCGGCGGCAGGAGGTTTTCATCACGAACGTGGTGAAATGTCGGCCGCCGGAGAATCGCGATCCGGAGCCGGACGAGATCGCGGCCTGCGCACCCTTCCTGACACGCCAGCTCGAAGCGCTCGATCCGGCCCTCGTCGTAACGCTTGGCCGGTTCTCAATGGCCCGTTTCAGCCCCGGGGCAAGGATCGGGCAGGTCCATGGGACATACCGGCCCGCGGACGCGGCTTCGGGTGCGCCTGAGGCTCTGGCCTATGCCATGTACCATCCGGCCGCGGCGCTGCACCAGGGATCGCTGAACGAGGCTCTCTTCCGAGACATGCAGGGCGTGCCGGAAGCGCTGGTGGCCGCGCGCGCGCGGCGGCGGTCGGCAGCCACGCCAACGGATCAGGCCGCCACCGAAGCCGAAGCCCCGGCAGTCGCCGAAGTCTCGGCCGCGGTCGAACCCCCGGCAATCGCCGAGGCCGCGGCGATCGCCGAAGTCCCGGCCACGATCGAAGCCGAAGTCCCGGCCGCGGTCGAAGCTGAAGTCGCGGCAATCGCGGCAATCGCGGCGATCGACCCACCTCCGGCCATCGTCCCGTCCCCTGAGGAGGCTCCGCCTGCGGAGCATGCCTCTCCACCCGCGCCCGAGGCCGAAACTCGGCCAGCGGCGCAACTCCCGCTCTTCTAGGATGGACCTAACCGCTCCGCCCCTCCACTCGAGTCGAAATGCCTGACGCTGAAACCCCGCTCCGGATCATCCCCCTCGGAGGCGTGGGGGAGATCGGAAAGAACATGTACGTGTTCGAGTACGGCGACGACATCGTCGTAGTCGACTGCGGACTCATGTTCCCCGACGAGGAAATGTTCGGGATCGACCTCGTCATCCCCGACGTCACCTACCTCCGGGAGAACCGCGAGAAGGTCCGGGCGTTCCTGATCACCCACGCCCACGAGGATCACGTAGGCGGGCTGGCATACGTTCTGCCCTACTTCCCGGGCGTCCCGGTGTACGCCTCCACGCTGGCCCGTGGCCTGCTGGGCATCAAGATCAAGGAGCACAAGCTCCGAGACAACCCGCTGCTGCCCTTCGACCCGGGCGATTCGCTCCAGATCGGGCCGTTCCGCTGCGAACCGTTCCGCATCAGCCACTCGATCCCGGACGCCATGGGGATCGCCCTCCACACGCCCGTCGGAACCGTCGTCACGACCGGTGACTTCAAGTTCGACCACACCCCGATCGACGGCCGCCGATCGGACTTCGCCGTCCTCTCTCGGCTGGGCGAGGAAGGCGTCATCTGCCTGCTATCGGACTCCACGCGAGCCGAGACGCCCGGCTACACGTTGTCCGAGCGAACCGTGGGCGAGGCTTTCCGCGAGATCATGGAACCGCTGGACGGCCGGGTCATCGTGGCCACATTCGCCAGCAACATCGCTCGCATCCAGCAAGTCCTCGATGCCGCCCAGACGTTCGACCGGAAAGTGGCGGTCGTGGGTCGCTCCATGGAGCAGAACTTCCGCATCGCCACGGACCTCGGCTACCTGACACACCCGGCCGGACAGGTCATCGGCAAGGACCAGATCGGATCGACGCCGGCCAATCGCCTCGTAATCGCCACGACCGGTGCCCAGGGCGAGCCGATGGCCGGTCTGGCCAGAATGGCCAATCGAGACCACCGCTTCGTCGAGATCCAGGCGGGGGACACGGTGATCGTCAGCGCCAGCCCCATCCCCGGCAACGAGGAGTACGTGGCGCGGACCATCGACAATCTCTTCAAGGCCGGCGCCAACGTCTACTACCACGCCATCAAACACGCTCACGTGTCGGGCCATGCCAGCCAGGAAGAGCTCAAGCTGATGCTCGGCCTGACGCGGCCCAAATACTTCATACCGATCCACGGCGAGTTCCGGATGCTCGTGCATCACGGCCGCCTGGCGATCGAGACCGGGGTGGCGCCCGAAAACGTGTTCATCATCGAGAACGGCCAGCCGATCGAGTTCTTCGCTGACGGGACGGCCCGGCGCGCCGCGCCCGTGACCGCCGGCTACGTGCTCGTCGACGGCCTGTCCGTGGGCGACGTCGGGGAAGTCGTTCTACGCGATCGACGCGCCCTGGCGAGCGACGGCATGTTCATCGTGGTGGTGACGGTGGACAAGCAGTCGGGCCGCGTGGTCGCACGACCTGAAATCGTGACCCGTGGATTCGTTCACAACAACGAGCACGACCCGCTGATGGACGGGGCGGTCGAGCACGTCCTGGCGGCTGTGGAGAGTCCCGGCGACCGAACCAGCGAAGTGGGCCTGCTGAAGAGCCAGATCAAGGACGAGGTGTCGCGCTACCTCTACGAGCAGACGAGACGACGTCCGCTCGTCTTCCCGGTGGTGGTGGAGGTCTAGCAATGCCTGCCCGTTCCGCCCCGGCCTCCGGCCGCTCGGGTCGAGCCAGCCCGGCCCGAGCCAGCGCGCCTCGGCGACGCCGCAACCGCTGGCACGTTCCGCCCGACGCTGTGCGATTGATCATCGGGCTGATCTGCATGCTCCTCGGCGTTGCCACGCTCATAGCCCTGCTTCTGCCCGGCCAGGGCCGGTTGACCGATACGTGGCGGGATTCCATCGCGCCGTGGGTCGGTTTCGGCCGCTGGCTGCTGCCGTTCCTGCTCCTGGCCCTTGGCTGGTGGATGGTCGAGCGCGCCAAAGGGGTTCGGGGCGATTGGGAGTTGACCGCCGCGGGCGCCACGACAGGTTTCTGCGCGTTCCTTGGGCTCGTCGAGTTGCTCGACCACGGCCACGGCGGCGTCATCGGCAGGGAGCTGATCGCCAGGCTGCCGCCCCTGATCACTACTCCCGGTACCGGCGTGCTGCTGGTCGCGATCATGGGCGCGGGCTTCCTGCTCGCCATCGACATATCTCTCCCCGCGGCGGTCTCGCCATTCGCCAGCCTCACGGCGCGGGCGGTGGATGCCCTCTTCCGGCCTGCACCTGCGAGCGCCGGAGCGACGGCAGGCGACGCCTCGACCGCCAATCCGTCCGCGGCTCGGATGGAGCGCCCGCAAAAGGCGAGCAAGGACGTGCAGCCGGAGCGCGTTCTGGGAGCCGGGCGATCGGTGCCTGTCGCCATTCCGAACCAGGGGCCCACGTCGTCGACTTTCGCGCCACCCGCGCAGTTTGGCTTTCCCCGTGACGGGTCGCCCCTCGGCGCGCTCCCATCCGCTTCCCCGGGGTCGCCCCGCGACGGCGGTTCCGTTCGCGATGGCATTCCGGTCCGCGGTCCGGGCGCGAGCGGCAGCGCATGGGGCGACAGGAACGCCCCCAACGGCGCCGCCGCCACCGCCGCCTCCGGCGAGCCCGGCGCGGCGCCCGGGCTCACGCTGGGCCTCGTTCCGGCGAAGCCGCCCCGGCCCGAATACCGCCTCCCGCCGCTGGCATTGCTCGAAGACATAAAGCCCACCCATGG
>CABEAA010000145.1_pt1 | contig 13912 bp, 12 predicted proteins | sample 3132281 | NCBI WGS metagenome assembly CABEAA01 (sample SAMEA5534341, study PRJEB31848) | metagenome | biome: tundra; feature: field; material: soil | place: USA | collected 2013-05 | depth 0.45 m
CCCCAACGCCTGCACCGACCGACACGCCCCTGCCCACGCCGTGACGCTGGCCGGGACTCGCCGGTAGACTCCGGTCGCGGCGTAGGCCCCTCGTCCGGTATCATCGCGAGCATGGCCAGCTTGACCCGCGCCGACGTGGAGCACGTCGCCCACCTCGCCCGCCTCGGATTGACCGAGGATGAGTTGGCGCGCCTGCAGGGTCAGCTGAACCACATCCTCGATCAGTACGCGATCCTCGTGACCCTGGACACGGAAGCCATCCCGCCGACGGCCCAAACGATCGAGCTGCAGAACATTCTGCGCGACGACGTGGCGCAACCGTCGCTGGCGGTCGACGACGCGCTTGCCAATGCGCCGGAGCGGTACGGCGGACATTTCGTCGTGCCCGCGATCCTCGGTGGGGACGCCGGCGAAGCCGGCAGGGGCGGCTCGTAACGTCATGACGAACCTGACGCGCCTCCACGCCCATGAGATGTCGCGCCTGCTTCGGGCCGGCGAAGTCTCGTCTCGTGTCTTGACCGAGGCCCATCTCACCGCCGCCGAGCGCGAGAACCACGCCCTGAACGCCTGGCTCGCGATCTATCGCGCCGACGCCCTGGCCCAGGCCGACGCCGCCGACATCCGCATCGCCAAAGCGCGCCGTGCGGGCGGCTCCGCTCTCGCTCAGCTACACCCGCTGTGCGGAGTTCCGGTCGCGCTCAAGGACCTCGTCTCCGTCAAAGGCGGCCAGGCCACTGCCGGTTCCAAGATCCTGAAGGGCTACATCGCCCCGTTCGACTCGACCGTGACGGGCCGCCTGCGCCAGGCCGGCGCCGTGATCCTGGGCAAGACCAACATGGACGAGTTCGCCATGGGCTCCTCCACGGAGCACTCGGCGTACGGCCCGACGGCCAATCCATGGAAGCTTGACCGCGTCCCGGGCGGCAGTTCGGGCGGATCCGCGGCCGCCGTCGCGGCGTACCACACCCCCCTCGCTATCGGCACCGACACCGGCGGTAGCATCCGGCAGCCCGCGTCGCTATGCGGCATCGTCGGCCTCAAGCCGACTTACGGCCGGGTCAGCCGGTACGGCATCGTCGCCTTCGCCAGCTCGCTCGACCAGATCGGGCCGTTTGCGCGCGACGCCCGAGACGCCGCGGTGCTCCTGCACGCGGTATCGGGCCGCGACGAGCGCGACGCCACCTCCGCTCCGACCCCCGTCCCCGGGGAGCTGCTCTCGATCGCCGATGGCGACGACGAGGCTGCCTCGTACCTGCGTGGCCGCCGCATCGCGCTTCCCAGCGAGTATTTCGTCGACGGCATGGAGCCCGGCGTCACCGCGCGCGTCCGTGAAGCGGTCGTCGACATGGAAGCCGCCGGCGCCACGGTAGAGGAGGTCTCGCTGCCGCACACGGAGTACGGCCTGGCCACGTACTACATCATCGCCCCGGCCGAGTGCAGCTCCAACCTCGCCCGCTACGACGGCGTCAAATACGGTTTTGCGGACCGCAGCTCCGGCGAGTTCATCGCCGACTACCTCAGGACTCGGGGCGAAGGCTTCGGGCCCGAGGTCAAGCGTCGGATCATGCTCGGCACCTATGCCCTGTCTGCCGGCTACTACGACGCCTACTACCTGAAGGCGCAGAAGGCGCGGACCCTCATCAAGGCGGACTTCGACGCGGTCTGGGCGGCCGGCTTCGATGCGATCTGCGCGCCGACCAGCCCGACGGTCGCGTTTCCCATGGGGGCGAAGGTCGAAGACCCCGTCGCGATGTACCTGTCGGACGCGTGCACTCTTCCAGTCAACATGGCGGGCCTGCCCGGGGTATCGATCCCGGCCGGCCTGTCGGACGGCATGCCCGTCGGCCTCCAGATCGTCGGAGCGCCGTGGAGCGAGCTGTCGATGCTTCGCCTGGCCCGTGCGTACGAAGCGATCACGGCCAGAGCAACCTGGCGGGCCCTCGAGCCCGCCGAGCTGCACCTGACCGACGATCCGACTACGCCCAGCCCGGTCGAGCGGCGACAGCGAACCGCTGGCGCCCCCGCCCAGGGCTCGGGCAGCCAAGCCTGAGGACACACCGATGAGCACCCAGACCACCGGCCCCGGCAGCAACCGTCTCGCCACCGATCCCTCGATCCTGAACTCCGAATCGGAGCCCCTGCGGCCGCCGCTCTCGACGCGCGTTCTGGCGCGCCGGGTCGACGAGGTTCCTCGCTCGGGCATCCGCCGCTTCTTCGACATCCTCGCGACCATGACCGACGTCATCAGCTTGGGCGTGGGAGAGCCCGACTTCGATACCCCGCCCCAGGTCATCGAGGCCGGCCGCCACAGCCTGGCCTCCGGCCGTACCCACTATGCGAGCAACTACGGCACGATCGAACTGCGGCGCGCTCTCGCCCACCACCTGGAGCGGCTGTACGGCGTCCGCTACGATCCGACCGAGGAGATCCTGATCACGATCGGCGCCTCCGAGGCGCTGGACGTGGCGGTGCGGGCCACGCTGGACCCGGGCGACGAGGTCATTACCCACGAGCCGTCCTATGTCTCCTACCGCCCGGCGATCATCTTCGCGGGCGGCGTGCCGGTCGGCGTGAAGACGTCCCTGGATGAAGACTTTGCCCTCGACCCGGCGAAGGTCGAGGCTGCGATCACGCCGAAGACGAAGGCGCTGCTGCTCAACTACCCGTGCAATCCCACCGGCGCCGTGCTTCCTCCCGATGTCCAGGACGAGATCGCCCGCATCGCCGTCCGCCACGACCTGCTCGTATACAGCGACGAGATCTACGACCGGATGGTCTACGGCGGCTACGAGATGCGGACGATGGGCTCTCTGCCCGGCATGCGCCGTCGGACCGTTCTGATGGGCGGCTTCTCCAAGGCCTATGCCATGACCGGTTGGCGCATCGGGTACATCTGTGCGCCGTCGGAGATCCTCGAAGGGATCCTCAAGGTCCACCAGTATGTGATCATGTCCGCCCCCACGGTCGCCCAGGATGCCGCGCTAGAAGCGCTCAAGACCGGCGAGCCGGACATTGCCCGAATGATGGGTCAGTACGACCGGCGTCGACGTCTGCTCGTGGACGGGTTCAACGCCATCGGCCTGCGCTGCTTCGAGCCGCGTGGCGCCTTCTACGCGTTCCCGCAGATCACCTCCACAGGACTCTCGAGCGAGGCCTTCTCCGAAGCTCTGCTCAAGGAGGAGTCCGTGGCCGTCGTGCCAGGCACCGCGTTCGGCGAGGCGGGCGAAGGCCACGTCCGCTGCTGCTATGCCACGAGCGAAGCCGAGCTGCGAGAAGCGCTGGTTCGTATCGAGCGCTTCGTCAAGCGGCGGAAGAAGGCCGACGATGCATGATTTCTGGGCGGCCCTCGCCATCATCGGCTGGATCGGCTTGATCGCAAGTATATCGATCGGGGTCGCAGCCAGGTCGATCAGCATGATTCGGGGCATGTCCCGGATGGAGTCCCGACTGGCGCGCCTTGAGCGACGCGTGGACGCGATCGGGGCGCATGTGGGTCTGCCGCCGGAGCCGGTTCCGGCCGGTATGGACGAGGTGCTCGCGCTCCTCGCGAATGGCCGGAAGATCCCGGCGATCAAGCGCTACCGCGAAGTGACCGGAGCCGGCCTGCGCGAAGCGAAGGACGCGGTCGACGAGATCGATCGTCACAGGGCTGGCGCATGACCATCGCAGAGGCGGTCGCCACGCGATACGAAGCCGTCATCGGCATCGAGATCCACTGCCAGCTCAAGACCGCCAGCAAGATGTTCTGCGGCTGCTCCACCGAGATCGATGGGGCGGCGCCGAACAGCCACTGCTGTCCAGTGTGCCTGGGCTTGCCCGGCGTGCTGCCGACGATAAACAAGGCGGCTGTCGAGTGGGTCATCGCCACCGGCTTCGCGATCGAGGCCACCGTCGCCACCACCACTCGCTGGGATCGCAAGAACTACTTCTATCCGGACCTGCCGAAGGGCTATCAGATCAGCCAGTACCAGCTGCCTCTGGCCGCCCACGGGAAGCTCACCTTCGATACCAGCACCGGACCGTTCACGGTTTGCATCAATCGAGCCCACCTCGAAGAGGACACCGGCCGGCTGATCCACGCCGAGCTGAACGGCCGCCGGGTCAGCCTGATCGACTTCAATCGCTCGGGCATGCCGCTCATGGAGATCGTGACCGAGCCCGACATTCGAACGGCCGAGCAGGCCCGCCGATATGCCGAAGAGCTGCGGCTGCTCATGAGGACGATCGGCGCATCGGACGCGGAGATGGAGAACGGCCAGATGCGGGTCGAGGCGAACGTTTCGCTTCGGCCGCACGGGCGGGAGGCGTTCGGGACTCGGATCGAGGTCAAGAACATGAACTCGATGCGGGCCGTGGAGCGAGCGATCGATCACGAGATCGAACGCCAGGCGATTGTGATCGACGGCGGCGGCACGATCCGCATGGAGACGCGCGGCTGGGACGAGGGCAGTCAGTCGACGTACCACATGCGCCCCAAGGAAGAAGAGAACGACTACCGCTACTTCCCGGAGCCCGATCTACCGCCGCTCCTGACCTCGCCTGAGTGGCTGGCCGAGATCAAAGCGCGCCTGCCGGAATTGCCGGCGACGCGGCGGACCCGGTACCAGGAGGAGTACGGGCTCTCCGGATACGACGCGGGCGTTCTCGTAAACGACGCTGCGGCGACGGCGTTGTTCGAGGGTGCGCTGGCGGCCGGCCTGGGAGTCCCGGCAAAGTTACTCGCCAACTGGGTGTCGGGTGAATACATGCGCCTGGCAAAGGGCGTCGATGCGGCCGGGCAGGGGAGTGGCGGCTCAGTGGATCCGGCCCAGCTCGCTGCCCTCGTCAAGCTCGTCGCCGACGGGGACATCTCGGGCACGAACGCCAAGGAAGTGCTGGCCGAGCACTTCGCGTCGGGGGCGGCAGTTGCCTCGATCGTCGAGGCGCGCGGCTTCCGCCAGATCTCCGATGCCGGGGCGTTGGGTTCGGCCGTGGACGAGGTAATCGCCGCAAATCCTGCCGCCGTGGCCGACTATCGAGCCGGCAAGGGCGCGGCCGTCGGCTTCCTCGTCGGCCAGGTCATGAAGGCGACCCGCGGCCAGGCGAATGCGGCCATGGTGCAAGCGGCTCTACGCGAGCGGCTCGACAAGCCCGACAAGTCCGACAGACCCGACTAAGCCGTCCAGGAGGGAGCGATGGGCCCGATCAACCTGATCTGCTGGGTGCTCGGCGTGGCGCTCATTGCGTTTGGCTACCTTCGAGCCAGAGGCCCTTGGAGCCGTTACCAGGAGCTCAAGGAGCAGGAAGCGAACATCTCGCGCTATGAGGGCTGGCGCGGGACCCGTCTTCGCGACGATGGGCCCAGCGCTGCCTCGATCATGGCCCAGGAGATGCGACGTCGAGCCCAGCTCGGTGGTGTGATTCTGATAGCGGGCTTCGTGCTTGTGTTCTTGGGGTTCGCGGTCCGCTAGCCGCGAGAGTGCTTCGAGCCTCCCGATTCGCGGGACTCGGTCGTACAGCAAAGAAAGAGCCCCGCCGGCAGGCGGGGCTCTTTCGCTATTTCGCGCGCTTCGGCGCACGTCCTTAACGGCCGCGGCGGCTGAAGCCGAACCCGCCGAACAGGAAGAGAAGAATGACGATGATGAGCAGTAGTTCCATGGGGACCTTCTTTCCCCCCAAGCCTGCTCTCCCTCGTACTGAGTAACGAGGATGGAAACCCCCTGTCCGCGACTCTAGTGGCGGGACGTTCGGGGCCTGATGCTCTTGTCCGGCGTGAGCGCCGGCGCGGCGATGTGGGCCTTTCGGAACTCCGCGAGTCGCTCGCTCATGAGCTCGAGGACGCCGGCAGCCGGCATAAGCGCTCCGCGCGCCACGTACAGGGCGCCATCGTTGATCCGAAGCATCAGGGCCGCCGGAAGCGACAGGGCGTGCCGAGCCGCGAATTCATCCGGCACCTTGACCTGGACTCGGACCGCGCCCGGCTTGCCTCGCCCGACCCTCTCGAAGCCGACGGACGCGACTTCATCCCAGGCTACCGATCCGATGCCGAAGGCGTACTCGAATCCCGTTTCGCTCACTATCAGCGAAAAGACCGTCCGCAAGCGCATGACCGTTGCCCGAACCTCGTTGACGCCGTAGGTCACCAGAGCAGCGCCGGCGAGCAGCAATACGGATCCACCCGTGCCATCGCCATTCGCCAGGTCGCCCAGACCCAGCACAACCCCGACCGCGCCCACCGCCGCCATGCCCGATGAAGTGAGCAACTTGCGCCGGCTCTTGCGCCGGTCGTCGTATATCGCCACGGCCGGGCCCAGGGTGGGGTGGTCGATCTCGGTGGAGTCGGCCGATTCTGCGACGGTCATGGAGGGGTCGGTGATCCTCATCCAGCCATCATGACGCCCCGGCCCCCGAACCGCCCAAACCGTGCATTACCCCCAGCAGCTCGTGCCCGCGGGTCATTAGCGCCTCAGCATCCGGACGTCGTGAACTGTACGTGCAGCGCATCCGGCCCGCGAATGTCGAAACCCCCAGGATCACGTGGTCGGGCCCGGTCGCCGGGAAGACCGGTCCATAGATCGACTCGAGCCGGAGGTTGCCGTAGTCGGCCGGAATGTCGATGCGACCGAGGTTGCTGATCGAAAGGTCGTAGTGGATGTCCCACGGCGGGTTCGGCATCTTGCCGGTCAGCGGGATCGTCACCGGTGGTACCGCGAAGAAATCGGCTGCGCGCATGTCGGCCAGGGCCGCGGCCGCGCTCCGGGCGGCACCCCAGAGGTTGCCGGGCGTGCAATCGACGTCGACGATGGTCAGCCCGACCATGCTGGCGTACGCGTCGCCGACCGGACGAACGAGTCGAGGGCGAAGATCGACCGGGATTTCGGCGCGCCGCACCAGTTGGTCGGGCTGCCGCTCGGCGAAGGGAGTCAGGAAGGCCGCGCAGAGTGCCGCCTGAACCGTGACGCCTTCTTCCCTGCAGCGCCGGATCAGAGCCGACGTCTCCTGTGCGGTGAGAGCGAATGGCCTGACGCAAACGGGACCGCCGGGATCGGTCGGGGGAGCCGCTGTCCGGGATTCGGGCCCGCCCGCTTCTTGACCGGCCGCGGCCGCCTTGATCTGGCGGACGACGTCCGGCGGCACGAGCTCGTGCACGGGCGGAGCCATGAGCGGCTCGACCGCCCGCGAGGGCACCGCCAGCAGGTCGAGGAGATCCCGCAGGGCGATGACCGCGGCGCGCCCGTCGGCGAGCAAGTGGTCGCAGATGAGCACAACGTCCGAGAAGTTCGAGCCGCGAAGCCAGATGCATCGCATCTCAGGTTCCGTGAGGTAGTTCGAGGGCCGCTGGATGTCGCGTTCGACCTCGCCGACCCAATCGTCGTCGGCCGCCCCTTCGATGACACGCAGCGGGATGGGCGGCACGCCTTCGTTCGTGAAGTAGGCCGTCCCGTCGGCTCGTTCCGCCGCGCGTACCGCGAGCAGCGGATGACGCCGACCGAGTCCGGCGAGCGCGGCCTCCAACTCTGCGCGGGTCAGGGGACCGTGGATCCGTGCGCTCACGGCGAAGTTGAGGCTGATCGGCAGGCGCGAGAGAAACACCGCGCCGGCGGCTTCGGGGCGTTCGTACTCCATCGGTTCAGCGTAATCGGTCCGCGGGCGCACTGGACCGGCTGTGCGCCCAACGCTCCACGGCAGGGCGCACGTGCGAGAATGACCGCCCAGGCGTTCGATGGTTCGACCGCCCGCCCGTGTCCGAGGAGACCAAGTAGTGACCGCCGCAAACCCGACACCCAGCGTTGACGATCCGGGACCGTCCGTCGCCAACCTGGAGACCATCGTTTCGCTGAGCAAGCGGCGCGGCTTCATATTCCCGAGCTCGGAGATCTACGGCGGCATCAACGCCGTATGGGACTACGGGCAGCTCGGCGTGGAGCTGAAGAACAACGTCAAACGGGCGTGGTGGCGGGCGATGGTCCAGGAGCGCACCGATATCGTCGGCCTCGACGCGAGCATCATCATGGCACCCCAGGTGTGGGTCACATCGGGCCACGTCGCCAACTTCACGGACCCGCTGGTCGAGTGCCAGACGTGCCGTCGCCGCTACCGGCTCGACGAGCTGCCCGGCGCCGAGAATCTGACCAACACCGAGCTGATGGATCCCGAGGTGGTCGAGCGCCTGGACCTCAAGTGCCCGGCGGATGGCGGGCCGCTCAGCGCGCCGCGCCGCTTCAACCTGATGTTCAAGACGTACATGGGCCCCGTGGAAGAGGAGGCCGCGCAGGTCTACCTTCGCCCGGAGACCGCCCAGGGCATCTACGTCAACTTCAAGAACGTCCGCGAGACTGCTCGCAAGAAGCTGCCGTTTGGCATCGCCCAGATCGGCAAGGCCTTCCGCAACGAGATCAGCCCCGGTAACTTCGTCTTCCGGATGCGCGAGTTCGAGCAGATGGAGATGCAGTACTTCGTCAAGCCGGAGACCGCTGCGGCCACGTTCGAGGAATGGATGCCGCGCCGTCTGGCCTGGTATGTACGCTACGGCGTCAACCCGGCGCGGTTGCGCTTCCGCGAGCATCGCCCTGACGAACTGGCCCACTACGCCAAGAAGGCCGTGGACGTCGAGTATCGCTTCCCGTTCGGCTGGAAGGAGCTCGAGGGGATCCACAACCGCGGCGACTGGGACCTGGGGCGGCACCAGGAGGCGAGCGGCGAAAACCTCGAGTACTTCGACCCCGCCACCGAGGAGAAGTACATCCCCTGGATCGTGGAGACCTCCGCCGGCGGCGACCGTGCGGCCTTCACGTTCCTGATCGACGCCTATCGCGAGGAAGAGGTTCGCGGCGAGAAGCGCGTCGTGCTGGGCTTCAACCCGGACCTGGCGCCGTACAAGGTGGCGGTCCTGCCGCTGCTCAAGAAGCGCGAAGAGATCGTGGCGAAATGCCACGCCCTGCGCGCCGACCTGGCGCTCGACATCATGGCCGTCTATGACGACACTGCCGCGATCGGCAAGCTCTATCGGCGGCAGGACGAGATCGGGACCCCGTGGTGCGTCACTGTGGACGTGGACTCGCTCGAAGACGGCAAAGCCACGATCCGCGACCGCGACTCCATGGAGCAGATCCGCGTCGACCTCTCGCAGGTGAAGCCGATCGTGATGGAGCGGCTGGCGAAGGCGCGCGGTTAGCTCGACAGGCGGACGATGACGCAGGCTGTCGACTCGACCGAGCGGCCCAAAGGCGTCGTGCCGGCCGGCGTCGGCGATGGGCTTCGATTGGGGGCTCGGCGAGTCCGGCTCTGGGCTGTCGGTCTGATCGCCGTGGGTCTGCTTCCGGTGATCAGCGCGCCTCTCAACGGGTGGAACGATTGGGGTGCGTTGTGGAGCGCGGGCGGGACCGCCGGCGGGCCCGATCTCGTGGATGCCGGGCGGCACATTGCCTGGCAGGCGGCCCACGGCGCCCCACAGGCCTTCTTCTCGTACCCACCGGCCGCCGCGTGGCCTTCTGGCCGTTCGCCCAACTCAGCTTGAGCGTGAGCTTCTTCGTTCAGGGCGCGCTGATGATCGCCTGCATCGCGGCTGCGGGGCTGATCGCCGCGCGGGTCTACGGTCTCACTCCGGAACTGGCGATCCTGGCCGCTTTGGCATGGGCGCCGACGACTGCCTCGGTCGTTTTGGGCCAGAACGTGCCTTTCGCGCTCTTGCTGGCGATGGTGGCGATCTGGGCGCTGGCCACGGATCGGCCGTGGCTGGCGGGTCTGGCCGTCGGCTTGCTGTGGTACAAGCCCACTCTCGCGCTGGGGTTTGTGGTGCTGTTCGCGATCCGTGGCCGCTGGCGCGAGCTGGGCGTGGCCCTCGCCGCAGCCGGCGTGGCGTTCCTGCTTCCTGTGGCCGCGGCCGGCGGCGACTGGAATTGGCTCGCGACCTGGCTCGATGGTGCTCGCGCGTGGCTCCCGGCAGACGCGGCATCGAACGCGGACAAGGCGATCAGCTTGCCGGGGCTCCTGGGTCGGCTGCCGGTGCCCTGGGTAGTGCCCGTTCTCGGGGGAGCGGCGCTGGCTCTGGCTGCAGTGCCGGGGCTGCGGCGAGCCGGAATTGTCGAGGCGGCGAGCGCGGCGTGTCTGGTGGGATTGGCAGCGGGGCCCCGCACGTGGGGCTACGAAGCCGCGCTGGCATTTCCGCTCATCTGCTGGGCCCTGGGCGGCGGTGTGAAGGAACCCTGGCGGACGCGGCTGCTGGTCGTGGCGTACCTACTCGGCCCGCTCTGGTTCTTCTCGTCGGTCACTCAACTGAGTGCCATCGCCGTGGTCGTACTGACGGCTAGCGTGCTCTGGTGCCGGCGCTGGTGGCGGCCTGGGACGGGGGTATTCGCCAACCTTGGCGCCGCTCAGAACTCGTAGCCTAAGCCCGCAGCGGTCCTGCCACCAGACTCAGGCGCATGTGGTCGGGGCGAGAGGAGTGGAGGCGACACTATACGGGTGAAGATCTGGAGCGCGGGCGCGCCCATCGAGGAGGTCAGGATCTCGGCTTGACGAGCGCCTCAGCGGACGACCCGTTCTCCGTCAACGCCCTTCAGGCGACTACGCCATCGTTGTGTCGATCGTCCTGGGCTTCTCTCCGATAACTTCTCTGGCGACGCTTGACTCTGACGCATCCGGGTCTCTCGTCATCGTGAAGGCGACAGCTGGCGGCAGCACCGATGTGGGGACGTGGGCGCGAGCGTGTCATCGAACCGGCATACCCGGCCAGCCGCGATTCGGCTGGAACCTAACATCCTTAACGCTCGTCGGCGAACCTTCGCGGACGGCACGACTGGGCTAGACTTCAAACAGGGTAGAGCGCGGCACTGCCAGGGTAGGCCGTGCACGGCTACTAGGGGGCGGAAATGGAGCTACCAGCGCACAGGCCACTCCGATCCCGGGCTCATTGCGAGTGGGTCTGGACCTCCAAGTCAAGTGGTGCCTCCCATGACTGAACGCTTCATCCTCCTGACGAGCGTATTTCGCTTGTGAATATGTTATCTGCTCATTGCGGGCAGGAAAGGACAATAAGATGGTCGATCAGAATATTCAACTGGGACAATTGTTTGCAGCATATTGGCGTGCACTGGCTAGACTCGAAAACGAGCTTGGTATTCCAAACAAGACATTAGAAGAACAATTTCCAATAACAAAGCTATATACCAAGTTCTGGCCGCCAACAAACAACTCTGAAGAAACGATCTATCAATACATAAAACATGCTCAAGAATAGACGGAAAGAGAAGACAGTCTACGCAGGTCCTTCGTCAGGCGATAACAGATAAGATTGGGAGTGTCGCGGCGTCGAGCCGGGCGCGCCGGGCCACAAATACCGGTAGATCTGCGGACCTTCGCCGGCCGTATGCGTTCGACCAGCTCCACTGTGCGGCTTGCGGCAAGCGACTCACCGGCGATACCGGCTACTACCGGCATCGCCAGCCGTGCCCAGAGTTCGTGGCGGCCGTGCCGGCCCGCAAGCGGGGACCGGGCCAGACCAACGGCCAGGCCTACGCGATGGACCGGTATGAGTCGATCGTCGACGGGCTCCTGGGTCAGGTCACACTGGACGCTGCGCAGCTCGCGGCGGTCGTGAGCTTGCAACGCCCCGACAGCTACCGGCCCGAGCCAAACCGATGTCGACCGCATAGCCAAAGGACCGACAGCGGGTCCTCGATCGCTACGTTCGGGACCGCGATGCCGCCAAACTCGGCGAGGCGATGACGGCCCTCGACCGGGAACAGTCGAGGCATCACATCCCCGCGCCAATCGAGCCCGTGCCGGCAGACGTTGCCATTCGGTTCTTGAGCGAGTTGCCTAATTCATGGGCCAGCGCCAAGGGCGGGGCGGGTCGCCAGATGCTAGCGGCGGCCCTATTCGACCGCATCGACGTCCTGGGGATGGAGGAGGCTACCGTCTCTCTCAGCGCGCACGCGGTCCGTCATGGGTTGGCGGCGGTGCTGCCGGCTGAGCTGGTATTACCCGGATACGGTCGGGGCGAGAGGACTTGAAGCTCCGACCAAAGACCGATTGGCCGTCGGGCGTCAGTGAGGCTGCGCAGCCGGAACCGGCGCCGGAAGCTCGTCGCGCAGGTACGCGTCGATGTTCGAGGCCGCTTTCTTGCCGTCGCCCATGGCCAGGATGACCGTGGCGGCGCCGCGGACGATGTCGCCGCCGGCGAAGACGCCGTCCATCGAGGTCTGCAGGTTGTCGTCGATCTCGATGTAACCCCACTTGTTGACGCGCAGGTCGGGGGACGTGGAGGTGAGCAGCGGGTTCGACTTCGTCCCGATCGCCACGACCACCATGTCGCACTCGAAGACGAATTCGGAGCCGGAGATCTCTACGGGGCGGCGACGACCGGACGCGTCGGGCTCGCCCAGCTCCATGCGGACGCACTTGAGGCCCGTAACCCAGCCCTTCTCGTCGCCCAGCACTTCCACGGGCGCGGTCAGGAACTCGAAGCGGACGCCTTCCTGCTCCGCGTGGTGGACTTCCTCGCGGCGCGCCGGCAGCTCGTCGAGAGAACGGCGGTAGACGCACACTGACTCGGCCGCACCAAGCCGCCGCGCGGTTCGGACGGAATCCATCGCCACGTTGCCGCCGCCGACGACCGCGACGCGCTTGCCGTGCAAGATCGGCGTGTCGGAGTCGGGGTTGTAGGCGCCCATCAGATTGACGCGGGTCAGGTACTCGTTGGCCGAGTAGACGCCCTTGAGGTTCTCCCCTGGCACATTCATGAAGACCGGCAGCCCGGCTCCCACTGCTACGAAGATGGCGTCGAACTGCTCGCGCAGCTCGGGCAGCGTATAGGTCTTGCCGATGATCGAGTTGGGCCGGATCTCGACGCCGTCCGCGACCAGGCGGTCCACTTCCTTCTGCACGATGTCCTTGGGCAGGCGGAACTCGGGGATGCCGTAGATCAGGACGCCGCCCGCGGCATGAAAGGCCTCGAAGATCGTGACCGCATGGCCGCGCTTGGTCAGCTCGCCCGCGGCGGTTAGGCCCGCCGGACCGGAGCCCACGATTGCGACCTTCTTGCCGGTCGGCGCGGGGTGGGCGGCCTCGAAAACGTCGCGATGGTTGATGGCCCAGTCGGCGACGAAACGCTCGAGGTAGCCGATCGCGACAGGCTTGCCGGTCTTGGCCCGGAGGCAGACCTGCTCGCACTGCGTCTCTTGCGGGCAGACGCGCCCGGTGACGCAGGGCAGGGCGTTGTCGCTCAGCAGCGAGTCGGCGGCGGCCTTGACGTCGCCCTGGCCCAGCAGCCGGATGAAGTTCGGGATGTTGACCGCGACGGGGCAGCCGTCGACGCAGTACGGCTTGGGGCACTGCAGGCAGCGGTCGGCCTCGATGATGGCCAGCTGCTCGGAGTAGCCCAGGTTCACTTCGGCGAAGTTCTGGGCCCGCGCCATGGCGTTCTGTTCGGGCATCGAGCCGCGCTCGATCCTCATCCGCTCTTTCTTGGGGAGCGGCTCGAGGTGGGCGGCGAGGCGGTCGGCGAGAGTCATGTCCGTCCGGTCGGAGAAGTCGCTCATCGGTGGGCCTCCGCGTGAGAGGCCTGCCAGCGCTCGAGGGCGGCCTGTTCGAACTCTCGATAGGTGGTCAGGCGATCCGCGAGCTGGCGGAAGTCCACCTTGTGGCCGTCGAACTCCGGGCCGTCGACGCAGGCGTACTGGGTCTTGGAGTCGATGGCGACCCGGCAGCCGCCGCACATGCCCGTGCCGTCGACCATGATCGCGTTCAGGGAAACGGTCGTCTTGATCGCATACGGGCGGGTCAGCTCGGAGCAGGCCCGCATCATCGGGACGGGACCGATCGCAAAAACCTCGTCGATACCGCCGGCTTCGCACAGGTCTTTGAGCGCTTCGGTCACGAAACCGTGGCGGCCGTAACTGCCGTCGTCGGTGCAGACGACCACGTCGCCGGC
>CABEAA010000146.1_pt1 | contig 13824 bp, 10 predicted proteins | sample 3132281 | NCBI WGS metagenome assembly CABEAA01 (sample SAMEA5534341, study PRJEB31848) | metagenome | biome: tundra; feature: field; material: soil | place: USA | collected 2013-05 | depth 0.45 m
GCCTGGGAGACTTGGCCTCCGTCGACCTGTTCGGTCTCGACCCGCGCCTGGCGCAAATCGAGCTGCGGGTCGCGTGCGACGTCACGAATCCGCTCCTCGGACCGCAGGGTGCCGCCGCGGTCTACGGACCCCAAAAAGGCGCCTGGCCGGAGGACGTTGCCGCGCTCGAGGCGTGGCTGACCCGATACGCCGATCTGCTCGAGACCGCTTCCGGCGTGCGAGCCCGCGATCGTGCCGGAGCCGGCGCGGCCGGCGGGACGGGCTTCGCCCTCATGTGCCTGACTCCGCGGCTGTGCTCCTTCGACCTCATCCCCGGCGTCGAGCTGGTCATGCAAGAGACGCGCTTCGACGAACACCTGGCTCATGCCGATCTGGTGATCACGGGCGAGGGCCAGGTCGATGCCCAGACGGCATTCGGCAAGACGGCGCTCGGCGTCGCCCGACGAGCCGCGGCCGCTGGCGTCCCGTGCCTGGCGGTCGGCGGAAGCGTTACGCCGGAGGGAACGGCCGTCATGGTCGCCGAAGGTGCCGTGGCCATGCCGGTGCTCGATCGCCCGATGACCCTCGGCGAGGCGATGAACGACGTGTCGTCCCTGGTGATTGCCGGCGGGGAGCGACTTGCCCGGATCGTCGCGATCGGGGGAGCGGCTGCCGTCCGGAGTTCGCGGTCGTGACGCCGGCGGCACGCAAGCCCGCCGTTCGGCGTCGGACCAAGCGCACCCCCGAGCAGATCGCCCGCGCCTGGTCCACGCAGCTGGCAAAGAAACGACCCGGCCTCGTCCGATTCGTCCTCGACCGGCTCGCCGAGGCGAACGGACAGCCGGTCTGGCAGCCCCGCCTCGATCCCACGAGCCAGTTGATTCTCACGATCCTCTCGGCGAACAGTGCCGACGTCAACGCGGAAGTCGCATTCGGCGCTCTGCGGGACGCTTATCCGTCGGCGCCGCTGCCGGCAGGCGCGTCCGTGAAGCCGCGGGTCTTCCCCGGCTGGGGCGGCCGCGGGCTGCCGGACCTCCCGCCGCCCGACTGGTCGGCCGTGGAAGTCGCGCCGCTGGCCGAGCTGACCGACGTCATCCGGCCCGGCGGCCTCGCTCCACAGAAAGCTCCCCGAATCCAGGCCGCCCTGGGCGCCTTGCGAGCCAACGGCGGGAGCTACTCACTCGAGTTCCTGGCCACGAAACCGCCACTGGAGGCGCGCGACTGGCTCTCGGCGATCCCCGGAATCGGCAAGAAGACGGCCTCAGTGGTGCTGCTGTTCAGCTTCGCCACGCCCCTCATGCCGGTCGATCGCCACGTCTTCCGGGTCAGCCAGCGCATCGGCCTGCTCCCCGCAAAATCCGATCCCGACCAGGCCCACGACCTCTACCTGGCCATGCTCCAGCCCGACGAGAGGTACGAAACCCACGTCTCGTTGATCACCCACGGCCGCCGAACCTGCCACGCCCAGCGCCCCGACTGCGAGCACTGCCCGGTCGCTCCGCGCTGCCGCTATTTCGACCCAAAGGCGGAATAGTCCACCGGCGGCCGACGCGGGCCGATTTCCGACTCCATAGCCTCGGCAATTTCCTATTTCAAACCACGACGACATTGGGCGAGGTCGAGGCGTGGAAGAACGTCGAACCGTCGCCTGGAAGTTCTCCAGCGAGCCGAATCGAGCCCTGGAAGGCCGAATCGGGGCGTTCGAGGCAGCCTGGGAGCCATTTTGGCCGCGATCGACTGCTCACCCAGGAGTTGCGACCGAAAGTCCTTTGCTCAATGTAAACCTGAGGAGCATTGGGAAAGAACGGTAGCCGCGGGGTAGCCGCGGGGTAGCCGCGGGTCGCGGCGGGGTAGCCGCGGGTCGCGGCGGCAAGCGACGCCGGGCCTAATCGACTGGGGAAGGGTCCTCGGCTCGGAGGCGCCGCATCTCGCCGGCATGACGCGCATCCAGCCGCCATAAAGGAGCGTCGCCGGCACCCCGCCTGGCGTCGGCCTCGTCGATTGGCCACGGTTCGATCGATGAGCCGAGCGGATGCGGCGAGCGCGAGACGGACGCGTCCGAGGCGTCCGCTTCCGAGCGTCGAAGCCAGGGCACGAACCACGCCACCGCCGCCAGCCCGAGAGCCAGTTGAGGGCCCGGCCACTGGCCGGCGCACAACATGCCGGCCACGAGCCAGAACCACGGTCCGCGGAGCCGCAGCACTGCGGGGATAGCGAACAAGAACCCGTGGCTCCATAGCGAGGGCGAGGCGATCACCGAGGCGAGTGAGAAGCGCGCCAACCCGTCCCGGCCGCGGCCAAGGAACGCGCCCAGCGTCACCACTCCCGCGATCGCGATCACCTGCCACATCGGCAGGAACTTGCCGAGGCCCACGCCATAGAGCCCGGGCAGGTACTGCTCCGATTGCTGGTAGGCGAGCAGCCCCTGGATCCACTGACGCCAGAGGTCGATCCCGGTCAGTGGCAACAGCAGGACGAAGAGCGCGGCAAGAGCGAGAAGGCCGGCCGCGAGGCTTCGCCAGGCGCGCTCCCGCAACAGCCAGAGAGCCACGATGCCGTTCTGCGGCTTGAACAGCGGTCCAAAGACGAGGGCCGGGCCAAACCGCAGGCCCAGTGCCAGCAACGCCACCGACGGAACCGCCACGTTGCCGACGAAAAGCCCCTGCTCGAGTGGGGTCCAGAGGAACGCCAGCAGGGTCCAGCGCCACGAAAGGCCGAACGCTCGCAACGCCAGGACGACGAGCGCGACAGACCCACCAACCCACAACATGCTCGCCAGCGCGTGAGGCATTGCGGACAGAAGCCCGAAGATCGGCAGCGTGGGCGGGGCGTAGAGGAACGGCAGGTGTTCGAGCCCGCCTTTCGGGTAGTGGTGAAGCGCAACGGTCGTGTAGGGGCTCCGGCCCGCGAGGAAGTCGGCGCCCGCGTTCAGGTACAGGTTGAAGTCGCGCAGTCCGCCACCGCTCGAGTTCTGCCAGTCGCTGACGAGTGCGATGGACATGACCTGCAGGGCCATCGCCTGAACGGCGGTCAGGCCGCGGCGGTAGAGCAGGACCGCGATCGCCGCAAGCGCGAAAAGCCCGGCCCAAAGCCAGTCCCCATGGTTGTTGGGCATCGTCGGCGGGATGACGCTTATCAGCACGAACCAGCCGACCACCACTGCCACGCCCATTGCCGGAATGGCCATGATCCGGCGTCCGGACAGGCCGCCGCGAACGAGCACTGTCGCCAGCACGGCCGTTTCGAAGAGCCCGGCCCAAACCCAGTTGCTTGGCAGCTCGATCCACGTTCCGGCCTGGTTGATGTAGATGTACCAGCCGAGAACCGCCGGCCCCAGCCACGGTGCCAGCCGCCTCAGCAGCGAAACTCCGCGCCCACGCCCCAACGGGCGCAAACGCTGCCGCAGCGTCTCGCCGAAGGTGTCGCGTGGATCGGTCCCGCCTCGCATCTGCTTCTACTATGCCATGCCGCTCCCCGCATCATCGCCTTGACGCCGCAGCCGCCGCAGTACGGCAGCCCGCTCGTATACTCGCGAGAGCTAGGAGACGAGCGCGAGTGACCGAGCCCCGGCAGCAACGGATCCTTGTGGTGGACGACGATCCCAATCTCCTCGTCGTCCTTGCGGAACAGTTGCGCGATGACGGCTTCGAGGTCTCGACAGCCAGGGATGGGCAGGAAGCACTGCGTCGCCTGGAAGCCAGCTGGCCCGACCTTATCGTCGTCGACCTCACCATGCCGCGGATGGACGGCCTTGCGCTGGCTCGTCAGATCAAGGCCCAGGCCGACCTGCCGATCATCGTGCTTTCGGCTATCGACACCGCCGACAGCAAGGTCCGTCTGCTCGACGCGGTCGCGGAGGACTACGTCTCCAAGCCATACCACTACCCCGAGCTGCGCGCTCGGATCCAGCGAGTGTTGCGGCGCCTGGGCGATCGCATCCCGCGTCAATCGCTCGTCCTCGGGCCGAAGCTCACACTCGATCTCCACCACCGCAATGCCACCGTCGACGGCAAAGAGGTGCAGCTCACGCCAACCGAATCGCGCCTACTGCACGCCCTTGCGGCCAACCTCGACAAGGTCGTAGCGACCGAGACGTTGCTGGCTCGAGGCTGGTCGGATACCGAAGAAGCCGAGCCTTCGTACGTCTGGGTGTCGATGCGCCGGCTGCGCCAGAAGATCGAGATCGATCCCGACCACCCGGTCCACCTCCTCACGGCGCGGGGCGTCGGTTACCGACTCGTGCAGACCGATGACCCAGTCCGCTGACGGTCGGCCCGAAACCCGGGCAGAGGGCCGAACCTCAGCGGCCGTGGCCGCGGGCGACTCCGCCGGCAACGCCCAGCACCGGGGAGCTCGAACCCGAGGCGCGCTGAGCCTCCACAGGTTCGGCATCGGGCTGTCGTTTCGTGTCTTCCTGACCGCCAGCCTGATCGTCGCCGCAGTGGTCCCAGTGGCCGTGTTCGGCGGCATTTTGCTGGAGGCGCGCCTGGACACCGACGATCGAGTCGTGGTGCCACTGCTGATAGCGGGAATCGTCGGTGCGGCCCTCTTCGGCGTTGGGGCGGCGGCTGTGGCCGTCGCGAGCCTGACGGCCCCGTTGCGTCGCATCACGATCGCGGTCGAGCGGGTCGCAGCCGGCGAACCCGGGCCGCCTATACGAATCACCGGCGACGACGAGCTGGCGAGACTCGCCGAGAGCCACAACCGGATCGCGGCGGAGAGCCAGCGTCGGAACGGGGAACTCGCCGCTCTCCTGTCGGCGATCGCCGGCTACTCCCCGGGCCAGGGAGTCGAGGCGCTCGTGGCGGCGGCCGAAAGCGACGCCCGACGCATCTACGGATTGATCGACAGCCAGATCCTGCTCGTCGATCCGACCACGGTTCCGCTCGCGGAGACCATCCCCGGCGATCCGCGGCCCGTCCGCACCGAGGTTCGGGCCGGCCGCGAGCCGCTTGGCGTGCTGACAGGTCATCTGCCCGCGACCCGGACCTGGGAACGCGCCGACCAGGACCTCCTGGAGCTGTTCTCCAACGAAGTCGGCGTAGCGCTGCGAAACGCCGAGCTCTTCGGCCGCATCGAGACCCAGAACGCGCGCCTGGTCGAGCTGGACGCAGCCAAGGACGAGTTCCTGCGCAGCGTCAGCCACAACCTGCAGACGCCGCTGACGAGCATTCGTGCCTACGTCGAGCAACTGCGATCCGCATCCCCGGAAGCCGCCGGGGATCGCCGCCTCGCCATCGTCGACGAGCAGGCCGACCGGCTGACACGCCTGGTGCGGCAGCTGTTGACCGTGACCCGAATCGAAGCTGCCGTCCTGCGATCGCAGCCAGAAGTGATCGCGATAGGCCCGCGAGTTCGCAAGGCGTGGGAGGCCATCGGCGCCACGGGCGTCTCGTTCGAGCTTCGGGACGAAGCGCGCGGCTGGCTTGCCGTTGCGGACCCGGACCAGCTGGACCAGGTTCTGTGGGCATTGCTGGACAACTCGGTGAAGTACGGCGGCTCACACGGCCGCGTGGAGGTGCTCGTCAACTCGGACGACGCCGACGATCGACTGCGGGTAACGATCGCCGACCACGGACCGGGGGTCGATGAAGCCGACCGCGGTCGCCTCTTCGCACGGTTCAGCCGGGGCGCCGGGTCGGGCAGTGGCGAGGGTACAGGCCTTGGGTTGTACGTATCTCGCCAGCTGCTTCGAGCCATGGGCGGGGAACTGTGGCTGGAACCTGCAGGCACGGAATCGGGTGCGGCGTTCACACTCTGGCTGCCGGGCGAACGGCCGGGCGACGGCAGCTGAGCGGGGACATCTACGCAAAAGCATATGGCCCTTGTGGGCCATATGCACGAACCTGCCGGTCGCCCATGCTTGGGCCAATCGTGGACGCTGGCATCGGTCGGCGTGCCGTTCAGGTTGCCGGGCTAGCAACCGATTCCTACCCCGGATGTGGTTTAGCGCATCTGGTTGCCGCTAGGTTCGAGATCGAAATGACAGGACGTCCAGAGCTCTTCGGGGGGCCGCGACAGGGCGACGCTTCCGAGCGAGACGCCTTCTCCGGCGACGCCCGAGATTCCCTGTTGGGCCGCGCGCCCGCGTTCGGCGGCGCTCCCGCGTTCGGTGGCGCTCCCGCGTTCGGCGGCGCGCCCGGGTTCGGCGGCGCTCCCGGGTTCGGCGGCGCTCCCGCGTTCGGCGGCGCGCCCGGCTTCGACCCCGTATGGGGGACGCTCGGCCCGCCATCGGCATCGGCCGGCGATCCGTGGGGTTCCGGGCCACAAGATCCCGACGAGGGCGGCCCGACGGTCGATGTCGACATCTTCGGCGACGGATTCGAGATTGCCGGGCAGATCCGAGCGGGCCAGTTTCCCAGGCTGTCGGACTGGCTGAACATGCAGCAAGGATTCATCCCCGTCCAGAACGCCTCGATCGTCCACCTCGGCCACGGAAACCTGGCCGATCAGGATCATCAGGAAGGCACGCTGTGGCTTCGATTGGACAAGATCGTCCTCGTCGCCGAGCGGGCGAGCATCCAGCCTCCCCGCCCGGGCGCGCCCGTGGTTCAGAAGGAACGCCGGCGCGTGACGATCGTGACCCCGGGCTACAGCCTGAAGGGGAACCTGCATGTCCACGCTTACGGGTCGATGAAGCAGGTTCTCGAGTCGCCCGATCCGCATTTCCTGCCGCTGACCGAGCTGGTGGTTCGCCGGCTCGCCGAGAACACCCTCGTCATCCGCTTCCCGTTCGCCCTCGTCAATCGCGAACAGCTGATCAGCGTGCTGGACGATACCGCCGTGCCGGCGAGCCAGAGCGCCAACTCGAGCGGGGATGAAGCCCGGGACGAAGAGGCGGAAATGTCTCTCCGCAAGAGATGGGGCGCCGCTTAGACCGACGGGCCCGATGGGATCTGGCGCCTCGCGGCGGCCACGCGATCGAGCTCCAGGTCCGCGACCACGACCCCCGGTCCGTCCGGGGCCTGAGCGATCACGATTCCCCACGGGTCCACGACCATGCTCCGGCCGTGGGTCGGAACGCCGCCGCCGATGCCGCACTGAGCCGGCGCTATGACGAATGCGCCGTTCTCGATGGCGCGAGCGCGCAGCAGCACTTCCCAGTGATCGCGACCGGTCGCCTCGGTGAAGTTGGCCGGCACCGCGAAGACGGCAGCTCCGGCGAGGGTCAGCTCTCGATACAGCTCGGGGAATCGAAGGTCGTAGCAGACGGTCATGCCGAGCCTCACATCCGCCTCGTCGGCGGCGCCTTGCAGCAGAGCGACGACGGTTTCGTCGCCGGGAGTCGTGCGGGCCGATTCGCGATCCGACGGCCCGCCATCGATCGTTACGTCGAACAGGTGGCGCTTGCGGTAGCGGGCGTCGATCTGTCCGGCTGGGTCGAGCAGCACGGACGTGTTGTACGGCCGATTTGCATCCGGCGAGCGCTCCGCCACGCTCCCGAGCAAGAGCCACGTGTCGAGCGAGCGGGCGAGTTCCGCGAAACGTTCCGTAACGGGCCCTGGCAGGTCGGTGGCGGAGTCACGAAAACCAGACGCGGGGCCACGGAAGAGGAACAGCTCCGGAAGCGCGATCAGGTCGGGGTGCGTTTGGCCGGCTCGCTCAACGAGGGCGCACGCGCGCTCAAGGTTCGCGGCGACATCCTGATCGGCGGCGAGCTGGACGAGGGCCACTCTTAGCAGGCTCATGGGCCGATGGTACGCCGCAAACGAGAGGCGCGGGAGGGTCAGCTGCGGTCGGTCAGAACCGGCACACCGGGGAACGCCAGGGCGTCGTCCTCGCTGGCCCGCACCCAGTCCACCAGGTCGCGATTGACGATGAGCATGCTGACGTCGCGCATCGCCAGTAGCCCTCGACTCTCGTATCCGAGCGTGGCATCGGAGAGTGGGATCATCGGTCCCCTGCTCGCGAGATGCGGCTGCTGCATCTGGCTGGTCAAGGCGTGGAGCAAACCGAGCGCACTGTAGGGACCGAGTTGAACCTGCATCCGGTGGCGCACGGTATGCATGCGACGGGCTCCTTCACCACGTCCGCTGGTAACTTCGACCGCGTACAAGATCGAGCGGTCCACCTCGCCGTCGCCCAGGTTCACGATCGTCTCGTCGGCGAAGTTCTCGACGAAAGCGTCGCGGATGACGACCGACTCGGATCGGTTCAGGAGGTCGCTGAGCCGCTCGTTCTCGCACTCGACGTAGCCGATCAGGCGGCGGCCGACGGCATAGCCGATGAACGGGATGAGCACGTAGCCTCCACTCAGCGAGGACGACGACCATAGGACTCCGGGCCCGGAGCCCGAGGTTGACGGTGGGAGGGTACCTCGCGCGTCAACTTCAGCTCTACCGTAAGGAAGTACCGGTGGGGCGTGCGTGCACCACCGTGGCAAGGGTTCCTGTTCGCTCGGTTCTTCCCATCGCCCCCGCTATGATGCGCCCGCCGAGCGCGGTAATGCTAAATGAGCAAGGCCGCCAAATACCCCCGGAATACAGACCCGGAGTAGCACAAAGAGGGGCTGGATGTGAACGCAACAGCGAAGCACCTTCCCGGCGATCGCAGCAAGAGTGGACGCAAGGGAGCGAGTGCCGCTTCAGAGCTCGCGGTTCGCGCAGCCCTAACGGAATACACCTCGCTCCGCCAGGAGATGATGTCGGCCTACCAATACATGGCCGCTGCAATCACACTGGCTTTGTCGGCAGCCGGGGCGGTGGCCTCGTTGGCAGTTGGCTCTCATTTGGGCGGGCAGGAAGCATCGCTGCTCCTGGTTGCCGCGGCCCTCATCCTCATGATGACGATAGCAATAATGGGCGTCGCGCTTCATGTCAGAACGATCGCGGTCTGGTTGAACCAGACAGCCGGCCGTGTCAGGGCAATCATCGACGAGACGGCTGAGAACGGCGCTACGATTCCGGCTGAGTTGATGGGCTGGGAAGTGTTCGTCAGCCGCGCTCCCGGGGCACGCCTTCGCGGGTTCGTCTGGGCCCAGATCGTCCCTCTGCCGTTCGTGGCCGCGCTCTTCCAACTCATTGCTGGATGGGACCTGTGGAATGGGCGGGCAGAACAGGCGCCTGTCACCATCGTGCTGCTGCTGATCGACGTGGCCATTTCGGTCACAGCCCTGGGATACGCAGTGAAATCGATCGGTGCCGCCCAGAAGCTCAACAATCCGCCGGATGTCCGGGCCACACCAACCCTCGCAATCCCCGGGCAAGGGCCGGCCACCTCGTGAATTGCTGCGGACGCCCCTCTCGGCGGCCGGCCCGGTCCGGTTCCAGTCGGTCGGCCGTTTGAGTCACGCGTTCGTGTCCACGACCTCGAAGTCGGCCCCGGTGAGTTGCTGAAGGTGGTGCAGCTCGTCGTCGTTCCAGCGTGAGTCCGGTGTCCCGCTGATATACCAGGGCGAGCCATTGTCGGCCAGGATCATGCCGTAGCGCTGGAGCGCGGTCAGCACGACCTGCGCCTGCGGTCCGAACGCTGAGATGTCGACCGAGGCCTTGAGCCGGACCCGCAGGCCCATCGGCGGCAGGTTCGCGCAGGGCGCCGCGGTGAGATGGCGAGCCGGGTACACATAGCCGCACGTACTCGACGCGGTGAAGCGGATGGCGTGGCGGATGATGCCGGCCGCCACTTCGTCGTAGCGAACAAGGCCCGGGAAGATCGGCAGGCCCGCGGCATCCGCGCTCGTCCAACCGGCCGGCCGGACGGCGTTCGACCGCAGATCCCAGGCGGCCCCCGATCCCGCGGACCAGGTCGACCCGGACTTGCTCACGGCATACAACTCCCACAGCCGGCAGGCCGAAGTGTCGAGCATGAGCATGTGCGCGTCGGAGCCCTTCTCGATCGAGGGTATCGCCGGGATCGGGTACGGCACCGGATCCGATTCGTCCGCGTAGTCGAAGCTCACCTGGTAGATGGGCGTGCTCGAGTTGACGATGTTGTACGGGATGCCGTCGCCGATCGTGTCGAAGTCGGGGTGGAGGTAGCGCGACAGCCCGATGGCGGCGATCATCGTGCTCGAATTGGGTGCGACCGGGAGACTCGAGATGTCGCGATTCCAGACGTTCGAGGCCGGGAAGATCGGGCACGGGGCGGAGGACGTCGGCTTGGCGGTGGGCTTGGCGGTGGACTTGGCAGTGGGCTGCGTGGTCGGCTTGGCGGTGGGCGGCCGTGTGGCCGGCGCGGTTCCGCCGGGGCGGAGAGTCGCCGTTGGTCCGTCCGTGGCGGTCGGGCCGGCGATGGGCGTAGCGGTCAGCGTTGCCACCGGAGCCGAAGCCGTCGAATCGGCGCCGGCCTCTGCCGCTGTGCCAGTCGCGAGGCCGATCGCGAGGCCGATCCCGGGTCCGCCGGAGGTGACGGGCGTGCCGGCCGGTTTCCCCGATCGGGGCCCGAACTGGACGAAAGCAACGGCCAGCACGACGATGCCCACGAGAGCGGCCGCGAAGACCGGACGGGCTGGCGTTCGCATGAGGCCGATGCTATGGGTCGGCGACGCCATCGGCAGACGGACGAACGTCCCGGCGGGCCGAGCTTTCCGTACGTGGCCTAGACTGGCGGGAACAACGCGGAACCGAGCCGGCTCAAACGCAGGAGGATCGGCGTGGAAAAGAGCGAACCTGGGATGAACCTCGCAGCGACGGCGGACTACGTGGCGACGGTCGAAGCGGCGGTCGAACGTGGGCTCGCAAGCCTGGACCTCGAGACGAAGGTTCGCCTCCTGACCGGAGTGGACTTCTGGGCCATTCACGCGGCGCCCGAGGCCGGGCTCCGGACCATGTTCGTGTCCGACGGTCCCGCCGGGGTGAAGGGCGGCTCAGTCGCTCACGACGAGACCACGACCAGCCTGCCGAGCCCCACCGCGCTGGCGGCCAGCTGGGACGAAGGCCTGGTCCGCGAGATCGGCGAGTTGCTTGCCGGCGAGGCGCGCCGCAAGGGCATCGACGTCCTGCTCGGCCCCACGATCAACCTGCATCGCAGCCCACTCGGCGGCCGCCACTTCGAGCAGTTCTCCGAAGATCCGCTGCTGACCGGGCGGATGGCCACGGGTTATGTCATCGGCCTGCAGTCCCGCGGCGTCGGCGGCTGTCCCAAGCACTACGTCTGCAACGATTCGGAGACGGAACGACAGACCCTCAGAGTCGACATCGCCGAGAGGCCGCTCCGCGAGCTGTATATGGCACCGTTCGAGCGCGTCGTCAGGGAAGCCGGCGCCTGGACCGTGATGGCCGCCTACAGCGGCGTACGCGAATACAAGATGACCGAGAGCCCGCTGCTCACCGACCCGCTCAGCGAGAAGTGGGGCTTCGACGGCATGGTCATGAGCGACTGGTTCGCCACGCACTCGACCGTGCCCACCGGCCGCGCGGCGCTCGACCTGGTGATGCCCGGCCCGGACGGCCCCTGGGGCGACGCACTGCTCGCGGCCGTGCGCGCCGGAGAGGTTTCGGAAGCGGCGATCGACGCGAAGGTGCGGCGGATCCTGCGGCTGGCGGGCCGGGTCGGCGCTCTCGAGGGAGTTCCGCCGGCCACTCCCCCGGCCGTTCGGCCGCCCCAGGAAGTGGTTTCGGCGCTGGTCCGGCGAGCTTCCTCGGCCGGTTCCGTGCTGCTGACCAACGACGGGATCCTGCCGCTGGACGTGGCTGGGATCCGCCGCCTCGCGGTCCTCGGGCCAAACGCGGCCGTGCCGGCAAGCCAGGGAGGCGGCAGCTCCAACCTGCGGCCTGACTACTCGGTCACTCCCATCGACGGGCTGCGCGCGGCGTTTCCCGGCGACGTGGAGATTCTCACGAGCCGAGCGGACAGAGTCAGGCCCGGTCTCCAGCTGCTCAACCCGGCGCAGGTTCAACTCCCGACTGCCGCCGGCGCGGATGCCGGGAAACCCGGGATCCTGGTCCGATTCCTCGAACCGACGGGGCCCGACACCCAGGCGGCACTGACCGGACCGCTCGGGCGGGAGCTCCACCGTGAGAATCGTCCCGATGGCCGTCTCCACTGGGGAGGCGACCCGCGCGTCGCCGGCAAGCCCGTTGTGGAGGTTTCGACGCTCATCGTGCCCGAGACGTCGGGCAGGCACCGCATCGCGCTCGGGATCCGCGGCCACGTCGCCATCTGGGTCGACGGCCGGCTCGCCCTCGAGGCCGGGGAAGTGCCCCTGTCGGACGACATCGACTCCATGTGGCACGAACCGCCATACCAGACGGTGGAGGTCGAGGCCGTCGCGGGACGACCGATCGAGATCGTCGCCCGCTGGCGCAAGTTCTACGACCCGGCCGCGATCTTCATGTTCTTCACGCTGGAGCAGCCAACGATGACGGCCGAGGAGGCGATCGCGGACGCCGAACGGCTGGCACGCCAGGCCGACGCGGTCGTGCTTCTGGTCGGCACCACCGCAGAAGACGAGAGCGAAGGCGCCGATCGCCGCTCCCTGGCTCTTCAGCCTCGCCAGAACGAGCTCGTCCGGCGAGTGGCGGCCGCCAACCCGCGGACTGTGGCGGTGCTCTCCGCCGGATCGCCCGTGGAGATGCCCTGGCGCAACGACGTGGCCGCACTTCTGTTGACGTGGTTCCCGGGCCAGGAAGCGGGCAATGCGCTCGCCGACATGCTGCTGGGACGCGTCGAGCCGGGCGGCCGGCTGCCCACCACATGGCCGGTCGCGATGGCCGACGTCCCGGTAATCGATACGAAGCCGGTAGATGGCGTGCTCCACTACACCGAAGGGCTGCACATCGGGTACCGCGCCTGGCTCAAGTCGGGAGCGATCCCCGCCTATCCATTCGGCCATGGCCTCGGCTACACGTCATGGGATTACGTGGCGGCCTCACCGGTCGAACTCGACGGCGGTCCCGCAATCCGCGTTCGCCTCAGAAATACGGGCAAGCGGGCCGCTCGCGAAATCGTGCAGCTGTACCTTTCGCGCCCGTCGAGTTCGATCGAGCGGCCGGCACGATGGCTCGCGGGTTGGGCCTCGGTCGAGGCCGGTCCGGGCCAGGAGGTCGAGGCCACGATCGCCGTCGATCGCTGGGCTCTTCGGCATTGGGACGTCGCGACCGGCGACTGGGCGGTCGAACCGGGCCAGTTCGAGGTCCACGTCGGCCGAAGCGTGGCCGATACCAAGCTCATGGTCCGAATCGAACTTTGAGCGACGTCCTGCGGCGTCCGCGACTCAACGCAACCTGGACGAACTTCTCGTATCTGGCGATCTGGGGCTACCTGCTCTACGGAGTCGGGAATGCCACGCCCTACATCCGCCTCGACCTGGGGCTGACCGGGTTCGAAGCCGGCCTGCACGCCTCGGCGCTTGCCGTGGGCGTGCTCGTGGCCGGCTTCACCGCCGACTCGGTCGCTCAGCGCATTGGCGGCAACCGGCTGCTCGATCTCGCGGTGATCGACCTGATCGTGGCGGTCGTCCTGATTGCCGCCGCTCCGTCACTGCCCGTCTCGCTGGCGGGCGCCTTGCTCGTCGGGCTCGGCGGCGGCTCGATGGGTACCCATATCAACGTTTCGCTGGGCCGATTGGGAGGGGCGGAAGGCCGCAAGCTGATGGCACAGGCCAACGCCTGGGCAATGGTGACAGCAGCGGCTGCACCTCTCGCCATCGGGATCGCGGCGGCGGAGTTCCATGCCTGGCGGATCGGAATGCTGCTACCGATCGTCGGGTTCGCCGTCCTTGCGGCATTGAAGACGCGCCAGCGAGAGGCGCCGGCGCCGCCCCGCGGTCCGAAAGCCAGCCTCCCTGGGTCGTACTGGTTCGTCTGGGCCTTCATCGTGATCGGGGTCGCGATCGAGTTTTCCTTCGTCTTCTGGGGCTCGACCGTCGTCAGCCGAAAGACGGGCATCTCCAGCGCGGATGCCACC
>CABEAA010000148.1_pt1 | contig 13720 bp, 10 predicted proteins | sample 3132281 | NCBI WGS metagenome assembly CABEAA01 (sample SAMEA5534341, study PRJEB31848) | metagenome | biome: tundra; feature: field; material: soil | place: USA | collected 2013-05 | depth 0.45 m
ATCAGGGAGATCGAGCCCGGACACTACTGGCTCGCGGCGGCCGAGGATCGCACGGGCACGGCGCCGCCCCTCGCCGACAGAGTCGAGTGGGCGGTCTTCGGGTTGCTGTCGTCCGCCCGATCGCTGCCCGAAACGACCGTATTCGACCGGACCGCCGGCATCTTCGCCGGTAACGAAGCCCCCGACGGTGCGCTGCTCAGCGCTTGCCTGCAGAGCTACAGCGCCCCGGAAAGCACTCCCCAGGCCGTCGTCTGCTCGGATCGGCTCGAGGCGCGCTCCGCCGGCCACGACGCCATGATCGCCACCCTTGCCGAGGTCGGCCACGCGCTGGGCATGCGCGTGTGGATCGGGAAGCGGCAGCAGACCCGGCGCCTCGGAGGACAGCTTCTCGGGGCGTGGCTGGACCAGGAGGAACGTGAGATCCACCTGCCGCTCATAACCTGGGCTCCGGAGGGAGAGCTCGACCGCGTCGACTGCGCCTGGTACGTCCGCCACAAAGCGACGTTCCTGTTCGAGGTCGAATGGACGGCCATGCTCGGCGAGCCCGTGCTCGTTCACCACGCTCGATATGCGGCCGACGAGAAGGTGGTCCGATTCCTGGTGATACCTCCGGAACGGACCGAACTGGTGCGCTTCAAGCTCGAGCGCTCAGCGCTGCTTCGTAAGGCGTTTGCCGATGGCAACTGGCATATCCTGAAGTGGAATCACCTGCTCGCCTTCGCCGCTCGAACCGAGCCGTCGCTGGCCGATCTCGAGCCATACCTCGGTTTGGACCCCACGGCCGAGACGGTGGGTCAGCAATTGCCGTTGTTCGGAGGCTGATAAGGTTCGGGGTAACGTGACGGGAACCATGAGAGGGAGGGATTCCGTGAACGAGACGACGACACCTGCTGATGACGTCAACGCGTTGGCCGGCCGCTTTTGGGATGGGTTGCTCGACAGGTCGCCAATAACGGCGACCATGCTCGGCTACGAACGAGGCGACGATCGGCTCGACGATCCTGGTCCGGGCGGTAGAGATGGCGCTCGCGCCCTGTACCGAGACACCCTTGCGGCCGCCGATGCCATCGAACCCGAAGCCTCGCGTGCCGGAGCTACGGGTACCGGAGCCACGACGGCCCTGCCCGAGGAAGAGCGCATCACCCTCGACATCCTGCGCGTGATCTGCGGGGTCGAGCTCGAGCAGCTGGACCAACGAATCGACACCCTCAAGGTCGTCGATCAGATGGACGGACCGCAGACCATTCTGCCGATGCTGGCGGCTTTCCAGAAGACCGAGACGCCCGAGCAATTCGAGCGCTTCATTGCACGTATCGCGGAATACCCACGCTTCATGGCGGCGAATGCCGAGCTCGTCCGAGAAGGGCTGGCCTCCGGCCTCACCGCGGCCCGGATCGTGACCGACCGGGTCATCGGCCAGCTCGAGCGGCTGCTGGCGGCGCCGGACGCCGAGTCGCCGGTCGTGGAGGCGCTGTCGGTGCCGCGGGAGGCGGATCGCGAGCGCCTGATTGCCGCGATCGGCAAGTACGTCCGACCGGCAGACGCCGCCTTCCTCGACGCCCTGAAGGGCGCATATCGGGCGGCCTCTCGCGAGGAGCCCGGCTTGTGGTCGGCGCCCGACGGCGAGCGGCTGTACCGAACCCAGGTCAGGTCCTGCACTTCGCTCGATGCCGACGCGGTGGACCTCCATCGGATGGGCCAGGACGAGTTACTGCAGATAGAGGCGGAGCGACGCGAGATCTCCCGCGATCTCGGCTTCGGCGACGACACGAGGGCGGCGCGGGCAGCCCTACGGGGAAGCCCCAGCGCCATTCCCGCGTCGATCGAGGAGCTCCTGGACCGCGCGCGCGGCCAGGTCGAGAGAGCCCTTGCGGCGGCCCCGGACTATTTCGGCCGGCTTCCCCGGGCGGCCTGCGAAGTGCGTGCGGTGGAGCCCTACAAGGAAGCGGACGCTCCCGCCGCCTACTACTACCCGCCGACGGTGGATGGCACCCGACCCGGCGTCTACTACGTCAACACCTACGACCTGCCGAACCGGAGCTACGTCGGCCTCGCCAGCACGAGCTTCCACGAAGCCATTCCCGGGCACCATTTCCAGCTCGCACTCCAGACCGAACATCCGAGCCTCAACGTCTTTCGACGGCTCGGGTCGCGGATGGCCGGCATGGCCTACATCGAAGGCTGGGGCCTGTACTCGGAACGGCTCGCCGACGAGATGGGCCTGTATCTCAATCCGGCCGAGCGTTTCGGAATGCTCGACGGTCAGGCCTGGCGGGCCGCCCGACTCGTGGTGGACACCGGCATCCACGCCTTCCGATGGTCGCGCGAGCGGTCGATCGCTCAGCTCCTCGACGCCGGTCTGTCGACGACCGACGCGACGATCGAGACGGATCGATACGTCTGCCTGCCGGCCCAGGCGCTTACCTACAAGGTCGGGCAGCACGAGATCGAGCGGCTCCGCGCGGAGGCGGCTGCCAGCCTAGGCGGGTCATTCGACCTGCGGGCCTTCCACGACGCTCTCCTGGGCCATGGAACTCTGCCGCTGGCCACGCTGGCCGCCGGCATGCCGAGCTGGCTCGGCTACGAGAGAGCGGCCGCCGACTCGGACCGGCCGAGTTAGCTCGCCTTAGCCGAGCGCGCTCAGAGCCTCGACAAGCCTGTCGATCTCGGCCGGCTTGTTGTAGTGCGTGAGGCCGACCCGAACCATGCCGCCGGACTCGGCCAGGCCAAGCGACCGGATCAGCTCGTAGGCGTAGTAGTCGCCGTCCCACACGGCGATGCCCTGTTGTCCGAGGCGCGCTGCGATCTCGCGGGGGGAGTGCCCGTCCAGCGTGAACGCGAACGTCGGGACGCGTTCGTCGATGCGGGCAGGATCGACGATCCCGCGCAAGTGCAGCCCAGGCACGCCGCCCAGAGCCGTCAATGCTCGCAGCGCCAGGCCTCGCTCCGTCTCGCGAATGAATTGCATGGCGGCCGATAGGCGTTCCCTGCGAGTGCGCGCACCGGCCGCCCCGCCGAACGTGCGGCCCAGCCACTCGAGGTAGTCGAATGTCCCGAGCAAGCCGGCGAGCGCCTCACCGGACTGAGTGCCGGTCTCCCACTTGCCCGGAGGCTCGTTCGAGGCCGGGCGAACCTTGTAGGCGTCCAACTGTTCGAGCAGCTCGCGGCGGCCGTAGAGAAGCCCCAGATGCGGCCCGAAGAACTTGTAGGGCGAGCAAACCAGGAAGTCGGCGCCGAGAGACGTCACGTCTATCGGCATGTGCGGCGCGGCGTGAACAGCGTCGAGGTAGACCCAGGCGCCGGCATCGTGCGCCAGCTCGATCACGCGCTCGACTGGGTTGATCGTTCCCACGGCGTTCGAGGCGAGACCGACGGCCACGAGGTGCGTCCGTGCGCCTATCGATCGAGCCAGCCCGTCTAGATCGAGCGTGCAGTCGCCCGGCCTGACGTCGACCCAACGAATTACAGCTCCACGCTCCTCGGCGACGGCGAGCCAGGGCGCAACGTTGGCGTCGTGGTCCAAGCGGGTCACGACGATCTCGTCGCCTGCTCGGAGGGTCCGTCCGACGGCTCGACTGAACGCGAAGGTAAGCGTCGTCATGTTCGCGCCGAACACGACTTCCGACGCATCGCCTGCGCCCACGAAATCGGCCGCCGCCGTGTGCGCCTCGGCGAGGATCGCGTCGCTCTCCTCGCTCGTAGGGAACGCGCCCTCGTGGTTCGCGTTCGAATGCCCGAGGTAGGCCGCCATCGCCTCGATGGTCCGTCGGGGGACTTGCGTGCCCCCAGGCCCGTCGAGGTAGACGTACGGCCGGCCGGCGTGTTGGCGCGCCAGGGCCGGGAACTCGGCCCTTATGTCGTTGCGGCCGAAGTCGTCGAGTGCCGCCAAAGCGGCGTTTTCGCCCGTCCCGGCCTCCGTGACGGATCTGCTGTGCCGGCCGCCGGTGGATGGGTCGTCCTTATGCAACGAGATACTCCAATTGTCCCGAGGGGTGGTACTTCTAGCATGTTACCCGCCCATTAGGGGAGTACGTGTAATGAGATTGAAGCGTCTGAGGCCATGGCTGCGACGTGGGCTTGACGACTGGAGGGCGTTACTTGTCGCCTTGGAGGAGGCCAATGCTGGAGAAAGAGACTACCAAGCGCGCAGGCTTGACTAATCCTTAGTAACTATGCCAACATTTCTTCAGTTCCACTGCGCGAGACATTTTTATCACCGCTGGGGCCTCGTAGTTCGGCTGTTGGATCGGGGTCCCGATCACGTTCTTATACGACCGCTTCCAGTTCGGGCAAGAGGCGGCCAGGTTCGAAGGTTGCAGATAGGCAATCTCGCGTCCCATTTATACGGAGCCCGGGAGGAGTAGGGTCATGCTGGATGGCAACGCTGTACGGTCCGTCGATCGTGCCGCCTCGCTGTTGATAGCCCTTGGGGAATCGGAAGGGGAGGCGGGCGTCACAGAACTCGCCAGGCGCCTCGGACTGCACAAGTCCACTGCTTCACGCCTGCTCGCCACGCTCCAGAAGCGCGGTCTGGTCCAGCAGGACGATGATTCGGGCAAGTACCGCTTGGGCCTTGCCGTCGTCCGCCTCGGTGGACACGCTGAGAAGACGCTCGACCTCCGGTCCATTGCGATGTCGGAGCTCGAGGGCGTGGCTCGTTCCGTGAAGGAAACGACCACGATCGGCGTGCTCGAAGGCGACAGCGTAGTCACCATCGCCTGGTCAGACGCATCCGGCATGGGGCATGACCGCACCGGCAGGAATCTGCCGCTTCACGCGACGGCTCCGGGAAAGGTTCTGCTCTCGAACCGACCTGAGCGCGAGGTCATCCGACTGTCGAAGATCGGCTTCACGCCCTATACCTCTCATACCATCGTGCGAGTGGATCTTCTGCTCGAGGAACTCGCCAGAGTTCGCAAGCGCGGCTTCGCAACCGCCTTCGGCGAGCACGAGCCCACCGTCAACGCGGTTGCGGTACCCGTGTACGACCAGCGGTCCTCCGTCGTTGCCGCCCTTGAAGTCAGAGCATCCGGCAATCGGATCCAGCCGAGCCGCATCCCCGAGTTGGTCGAAAAGATTCGGGATGTCGCGTCGGTCATCACCGAGCGCATCGGTGGCGTCGTCGCATCCGACTGAACAGGAGCCCTCGCGGGCGAAATCGAATCGGTCTTGCGGCCCCTCGGTCCCCCTCCCGAGGGGCCGCTTCTTGTGCGCCGCCGAGAGTTCGCCGGGCACGCTAGGCTATGAGCATGGATAACCCCGACTGGACTGTCTCCTGGCCATGGGGCGGCGCCACGCTGCTCCATCTTGGGCCGATGGTCGCCGGCGCTGCGGCCGTCATCGCGATCCTGGTCGCCGCGGCGCTGATCATTCGGCTGGCCCACATCTTCGTTCGGGGGGCCGTTCACACCCTATTCGCACGAGAGGCACTCGAGGGAACCTCCCGGGATCTCACCGCCGTCGAGGTCAAGAAGCGCCAGGACACGATCGAGACGCTGGCGGTCAACGTCATCCGCTTCTTCGTGATCGTGATCGCGGCCCTGATGATCCTGCAGGCCGGCTTTCGCCTCGACGTCGGCCCGGCCATCGCGGGGCTCGGTATTGCCGGCATCGCGATCGGCCTCGGTACCCAGAACCTGGTCCGTGACTACCTCAACGGCGCGCTGATCCTGGTCGAGAACCAGTACTCGAAAGGCGACATCGTCGCTATCGCGGGCGTGTCGGGCAGGGTCGAGGACTTCACCTTGCGCCGCACGACGTTGCGCGACACCGACGGCATCGTTCACTCGGTGCCGAACGGTCAGATTACCGTCGCCTCCAACATGACTCGCGGCTGGGCGCGCGTGAACCAGGACATCCTGGTCGTCTACGGCACGAATCTGGAACTGGCGGCCGAAGTCATCGACGGGGTAGGCCGAGAGCTCGTTTCGGATGCGAAATGGGGACCGAGAATCCTTGAAGCTCCCCACTTCGAGAGGATCTCGGAGATCGGCGAACGCGGGATCACTCTGAAGATCCGCGGCACCGTTCGAGCTTCGGAGCGGTGGTCGGTCGGCGGCGAGCTGCTGTCGCGGCTACTCAAGGCCTTCGCCGAGCACGCTATCGAAATGCCACACACCGTCTGAGCCGAACGGGATGAGCCGGCCAGTGGCTACGAGGCGCGCACCGACGACTTTGCGTCGCGACTGCCACCGAAGATGCCCATGAAGCCGCTGCCCGTCTTGGCGGCGCCTGGGTCCCGGGTCTGGATCATCCGATCGACGAGGCTCTCGATGTCGTCGACCACTTTCTCCTTGGGGAAGCGCTCGACGGCAGAACGGCCTTCGTTGGCCGCACGGACGAACAGCATTCCGGCGGAGCGAACTTCGGCCAGGGCCGGCATGCCGACCGTCCGTTCCATGTCGGCCACCGACACGCCGCTGTTGGCGCGGTTCACGACCATGGCCAGGCGCTCGCGGATGGCCAGCTCGACCGCGACCTCGCGGAACTGGACGGCGGCCCTGATGGCGGGCACGTCGGGCGTAACCGGAACGATGATCTTGTCGGCCCGCTCGAAGATGCCCTGATTCAGCGGGCCGTAGTCGGGGTGCATGTCGACGATGACCCAATCGTAGGAGCGCCGCGCGGCTGTGATCGCCTCGGCCACGCGCTTGGGTTCGAGGATTTCCGTGTGCAGCGGGGACTCGGCCATGACCAGGACGAAGACGCCGCTGGAGTGGGGGACGGCGATTTCGGAGAAGGGCTCGCTCGTCCCGGTCTCGAGGTCGTCAGTCCAGGCGTCCGCGACGGTCCGGACGTGCTCCATGCCCAACGACGAGGCAATGTGGCCAGTGACGGTGTCGCAGTCGACGAGGAGCACTCGCTGCTTCTTGCGGACCTGCAGCATGGCTGCGACGTTGATCGCGATTGTCGTCTTGCCGACGCCGCCCTTGGGATTGAAGACGATGACGATCTGGCCCCGCCGGGTGTCTGCGGGCGCTTCCGCGGCTTCGCGCGACTCGGTTTCGATGATGGGGCCGTGGCCCTGGCCCGTTTCGGTCGGGACCTCGGCCCGGATGAGCATCGCTTCGACCCGCCATCGCAGCGACTCCGCGGAATAGGGGCGGGTGAAGTACTCATCGTTGACGCGGGCCCGGCCGGCCAGACTCATGCGATCGAGTGCTCTCGCGGCAACGACCATCAGCGCCGGGATGTTCCGGTCGTCCTCGTGCAGGAGGGCGTACATCTCGAGCGTCCGGTCGAAGTCGTTCTCGCCGTCGAGGATCGCGACGCCGATGTTGCGACGAGAATTCAGAAGCTTCTCGAGCTCGTCTGCGGACTCCGCCGCAATGGGTTCGTACCCGGCCTCAGCCAGCTGGGCGCTTACGGCGACCAACTCTGCGTGCGGAAGTGCAATGACGACTGCTGACCGGGCCAATGTGGCGGGATCTCCTGGGTGGCGGTCGGGGACGAGGCTAGAAGTCTAGCCCTCTGCCTCAGGATCGTGCGCGCTGACGTTGAGAACGCCATCGTGCTCGTTGACGACACGAGCCTGGAAGGCTGGCAAAGTCGGGATCAGGGTACTGAGCGACGTGTCGGCGCTGTGCCCGATGGTGAAGATGAACTCCCCGTCGGGACCGGACGACACGCCGACGTTTTTGACGCCGGGCAAACGGCCGAGCTGGCGCTTGAACGTGGCGATGCTGGCAACGCTGACGAGCCCGACGACTACGACCTGCGTGGACTCGCGGCCGGACGGCTTGGGAGCAACCGCGCCGTGGCGGGCTGCCGCTTCCCCGTTGTCGGCGACGCGCTTGGCATCGGGCCGCGCGCCGTTGGACCCACCCGCATCGAAGTCGGGCAGAGCCACGTCGGTGCGCATGATCTGCTCGCGTCGAGCACGTAGTTCGCTCGTCAGAGCGCCGTTGGCGATTTCGGTGAAGGCCGGCGGATCGGGCATCTGGGCGGCCATGCTGGCGAAGATCGTCGGATCGGCTTCCTGGAGGAGCTGCTCGAAGAACTGAGCGACTTCCTCTTCGAAGGATTGGACCCGCTTCTCGACGCGCTGGACCTCGAGCTCGATGGCGGCGTTGTACTCGTGGAGCTCCTGATCGAGAAGCTCGCGACGCCGGGAGACGCGCTGCTCGGTCTCGACGCGGACCCGCTCCATCTCCGCCTTGGACCAGTCGCGGATCGCAGTGACGTCTGTTTCGGCACCTTTCCGGAGCGAGGCTGCCTCGTCCTCGGTGCTCGCATGAAGCCGTTCCACATACGTCTTTGCGTCGGCTTGGGCCTGTTCGATCGTCCCCTGCCGCGCCGTCTCGGCGGTTGTACGCATTGCTTGCGTCAGGTCCGCCAGGAACCGGTTCGGGTGACGCGCGGCCGTTTCGTTCACGCTCATCTCCCCGTTGTGTTGCCGTTCTAGGCACCGGCCGGGTGCCGATACCTTGACGTTGAGTCTACTTGCCCCCACCGCTCCACATCAGTGCGTCACCGCACGAATGCAAATCCGGAGCCACGGGTCATTATCGCGGCTGCCCGAGTGAGCATGAGGGCATTTCGTCGTCCGAATGATGGGCTGGGTGTTGCCCGCAGGCACTCGGCTGGAGGTACCAGGACTACCGTCCAGTCGTACCGCTCACGCGCGGGGCGGTTTACCTATATTGCGGGCGGCGAGCGTCCCGAGGAACGTGCGGCGAGCGTCCCGGGGAGCGGCCGAGCCGGCGCGGCTCAGCCCGGCGGTATCTCGGGTGCGGCTCGTGCGCTCTTCGCCTTCTCCGCCCAGGCCGCGAGGACGTTGTCCTTGTGAGGTCGGATGGGGCAGTGCTCGTCGCGATTCCCCGCTTCGTCGCAATAGCCGAGCGCAACGCACTTTGGCGCGAGGAAGCTGCCCAGGAATGGGCTGACCGCGAAGACCTCGTGGCGGATGAGCTGGAATAGGCGGCGGATCTCCCACTGGGCCATCGTGCAGAGCCTCAGGCCGGACATGTGGATGAGGGCGCGGAGGTTGGTCGTCATGACCAGGTTCGTCCGGGTGGCGTTGGGGAAGACGAAGCGAGCGTCCTCGCTCGGCACGCCGGCCTCCAGCAGCTCGGAATAGAGTTCGAGCGCGCCCGCGACCTGCTCGTCGTAGCGCTCTCGCAGGTCGGGATCTGCCTCGGCGATCGTCGCCGGGAGCATCGTCGAGGCGCCCTTCTTGTACGAAACGTAGCGCTGGCTCTGCTGGTCGAACGCGACGCCCGCTCGATGGCGAACCAGCTGGTGGCTGAGCGTCCGGGTGACTCCGGTGATCGCGAACGTGAAGACCACGTGCTCGATGGTCGAGCCGTGCCCGGATTCGATCACCTTCGAGATCAGCTCGCGCTGCTTGTCGAGAGGGATCCGGCCTTCGACCGCTCGATCGAAGATGTCGTCGGGGGCGAGCTCCGAATAGCACGTCCGGCAAGCGGTGTAGATCAGCGGCACGTAGTACCGCTCCACGATCTCGCGGTTGGGGAAGACGAGCCGGGCCCGCATGCCCAGATCGAGGCGCCCCGGGTTGCGCGGGATCGAGCTGCCGGAAGCACTGGCTGGAGCGCCGGGGGTTCCCGCGGCGCCTTTGTCGGCGGTCATGGGTTCAGGATAACGACTCCGCGGCGGGGTCGAGCGGAACGACCCGAGTCGCTCGGGTGCGTCCCAAGGTGCGGACGGCACCGGGCGCGCTTCGACCGGCGCCGGGCCCGACCGAGGCTCCGTGGGTGCCGGACTCGCCGTTCAGTCTGTCGAATCCGGCTACCTGCATTCCGGATAGCCGTTGACGGCTACCACGGCCGGGAGCTAGCCTCGCGACCATGGAGGAGCTTCGCGGCCTGGTTCTGATGGGTGAGGTCCTGGGCGCGGAACGAGACCGCGTCGGATCCACGGCCTGGCTGCGGGATCTCGTCGCGGAGCTGGATGCGGCTTACGGCGAGCAGCGTCTGGCGCCGTTCGGGTTCCTCCAGGGCGACGAGCTGCAAGGACTCCTGGCCGCGGAATCGGATCCGCTCGTGGCCGTTCTGCGGGCCGCGCTCGCCCCCGAATCGCGACCGATCCGGTGGGTGTGCGTCAGGGATTGCGTAGATCCGGGCGAGGGACCCGCCACCGAGCGGACGGGGCGGGCTTTCACCGTCGCGCGTGAGGCCATGAAGGCGGCGCGCTCGCGGCACGATAGGCTCGTCCTCATGACGGGCCGCGACGAAGTTGACGAGCTGCTGGCCGACATGACGCCGGCTCTGGCCGACCTGCTCGAGGGGCGGACCTCCCGCCAGAGAGCCGTCGCGCGACTCGCTCTGCTCGACGGCCTGCGCCAATCGGAAGTGGCAGAACGCCTGGGCGTACGGAGAGCGACGATCTCGGTCTCGTTCGGCAGGGCCCGGATTCAATCGCTGACGGGGCTCGTCGCCGCGATCCGCCGGGTCTACGCGGGCGACAACTCGGCGGCCGACCCGAGCGTCGCGGCAGTCGACCCGGCCGCCGCGGTCGACCCGGCCGCCGCGGTCGCTCCCGTGCCTGCCGCCGTGGCTAGCCGATGACGTGCGAGGCGCGCAAGTAGAGGGCGCCGAGCCCAGCCATGCAAGCTGCCGGTCGCGTCGACCACGAGCAGTGATGCCGGGACCCACGCTCGGTCCACGCTGAGGGTCAGGATCGATACGAGCAGGCCACCGGCGAGCCCGAGGAGGATCACTTCCATGACGAGGTAGAGGCTGCGGAATCCGTGCAGCCACGAGTCGCGCCACTGGGCGCCCGCGAGCATGAAGCCCAGCTGGGACGCGGCTGCGCTGGTGCTGTCGCGGCCTTCGAGCCGATGCTCGAATGCGGTCTGCTCGGTTTCGGTATCGGGAGAGGCCGTTCGGGACGGGATGTTCACGTTCCCTCGATGTGGAGGTTGAACCCATAATCGGCGACCGCTCGTCCTGGTCTGAGAGCCAACGGGCATTCGATGGCGGGGCCGAGAGGGCGACGGGCGGCCGCCAAAGGGCCCCGAAGTGGCACTTCGCCGACATTCTCGCGGCCGGAGGCGCGTCCGGTCGGATGCGTGTAGGCTGGCCCGGCCGGTCGAATTGACGCCTGCCGGCTCAGGAGGAGACGCACATGAGCGAAAGCCATGCCGGTGCTGTCACGGTCCAGTACTTCTACAAGATCCGCTGGGGCTTTCAGGACGAGTGGGTCGAACTCTTCGAGCGCAACCACTGGCCGCTCCTCCGCGCCCAGCTCGAACTCGGCCGGATGCTCGACATCCGCGCCTACACGCCGCGTTTCCATGGCGACGGACGGCAGGACTGGACTTTCGAGGTAACCATCACGTACCGCGATTGGGCCGCCATGGAGGAGCACACCGAGCCGGCCATGATCGAACGGCTGTATCCCGACGCGGAGAAGCTCCGCAAGGAAGAACAGCGCCGCTTCGAGCTCCTCGATGCGCACTGGGACACGCCTCTGGAGGAACACGCCCTGCCGCGTTGAGAGGCGTCGAGGCCAGCGGCACGCACGCCGCCGCGGTCAAGGTTAACGAGCCCGGGTGGCGCCGTTGCGCGAGTTCGTGAGAGCATGAAGTGAGTCGCGTGCTGCCGCAGCGCTCGGCGCTTTCGTAGCCACCATGGAGGTTCGGGATGACGACCGACCACGCCAACACGACAGCCGCCTCTGGGGCGGGTCCGTTGTCTCCGGAAGAGCTGCGGCTGATCGACGCCTACTGGCGAGCGGCCAACTACCTCAGCGTCGGGCAGATCTACATGCTCGACAACCCGCTCCTCCGCCGCCCCATGGAAGCCGCCGACGTGAAGCCGCGGCTTCTCGGGCACTGGGGCACGACGCCGGGCCTGAACCTCATCTACGCGCACATGAACCGGGTCATCAAGGCCCGCGACCTGAACGCCATCTACATCATCGGCCCGGGGCACGGCGGCCCGGGTTTGGTCGCCAACACGTACCTGGAAGGCAGCTACACGGACTTCTACCCGAGCATCACCCGGGACGAAGACGGCATCCGCAAGCTATTCCGCCAGTTCTCGTTCCCGGGCGGCATCCCCAGCCACGTCGCGCCCGAAACTCCGGGCTCGATCCACGAGGGCGGCGAGCTCGGCTACTCGCTGTCGCACGCCTACGGCGCGGCTTTCGACAACCCCGACCTGCTGGTGTGCTGCATCGTCGGCGACGGCGAGGCCGAGACCGGTCCCCTCGCGACCGGCTGGCATTCGAACAAGTTCCTCGATCCGGTGGGCGATGGCGCCGTCCTGCCGATCTTGCACCTCAACGGCTACAAGATCGCCAATCCCACCGTTCTGGCGCGCATCCCCCAGGACGAGCTGCGGGATCTGATGATCGGCTACGGGTACAAGCCGTACTTCGTCACCGGCGACGACCCGGCGCTCGTCCACCAGCAGCTGGCCGCGACCCTGGATGCGGTGCTCGACGAGATCCGCGAAATCCAGTCGGCGGCCCGATCGGGCAAGTCGACCGAGCGCCCGGCCTGGCCGATGATCGTCCTTCGAACGCCCAAGGGTTGGACCGGGCCGAAGGTCGTGGACGGCAAGCAGGTCGAGGGAACCTGGCGCTCCCACCAGGTGCCGATGGGCGAGGTGCGGACCAACTCCGGCCACCGCGCACTACTCGAGAGCTGGATGCGCAGTTACAAGCCCGAGGAGCTGTTCGACGAGAACGGTGCGTTCCGGCCCGAGCTGGCAGCTCTGGCGCCGGCGGGCGACCGCCGAATGGGCGCGAACCCGCACGCCAACGGCGGACTGCTGCTGCGCGAGCTGATCATGCCGGACTTCCGGGATTACGCCGTGGACGTGCCGAAGCCGGGCGGCTCCATCGCCGAGGCGACCTTCGTCGCCGGCACGTTCGTGCGCGACGTGATGGCCAGGAACGTCGACAACTTCCGCATGTTCGGTCCCGACGAGACGGCCTCGAACCGCTTCCAGGCGATCTTCGAGGTTACCGGCAAGGCCTGGGACGCCGAGGTGATCCCCGAGGACGCCAAAGACAACGTTCTCTCCACCGACGGCCGGGTCATGGAGGTCCTTTCGGAGCACCAGTGCGAAGGCTGGCTGGAGGGCTACCTGCTCACGGGCCGCCACGGCATGTTCAACTGCTACGAAGCCTTCATCCACATCATCGACTCGATGTTCAACCAGCACGCCAAGTGGCTGAAGGTGACGCGCAACATTCCGTGGCGCCGGCCGATCGCGTCGCTCAACTACGTGCTCAGCTCGCTGGTGTGGCGGCAGGACCAGAATGGCTTCACGCATCAGGACCCGGGCTTCATCGACCACGTAGTCAACAAGAAGTCCGAGATCATCCGCGTCTACTTCCCGCCGGACGCGAACACGATGCTCTCGGTGACCGACCACTGCCTGCGCAGCCGCAACTACGTCAACGTGGTCGTGGCCGGCAAACAGCCCGCCCCCAACTGGCTGACCATGGAGCAGGCCATCCTGCACTGCACGCGCGGCATCGGCATCTGGGACTGGGCAAGCAACGATCAGGACGGCGAGCCGGACGTCGTCATGGCCTGCTGCGGCGATGTTCCTACGCTGGAAACGCTCGCTGCCGTTGACCTGATGCGCCAATATCTGCCGGACGTGAAGGTCCGCGTCGTCAATGTCGTAGACCTGATGCGTCTCGAGCCAGAGTCGGAACATCCGCACGGTATGACCGACAAGGAGTTCGACTCGTTCTTCACGACGGACAAGCCGATCGTCTTCGCGTACCACGGCTACCC
>CABEAA010000155.1_pt1 | contig 13106 bp, 11 predicted proteins | sample 3132281 | NCBI WGS metagenome assembly CABEAA01 (sample SAMEA5534341, study PRJEB31848) | metagenome | biome: tundra; feature: field; material: soil | place: USA | collected 2013-05 | depth 0.45 m
GCGCCATGATGCTGCGCTGGTCGTTGGGCCAGTCGGCCGCCGCCGAGGCCATCGAGACGGCCGTCGCCGATGCGCTGGCCGCCGGATATCGCACCGCCGATCTGGTCGCGGCCGCCGGCGAAGTCGAAGGCGTCACGAAGGTCGGCACGCAAGCCATGGCCGACGCGGTCGTCGCCGCGCTCGAGTCGCGCGCGGCACCGACGCTCGGGGCCGTAGCCCAGGCCGCCGAATGAGCGACCGCGTAGTCCTCTACGACACGACGCTGCGTGACGGAACCCAGCGCGAAGGCCTGATCCTCTCGCTCGCGGACAAGCTGAAGATCGCCCGCCGCCTGGACGCGTTCGGGTTCAACTACGTCGAGGGCGGCTGGCCGGGCTCGAACCCAAAGGACGTCGACTTCTTCGCAGCCGCCAAATCGATCGCCTGGAAGAGCGCGAAGCTTTCGGCCTTCGGTTCGACCCGCCATCGGAGCAACCGCGCGGACGACGATCCCAACCTGCTCGCGATCGTTGCGGCCGAGACGCCGGTTGTGTGCATCTTCGGCAAGAGCTGGCTGCTCCACGTCCGCGCAGTCCTGCAGGCGACGCCAGAGGAAAACCTGGCGATGGTCGCCGACTCCGTGGCATTTCCCCTCGCCGCGGGCCGCGAGCTGATCTACGACGCCGAGCACTACTTCGATGGCTACAAGGACGACCCGGCCTACGCCCTGGCCACTCTCCGTGCCGCTCGGGACGCCGGAGCCGGAACCCTGGTCTTGTGCGAGACCAACGGCGGCGCACTGCCCGATGAAGTGGTCGCGATCGTCCGCGCCACCCTGGCCGCTCTCGCCGAAGACGGCGGCCCCGAAGTCATCTGGGGCATCCACTGCCACAACGACTCGGAGCTGGCGGTGGCCAACTCCCTGGCCGCCGTCGCGAACGGCTGCCGCCACGTCCAGGGCACGATCAACGGCTATGGCGAGCGCTGCGGCAACGCCAACCTGGTCAGCATCCTGGCCGACCTCGAGCTCAAGACCAAGTACGAGCCGGTTCCGTCCGGCAAGCTCGGCGAGCTGACCGAGATGGCCCGTTACGTGGCCGAGATCGTGAACATCGCCCCCGACGACCATCAGCCGTACGTGGGCCGCTCGGCGTTCGCCCACAAGGGCGGCGTCCACGGCGCCGCGACGGCCCGCGCCAGCACGGCCTACCAGCACGTGGATCCGGCCGCGGTCGGCAACGTCATGCGCCTGGTCGTGAGCGAGCTCGGCGGCAAGGCCAACACGCAGCTGCGGGCCGAACAGCTCGGCCAGCAAATGGACGGTGTCGACCCCAAGGCCCTCAGCCAGGTGATCAAGCAGCTCGAAGCCGACGGCCTTGCGTTCGAAGGCGCGGAGGCCTCATTCGAATTGCTGCTGAAGCGCCACAAGGCCGGTTACGAGCGGCCCTTCTCCCTGTGCGACTTCACCGTCCTCGTCGAGCAGCGCGGCGGCGCGGAACTGCTGGCGGAGGCCACGGTCAAGGTCGAAGTCGACGGCGAGGTGCTCCACACGGCATCCGACGGCAACGGCCCGGTTAATGCGCTCGACTCTGCGTTGCGCAAGGCGCTCGGCGCGTTCTACCCCGAGCTCGACGCCGTCCACCTGGTCGACTACAAGGTCCGCATCCTCGACAGCGAGGAGGCCACCGGCGCCCAGACGCGGGTCATCATCGATTCGTCCAACGGCACCCTGGAATGGTCGACGATGGGCAGCGGGACGAACATCATTGCCGCCTCGTGCCTGGCGTTGTGCGACTCGCTCGAGTACGCGATCTGGAAGACGGGCGCGGAAGTGCGGCGGCGCGACGAGCGCCACTTCACCAAGCTTGCGCCGCCGAACGGCAAATAGAGCCGCGGAGGGGTCCGATGACATCGCCAGCGTCCGGAAGCACGCCGCGGGTGGCGTTCCAGGGCGAACCGGGGGCTTTCAGCGAAGAAGGCGTCCTGTCCGCGTTCGTCGCCCCGCAGGCGGTCGCCCTCCCGACGTGGCGGGCCGTATTCGAGGCGGTCCACGACGGGACTGTGGACGCAGGCGTCGTGCCCATCGAGCGCTCGTCAGGGGGCAGCGTCCGCGAGATATACGACCTGCTGTTCAAGTTCGACGAGATCCGGATCGTGGCCGAGGTCACGGTCCCGGTTCACCTGGCGTTGCTGGCGTTGCCCGGGCAGACGCTCGACCAGATCAAGCGGGTGTACAGCATCGCCCAGGCGCTCGACCAGGCCGACGAGTTCCTGCGCTCCCGGCCGTGGCAGGTCATGACGAGCTACAACACGGCGGGTGCCGCAAAGTCGATCGCCGACAAAGGGGAGATGGGCGCGGCGGCCGTGGCTTCGGCTCGTGTCGCGCCGCTCTACGGACTGGAAGTGCTCGCGAGCGACATCCAGACGGGCACCGCCAACCGCACCCGTTTCGCCGTGCTGGCGCGCGAGGAGTTGCCCGAGACGCTCTTCGCGCCCGCCGCCCTCGCCGGTCCGATGAAGACGACCCTGGTATGGGCAGTCCGCAACGTGCCCGGCAGCCTGTATCGCTGCCTCGGCTGCTTTGCCGAGCGAAAGATCAACCTCTCGCGCCTGGAGTCGAGGCCGAGCCGCGGCGTGCGCTGGGAATATGTCTTCTGGGCCGACATGGACTCCGATCCCGATGCCCCGGACTGCGCGGCGGCTCTGGCCGCGCTACTCCGAGAAGCCGTCATGGTCCGGGTCGCGGGCGTGTACCACCGCTTCGCCGAGGAGTAGGCGCGCAAGCCACGAGGCCGCGGCCGCCGCGCCGCGCCACGCCGCGCCGCGCCGCCGACTCAGGTCGTCTTGCTCGGGCCCTCGCGGCTCTGTCGCTGGATCGAGAAGATGTAGCGCACGATCCTGTCCTGGTCGACGTCCGAGATCGACTCGAAGCGCACGGCGATGAGCGACCGCGGCCCAGCTGCGCCCAGCCGAACCGGTTCGTCGTGCCCGAGATTAAGGATCGCCGCGTCGTCCACGCGTACGACGACCGCTTCCGCGAGGACCACTGCGTCGCGGCCAAGCGCGACCCGCAGGTCCAGGTCGTCGCCGACGGCGACAGTCTCGTCCGTACCGGCCCGGACCAGGAACTGGACGCCGCCGGCGCAGAGGTTGCAGCAGACGCCGTCGCCGATCTGACCCGGGCTTCCCGTGGCGCTCTGGCTTGCGACCGTGTACTCGACCGGGCATTGGGCATCGAGGCGCAGGTGGGCGCGTCGCTGGATCAACTTCAGGTCGTCGGGCCAGGAGATGGCGAAAAGGCGGACGTGGCTCGCACCGAGGTGGCCGATGAACGACGAGGCGGCGATCATGCCCGTGTTGTCGCGGCGAAAGGTCAGCTGGAGTGGCAGGTCGCGCCTGAGCTGCTCGAGCTCAGGTTGGGGACGGACGAGGCCCAGCCAGATCGCCGTGGGCATGACGTTCACGGCGACCGCTCGGAAGCTGACCCGCTTCCCATCGAGCTCAGCCTCGACGAGAACCTGATCGTGGACGGCCGGCTTCCTGTCGATGTCAGTGATCATTTGTCCGTGTCATAGACGACCGGGGTAGGTTTGCGCGCTGCCCCATATCGCGGCGAAAGGCTCGTCTGGAGAAGAAATCGGCGCGCCGATAAGTCCCCTTGAGCGTTTAGGATGTTCGATGGGTCGCTCGGCGCCGATGGCGTCGCTAGACTCTCCTCAGTTGACCAGGGTCGAAGAGAGGTGCTTGGTGGGCGGTGGCACGGTGAGCGGCGAGCTGGAGGGGATTCGCCGGCGAGCCTCGGATCTCGCGGCCGAGCTCTCGAAGACCGCTCGTCAGTCGGCGACGATCGCGCAGGAGCGGGCCGTCCTGCGCATGCTCGACATCGACGGCCTGGACCGGTCCGGCCGTCCGCTGGCAGCGGCGCTCGCCGAGAAGTACTGCGGCTCGCACCCGGCACGGCTGGCTCGCGGCATATTGCTGCCCTTCGCGGTGGCGTTGCTCGAATACGAGCTGACGCCGCGAGAGTTGGCCCTGGACGTGGCGGCCGGCTCCGTGGACCTCGCGTTCGAGGAAGAGCTGCTGGCCCGGCCGGATCGGCTCGCTGCCGCAGAACGCCATGCTGCGGGCCTGATCAAGGCCGCCCTGGCTCGTTTCGATGCGAACAAGACTGCCTCGCGGGAGATGCGCGAGGTCCTCGGCTCGTCTCCAGAACCACTGCTTGGCGCGGTCCTGGCTTCGTCGGAAGTCGGGCCGGCGGCCCGCGAGACGAGAGTCTGTGTCGGCGAGGGCGTGGATGTCGTCCAGGTGCGCGTGCCGGCGAGCTGGGAGTTCACGGAGGCGCGGCGTCAGGCCGGCCTCGAGGCGCCGGACCTTTTCGAGACCAGCGCCAGCCGGCACAAGAGGGAAAGGCGGCAGAAGGCGCCCGCCAGGTTCTCTCGAGCAGGATCGGGCGAGCCGGGCAGCGGGCAAGCGTCGCGGTCGGAGCACGAACCCGTCCCGGCCGGGAGCCAACGCGGCCTCGCGGAGCTGCGGAAAGCCGCCGACGACGCCGCCGCCGCGCGCGGCTGCTACGCAAGTCTGATGACGGTCGCGTCGGCCTTCGCCGCCCCCGAGCAGGCAGTCGTGGCCGCTTTCGAGCGAATGGACTTCGTCGAAGCGGACCCCATCCGCGAGATCGTCGAGGACAACGTCGATCCGGGGCGCGCCCTGGCCGACCACGCATTCGCCCATCGGCTCCAGGCGCGGGCCGATTGCCGGGTCGTCATCGGGCCGGGTCCGTTGGCGCTGGGTGCCGACGTAGCCAGAGGCGTGCCGTCCGACTCGTTCACTCGCGCCGGCCAGGGGCTTGCGATGCAGGCTCTGGGCGTCGAGCTCGCGCTAGCGGACGGGCTCAAGGTCGATCGGCTGCTTTTGGGCGCCGTGCCGACCTGGGTCGCCGAGGACGGAGACGCCGGGGAGGTGTTCGTGCAGGCGTCGTTGCGCCGCTTGCTCTTTCCGGGGCACCGCCTCGTCATCGAGGAGGCGGGAGAGTCGCCCGCTGCCGGCAGCGTGGCCGCCCTCGTCACGGCGCTCTCCGGTGGGCGAGCGGCTGTAGTCGTTCGCCGCCGCATCCCCGGTCGAGGCTTTGAAACTGCCGCCGAGCTGAGGGCGGCCGCTGACGCCGCCGCGGTGCTGCGGGCGTCGCTGGGCGACGGGACACTTCACGGCGACGCAGCCACCGCGGCGGATCGGATCGTGGCGGCGGCAAACGCGACGCTGGATCGGCTCGCGTCCGAGGGCTGGGCCAGCCTGCTCGGCCCGACGGGCACCGACGAAGTCGAACGATTCGGCAGCGCTGCGGTCGTCGAGCGGGCGTCCGGGCCGGGGGCAAGCGCCGCCCTGCTCGAGGCGCTGGGGTAGGCATGTCGGTTTCGATCGCCGGCCGGAACGTCCCGGTAGGCACGGCCCTCGGCGTGCCGGCCCTGGTGGTGGCCTGGATCGGCATCCTTTACTTCGCCGTGCCCTGGGGCCGTCTCGCGGGCTCCGGGATGGATGCGTACTGCTACTGGGTTCCCGACCTGGCGAATCCGTACCTCCACTCCAACTGGAACGACCAGATCGCGTACCCGTACTCGCCGGCCTTCCTCCAGGTTCTGCAGCCGATTCGGTACCTGCCGTGGCAAGCGTTCATGGGCGTTTGGGCGGCGATCCTCATGGCGGCGATGGTCTATCTGACCGGCCCTCGGCTGATCCTGCTAGGCCTCGCCTTCTTCGGCCTGATGGAGATCTGGGGCGGCAACATCGAGCTGCTGGTCGCGGTGGCAATCGTGCTCGGCTTTCGCTGGCCGGCCGCCTGGTCGTTTGTGCTGCTGACCAAGATCACTCCCGGGGTGGGGTTGTTGTGGTTCGCCGTTCGCCGCGAATGGCGCTCCCTCGCGATAGCTCTGGGTGCGACCGTCGCCGTGGTCGCGGTTTCCGCTGCATTCCAGCCGGACGCGTGGCTGCGCTGGCCGCAGGTCCTGGCCTCCAACGTCGGCAAGAACGGGACGTGGGCGGCCGTGCCCGTGCCCCTTGCCGTCCGATTCCCGATGGCCGTGCTGCTCGTCGTCTGGGGCGCACGTACGAATCGCCGCTGGGTGGTGCCGGTTGGGGCGATGCTGGCTCTGCCGGCGCTCTGGTATGGCGGTCTCAGCATCATGCTGGCAACGCTGCCGCTGCTGGGGGCGCGGTCGATCGACGACCTGCGGCGAATCGCGCGAGACGCCCGGGCCCAGACGGACGAGGCGCTGGCCCGTCTCGGTCGAGGCCGATCCGGCAAGGCCGAACCGCCCGGGCACGAGGCCGACTGACGCGCGATCCCGGGTCGGGCCGCCCTTGCCGGCCGCCCCTCGCCACAGCCCGTTGCACGCGCGAAACACCGCCCGGCAATCCCGGCCCGCGGCACGTAGGATTGGCGGAACAACACGTGCGCTCAAGGGGAGAGGAGATCCCGGTGCCTGACGCTTCTCCATTGCCGGTCCGATCGACATCCTGGCCGTCACTCCATGTGTCGCGGCATCCGGCCATCCTCCACAAGCTGCGGATTCTGCGCGACGAGACGACCGAGCCGAAGAAGTTCCGGGAAATCGTCCGCGAGCTTTCGTGGCTGCTCGGCTACGAAGCTCTGGCCGACGTCGAGATCCGGCCGATGCAAGTGACGACGCCGCTCGAGACGACCGACGCGGCCGAACTGGGCGTGCGCATCGGCCTCGTGCCGATCCTGCGAGCGGGCCTGGGCATGGTCGACGCCATGCTCGAGCTGATGCCCACGGCCGAGGTATGGCACCTGGGCCTGTTCCGCGACGAGCACACGCTACGGCCAGTCGAGTACTACAACAAGCTGCCGGACTCCGCGACCGTTGACCTGTGCCTGATCCTCGACCCGATGCTCGCCACCGGCGGGTCCGCCACGGCCGCCATCGAGGTGCTGAAGCGTTGGGGAGCGACGCGGATCAAGCTCGTCAATCTCATCGTGGCGCCTGAGGGCGTGGATGCGGTCACGGCCGCTCACCCAGACGTCGAGATCTATTGTGCGGCCGTCGACCGCCAGCTCAACGAAGTGGGCTACATCCTGCCGGGCCTGGGCGACGCGGGCGACCGCCAATTCGGGACGGGCCGCCCGGGGTAAGAACGCGATGGCCGGCGCCGCGCTCGGCCGGCGCCACTCTCCGGACACAAGGAAGCGGGCGGCCTTTCGGCCGCCCGCTTAGTTTCTCCGAGGAACAGGTCAGGAAGCTGCCGGCGCGGCTGCCCCCGGCTCCGGGGCCACCTTCACCAGGCCGAGAACCTGGTAGACGATGATCGCCCCGAAGGTCGCCATCGCGATGCCGCCGAGTGAGAAGTCGCCCGAGGTGAGCGTCAGGTCGCCGGCGCCGATCGTCAGCGCGGCCGCCACCGTTACGAGGTTGCGGGTGACGCCGAAGTCGACCTTGTTCTGGACCCAGATGCGGGCACCCGTTGCGGCGATGAGGCCGAACAGGACGATCGCCAGGCCGCCAAGGACGCAGGATGGGATGGTGTGCACGAGTTCGTTGAACTTAGGGCACAGGCCCAGCAGGATCGCGACGACCGCCGCGATGATGAAGACCAGGCTCGAGTACATCCTGGTTACGGCCATGACGCCGATGTTCTCGGCGTAGGTCGTGACGCCGGTGCCGCCGCCCGAACCCGAGACCATCGTGGCGATACCGTCGCCGAGGAAGGCACGGCCGATGTACGGATCCATGTTGCGGCCGGTCATCGCAGCCACGGCCTTGAGGTGGCCGAGGTTCTCCGCCACCAGGACGATGGCGATGGGGGCGATGAGCGTGATGGCGTGCGAGTCGAACTTGGGCGCGGTGAAGGCGGGGAGTCCGATCCACGCAGCCTTGGACAGGGCGTCGAAGTTGATAGCGGCGCCGGCCGGGCCCCAATGCAGGACGTTGGTGACCAGGAAGTAGAGCACGTAGCCCGCGATGGCGCCGATCAGAATCGGCAGGCGCCGCAGGATCCCGGGCGCCCAAACAGCCGTTACCAGCACGGCCACGGTTGTCATGAGGCCCAGGACTACGAAGAACAGGTCGTTGGTCTGGCCGATGCCAGGGTTGATGTACCAGCTGGCCGTCCCACTCAGGTCGGCGACGGCGACGTGGGCCAGGTTGAGGCCGATGACCATGACGATGGCGCCAGTGATGACCGGAGGCATCAGCCACTCGACCCACTTGTAGCCCACGACCATTACGACCACGCCGATGAGCGCGTACAGGGCGCCGCAGACGACGATGCCGCCCAATGCCACGGCCAGGTTCGGGTTCGGCCCCGAGCCTACATAGGCGGTGGCTGCCGCAACGACCGCGATGAACGAGAAGCTCGAGCCCAGATAGCTCGGCACGCGGCCCTTGACGCACACGAAGAAGATGAGCGTTCCGATGCCCGAGAAGAAGATGGCGACGTTGGTGTCGAAGCCCATGAGGGCGGGGCCGAGCACCGTTGCGCCGAACATGGCGAAGACGTGCTGGATGCCGAGAGCCACCGATTGCGGGGCCGGCGGCCGCTCGTCCGGGGCGATGATTCCTTCGCGTTTGACGGTCCACCGGAACATCCCGGTGAAGTACTCCATGACTGCTGCCACGCGCGACCTCCTGCCCTTCTATCTCCTCCCCCGGGCAGACGGTCCCTCTCCCCAGGGCACCCGGGCTTCTTCCGGTAAGGGTCGCAAAAAGGGCGCGTCCGTGTACACCCGCTACGCAGCCGATTGTGGGTAACCGGTGGGCAACTCTGGAAGTTCGTCCTCCATCGGCCGAACGGATAGCATCTGAGTTCATGGCGACCAAATCAGCCACGAAATCAGCCACGAAATCAGCCACGGCCGATCCGGATCCAGCTCCCACGGCCGACTTGGCCGACTCGGCCGCGGCCGAGTCGACAGCGAGCGGTGGCCTCACGTCCGTCGAAGCCGCCCAGCGACTCCGCCAGGATGGCCCGAACGCGCTTGGCGGCGAAGGGCGGCGCGGGCCGCTGGTCGTCCTGGCCGCGCAATTCACGAGCCCGCTCGTCCTGATACTCGTGGCCGCGAGCCTCGTCGCCATCGCCGTCGGCGATCGAGTCGAGGCCGGCATCATCCTGACCATCGTCGGCTTGAGCGCCCTGCTGGGCTTCGTCCAGGAGGCGCGCTCCGAGGCCGCCGTGGCCGCGCTCCAGGCACGATTGGCATTGCGCGCCTCCGTCGTAAGGGACGGCAAGCAACAGGAAATCCCGATCCACGACGTGGTTCGCGGCGATGTGGTCGTGCTCGGTGCGGGAGACATCGTTCCGGCCGACGCGCGCCTGCTCGAGGCCAATCACCTGTTCGTGGACGAATCGTCGCTCACGGGAGAGTCGGCCGCGTCGCTGAAGAGCCCCCGGCCCGGCAAGCTCGATCCAGACAAGGACGAGGACCGTGCGAGCCTCGCATTCTTCGGAACGAGCGTAGTCAGCGGCAACGGGCGAGCCGTCGTGACCGCAACGGGCGCGAAGACGAGCTACGGCGCCATCGCCCACCGGCTCGCCGAGCGTGCCCCCGAGACCGATTTCCAGCACGGCGTTCGGGCGTTCGGCCTGCTCATCACCAAGGTGACGTTCGTCCTCGTGGTCGGCGTGTTCGCGGTGAACGTGCTCCTCCACCGACCGCTGTTCGACGCGCTGCTGTTCGCGATCGCGTTGGCCGTCGGTCTGACGCCCGAGCTCTTGCCCGCGATCGTCACCCTCAACCTGACCCGCGGCGCCCGCGCCTTGACGGCCCACGGCGTCCTGGTCAAGCGGCTGCCCGCAATCCAGAACCTGGGGAGCGTCACGGTCCTGTGCACCGACAAGACGGGCACGCTGACGGTGGGGAAGTTGGAGCTGGTGAAGGCCGTCGGCATCGACAAGGACGACGCCGGCGAAGCCTCGAACGCCCTCGAACTCGCTTACTTGAACAGCCACTTCGAGTCGAGCTTCCAGAACCCGCTCGATACCGCCGTTCTTGCCGGCGCAGCCAAGCCGGCCGACCTCGACAAATACAAGAAGCTTGCCGAGTTGCCGTACGACTTCAATCGGCGGATGCTCAGCGTGGTCGTCCAGCGCGGCACCGAACCGCCGTTGCTCGTGACGAAGGGTGCGCCGGAGGCGGTCGTGGCGGCCTCGAGCAGCGTGCGCGAGGACCACAAGGCCCGAGCGATTCGCAAGGCCGAACACGATCGGCTGGCCAAGCTCGTCGACGGCGCTTCGGCCGACGGGTTCCGGCTGGTCGCCGTGGCTTCGAGGGTGCTGCGACCCGACGAGCTCAAAGCTCTGCTGGTGCCGGCAGCCACCCCTGGGGCAAAGGCACCCGCGGGCGTCTCGCTATCCGACGCGTCTCGGCTCGAGCGCGATCTCACGTTCGAGGGCGTCATCCTCTTCAGCGACCCGCCCAAACCCGACGTCGGCAAGGCGATCGCGTCACTGGCGGAGCAGGGGATCGCCCTCAAGATCATCACCGGCGACAACGACCTGGTAGCGCGCCACGTCGCGGGCCTGGTCGGTCTTACCGTGGACGGCGTCCTGACCGGCGACCAGATGCGGAAACTGACCCACCCGGCGTTGGTCGCTCGGGCGCCCCGGACGACGATCTTCGCCCGTGTCGACCCCGACCAGAAGCTCCAGGTCATTCGGGCCCTGCGCGAGTCGGGGCACGTCGTCGGCTACATGGGCGACGGCATCAACGACGCCCCGGCGCTCCACGTCGCGGACGTCGGGATCAGCGTGGACAACGCCACCGACGTGGCCCGTTCCGCGGCGGACATCATCCTGCTGGAGCCGAGCCTGGCCGCGATCAGCCAGGGCGTGACCGAAGGCCGGCGCACGTTCGCCAACACGCTCAAGTACATCCGCATGGGCACCAGCTCCAACTTCGGCAACATGCTGAGCATGGCCGGCGCGGCCGCGCTCCTGCCGTTCCTGCCGATGACTCCCGGTCAGATCCTGCTCAACAACCTGATCTACGACGCTTCGCAGACCGCGATCCCTTCGGACAACGTGGACTCGGACGTGGTCGCCGAACCGGCCCGCTGGGACGTGCACGCCATCGAGCGGTTCATGGTCGTATTCGGGCCGATCTCCTCGATCTTCGACTACGTCACCTTCGGTCTGCTGCTCCTGATGCTCGGTAGCAACGAAGATTCGTTCCACACGGGCTGGTTCGTCGAATCGCTGTTCACCCAGATCCTGGTGGTGCTGGTGATACGCACCCGCCGCACGCCGTTCTGGCGCAGCCGGCCGAGCAAGCAGCTTGGAGCCGCGATCGTGGCGGCGCTGGCGGCGGCGGTTCTGGTCCCGCTGAGCCCACTCGGGCCGGTGGTTGGGTTCGGCGCTTTGCCGTGGCAGTTCTGGCTTCTCCTGGTCGCGATCGTCGCGGGCTACCTGACGCTCGTGGAGCTGACCAAATACTGGTTCGACCGGCGAGAGGCCCGCCGACCGGACGCCGTCGCTCGCCAGAAGGTCATGACCGCCAGTCGGGCGAGCGCGCCTCGCCAGTAGTTGGCCGGCGAAGGACGTGCGGCTCTTACACTGCGCTTACGTGATGGGCTCAGCCAGTCGATCGGCGCCAAGGAGAGCTTCGAAAAGGTGATCCTCCACCACGCCCGCCCAGCCACCGTCGCCGCTATGACGCTGGTCGTCGCGCTGGCCGTCGCCGGCTGCGGCCAGCACAAGGCAACGCAGGCGCCATCGAACACGCCCGAGCCAACGTCGAGCGCGGCGTCCGCGTCCGCCTCTGCGTCGACGGTCGAGTCGGGCGGCGCCTCACCCTCGGGTTCGAGTTCGACCGCGTCGCCGGGCTCGGCTTCCAGTTCGGCGACGGCGCACGCCAGCGTTCCGGCGACGCCGGATGCGGTTGCGAGCGAGCTCGACCAGATCGACCAGCTCATCAACGACATCAACAACTCGGTCTCGGGCTCCGACTCGTCGCAGCAAGGCGGCGAGTAGATGGTTCGGGCGTGGGAGATCTCATGAAGTCAGGAATTCGTACAAGGCGCGCGCCTGCCCATGTCGAGGAGATTGACGAAGAAGTCGCGGCCCCGGGGACGGGCGCGCGCTCGAACGGGAGGTCTACCTTATCAGCGCACGACACCGCGATCCCAGCCACGATCGGAAGGAAGCAATGGACCGAACTGCTGTCACGTCGAACCGGGGCTGGTGGCCCAATCAGCTCAACCTCGCGAGCCTCCACCGGAACTCCTCTCTATCCGATCCCATGGCCAAGGGGTTCAAGTACTCGGACGAGTTCAGGAAGCTAGACCTCGAGGCCCTCAAGCAGGACCTCTTGGAGGTCATGACCCCCGTCCGAGCTGGCGAAGGTGCTCGAGACGCTCGAGCAGATCCAGTCGGACTTCAACCGCGCGCAGGCCGGCGGGAAGCGGGTCTCGCTCGCCGACCTGATCGTCATGGGCGGGTGCGCGGCGGTCGAACAGGCCGCCAAGAATGCTGGGCAGAACGTCGAGGTGCCGTTCGCGCCCGGGCGCACGGATGCCTCGCCGGAGCAGACCGACGTCGAGTCGTTCGCCGTGCTCGAACCTCGCGCCGACGGTTTCCGCAACTATGTGGCGGCCGGCCAGACCGCGCCGGCGGAAGTGCTGCTGGTCGATCGGGCCCAGCTCCTGATGCTGACCGCGCCCGAGATGACGGTGCTCGTGGGCGGCATGCGAGTCCTGGGCGCGAACGCCGCAGGGATGCGGCACGGCGTGTTCACCGATCGTCCCGGGACGCTCACCAACGGAGTGGAAGGCGACCTCGGAAGCCGCGGACCTGTTCGAGGGTCGCGACCATGGGACGGGCAAGCTCAAGTGGACCGGCACCCGCGTGGACCTAGTCTTCGGGTCGAACTCCCAGCTACGAGCCTACGCCGAGGTCTATGCGAGCTCCGATTCGCAGGAGTCGTTCGTGCGCGCCTTCGTGGCGGCCTGGACCAAGGTGATGAACCTCGATCGCTTCGACCTGGCCTGAGCTCGGAGCGTTGTGGTAGCCCAATCGGCTCAAGATGCCCTCGCTCACGACAAGCAGAATGTCGGGTTGAGCGTGAAGGGAATTCTGGAGCGGGAGACCGGATTCGAACCGGCGACATTCTGCTTGGGAAG
>CABEAA010000164.1_pt1 | contig 12693 bp, 11 predicted proteins | sample 3132281 | NCBI WGS metagenome assembly CABEAA01 (sample SAMEA5534341, study PRJEB31848) | metagenome | biome: tundra; feature: field; material: soil | place: USA | collected 2013-05 | depth 0.45 m
CCGGGTCGCTGGCCAAGATCGTCACCACAGTCGACGAAATGAGCGGCGGCAGGGTAGAGCTGGGTGTCGGGGCGGGCTGGAACGAGGCCGAGCATCTCGGGTTGGGACTAGCTTTCCCCGTGATCGGCGAACGGGCGGACCTGCTCGAAGACGAGCTCGCGATCCTGCACGGGCTATGGGAGCAGCCGGACGGCTGGTCGTACGAAGGGCACGGGATCCAAGTCGCGCAGACGTCGTTTCACCCCAAGCCGGTACAGGTTCCACATCCGCCGATCATCATGGGCGGGGAGGGGAGTCCGAGATCGATCCGGCTCGCGGCCCGCTACGCCGACGAGTACAACATGTCGAGCTCCTCCCCGGAACGCTGCGCCGAAGCGTTCGGGCGCCTCGAAGCCGAGTGCGTCAGGATCGGCCGCGACCCGTCGACGATGACCCGTTCCGTCATGGCGGGGCTTCTGATCGGTTCCGACGCGGCGGAGATGGAGCGCCGCAGCGAGGCGCAACTCGCGATGGTGGGTGTCGAAGGCAAGGATTCCCGCCAGTGGCTCGATGCGCGGCTCCCCCGCTGGGTGGCCGGGACGCCGGATCAAGCTCGCGCCGTGGTCGCGTCGTTCGCCACGGCCGGCGTTCAGCGGATCATGCTTCAGGACATGCTGCCGCGCGACCACGCCATGATCGAGTTGGTGGCACAGGAGCTGTTCGGCCGGGTCTGAGGAGCGCGTTTGCCCCCGGTACGACGCAGCCGCGCCCGCCGCGACGCGCCCCAGCGGCGGCCCCGCGGCGTCTGATCGCCGCGCGACGGCGGCTCAACCTGCGGTTCAGTCACCGGGCGACTGGTATCGAGCCTGAGGGCGATTGACCCTGCGGTTCATGCACGGGGCGACTTGCATCGAGCTTTGGCGCCCCCTTGGTAGCTTCGGACCGTGCCCCGACGTCGCGATCGGGTCGGCTCACGCACGCGAGCGGCGCGGAAAGGGCTCGAGACAGCGGCCGATTGCGCCGCCGCTTAATAGCAGGGCGTCACCTGCATGATCGCGATGAAGCGGCAGGGTGTGGCCGGGGGCGCCGGATCGGTGCGTCAGCGGTGCCGGCTGCCATCGACGCGACCAATCAGCCCAATCCGACCGAGCGGTGCGTAACGGAGCCACGCCCGGCCCACGAGTGCCGCCAGCGGAACCGGGCCGTAGCTGCGCGAATCCACGGAACGATCGCGGTTGTCGCCGAGCAGCCACGCCTCGTCTGTCGCGAGCACTAGCGTGAGCGCTCCGGGCCCCGTGCGGACGCGGTCCCCGGGCCCGGCGGCCATGCGCTTGATCGCGAGGCGGCCGCTCCCTGGCTCGCGAACGACGACCACGGAACCGCGCCGTGGCCAGCGAGTCGGAGTCGGGTCGAGGAGCAGCCAATCTCCGGGAGCGAGGGCGGGCATCATGCTCTCCTCGGCCACGGCGACCCGCCACGGACCGCGCCGGACCGAGAGCATGGGCAATCCCCGGCGGCTGCCACGCGTCAAGCGACGTACAGAGAGCATGGGCAATCTCCGTCGACTGCCGCGCGGCGAATCGCCGACGGCGTCAACAGTCCGCCCATCGGACGCGGGCGGTTCGAGCGCGGAGACGCCGGAGGACTTGCCTCCGGCGCCCCATTCGTCCGATCGGTCGGCCGACATCTCGGCTGCCGTGACTCCCCCGCGCTACTTCTTGGTCGACCAGAAGATGTCGGCGAACTCCTTGACCGCCGCTTCGAGCTCGGCAGCCGCCGCGGCGTCGATGTTCTGCTTGTTCTTGCCGGCAAGCCTGAGGATCTTCCAGACGCGGTCGTGAAGGTCGGGATAGCGCTCCACGTGCTCGGGCTTGAAATAGTCGCTCCAGATGACCGAAATCTCGTGCTTGACGATCTCGGCGTGCTGCTCCTTGACGGTGACGCAGCGGACGAACTTGGCGCGGTCGGCCTCGGACGGTGCTTCCTTGGGCAGCTGCCCGATCAGCTCGACCATGCGAGCGACCGTTCGGGCTGCGAGCTCGGCGCCGTGAGGATCGTAGATGCCGCACGGGACGTCGCAGTGCGCGTAGACGATGGTGCTGGGCTTCAGCCAGCGGGTGACTAGTGACATGGGTCTCCTCCCAGCTCGGGACAGGGGCGAGGCGGGAGCAGGCGGCTTCGCTGGACCTCGGCCGTTTCAAGTGTTGGGGGCCTCGCTCCGGGTGTCAAACGTGCGAGCTTCCCGATCCGACCAACGCGCCCGGCTGCTTGGACGTGCCGTGCCGACGTGTCGCCGTTAGCCTCCATGAAAAACACACTTAGCGGGTTTGGTTTTCAGTTTGGCTTAAGAAGGAGCGGGCAGGATTCGTTTGGAGGCCGGGCCCTCGGCAGGCGAGATCGTCTGGAGGCCAGACCCGAGCAATAGCTGGGAGCTCTGGGACTACCTCGATGGACGGCACGACAACGACGTATGTGGGAAGCTCAGGACAGACCATGACTGCTGCCCCTTCTCGAAAGACGCGTCGAGTTCCCGTTCCGCGCATCTGGCCGATCACGGCCAACGATGTTTACGCGCTGCTGGCCGGCAACGCCATCTTGATCATGGGTATGTGGATCCGGCACGGCAACCTCAGCGAGCTGTCCACTCCTTCCGGAGTCGCGATTGCCGCGGGCGAGCTGTCCGCCCTGTACGGGACGTATCTGATCCTGCTCCAGCTCCTGCTCATGTCGCGCAATCCCTGGCTCGACCAGGTCTTCGGGCAGGACCGCATAACCCAGGCGCATCGCTGGGTCGGCTTTGCGGCGGTCTGGCTGCTTTCGGCCCACGCGGTGCTGACCACCGTCGGTTACGCGATGAGCGACGGCAGCTCACCACTCGGCGAGGCTTGGACGCTGCTGACGTCGTACCCGTATGTCCTGTGGTCGGCGGTCGGTATGGCGCTGCTGATCGTCGTCGCCGTTACCTCGATGAGAGCGGCTCGCCAACGCGTTTCATACGAGACCTGGTACTCGATCCACCTGTACGCCTACCTGGCAATCGCCCTGGCGTTCCTGCACCAGCTCTTCGTTGGCGTGGACTTCGTCTCCGACCCGGTCGCTCGCTTGTACTGGATCGCGCTCTACGTGGTGGTGGTCGGGATCCTTCTCGTCTTCCGCTTCGGCCAACCGATCGCGACCTCGCTGCGCCATCGAATGCGCGTGGCAAACGTGGTCCAGGAAGGTCCCGGAATCGTCTCGATCTACCTCACCGGCCGCGATCTGGATCGGCTCCCCGTCCGCGCGGGTCAGTGGTTCCGGCTGCGGTTCCTGACCGTCGACGGATGGTATCGAGCCCACCCGTTCTCGATCTCGGCGGCTCCGAATGGGCGCTACCTTCGCTTCACCGTCAAGGATCTCGGCGACTACACGAGCCATCTGCAGAAGGTCGGGGTCGGCACCGTCGTGTTCGTCGAAGGGCCTTACGGCGTCTTCACCGGCGCCCGTCGAACGAAGGCTCGAGTTCTGCTGGTCGCGGGCGGGATCGGCATCACGCCGTTGCGCGCCCTGCTCGAGGAGTTGCCTGCGGCTCGCGGCAACCTGACCCTGGTCTATCGCGCCAGCGGTCCCGACGACGTCGTCTTCCGAACCGAACTGGACCAGCTCGCGGAGTTGCGGGGCGCGACCATCCACTACGTGGTCGGCAAGCGCGGGTCCCGCGAGGTTCCGTCCGATCCCTTCGAGCCGCGAGAGCTGCGGCGCCTCGTGCCCGACCTCAAAGACAGAGACATCTACGTTTGCGGACCCACCGGGATGATGGACCGAGTGCTGGGCACTCTCGAACGGCTACGGATCCCGGACTCCCAGATCCACTACGAACGCTTCGCGTTCTGAAATCGGAGGAAGACAGATGCCGAAGCGGGCAATGATCGCCAGCCTTCTCACCACTGCCGCCTTGATCCTGCTCATCAGCTTCAAGACGCCCACCGCCACGACCTTTGGAACGGGCGGAAACGCGCCGATCGTGATCCCGTCTCCGGCGGCCGGCGCTTCGACCCAGACCGGTGTCACCGGCCAGCAGGGCACTTTCACGGGCCAGAAGACCGGATCGGCGGTTCAAACTCCCTACGGCACCGTTCAGGTCCAGGTGACTTTCCAGGGCGGCAAGATCACCGACGTTCAGGGAGTGCAGCTTCCGAACAACATGCGGCATTCCTCCGAGATCAGCCAGGCCGTCGCGCCGATGCTGCACGACGAAGTCCTGCAGGCGCAGAGCGCCCAGGTGAACACGATTTCGGGCGCGACTTACACGAGCACCGGCTACCTGCAGTCGCTCCAGTCGGCTCTGGACCAGGCCGCCGCCTGAGATAGCGCGGCGCGGCACCCGGGCCGAGGTCTACGGCGCCCAGACCGTCATGGTGAGGTCGCCGCTTGCGACCCCGGGGTCGCCCAGGCAACGCGGAATCGCGTCTGTGTCGGTGGCAGATGCCCTGGTGGCGATTTCCGTCCCGATGCCCGGCAGCACGAACGCGACTCGTACCGGCGCCACGATCGTCGGCGCGTGGCACAGATTGCCGGTCTGGACCATGGTGGAAAGCGTCGAACCGGCGGCTACCGTGATGGCCGCGGACGAGCCCGCTGCCGCGCCGGTGATCAGGACCGCGCCGTCGCCGTTGAGCAAGAGGACCTGAGACTTGGCTCTAACGATGCAATCGGCCGATCGGCCGTTGGTGAGCGTGAACTTCGCGGCCCTGTGGACGGCGGCGCCCTGCCAGTAGGTCCCGGAGTCGGCCGTGATGTCGATCGAGATCGCCACAGCGGAGCAGGGGCCGATGGTCGGGCTGGGGCTGGGCGTCGGCTCTGCGGTTGGTGTCGTGGCGACGACCGGCCCATCAGGCGTCGAATTCGCGAACGTCGCGGTGGCCGTGGGCTGCTGGGGAATCCCTCCGACCTGCGCGTGCATCAGAGTCGCCGACGAGCCGCCGCACGCTCCCAGCGCAGCCGCGAGAACCACCGCGCCGAGCGCGAGCGGCAAGGCCCGCGAAGACCGGGGAATGCCTGGCATCTGTCTCTCCTCAACGGTGGACCGGCACAGCCTAGCGCATCGCTCCGTGGCGACCACGAGCGGATCAGACGAGGTGGTACAGACCGCCGTTCGAGGCCACGACGTAGAGTTCGCCGTCGGCGCCTTGACCCCAGCCCGTGATATTCAGGCCCGACGACATGAGGACCTGCGGGGTCTGCGACGCTGGCCCGGCAGCGGCGACGTCCCAGATCGTGCCGCTGCAGTTGTCGCCGAAGAAGTAGCGGCCGGCGAGAGCTGGGTTGGCAGCGCCGCGGTAGACGAAGCCGCCGATGATGGCGCAGCCGATCGAATCGTTGGCGCCGTGCCCATACTCGGCAATCGGCAGGACCTTCCCAGCGGTACTGCAGCCCGTGGCGGGTTTGTAGCAGTGGGTGGCTTCCATCACGCTCCAGCCGAAATTGGCGCCTCGGCCGCCGCCGCTCGCTGCCGTCGCGCGATCGACCTCTTCCCACAGGTCCTGGCCGACGTCGCCGATCCACAGGTCGCCTGTCTGCCTATCGAAGCTGAAGCTGTACGGGTTGCGCAGGCCGTACGCGAATATCTCACCGTCGAGGCCGGCCTGGCCCGCGAATGGATTGCCCGCGGGAATGGCGTAGCTCGCGCTGCCCGAGGTGTGGTCCACGTCGATCCGGAGCAGCTTGCCGAGCAGCGTGCTCAAGCTCTGGCCGTGGTTGTTCGGATCGCCGCCGCTCCCTCCGTCGCCCGTGCCGATGTAGAGATAACCGTCGGGGCCGAAGGCGATCACGCCGCCGTTGTGGTTGGCGAAGCTCGGATGGGGGATGGTCAGGAGAAGCTTCCCCGAGCTGGGATCGGCAACGTTCGGATCGGAGCTAACGTGGAACTCCGAGATCCCGACATTCCCGGCTGTATCTGTGTAGCGCACGAAGAAGCGACCGTTCGCCGCGTACTGTGGGTGAAAGGCGAGGCCCAGCAGGCCGCGCTCCCCGCAGCAGGAGATGAGGCTCGTGACGTCGAGGAAGGTGCCCGTAATCGCCCCGCTCTGCACGATCACGACCTTGCCGGTTTGCTCGACGACGAACAGTCGGCCGTCGCCGGCGCTCGAGACTGCGATCGGGTTCGAAAGACCGGCGACAAGCCGGGTCAGGCTGACCTGGCTTGTCGAAAGGGTCGCGGGAGCCTTCGTCGGCGTCGGTCGGGCGAGCGTTGGCAAGGGAGTCGGAGTGGCGTTCTTCTGGCTCGGGCTCGGGCTCGGGCTCGGGGTTTCGATGCCGACGCTCGACTGCGGGCTCGTCGTCGCCGACGCCGCGGCCGGCAGGCCGATCGAGGTCAGGCCGCTGTGCGTCGAGCTCGACGTCGGTTGCTGGTTCGAACACGCCGCGGCTACCAGCACCACGATGGCGATCAGCCTGATCGCCGAAACCGGGCCGCGGGCAGTGAGGCGGAGAGCGGGCACGCGTCCATTATGTGGTCACCCCGCGGCGACCACTCCCGCCGGAGCGATGTCCGGCAGCCCGTCCCGGCCACGACCCGTGGGGCGGGACACAAACGCCGCCGCGCGGGTATCATCCATCCAATGAGCGACGAGGGACTGACGCCGTTCGAAGAGGGCTCCGTAGCCTGCCCGTTCATCGCCTTTGAAGATGATCGGGATCACCGCGCGGACCGGCCCGACTATCGCCATCGCTGTTTCGCCTCGTCTCAACCCGAGCCGCGGGCTCTCCCGCACCAGGAGCGTTACTGCCTGGCGCCCGGGTTCCCGCAGTGCCCCGTGTTCCTCGACTGGGCCCGCCAGGAAGCCGCGGCAGTCAATCCGGCCGGGCGCCGCTCTTCAGCGCCCGCATCGGACGAAGAGGCCGCGGACAAATCGGGCCGTCCCGAACGCGAAGCCCCGGCTTTCCTGGCCGGACGGCCGCGCCCGAACTCCTCCGACGAAGGGACGACACAGCCGACCCGGCGGACGCCTGAACCGGTCGGGGACTTGTGGGGTTACAAGGGCGACGTGAAGCGGCCGGCAGCAGACACAACGGCCTCGTCGGGATCGGCGGCTTCCGGTTCCGGTGGGGCGGCTGACTCGGCCGCGATCCTCGGCGGCGTCGCGGGCTTGGGCTCTGCCGGCTCCGCCTTGGGTTCTGGCTCGGTTGCGGGCGCATCCCGAGGGACGCCCCCCATAACGCCTCCCTCGAGCCCGATGGCTCGGCCCGTGGGCAGCCATCCGGCCTGGGAGCGGCCGCCCAAGCTCGAAAACTTCCCCCGTCTGCACAGTCGCAACGAGCGTTCGAGCAACTCCCCGCTCTTGCTGGCGATGGTGGGCGTGGCAATCCTGGTGGTCTTCCTCTTCGCCTGGCCGTTCCTCACGAGCCAGGGCGGGAAGACCCCTTTGGCGACGCATACTCCGAGCCCCACCGCGACGCTTGCGTCACCGACGCCGTCCACGGCCCCCACGCCGACGCCGCCGCCCAGCGGGTCTGTCACGTCCTATACGGTCCGTGAGGGCGACACGATCTACACGATCTCGATCCAGTTCGGCGTGACCCAGGCGGAGATCATGGCGGCCAACCCGGACATCACCGACCCGGCCTATATCCAGGTCGGGCAGAAGATCAAGATTCCGCACCCCGGGGCGTCGGCCGTCGCCAGCCCCAGCAGTTCCGCCAGCTAGAGCGGTCCCGCGCCGGAGCGAGCGCGGCTCGGCTGGGCGCGGGTCAGCTGGGCGTGAAGTTGATCGCGGTTATCTTGCCCGCCTCCACGCGAAAGCTCGAGTCCAGGTGCTGCGTCGGGGCGCCCGGCCGGATGACGAGCAAGTTCGCCTGGTACGTGTTGCCCATCTCCCGCACGTCGCCGGGGATCATCCGAAACCCGGTCTCCGCACGCAGGAACCAGCCGCCAACCTCTCGCAGGCCCCGCAGCGTCCGGGCATTGTCGCCCACGTGGACGCGCAGCTCCGCCTTCTCATCCATCAGCGAGACCGCGCCCTCGCGATCCCCGGCATTCAGCAGCTCGAAGAACTGCTCCATCGTGTCGACAGCACCCATGACGCGAGTTTAGCGGACGTGGCCCCCGGTCGCCGTCCCGGGCGCATACGCGAGCTAGAAACCGCCGCCGGCTCCGCCTAACCGCCGCCGGCTCCGCCTAAGAGTGCTCGCGAGCCCGGAGCCGGCGGACCAGCTCCGCCGCCAGCTCGTAGCGCCCGAAGCTCGGCATGATGTACGTCCCCTGGACCTCGCTCCCGACGTGGCCCAGCAACTGCATCGACATTTCGAGGCCGGCCTCCGCGCCGCGTTCGCCCGCATCGTGCATGGCCGCGCGCTGCTCGTCGGGAATGGTGATCCCCGGCACTTCGTGATGCAGGAACTCGGCGTGGCGGGAGCTGTGGAGAGGGAGCACGCCCAGCAGCAGCGGGACCGGGAAGCCCCGCTCGCCGAAATGCTCGCGCGCTCTCGCCAGCATCGCCTCTACCTGCGCCACCGAGTAGAGCGGCTGGGTCATGATGACGTCCGCGCCGGCGGCGAGCTTGCGCTCGAGGCGGCTCCACTCCTTGTCGGGGTCCGCGGCGGTCGGGTCCAGGGCGCAGGCGACCGTAAAGCCGGCGGCCTGTCCGATCGAGCTTCCGATGCGGTCCTCGCCGCGGTTGAGCCCGCAGATGATCTCGATTAGACCGATGGCATCCACGTCCCAGACAGCCGTCGTGGCCGGCCGATCGGCTATGCGGGGCGGATCTCCCGTCAGGGCGAGGATGTTTCGGACGCCCAGGGCATGGGCTCCGAGCAGCTCCGCCTCCAGCGCCATCAGGTTTCGGTCGCGGGTCGTGAGGTGGATCAGGCACTCGAGGTCGAGCGTGTGCTGGATGCCGAACGCGACAGCCATCGCGCCCATTCGGACTCGACCCGTTGCCGAGTCGCTGACGTTCACCAGGTCCACGCCCGCGTCCTGGAGCAGGCGGCCCGCCTCGATGGTTCGCTCGATCCGGATGGAGCGCGGCGGGTCGATCTCGACCGAGATGACGAACCTGCCCTCGGCCAGCTTGCGGGCGAGGCCCGACGGCGCCGGGGCGGAACCGTCCGGCCCTTCGGTTCGCGGCGTTCGTGGCGCCGCGGCTGCCGCTCCGTCGCGCTCGCCGCCGTCCTGCGCCGGTGGCACCGCTTCGATGACGCCACGGCGCTCCTCGGAGCCCAGAGCGTCGATCGCCGCTCGCATCGCTTTCGTGTGTTCGGGCGTCGTGCCGCAGCAGCCGCCGACGATGGTTGCCCCCGCGGCAAGCATTCGCGGGACTATCTCGCCGAAGTACTCGGGGCCCGCGGAGTAGACGAAGCGGCCGTCGACCCGCTGAGGAAGGCCGGCGTTCGGCATGATCGATCGGGCCAGAGTTGCCGAGGGAGGACCCGTCCCCACGAGTGCCTCCAGGCAGACGAGCGGCCCGGCTCCGCAATTCACCCCGATTGCGTCGACGCCGGCAGACGCGAGTGCCGCCGCGGCAGCTTCTGGTGTCGTGCCGTCGTTCGCTCGCAAGTCCTCGGCGAACGTCATCTGGGCGACGATCGGAAGCGCACAAGCGCGCCGGGCTTCTTCGATGGCGAGGAGAAGCGTCTCGATGTCGCCGAAGGTCTCCAGGACGAACATATCGGCCCCGCCTTCGAGAAGCCCCTCGATCTGCTCGCGAAAGGCGGCTCGGGCGATGCCGGGGTGAGGGCGAGGCTGGCCGTGTAGAGCCGGACCCAGCGGCCCGATCGAGCCTGCCACGAGTGCGTCGCGCCCGGCGGTGTCGCGAGCTTCTCGAGCCAGCTGCGCCGCACGTCTGTTGATCTGCCCCGCCAGCTTCTCCAGCCCGTATTCGGCCAGTCGGAAGCGGTTGGCGCCGAACGTGTCGGTCTCGATCGCATCCGCCCCTGCCTCGAGATATTCGCGATGGATCGTCGAGATGAGATCGGACCGGGTCAGGACCAGTTCGTCGAGGCAGGCGCGCTGCGGAATGCCGTGGCTGTACAGAAGTGTGCCCATGGCCCCGTCGAACAGCAGCGGCCGGCTGCGCAACCGCATACGGAAACGCTCCCGCTCGGTGAGGGCCCCGGGCGTGGTGGTCGCGCCGGCGGTCGCGGTCGCGTCGGAGGAGAAGTACGCCGCGGAAATAGACGAACGGAGCAATGCCGGCATGGCTAAAGCCTAGCGGGTCTTCGAGCGTCAGGCGGCCGGCCCGATGGCCGATCAGGCGGCCGGCTCGGCGGCTCGGCGGCCGGCTCGGCGGCTCGGCGGCCGGCTCGGCGGCTCGGCGGCCGGCTCGGCGGCTACAGCCCGAGAATCTTGCGCGGCATCAGCAAGAGATCGAGAAGCGTCGCCACGACGCTGATGACGATGGACGCGACGACCGCCGCCCCGATGGCTTCGTAGCTCCAGATCGGAGGGAACTTGCCGATCGTGAAGACGATGTTGACCGTGTCATGGGCCTGGTTGACCAGCCAGGCCGTGCCCAGAAGCATCCCGGCGTTGATGACGAACGCCACCAGGCCCATGGTCAGGAACCCGATCGGCATCGCCAGCACCTTCAGGATGGGCTTCAGGTAGCTGTTGACGAGGGCGAAGACCAGCGCGATCAGGACAATCTTTGCCCAGTCGTCGGGCTTGCCCGTATCGAAAATGAGCCTGAACTCAGGGACCACGTTGGCCGCGGCGAGAAGCGCGACGGCGTTCACGCCTATCTTGACGAGGAGATCGATCACTTGCGATTCCTCCGAGGGCTGAGCGCCGCGTGACGGAGCGGCATGTGCAGGCCGATGCTAACGCGCCCTCGATGTCGCTGCCGCGATTTCGCGCGAGCCGGGTCCGCATTCCGACCTGATTCGGTCCCGCATTTGCCCGATGGGTCGCTACACTCGACCCATCGCAAAAAGAGGCGGAACGATGGCCGTGTTCCCGGATCGAGTGGACGCATTCTTGGAGCAGTTCTTCCGCCTTTATCCCGTGGCGGCCACAGCGACCGGCAATCACGCCCACGACGGGGACTGGCCCGACCTGACCGAATCGGGTCGCGCCGCACGTCTGGACTTCGCCGATCGCTGGCAGTCGGAGCTGCGGACGATGCCCGAGGCGGCCCTTTCCCCCGACGACCTGATCGATCGCGACCTGCTCCTCTCCGAGCTGGCGGCGATGCGCTTCGACGAGACGGAGCTTCGCGAATCGGCATGGGACGCACTGAGCTACGTCTACCTGCTTGGCGGCGGGATCTTCCCGTTGCTCGCCCGTGAGTTCGCCCCGCTGGTTGTTCGCCTCAAGTCCGTAGCTTCGAGGCTGGAGGGCGCGCGGGCCGTCGTAACGGAGGCGCGACACGAGCTGGGGAGCCTGCCCGGGCGACCTCCATCTCGTCTTCACGCGGAAATGGCGAGGAGACAGCTGCCCGGGATCGTTGCCCTCGTCGAGGACGCCGTCGCCCAAGCCGAAGCGGCCGTCGAGCAGCCGGACGTTGCCGAACTCATGCCCCGGCTTCGGGCGGCCGCTGCGGACGCAATCGATGCCATCGCCGCCTTCGACCGGTTCCTGCACGACGTTCTCATCCGCGCCGAAGGGGAGGGTCGACTCGGGCCCGAGTTGTTCGTGCAGAAGCTTCGCCACACGCTCCGGTCTGAGCTGACGGGCGAGGAGATCCTGGCGCAAGCGGAGGTCGAGTACGGCGCGGTTCGGGACGAGATGATCCGCATCGCGCGCCAGATCTGGGGCGAGTGGGTCCCCGGCGAGCCGCTCCCCACGGCCGGGAGCGACGGTAGCCAGGACGCGGCCGACTCGCGGACCGTGGCCGCAGTGACCGCCGCGATCGGACGCGCCCACCACCCGGCCGCGCAGCTCGTCGAGTACTGCCGCGAGAGCTATCGCGACATCGTCGAGTTCTGCCGGAGCCACGACGTCATCACTGTCCCCCACGAGCCGCTCGAGATCGACTGGACACCGCCGTTCCTGCGCGAATTAGCCGGCGCCATGCTCGACTCTCCGGGCCCGCTCGACAAGGGGCAGAAGACGTTCTACTTCGTCACGCCGCCGCCCGACGAGTGGTCGGCTGAGCAGGTGGAATCGTTCCTGGCCGAAGAGAACGACCGCCAGATCGACCTGACGACCATCCACGAAGGATCGCCCGGCCACTACCTGCAACTCGTCTACTCCAATCGCTGCCCGTCGCTGGCGCGCGCGGTCTTCGGCAGCGGCGTGTTCATCGAAGGCTGGGCGGTCTACGTGACGCAGGTCATGATGGACCTGGGGTTCCACGCGGGCGATCCGGCGCTGATGCTGATCCACTGGAAGTTCTATCTGCGCGCGATCACCAACGCCATGATCGACGTGGGGATCCATGCCGGTTCGATGACCGAAGCCGAGGCGATGGATCTGATGGTCCGGGGCGGCTTCCAGGAAGAATCGGAGGCGCGCAAGAAGTGGGACCGGGCCCGGCTCACGTCCACGCAGCTATCCACGTACTTCGTCGGGTCGATGGAGATGTGGCGGCTTGAGCGGGAGCAGCGGGAGCGAGCGGCGATGGCGGCGGGCGATCCGCGGGGAGCTGGCGCCGTTCCGGCGCCGCGGGTCGTGGGCGGTTTCGGCGAGACGCCCGGGTTCTCGTACAAGGAGCACCTCGAATCGGTGATCGCCCACGGCTCGCCGCCCGTGCCACTCATCCGGCGGATCCTGCTGGGGGAGTAGCGGCGGGGGAGAGCCGC
>CABEAA010000165.1_pt1 | contig 12617 bp, 15 predicted proteins | sample 3132281 | NCBI WGS metagenome assembly CABEAA01 (sample SAMEA5534341, study PRJEB31848) | metagenome | biome: tundra; feature: field; material: soil | place: USA | collected 2013-05 | depth 0.45 m
AGGCACTCCCCGCCGCCACGCCCGCGTCCAAAACGACCCCTGCGGATTCGGAGAAGTCGACGGACTGACTCTATAGGCCGGAGGCCGAGTTCTCTGCCGAGCCAGGTTCGACCTGAACTGAGCCGCTGCCGTTGGCCGAACTCGAGCTCGCTTTCCCGGGAGCGGAGGGCCCGGGGGCCAGCGGAATCGTGAACGAGAACGTCGACCCTTCTCCCTCCACCGACTCGAGCCAGATGCGCCCGCCGTGGGATTCCACGACGTGTCTGGCGATCGATAGGCCCAGACCCGTGCCGCCACGTCCGCGCACCCGCGCCCGATCGACCTTGTAGAACCGCTCGAAGATCCGGGCTCGATCCGCCGCCGGCACGCCGATGCCTGGGTCGCGGACCCAGGTGACGACTTCGCCCACGCCCTCGCGTACGCCCACGACGATCTCACCCCCGTTGGGACTGAACTTCACCGCATTGTGCAGGAGGTTGATCAGGACCTGGCCGAGTCGATCGTCGTCGCCGCGGACCCGCAACACCTGGCTGGGGACTTCGAGCCGCAGCCGCAGGCCCTGCCGCTCGGCGAAGAGCCGTAGCCGTTCGGAGGTCAGCTGGGCCAGGCGGACCATATCCACGTCGTCGAGGAGCAGCTGAACCGTGCCGCTCTCGATCCGCGAGAGGTCCAGGAGTTCGTTGACCATCTGCGTCAGGTGGCCCGTTTCGATCTCGATCTTGGAAATCTTGTCCCGCAGGCGGGCAGGCGCGGCCTCGGCGTCGCGAGCTGCCGTCTCGGCCAGGAGGCTGATCGTCGTTATCGGCGTGCGCAACTCGTGGGACAGGTTGTCGATGAACTCGGTCCTGATGCGCTGCAGGCGGCGTAGCTCGGAGACATCTTCCATGACCAGCCACACCCCGCTCACAGGCGAGCGGCGCGCTCGAACGGTGACCGTGGCACCGGCCGCGGACCGAACCGTGAGCTCGCCGTTGGCCGAACCGTATTCCATGGCCGTCCGGGCTATCCCCTCGACTCGCGCGTCGACGAACGCCTCGAGGGCCGACCGGCCGATCATCGTCCCCGACCGGCGCTCGAGAATCGCGTGGGCAGCCTCGTTGGCGAACTCGACGACCAGGTCGTCGCGAAGCCGCACGATTCCTGCCGTGAGCAGCTCGGTCAGGTAGCCCGTGTCGTGGCTCACCTGCTCCGAGTTCCAGCGCGCGGCGCTTGCGTCGTCGAGGGCCTCCCGCACTCGACGCTCGACGTCGTCGGCATCGGTGGCTCCGGTAGCGTCGGCGAGACGATCGATCGAACGGCCACGCGAAATGGCAATGCCAGCCACGTAGCCGATGATGACGACCAGCCCCGTGATGAACAGGACTACTACCGGATCCATCTGGTCGAGCATGGCACACTGCTACGAACTCGACAGCGCAAATCGGACCGACTGGCGGCCAGACTCGCCGACCGCTACGCTAATCCCGTCCAGGGCTTGCCCATCGGACCTACCGTGACCTGCCGGAGGAAAAAGTGCCGTCGTTTCGACTGATACCGCGTGACGAACGCTTCTTCGACCTGTTCGTCGAAGACGCAGCCAACGTCCTCGACGGCGCCCGTCAGCTCGAGACCATGCTGCGCACCTTCGACGGTCCGGACAAGGCGGCCAAGAAGATCCGCGACACCGAACGTCGCGGGGACGACATCAGCCACAACATCGGCCGCCGTCTCGAGGCGACCTTCGTCACGCCGTTCGACCGCGAGGAGATCCACGCCCTGATAAGCGGCCTGGACGATATCCTGGATTTGGTCGAAGAAGTCGCCGATACATTCGTCCTCTACAACATCACCGCCCCTACCAAGACCTCGGTCAAGCAGGCTTCGTTGATCGTCCTATGCTGCGATCAGATCCACCAGGCGCTGAGCAACCTGCGGGGCTTCAAGCACCTCGACCGCTTCGTCATCGAGATCCATCGGTTGGAGAACGAGGGCGACCGGCTCGAACGATCGGCCATCGCAGGGCTCTTCGACGACGGCACGAAGACGATCGACGTCCTCAAGTGGAAGGACATCTACGCCCTCCTCGAGGACACGATCGACAAGTGCGAGGACGTTGCCCAGATGATCGAACGCATCGTGGTCAAGCACGCCTGACATAGGCAGCGCCGCGGGCGGCGGATTCCTTCGTTGTCGCTTGCGCTCCTCGCTCACGGGCATTTGAGTCCGCTCGCTGCGGTGCTCGGTTTCGCCTCGGTCTCCGCTCGCCGGCGGCGCTGCTTCTGGTTCTGCGGGCGGCAGATCCCTTCGTTGGCGCCGGCGCTCCGCCGGTGCTGAGCAACGTTCACGCGGACGGAACACCGCGTTAACATCGCTCGGCGACATTCGCGCCATGACGCAGGTGCGCAACGAGGTTCCGGTTACCGCTGCCGGCCAGATTGCCGCGGGCGGGGGCTACGCCAACGTGGACACGATCCCCTCTCGGTGGCTCGCGCTGGCAGATTCAAGCAGCCCGATCGACCTGGCGCGCTTCTTCCCTGACGTCGACATCCGGATCGAGCCAGCATCGAGCACGTTCTCGGACGCGCTTTCCGCGGCCGAACCGAGCCTGGTCGTGCTGATCGCGCCACCCGCGGGTCCGGGCGATCTGCAGCGCGTGGCCGGATGGCGGGCACTTCACCACCGTTCCCGAGCGGTCCTGCTCAGCCCTCATCAGGCCGTTGCTGCCCGGCTCCATGCCCTCGAGCTCGGCTTCGACGACGCGGTGGACCTCTCATCAGATCCGATGGAATTGGTCGGCCGGCTCTCCATCGCGGGGCGACGGGGCGCCGGTCTGGCCTACGGATCGGATGGCCGTATCCTCGTCGGCGCAGGCGTCGAACTGGACCGGCGCGCCCACGCCATCCGCCGCGGCGGCAAGTTGTTCCCTTTGCGTCCCAAAGAGATGGCGCTGCTCGAGTTCCTGGCTGTAAATCCGGGTCGCGCGTTCTCCCGGGCGGAGCTGCTCGAGCGCCTGTGGCACGACGTGGCCACGCATCCGCGGGTCGTCGATGTCTATGTCTTCTGGCTACGTTCGAAGATCGAGCGCGATCCCGCCAGCCCCGTCCACCTGCTGACCGTCCGAGGTTCGGGCTATCTATTCGACCCTCCGCGGTACCCGGACTCCCCGGAAGGATGGGCACCCATCCTGCCCGAACGTTAACAATCCGCCAACGCGCCGTTAAGCGCCGACTTCGACGATCCGGCCGGAACCTGGGAGAAGACGTTGGAACGGAATTGCCCAACAGGAAGAGGAGAAACATGTTGCTAAACGGGACTCGCCGATTCGGCGCTCTGGCCGTCGCGGCCGCGATGATCGTGACCGCGTGCTCGTCGGGCGCATCGCCGTCGCCCTCCACGCAGTCGGCCACGCCGACCGCTAGCACCGCCCCCAGCGATACGTCGGGAGCGTCAGCCTCCGCCACCGCAAGCGCCGCGCCTTCGACCGCATGCGTCAGCGGAAGCATCACCGCAGCCGGCTCGACAGCCCTGCAGCCGCTCGTCGACGCGGCCGCAAAGCAGTACGTGAAGGGTTGCTCGACCGCGACGATCACCGTCAACGGTGGCGGCTCCGGCACCGGCCTCAGCCAGGTTGCGGCGGGCTCCATCGATATTGGCGACTCTGACGTCACGGCGGAAAGCAAGCTCACTGCTGCCGATGCCGCGAAGGTCGTCGATCACATCGTCGCCCGCCAGGGCTGGATCGTCGTCACCAACAAGAAGGTGACCGGCGTCACCAACCTGACCACCCAGCAGAACATCGACATCTGGACCGGCAAGGACACCAACTGGAACCAGGTTGGCGGCCCGGATCTGAAGATCGTGCTGATCTTCCGCCCGGCCTCGTCCGGCACTCGCGCCACCTTCAAGAAGCTGGTCCTCGGCGGCGCCACTGAGGCGACCGGCGGCACGACCCTGACTGAAGACTCGAACGGCGCAGTGACGACGGCCGTGACCACGACCGACGGCGCCGTCAGCGTCATCGGCTTCGCGTACTACAACGATCCCGCAAACAAGCCCCTGCTCAACGGCCTGCAGCTCGACAGTGTCGATGCGACGGTCGCGAATATGGCCAACAGCACGTACAAGCTCGCTGCGGATGGCCACATGTACACCAACGGCCAGCCTTCCGGTCTGGCCGCGGCCTTCCTCGCCTACATGCTGAGCCCGGACGTTCAGGGCACCCTGATCCCGAGCCTCTCCTACGCCTCAGTAGTCAAGTAGCCCCCAACTCCTGCTCCGGGCCTCGCAGCTGGCAAGCGGGGCCCGGAGCGATTCTCGTTCTCCGAAGAGAAGCGTTTCGAGGCAGCGCCGATGGCTGAATTGACAACCACTCCCCGGCTCGCCGGACTTCGGGCCACGCCAAGCCTCCGGGAACGGTTCGACATCCCACAGAAGGTCGTCTTTACGGCAGCGGCGTCCATGATCGGCATCGTGGCTCTGCTGCTCATCTTCATCGCCTGGCAGGGCATTCAGCTCTTCATAAGGGACGGCGTACCGGTCGGGCAGATACTGTCGCCGACCTGGCAACCGGACCCGACGAGCGGAGCTACCAGCTTCGGCTTGTTGCCCTTCATCGCCGCCACGGTCTTCGTGACTGCGGTGGCTTTGTTGATCTCGACGCCCCTGTCAGTTGGCCTCGCCGTCTTCCTCTCAGAGGTCGCGCCCAATTGGGCCCGAGCCATCGTCCAGCCCGCCCTCGAGATCTTCGTCGGCATTCCCAGCGTCGTCTGGGGCTGGCTCGGCATCACGATCCTCGTCCCGTTCCTCTCGCACACCTTCCACGCCGATGGCGTTTTCGGGTTGCCGATCCTGGGCACGGTGTTCGTCGTGCCAGGCTTCCTGACGGGCTTCTCCTGGCTGGCCGGATCGCTGGTCCTGTCGATCATGATCCTGCCGACCATCACGAGCGTCTCCTATGACGCGTTCCGTGCGGTCCCGCAGGAGATCCGCACAGGCTCCCTCGCCCTGGGAACGACGCGCTGGCAGACGATCCGCCACATCCTGATCCCGTCCGCATTGCCGGGAGTCCTGACGGGCGTAGTTCTCGGCATGACTCGAGCCGCGGGCGAAGCGCTGGCCGTTCAGATGGTCATCGGCAACTCACCGTCCATGCCGGCAGCCATTACCCAGCCGGTGACGACACTGACGTCCCAGATCACCCTGGACATGGGCAACACGGTCTTCGGCGAGCCCTGGCAAGACGCCCTGTGGACCATGAGCTTGGTCCTGCTCATCATCTCGATCACCTCGGTCGTGCTCGTGCGGGTGATCAACAAGCGAGGGATGGGCGCATGACCGCAAAGCCAAGCCTCCGTCGCAAGACATCGCGGGGCAGCATCCTGGCCGACCGCGTGGCGACCGTCGTCTTGTGGGGCACGGGCGTCTTCGTCTTGCTAATCCTCGGGGCAATAATCCTGCACTTCGCTCTGGCGGCTTGGGGAGTGGTCTCGATAAGCTTCTTGCTGAGCGACCCGAGCGACCCCGGCCTCGGCGGCATCCTGCCGGTCCTGTGGAACTCGATCTACATGCTGGTCCTGACCATGTTGATCGCCGTTCCGGTCGGGTTGCTCGGCGGGATCTACATGTCGGAATACGCCGGCGACAACAGGCTGACCAGCACCATCCGCTTCGCCGAGGAGGCGATCAGCTCGGTGCCTTCGATCGTCGTCGGCCTCTTCGGCTTGATCCTGTTCGTCGACAACTTCCGCTCGGGCTTCACTGCCCTCGACGGCGCACTGGCCCTCACCTTCTTCAACCTGCCGCTGATGACCCGCCTGTCCGAACAAGCTCTCCGGGCGGTGCCACAGGATGAGCGCAGTGCAAGCCTCGCACTCGGCGCGACCAAGTGGCAGACCATTCGCCACGTCGTCGTGCCCCTTGCCATTCCCGGCCTGATCACGGGCGTGATCCTCACCGCAGGCAGGGTCTTCGGCGAAGCTGCCGTGCTGCTCTTCACCTCGGGGATCGGGACACCGACCCACTACAACTTCGGCAACTTCGACGTGTTCAGCCCCGCCTCGCCCTGGAGCCCGTTCCGCCCTGCAACGACCCTCTCGGTCTACATCTACAAGCTGCAGTCCGAGGGCCTCGGAATACACGTCAACCAGATCATCGATGGCGCCGCCGCAATCCTCATCTCGATGGTCCTGATCTTCAACCTCGGGGCGCGTTTCATCGGTCGCGTCCTCACACGACGGCTGACTGCCGCATGAGCACCGGAGACGACATGCCTACTTCCGCCAATGCCGCTGTCTACAGCGAAACTGCGCCCCCGCGCCTGGTTGTGGCAGCCTCCCCAACAGCCGATGAGTTCGCCGGCCGAGCCGAAGACGTCAAGATCGCCACCGATAAAGTCACGATCGCGTATGGCGACAAGGTCGCCGTACGCGACGTCTCGCTGACGGTCCAGGACCGCTCGATCATGGCCCTGATCGGCCCATCGGGGAGCGGCAAGTCCACGTTCCTGCGCTGCTTCAATCGCATGAACGACCTCATCCCGGGCGCCCACGTGCAGGGCGGCGTTCATCTCGACGGCGAGAACGTGATGGATCCCGACGTGAGCGTCGTCGAACTTCGGCGCCGGGTCGGGATGGTCTTCCAGCGCCCCAACCCGTTCCCGATGTCGATCTACGAGAACGTCGCGTACGGCCCGCGCCGCCGCGGTCAGAACGACCGTCGCAAGCTCGACGAGCTGGTCGAAACCAGCATCAAGCGAGCGGCGCTGTGGGACGAGGTCAAGGACGATCTCAAGCGCAAGTCGGGCCTGGCACTCTCCGGCGGGCAGCAGCAACGACTCTGCATCGCCAGGGTCCTTGCCACCGAGCCCGAAGTGATCCTGATGGACGAGCCGGCGTCGGCTCTGGACCCCGTCTCGACTCTACGCATCGAGGAACTCATGCGGGAGCTGCGGCAGGCCTATACGATCGTCATCGTCACCCACAACATGCAGCAGGCAGCCCGGGTGAGCGACGTCACGGCGTTCTTCACGATGGCCGACGATCGAGCCGGCTATCTCGTCGAGGTCGGGCCGACGGGTCGGATATTCACCCGGCCGAACGAACGGCTAACCGAGGACTACATCTCCGGGCGGTTCGGATGAGCGCCCGGCAACACGAGGAGTCGACCATGGGAGTGCCCGACGATGGGTCGATGTTGCCCGTGATAGAAGCCGCGGAATCGATGGCGGCCGAAGCCAACGGAATCGATCGGGCGGCCCGCGCGGACCAGCGTGTGATCCGGATGCGGGAGAGCCTGGACACCGAGATGCTCGGGGTCAAGGAAGGCGTCCTCCGAATGGGCTCCCTGGTCGAAGAGCAGATCCTGGCCGCTCACGATGCCCTGATGAACCGCGATGCCGAGCTGGCGCGAAAAGTGATCGCGTCTGACGGGCAAATCAACGAGGTCCAGCGGGCCGTGACGGCTCTGGTGGCGATGACGATCGCGACCCAGGCTCCCGTGGCTCGCGACCTGCGCTTCCTGCTCGCCCTGGACCGGGTCACGTACGAGCTCGAACGCATGGGCGACCACGCCGGTTCCGTGGCCAAGCAGGCCCGCAAGCTCGCGGGCAACACCAGCATGGTCACCTACGATGAGCTGACGCCGATGGCCAAACTGGCCGCGCGCCAGGTACGCGACGTGGTTATGGCGCTGGTCGACATAGACGAGACCCGGGCGCGTGAAGTAGCCACCCGCGACGACGAGATCGACCGCCTGTACCACCAGGTGTTCGACGACGTTCTCAAGGAGATGCGGACCGACCCGTCAAAGGTCGATCCCGGAACGCGGATTCTCTTTGCCGCCCACTACCTCGAGCGCATTGGCGACCGGGTGACGAACATCGCCGAGGACGTCGTCTTCCTGGCCACAGGCGAGGTCGAAGACCTGAACCCGTAGCGGGCTCGCTCTCTGGTGCACCGGTCCCCGCCCTTGTAATGCACAAACACACGTTGTACTAACGTCTGTTAGAATGACGTGGTGAATACGAAGTTGCCCAACCCGTCATCCCTCGCGCCCGACGTCATGGCCGGTCTCCAGGCCATCGCCGAGCCGACGCGCGCTCGGATCGTCGGGCTTCTCGGCCACGGGGAGCACTGCGTTTGCGACGTAGGAGACACGCTCGCCCTTAGCCCCGCCCTCGTCTCGCATCACCTGCGCGTGCTTCGAGGGAGCGGGCTGTTGCGGGAACGGCGCAGCGGCCGGTGGGTTTACTACTCGCTGGACCTCGAAGCCCTCGAGACGTTGCGTGGGGCCGTATCGGCCCTGCTCACGCCGACCGACGAGACAGCCGCCGCATGTCTATGCTCCGACTGCGGTCCCGAACGCGGCGCCCGGCCTCTCGCCTCCCGGCTGCCCGACTTCGGACCCTTCCCAGCCGTCCCCTCCTGAGCTGCGACGCCGTGCCCGTAGCCTCGCAAACAAAGGAACGTGTCTCGTGACCGATCTAGCCACTTCCGCTGCTCCCACCGCCGCAGCGATCGACGTCGAGGTTTTCGACCCGCCGCTCTGCTGTCCCACAGGACTTTGCGGCCCCGTTCTCGATACGACCCTACTCGATCTGGGAGAAGCGATCATCGCGCTGCAGTCCGAGGGTCGCGCCGTCGCGCGGCACATGATGGCGACCGATCCGCAGGCATTCGTACGCAACCGCGACGTCTACGAGGCGATTCGCGCCCGCCAGCTCGAAGTCCTGCCGATCACCGTCGTCCACGGTCGCATCGTCAAGACGGGCGCATACCCGACTCTCGACGAGCTGCACGCGGCGCTTGCCGCTGCCGGCTGAACCTGCCCGTCCTCACTTTCCCCAAGCATCCCCCTCGAAAGGATCCGCATATACCGTGACCGAATTCCTCTTCTTCTCCGGTAAAGGCGGGGTCGGCAAGACCACGATGGCGTGCACCACCGCGGTCGCCGAAGCCGATGCCGGCCGGCGCGTCCTCATCGTCACGACCGATCCGGCGTCAAACCTCGCTGATGTCTTCGAGCAGCCGATCGGCCACGCCGTCACGGCCATCGGGGGCGTGAAGAACCTCTGGGCGATGGAGATCGATCCAGATAAGGCGACCGCCGAGTACACCGATCGTGCGCTCGCCCCTTTGCGCGAGATCTTCCCGCCGGAGATCGTCCGGGTCATGGAGGAGCAGCTCGCCGGTCCATGCACGGCCGAAGTCGCAGCGTTCGATCGATTCGCAGACTTCCTCGATCCGAAAGCTCCATCCGAGGCAGCCGCTCCGGCTGGCTTCGATCTCATCATCTTCGACACCGCGCCAACGGGCCACACGGTACGGCTCCTCGAACTCCCCGAAGCCTGGACCAAGAGCATCGCCGAGGCGGAGGCCGGAAGCGGTCAGACCTGCATCGGGCCCGCTGCGGCCATTGCCGAGGCAAAGGCTAAGTACGAGCGCGCCCTCACAGCGCTGCGTGACCCACTTTCAACTCGCTTCGTTTTTGTGCTGCATCCGGAGGCGACTGCGATCTCCGAGACGCGCCGGGCGAGCGCCGAACTCGCGAAGCTCGGCATCGTCACCACCGAAATCATCGTGAACGGCATCCTTCCGCGCGAAGAGGCTTCTTCGCCGTTCTTCGCCTCCAGGATCGCCATGCAGGAGCTCCATCTCGTCGAGATTGCGCGACAGCTCCCGATGCCGGCGCGACATATGCCGCTTCTCGACGGCGAGGTGCGTGGCCTCGCCAGGCTGCGCGCCTTCGCGCCGCTCCTTCGAAATGCCGGGGCAACCCGCCCCATCTTTGGGGTGCCCGAGATCGACCCCACCGCACAGACCCGATCACCCGACACTGCCGCGGCCATCACGACCCTTCTCCCGGCCGGTCGTGCTCGCACGATCTTCTTCGCCGGCAAGGGTGGCGTCGGCAAGACCGTCGTCTCCTGTGCGACAGCAGTCTGGCTCGCCGGCCAGGGGCACCGTACCCTGCTCGTGACCACTGACCCGGCGGCCCACATAGGTGACGTCCTGGGCGCGACCGTCGGACCAGAGCCCGAGCCTGTGGCGGGCGTCCAAGGGCTGTGGGCTGCGCGCGTCGACGCGAAGGCCGCCGCCGCCGAATACACCGAGCGGATCATCGCCGACGCTGTGGCCCGCGGCCGAACTCCCGAGGCGATCTCCGCGATGCGTGAAGAACTCGACTCGCCGTGCACAGAAGAGATGGCCTCGTTCGACCGCTTCATCGACCTCGCGAGCCGCGACACCTACGACATGACCGTCTTCGACACCGCCCCGACCGGGCACACGCTGCGCTTGCTGGAGCTTCCGATCGACTGGAGCCGCCAGATCGACGTGAAGGTCTTCGCTTCGGTGGAGACGACCGCGGCGGACGACGTCGCGAAGGCGCGCTTCGGCCGCGTAATCGACATGATGCGTGACCCCGCCCAGAGCACGTTCGCATTTGTCATGTATCCCGAGGCCACTCCGATCGTGGAGGCCGAACGAGCTATCCATGAACTCGGCACGGTCGGGATTCCCTTGGGGCTCGTGGTCGCGAACATGGTCCTGTCCGAAGATGTCTGCCAAACGCCGTTTGCCCGTGCGCGCTACGAGATGCAGCAGCAGTATCTCGGCGACATCGAGAGGCGTTTCAAGGCGCCAATTCTTGAGGTGCCGCTGCTCGAAACCGAGATCGTCGGACTCGATCACGTGCAAGACCTTGTCGATCGACTCTTCACGGTTCCGTCGCTCGTAGCCTGAGGGAGGCAAGTCATGACACTTCAATCAGTTGATCAGGCCGTTGACCTGGAAGCCGTCGCGCGGGCGGCCGAGACCCAGGTGCTACTGGCCGCGGGCACGTTCGGGACGGCCCTCCGGGAACGCCCCGAGTTCGTGCGACTTCGAGAGGCCGGCGCCGCCTTAGGCACAGACCACGCGGCGCAAGAGGCGATCGAAGCCTTCAACCGCTGCCAGTCCGACCTGCGGCTCGAGATGAGACTCCGGACGCTCAACGCCCTCCAGCAGGCCGAACTCGAGCGGATCCAGACGGCGATGCTCGCGTTTCCGACCGTCGCCGAGTACGTCGCCGCCCAGACCGCGTTCGAGGAGATCTGCCGCGAGACCGCCACGCTCGTGAGCAGCGAGATCGGCATCGACTTTGCCGCCAACTGCCGCTCCGGCGGCTGCTGCGGCTGAGGAGAACACAATGCTTGACAACGAACTTCACCAGGCAACCCTCGAATTCGCCCGGTCGCTTCGCCATGCGCCGGCTGTGGCCTCCTATCGCGCGGCAGCCGAGGCGCTGGATACCGACCCAGGCGCGCAGGCGCTCCTCGCCGACGTACGCGAACAGCAATCGACCCTGGCGCGGATACAGCAGACCGGGCTATCGCCCACCCAGCTTCAGATCGATGCGTTCCGGCGGAGTCAGGAGTCGGTCCGCACCAGCGAGACGATCATGGCCAGCCTGCGAGCAACCAACGAGGTCAAGGCGTTCCTGCCAGTAGTAGCGAGACACCTCTCCGCATCTCTCGGGTTCGACTACGCACAGCTGGTTGCCCCGCAAAGCTGTTGAGAGAGCTAGCCGGCGGGCTCTAGCCGCGAAGCCTCAGTCAGGTCCAGCCCTTCCGCGTCGGGCAAATTCACGTTCAGCAGGCATGCCAGCGTCGGCGCCCAGTCCCGGAGGCGCGGCGCCCGCTCGCGGATCGAGACGGCAATCGCCGGAACGGCAGGGTGGCCGCCGCCCACGATGGCCATGGTTCGCGCCGTGCTTACGGAGCCGTGGATGCCGGTGGCCGAAACCCACGGCGCGGCAAATACACGTCCCGGGGCCGCGAGCAGCAGCAGAATGTCCTGATCGCGCCAGCGCCAGCTCTCGCAGCCGGCAACACGATCGCGGCATCGTCAGGGGTGGCTGCGAAGGCCTTGCGTAATGTCGTGCGTTCGTCGAACGCGGCTCACGGCCGACGCTCCGGCGATTGGCTCAGCCGGGAGCGCGCCGGGTTTACGTGTCAACCGCACACCCGTTCGTATGTGATCTGACGAGCCTACCCGAACGGATCCATGATCGACGCCGGCGGCGGTGTTGCGTTCAGGACCTCGTCCTTGCTACCGCCATACGGGACGGCGGTCACGGCGTAGTACGCCTTGGCTACGTACGGGCGACCGTCGGCCTGTAGTTGTGCGAGACCCTGGGACCGCGCTTGGTCGCCGCCATAGACATAGATGTGGTACAAGACGTCGCCAATCGAGCACTCGAACTGTCAGGAGTCGACAGACACCTCGGGCAGGTCGCTGTCGAACTTCCCACAGCTGGAATTCGATGCCACCGAGAAGGCCACGTCTTCGGCCTGCGATTCGGTCTTGGACAGCGTGTCCGGTGGAAGGCGACCGTGGAACATCCCACTCCCGCTCGCGATCAACAGTGCCGCTGCGACGACGACTACGAGCACTCCAGAAACAACTGCGATGCGACGCATATTCAACCCCCGACTGTGACCTGCGAACCGTATCCGGTCAGACCGATCTGCGCTGACATCATCACCCTCTATGAAAAGGGGCCTCGCCGTCAATCTGGATATATGGGTCGAGCCGGAGCCAGTTCAAGGTCCAGCGGACTGATGGCAGGATCGAGCAGCGCTCATCTCTCTATGGCCTTCT
>CABEAA010000169.1_pt1 | contig 12223 bp, 8 predicted proteins | sample 3132281 | NCBI WGS metagenome assembly CABEAA01 (sample SAMEA5534341, study PRJEB31848) | metagenome | biome: tundra; feature: field; material: soil | place: USA | collected 2013-05 | depth 0.45 m
AGTCCACGCTGTGGCGGGCACGAAGCGCGGCGCCCATCTGGCATTGAGCCTGGAGCGGCTGGAGTGCTTGACCCCGCGACCGCCCCAACGGATCGGGCTTTCGGCCACACAGCGACCGGTCGGGACGATCGCGCGATTCCTGGGTGGCGTCGGGCCTGGCAGGGCAGGGGAGAGCCGCGACGTCCGGATCGTCGACGCCGGATCGCGCAAGGTCCTCGAGCTGTCGGTCCGCGTCCCGGTCGAGGATATGAGCAAGCTCGGCGACGTAGGCGCGGCTGCTCCCGAGGCCGGCGCTTCGGCCGGGGGCGTCGCGGCCGACAACCCGGAGGCCCGCCACAGCATCTGGCCGTCGATCCACCCGCGTATCCTCGAGCTGATCCGCGAGCACCACTCCACGATCGTCTTCTGCAACTCGCGCCGGCTCGCGGAGCGCCTGGCCAACAAGCTCAACGAGCTGGCCGGCGAGGAGCTGGTTCGGGCTCACCACGGCTCGCTTGCCCGCGAGCAGCGGGTCCAGATCGAGGAGGCGCTCAAGGCCGGTCGGCTGCCCGCCATCGTCGCCACCAGTTCGCTCGAACTCGGCATCGATATGGGCGCGGTGGACCTCGTGATCCAGGTCGAAAGCCCGGCGAGCGTGGCGAGCGGACTGCAGCGAATCGGACGATCGGGACATCAGGTCGGCGAGCCCAGCCACGGCGTCTTCTTCCCGAAGTATCGCGGCGATCTCCTCGAAACGGCGGTCGTGACGGCGCGCATGCACGAGGGGACGATCGAAGAAACGAAGCTCCCGCGCAACCCGCTCGACGTGCTGGCACAACAGATCGTGGCCATGACGGTCCGCGAGCCCTGGCAGGTCGATGAGCTGTTCGACACCGTCCGCCGGGCCGCGTCATACGAGAGCCTGACTCGCGACGCGTTCGAGGGCGTTCTCGGAATGCTGGCCGGCGCGTATCCCAGCGACGGGTTCGCCGACCTGAAAGCGCGCGTCGTTTGGGATCGCGAGACGGGGCGTGTCGAGGGCCGGCGCGACGCTCGGACGGTGGCGATCACCAGCGGCGGCACGATCCCGGACCGCGGGCTCTACCCCGTGTTCATGGTGGGCGAGGCGGGTACGCCGGGTCGCAGGGTCGGCGAGCTGGACGAAGAGATGGTCTACGAGAGCCGCGTCGGCGAGGTGATCGCGCTCGGAGCCACGAGCTGGCGGGTCGAGGAGATCAGGCCCGACCGGGTGGTGGTCTCGCCCGCCCCGGGCGTGCCGGGCAAGATCCCGTTCTGGCACGGCGACCAGCTCGGACGGCCGATCGAGCTGGGACGGGCGATGGGCGCGTTCGTGCGCGAGCTCGAAATCGACCTCGAGCACGGGCACCGCGGGCGCGAGAAAGCCAGGCGGCGGCTCCTCGAAAACCACGACCTCGACGACCTGGCGGCGGCGAACGTCCTGGACTACCTCGCCGAGGAACGGGAGACGGCCGGCTCGCTGCCCACTGACCGGCGGATCGTCGTCGAGCGGTTCCGCGACGAGCTGGGCGACTGGCGGATCGTCGTCCTGACGCCGTTCGGAGGCCGCGTCCACGCGCCTTGGGCGCTGGCGATCGAGTCGCGGCTCGAAGAGCGCCTCGGCCAGGGTGCCCAGACGATCTGGTCGGACGACGGAATCGCGATCCGGCTGCCCGAAGGCGAGGTCGCCGGCGGTGCCTGGGGCGACGACGGCTCGGGCGGCCGCGGCGGCTCGCTTCGCGACTTGCTCTTCCCGTCGGCCGAGGAAGTCGAGGACCTGGTCGTGGGGCGGCTTGGAACGTCGGCTATGTTCGCGGCGCGCTTCCGCGAGAACGCGGCCCGGGCTTTGCTCCTGCCGCGCCGCCGACCCGGGTCGCGCACCCCGCTGTGGCAGCAACGGCAGCGATCGGCGGGGCTGCTGGCCGTGGCTTCGCGCTATGGCTCGTTCCCGATCATCGTCGAGACGTATCGGGAGTGCCTGGCCGACCTGTTCGACCTGCCCGCCCTGCGCGAAATCCTGGGGGGAGTGGCGCGACGCGAGATCGAGGTCCGGGACGTGGAGACGGTCGCGGCCTCGCCGTTCGCCGGCTCGCTGCTCTTCGACTACCTCGCCGCGTACATGTACGAGGGCGATGCCCCGCTGGCGGAGCGGCGCGCCGGCGCGCTGGCGCTGGACCGAGAGCTGCTGCGCGAGTTGCTCGGCCAGGAGGAGCTGCGCGAGCTGCTCGACCCGGCGGCCCTGGCGGACCTCGAGCTGGCGCTGCAGGCGCTGGTGCCGGAGCGCGCGGCCCGTACCGTCGACCAGCTCCACGACCTGCTGCGCCGGCTGGGCGACCTCTCCCGGGACGAGGTCGCCGCGCGGATAGTGGAGCCGTCGGCCGCCGGCGAGTGGCTCTCCGCGCTCAAGGGCTCGCGCCGCGCCATCTCGCTGCGCATCGGCGGGCAGCAGCGCTGGATCGCGATCGAGGACGCGGCCAGGTACCGCGACGCTCTGGGCGTGGCGCTGCCGGTGGGAGTGCCGGCGGCATTCCTCGGACCGGTGGAGGCGGCACTCGACGGGCTGGTCGCGCGCTGGGCGCGAAGCCACGGACCGTTCCTCGGGCCGGAGCCCGCACGCCGCTGGGCGGTTCCGGTGTCGCGGGTCGAGGAGGCTCTCGCCCGGCTGCTGGACGCGGGCACGATCCTGCGCGGCGAGTTCCGGCCGGGCGGCACGCAGCGCGAGTGGTGCGATCCGGAGGTGCTGCGACAGCTCCGCCGCCGTTCGCTGGCGCGGCTGCGCAAGGAGGTCGAGCCGGTCGAGCAGGTCGTCCTGGCACGCTTCCTGCCGGCGTGGCAAGGAGTCCAGCCGGTCGGCGAACAGGCCTCGGTTGCGCCGCGGGACGGGGCAGCACTGGAGCGCCTCGCCGAGGTCGTCGATCAGCTGGCGGGCATGCCAATCCCGGCCTCCGTTCTCGAACGTGACGTCCTACCGGCCAGGATCCCCGGCTACCAGCCGAGGCTGCTCGACGAATTGGGCGCGATGGGCGAGGTGGCATGGGTCGGCCGTGGCAGCCTCGGTCGTGACGACGGACGGGTCGTGCTGTACCGGCCGGGTCGCGAAGCGCTGCGCGATCTCGCGGCAAGCGAAGTCGAGGCTCCGGCGGGCGATCTGCACGATCGAATCCGCGAAAGCCTCGCGACTCGCGGCGCGTCGTTCTACCGCGATCTCCAGCGTGCCGCAGACGGTGCCCGCGACCGCGACGTGCTCGACGCGCTGTGGGACCTGGTCTGGGCGGGCGAGATCACCAACGACACGTTCGCGCCACTTCGGGCGCTGCGCTGGCGGCGGCCGACGGAGGAGCGACGACCGCGGCCCGGGCGGCTGCAGCTCGGACCGCCGGAGGCTGCCGGACGGTGGTCGCTGGTGGATCGGGGCGCGGCCGGCGCGGCCGGCCACCCGGCGAGCGGCGCGGCCGGGGCAGGCGGCGCGGCCGGCCACCCGGCGAGCGGCGCGGCCGGAGCGGCCGGCGCCACGCAACGGCTCCACTCTCTCGTGACGGTGCTGTTGGAACGCCACGGCGTGCTGACCCGCGAGGCCGTCGCATCGGAGGAGGTCGCCGGCGGATTCAGCGCCGTCTACCCGGTGTTGCGGGCGATGGAGGAGGCGGGGCGGATCCGGCGCGGCTACTTCGTCGAGGGCCTGGGCGCCGCCCAGTTCGCGCTTCCCGGAGCCGTCGATCGATTGCGGGCGCTGCGCGAACCGTCGCCCAGCGGCGGATCCCAAGGGCCCACCACTCACCTGCTGGCGGCCGCGGATCCGGCCAATCCCTACGGTGCCGCGATCGCGTGGCCCCGCCGCGACGCCGCCGATCGCAGGCCGCTGCAGCGCGCCGCCGGCGCGTATGTCGTTCTCGTCGACGGGGCTGCCGCTATCTACCTGGAGCGGGGCGGTCACTCCCTCCAGACGCTTCCCGCAGCCGACGACTCCGCCGCCGCGACCGCAGCCCTCGCGGCACTGCGCCACCTCGTGGAGGGCGGCCGTCTCCGCGAACTGGTGCTGACCAGGGTCGACGGTGAGCCGGTCGCGGCTTCGCCCTGGAGGGCACGGCTCGAGGAAGCCGGGTTCGTGCCCGGCTATCGCGGCCACGTCCTGCGGCCGGCGACCAGGCGAGTCGTGGCGGCAGGTCGAGGGCTAGCCCCGGGGACTGCCATCGCGGACAATTACTGGCGCCGAGGCCCCGGCCGTGGCTGAACCGCCGCCCGCCGCCGAGCCACGTCCCGGCGCTCGCCCTATGGAGGCGGAACGATGAGTCGGATCGAGGTCGAGTCTTCGTCGACCGATCGGGGCTGGGTCGTCTGTGTCACCGTGACCGATCACGGCAGCAGCCGTGATTTCGAGGTCGGAGTGAGTGAGGAGGAACTGGCGCACTTCGAGCCCGGAGCCGGCGACGCGACCGAACTCGTGCGCCGCTCGTTCGAGTTCCTGCTCGCGCGCGAACCGAAGGAGTCGATCCTACCGTCGTTCGGCCTCTCGACGATCGTTCGCTACTACCCCGAATACGAGCGCGAGATCAAGCGGCGCCGGCGGGGCGCCTAGAGTCCCTCGGGTATCTCCGCGGTCCTGACGGTCCCCGAATACAGCGCCAGGAAAGCGTCGACGACATCGCGATCCCACTGCTGGCCGTCGTCGGAGTCTAGGCGTTCGAAGGCCTCCATCACCGGAATCGCCGCCCGGTATGGGCGATCGCTCGTCATCGCATCGAATGCGTCGGCGACGGCGACCACCCGCGCAGCCAGCGGAATCTCCGAGCCCTTGAGCCCGTAGGGGTAGCCCGTCCCGTCGAAGTTCTCGTGGTGATGCAGGACGGCCGGCTCGGGCCCCTCGAAGGCACGCAATGGGCGCAGGATCTCGGCGCCGACCTCGGGGTGCTGGCGCACCAGGTCGAACTCCTGTCGGTCCAGAGGCCCCGGCTTGTGCAGCACGCGGTCGGGGACGGCGATCTTGCCCAGATCGTGGAGAAGACCGCCCAGTCGAACCCCTTCGACCGCTTGTTCCTCCATCCCCATTCGCGACGCGACCGCGACGGCCCGGTCGGCGACCCGGTGCAGATGGCGCTCGGTGTAATGATCGCGCGCCTCGACCGTGCGGGAGAGCGAGACGAGCACGGCCTCGGCGCTAACCAGGTGATCCGTCAGGCGCTTGGTCCGCAGCAGCGAGCGGACGCGAGTGAGCAACTCCTCGATGTCGAAGGGCTTGCCGATGAACTCATCCGAGCCGGCCTCGAGCGCCTCAAGACGCTCTGCCCGCAACGAGGAAGCGGTGATGTGGATGACCGGTGTGAGGTGGGTCGCAGGATCGCGTTTGATGGCCCGGCAAATCTCGATTCCGTTGGTGCCGGGCATCGAGATGTCCAGGATGAAGAGGTCCGGACGGACGTGCTCCGCCAGCTGGGCGACAACCTCGCCATTGGAAGCTTCCACGACCTCGTAGCCAGCCGGCTCGAGGGCTCGTCGAAGGAGCTGGCGGGCGATCGGCTCGTCGTCGGCGACGAGAATCGTCGCGGGCCATTCGGCGCGCAGGGGTCCGCTCAGAGGTTTGTTGAGCATGCCCGTCCTCTTCGCCCCCGATGGCCCCCGGTGACGCTTAGCCTGCGGTACGGAAGCGATTGTGTGCGCGGGGCGGCGGAAACACGGCGGATGCTCGATGGGTTCGGCCTGATGGAACGCCAGGTCCGATCTCTAAGCGCCGCCTAGGCCGAGGAAGGTTCGGACTCGGGCGCGCATCACTCGGCGGAAGGCCTCGCCGGTCCGTTCCGGGCTGCGTTGCCAGTGCTCTCGCCATTGTGAAGCCGCCGCGTGACCGGTCCGAGCGATGCCCGGCCAGGCCTGCGGCATCAGGAAGCGGAAGGCGCTCGGGTTACGCCACATCCACGGCACCGCCGCCCATACGAATACCAGGTAGTCGACTCGGGGCGGCCTGGGGAACCCGAAAAGCACCTGGAGCTGGACGAGCGTCGCCGGCAGGGTCAGGGCAGTCAGGATAGCTGCGATGACCAACCAGATGATGCCCCATAACCGGCCCCGTGGCTTGAGGAGTGGAAAGAAGAGCGCCGGAACCCATTTGACCGTGGTGCCCATCGCCCACAGCAACCCTGCCCCGACCGGCCCGACGAATTGCGACCCGAATAGCAGCAGCGCCAGGGGCAGATTGATGTTGCCGGTGTCGAGATTGGCCGCGATCGGGAAGGCGAGCACGGTGAGCAGTACGGCCGTAGTAATTGGCCGCCGCTTGTATGCCCAATGGATGGACCACAGCAGGCCGATCACCGTCGCTCCACGCCAGGTGAACCAGGCCACGCTCCAGGGCAGCAGCGACCACGGCACGAAGAACGGCAGCATCCAGGGGGAATATACATACGGCATGAACGGCCCGGTGGGATGGTACGGGTCGCCGCCATTGACCCACAGCCGGCCCGCGGCCCAGTAGGCGCGCGCATCGGCTCCGGCCGGCTCGCCACGAGCGATCAGGCAAGCCAGCATGAACCCGGCAAGCACCCCGAGCAGGACGATGATGAAGAGCCGCTTGGGATCGCGGATTCGTGTCGCTTCGCGGCGCAGGGCACGGCGGAAGACACCGGCGCGGCGACGGGTGGAGCGGTCTACTTTGGCTGCCGCGGGAAGGCTGGCCATGCGCGCGGAGACGCGACCCGATACCCGCTCTAGGCGGGCGAAAATGCTGGAGCGAGTTCGCGAGGCTTCGGCGATCCGACCTCGGACGGCCATGGGTTCGGCCGCCGATTGCGCTGCTTCGCCATCGCTCCGGTCAGGAGTACGCCGATCTATCTGCACGACAGCGGGAACTCCATGAATCCTCCTCCGGCTGCGCTGAGGGGATCATGCGGGCCCGAACCGCCCAATGCAAGTGGCGATGCGCCTGGTCAACTTCGGCTTTGCGCGCTGGCGGTGGGCCGGCGCTCAGCGCAAGTACGTCCTGCCGCAGGTGTCGCAGACCGTGTAGACCGCGTGAGCCTCTCGAGCGTGACCGGCGGCGTGGAGCAGCCCCAGACAGCCCTTGGTCGGGCACTTCCAGACCCACGACCGGTCCTCGGGCCCGAGATCGACGGCCTCGGCCTGGATCTTGTCCCTGAGACCCTTGTGAGCTGCGACCGTAGCCTCGACGCGGCGGGCGCGCTCTTCCTCGGGCTCGCTGGAGTAGGGGTAGTTCTGGCCGATATTGGATGACACTTCTTCACCCCGAGATTCCGAACCGGTGGCCGGGGCGTGTGAGCGCGGCGAGCCACCGGCGACCCGAGTATAAACCTGCCCCCACGAGGCCTGGGATAGCCCCGCCCGGGTGGGCCGGATGGGTTTGGAGCGGAGCCGCCCGGCGGCGTGCCCGGCGGAGTGCTCGGAGGAGCTGCCCGGTGGAGCTGCCCGGTGGAGCTGCCCGGCGGAACCCGGAGCCGCCGATCCGTTATGCGGTCGCATCCGTTCGCGGCTCCCGTTAGGCTATCGCTCCGATGAATCGATCGATCGTGTCCATGCTGGCCGCCACGTTCGTGCTTCGGGTCAGCACGTCGATCACCGCCGGTTTGCTCGTCTTCTTCGTCAACGACATTACGAAAGCCTCGGGTGGCGGGCAGGGGTCGATCGCGATCCTGCACGCCGGTTTCTACACCACGGAACTGACCGGAGCGATCGCCTTCGGGATCCTTGCCGACCGCTACGGCCGCAAGGTGATCATGCTGCTCGGCCCGCTTTTCGGCTCGGTGGCGGTCCTGATGACCGGCATGACGACGGCGATGCCGGTTCTCTTCGTCACGCGGCTTCTCGAGGGCAGCTCTACCGCCGCCTCTATCCCTTCGACGCTCGGGTTCATCGCCGCCGAGACGGCAGACGACGAGGCGCTGCGAGGTCGCGTCGTCTCTCTCTTCGAGCTGGTATCTCTCGGCGGGATGCTGGCCGTCGGTCCGGCACTCTCAGGCATACTCTGGGATGCCCTGGGCCGGCCGGCCTTCTTCCTCAATTGCGGGCTCTATCTCGTGGCGCTGGCCCTGTACGCATACGGCGTCTCCGAAGTTCCGCGCGACAAGGCCGCGGAACTCTCGGCTCGGCACGAGGGGTCGGCGACCGGCGAGATCGGTCGCTACTGGCGGATCGCGACCAGCCGGAGCGTGTTGCTCTTCGCCCCGACATGGCTGGCGATCAACGCCGTCCTGGGTCTGTGGGCAAACCAGGCCCCTCTCTTGCTCACAGGCAATAAGCACGATCCGAGCCAATTCCTGATGCAGGGAGCCTCGCCCACGGCGATCGGCATCGGCGAGGCTGTCTTCGCCGTCTTCCTTGGACTCGGCCTGCTGTTCTGGGGGACCGTCTATGCCCGATTCCGACGGACCACGTTGCTCCTCTTCGGAGTGGCTGCGTTCGTCGTGCTCGCAGTCGACGTCTTTGCCATAAACCACTTCGGCGGGGTCTCCTCCGCCCTGTTGTTCGTCCTGGTCGGCGTAGGCCTGTGCGCCGTGTTCATGCTTTCCGGCGCCACGCCAGCCGCCCTCGGCCTGCTGGCCGACGTGAGCGAGGGATTCCACGAAGACCGCAGCGCGATCATGGGGCTCTACTCGGTGTTTCTCGGGTTGGGGCAGGTCATCGGTGCTCTCGTCGGCGGGCTCGCGGCCTCGTGGAAGGGCATAGACGGCTTGATCGTGGCGACCGGCGTGCTCCTCGCAATCGGAATGCTGGCCCTGCTCAACCTGCGGGCCCATGAGGCGGAGGGCTTGCTCCGCGGGCTCGATGCCACGACCCAAGCCGCGCCCCAAGCCGCGCCCCGCAACTTCTCCGACTCGCCCGACCAGCCCGCGCTACCCTTGAAGGCGCCCGTATCAGCAAAGGAAGAACGATGACCGTTGCGATAGTCACCGACTCCGGATCAGACCTGACTCCCGCCCAGCTCGAGGAGTACAAGATCCGGCAAGTGCCTCTGACGGTCTCGTTCGGTGAGGCGAGCTACCTGTCGCCCGACGACCTCTCCCCGGAGGAGTTCTGGGTCAAGATGCAGACGCCAGACTGCCCATTCGCGCGCACGGCGGCGCCGAGCGCCGGGTTGTTCAAGCGGGCCTTCGAGCAGGCCATGGAAGACGGGCACGACGGCGTCGTATACGTTGGCCTGAGCGGCGGGCTCTCCGCTACCGTCCGCAACGCTCAGATAGCCAGAGAGCTGCTGCCGGCCGGGCGGATCGAGATCGTGGACTCGAAGTCCGCCTCGATGGGCCTGGGCGCACTGGCGATGCGCGCCTCGCAGATGGCCGCCGCCGGTTCATCGCGCGTCGAGATCGTGCAGGAGATCGAGCACCTCCGGGATCGGGTCGTCATCTTCGTGGGCTTCGATACGCTCGATTACCTGCGCAAAGGCGGGCGAATCGGGGCGACCAAAGCCGCGATCGGAGGCCTCCTCTCGATCAAGCCCATCATGACGATGGAAGACGGCGTCGTCGTTCCGCTGGACCAGCCGCGCACGCGGGCGAAGGCTCGCGAGAGGATGGTCGAGTTGATGTCCGACAGGAAGGTCGAAGAGCTCTACATCCTGTACTCACCGCCGATGGACGCGGTCGAGTTCCGCAACGAGGTGATCGCCCAGCTGCCCGAACCGACACCCGAAGTCGTCATCGAGCAGTTCATCGGACCAGTCATCGGGGCCCACGTCGGTCCCGGCGCGTACGGTGGAGCGCTCGTCAGGGAGTTCTAGAGGCGAAGGCAGCGAGGCCGAACTGCCAAGGTTCAGTTGGCGAAACCGATCTCGCGGTACCACAACGTTAGGACAATCAGCCCGCGCGCCGATGACAACCGGCGTTAGCGCGCGGCATCAGCCGGGCTATACTCACGGCCAGGTGGATCCCGTGACGCCGCTCTCCGGGCAAACGGAAGGCCGCCACGACATGTTGAGCCGCCGGCAGGACCGCCGCCCCTGAGGGCAGGGCCTTGCTGGGAAGCGGCTCGGCAGGAGGGCATCCAGCCGATGGCGACCGAACAGATCGCGCCCACGATCAACGCTTGGGCAGTCGCTCAGAGCCAGTTCGACCTGGCGGCTGAGCGCCTGGACCTCTCCCCGGATCTTCGCAAGGTGCTGCGAGTGCCGAAACGAAGCCTGACGGTCCATTTCCCGGTGAAGATGGACGACGGTTCGGTCGAAGTGTTCACCGGGTATCGGGTCCAGCACAATCTGTCTCGCGGCCCGGCCAAGGGTGGCATCCGTTACCACCAGGACGTAACGCTCGACGAAGTCATGGCCCTGGCCATGTGGATGACCTGGAAGTGTGCGGTCGTCGGGATTCCGTTCGGCGGGGGCAAAGGTGGGGTCGTCGTCGACCCCAAGAAGCTCAGCCTGCGTGAGGTTGAAGGCCTGACCCGCCGTTTCACGACCGAGATCAGCGTCCTCATCGGCCCGGAGCGCGACATCCCGGCACCGGACGTCAACACGAACGCCCAGACCATGGCCTGGATGATGGACACCTACTCGATGAATGCCGGCTATACGGTTCCGGCCGTCGTGACCGGGAAGCCCGTCCCGCTCGGCGGTTCGGAAGGCCGCAACGAGGCTACGGCACAGGGCGCGGTCTACGCGATCGTCGACGCGGCCCGCCACCTCGGCATGGATTTGCATAAGGCGCGCGTAGTGGTCCAGGGTTTCGGCAATGCCGGCTCCATCGCCGCTCAACTCATTGCCGCTCAGGGCGCCAGGGTCATTGCGGTAAGCGACTCGACGGGCGGCATATACCGTCCGGAAGGCCTCGACATCAACGCCATCCTGATCTGGAAGCGGGAACACAACTCGGTGACGGGCTTTCCGGGCACGCGAGACATCAGCAACGCCGAGCTCCTGGAGCTGGACTGCGACATCCTGATTCCAGCTGCGCTCGAAAACCAGATCACGGCCCGAAACGCAGCCAGAGTCCAGGCTCGAATGGTCGCCGAAGCCGCCAACGGCCCGACGACCCCCGAAGCGGACGAAATCCTCCACCGCAACGGGGTCTTCCAGATCCCGGATATCCTGTGCAATGCGGGAGGGGTCACGGTCAGCTACTTCGAGTGGGTTCAGGACCTCGACCGCGACTTCTGGAGCGTGACGCAGGTCAACGCGAAGCTGCGCGAAATCATGAGCAAAGCGTTCTCGAGCACGCTCGCGATGAGTCTGAGGGAGCGGGTAAACATGCGGACCGCCGCTTACCTGCTGGCAGTGCAACGGGTCGCCGACGCGACGTCGCTACGCGGCCTGTACCCGTAGAAACTACCGAAACCCGTAACCTCGCTTTCATCGGCGGCCCCGACGCTCCCCCTCGCGTTGGGGCCGCAACCTTTCCCGGCGTGTGGCCCGGCGGCGCGGTGCTACGATTCCGCCATGCTCGACCATGAAGAAAAGTTCCTGTTCAAGGAAGAGATCCTCCACCTGGCCAACTCGTTGTCCGAGCCCGGCGTGCTCGACAACGTCGAGGATCTCCTGACCGACGTCATCACCAGTCCTCGGTTCGATTCCGAGGTCTTCACGCTGGAGCGCTCGCTCCAGGTGATGCTCGGGGCGAGGGCAGGCGCGACGCTGGTGGGGCTCGTGACGGTCACGCCCGAAGTCTTCGACGAGATCGCCGAGGTTCGAATTCCGCCCGAAGTGCAGGAGCGGTTGGTTGCCTGGCGGGCCAGGTTCGGGCTCGCGATCGACAATGCCCTCAACTACCTGAACAACCCGGACGGGATCCAGGGCCACAACTTCTCGACCCAGATCGCCCACGTCGACGAGCGGCGAGTTCTGCAGGGCCGGCTGACGCTGGTCCGCTACAACAACGAGCCGCAGTTCTTCCTGGCGGACGCGGGCGTCTTCTTCGGACTCGTGGTCGACATCCTCGAGCGCCTCGGCCCCTATCTTGAGCCGGACTCGATCGATGCCGAGATGCTGGGCCGGCTGCGCGACGCGGTCCAGCTGGTCGATCGCAAGACGGCGCCTCGGAGCTAGCGTCGGGCGCTTACGCCGCGGCCTGGTCCGGCGCCCCCGGAGTGGTTCCGCGCGGTCGCCCACGGCCGGAGATGCGCCGGGTCAGTCGCCACGCCAGGAACAGGATGAACAGGGCCAACGCGACGGGCAAGCCGACGATCACGGCCCAGACGCCGATTGTGGCAAGGCCCTGACCGATGCGAACGAGCTGGGCCACGGCCTGGTCGACCTGACCGCCGAGCTGCCAACCCTGCGCCGTCTGCGTCGTCA
>CABEAA010000171.1_pt1 | contig 12174 bp, 12 predicted proteins | sample 3132281 | NCBI WGS metagenome assembly CABEAA01 (sample SAMEA5534341, study PRJEB31848) | metagenome | biome: tundra; feature: field; material: soil | place: USA | collected 2013-05 | depth 0.45 m
AAGTACCGGGCCAGCGGGCGCCCGACGCGCACACGACGATCACCGGGCTTAGCGCCCGGCAGCACCTTACGAGGGTCGCTCATGTCTTGGCCTGCCGCCCGCTCCTCGGACTGCCTCCGTCTAGAGGCCACGTAGGACAGGACGAGGAGGTTCACCTGCATGAGGGCTCCCGAGGCGGCTGCGACATCGCGCCGCGCCCCTATCCTATCCGGCCGATTCCGCCTGCCAGCGTCGACAGCTCGGCGGGGACCATCGTCTCGGCAGCACCGACGGGCCGAACGGCCTCAATAGCCGCAGTCACAGTGAGCCAGACAGGGCCATGCGTACTGCGGCTTCCCGTACGCACCCGCAAGTACCTTCGACTCACAGCCTGCCCAGGTAGTTCTTCGTCGAACGGGCAGGTACCGCAGGTAGCTCCGCGATCGGTTACTCGAGCCACGGGTCGACTCCGCTGCTCGCGCTGGCGATCTGTTTCCTGTTCGCCAGCATCGCCCTTGTTGCGGCCGGTTTCCAGCGCCGCCGGGTACGCCGCCAGACGACCCTGGAGTGACGGATCGAGCGAGGCCACCTAGGATCTGCTCATGGCCGATCCGCAACCGCCGATCCTCGTCTCGAACGACGGCCTGACACCGGCAAAGGGGAGTCGAATGAGGGCGACACGTTTCGGCCTGGTCGTGCTGGTGACCGCGTGCGTGTTCGCCGGCTGCGGCGATGGCTCGGCCACGGCATCGACCACAAAGGGCGCGCCTTCCACGCCTCCAACATCGCCGAGCGCGAATCCGACGTCCAGCCTCTCGACCGGCGCGACGATCGGCGCGACGGGTCCGTTCCGGCCGACCGGCCCGATGGCGGCCGCCCGCGCCGGGCAAACCGCCAGCTTGCTTTCGAGCGGCCGCGTCCTGATCGCGGGTGGCGGCGCCCCGGAAGATGCCGCCAAGGCCGAGCTGTACGACCCGGCGACCGGAACGTTCAGCCCGACGGGTCCGATGAACACGGGCCGGTTCGGCGCGGCGGCCACAGTTCTCCGTGACGGTCGCGTGCTGATCGCCGGTGGCTGGAGCGAGGATCCGGACGTGCCGGTGCTCGCATCGGCCGAGCTGTACGACCCGACGACCGGTAAGTTCACGAATACCGGCTCCATGACCTCGCCGAGAGCGGACCACTCCGCCGCCTTGCTCTCCGACGGCCGCGTCTTGATCACGGGAGGCCAGACCGGGAGGGGCAACAGCGGCTTCACGATTCTCGACACCGCGGAGCTGTTCGACCCGATGACCGGGACCTTCAGCCCGACGGGCTCGATGACTGTCGCTCGCATGAACCACACCACGACCTCGCTACCCGACGGCCGCGTCCTGGTCGCAGGGGGCGGCGGTCCGGCCGGCACCGGCAACCCGGGCGGCGCTGGCGGAGTGCCCGGACTCGCCTCGGCCGAGCTGTACGACCCGGCAAGCGGCAAGTTCACGGCGACCGGCCGGATGGTCAGTGCTCGCTACTGGCCCACGGCGACGCTGCTCCGCAACGGCCACGTCCTGATTGCGGGAGGCGACGACGGCAACGGGCCTCTCGCCTCGGCCGAGATCTACGATCCCGCCCGCGCGACCTTCGCCACTACCGGTTCGATGGCCGCCGCACGTTACCTGCAGGCCGCCACGCCGCTCCCCAACGGCCAGGTGCTCGTCGTTGGAGGCTATGCCGATCACGTGGGTACGCTGGTCTCCGCCGAGCTGTATGACCCGAATACCGGCGCGTTCGGTTCGGCCGGCTCGATGACCGACTCGAGGTTCCAGCACACCGCGACGCTCCTCAACGACGGTCGGGTCCTCATTGCGGCGGGAGGCAGCACCGACGAGTCGATCGACGACGCTGCCAGGCTTGCCACAGCTGAGTTGTACCAGCCTTAGGCTCATCGCGCGGAGGGCGGACACGATTATCCGAACGGGTCCCTGCCGCGATCGTCCCGCGCAGGGTGGGGTACCACTGACGCAGACGGGAGGACCTGAGGGCTAGTCGCGCACCGTCCGTTCGCGACCTAGCTTTGACGGGTGCCAGGTTTCGCAAGTCCGTCTAGCTCCGCGCCACGCCGTTCGCTGCGCAGGCTGCGAGTCGCCGCCGTGTCGATCGCTCTCGTGGCGATGACGATCGTGGCCACCGCGGGAACGGCGTTTGCCTGGAACGCCTCGGCGCTCAGCCCCGGCGACGAGCAGCTCCTGCTCTCCCTGACCAATCAGGACCGTGCGCGGGCCGGGCTCAACGCCCTGGTCGAGGACACGTACCTCCACAAGGAGGCCGAGTGGCGGGCTCAGGACATGGGCGACAACAAATACTTCGGCCACCAGATCCCGCCCACCAACAACCAGGTTTTCAGCTACATGCAGGCCGACGGCTACTGCTTCAACACCGCCGGCGAGAACATCGGCTACAGCACCTACCCCGACGACACCGTCACGACCGGCATCGAGACCGCCTTCATGAATTCCCCGGGTCATAGGGCCAACATCCTGGGCACGTGGGCGCGCATCGGCGTAGGCGCATACAAGGCGGCCGACGGCAAGAAGCTCTACGCCGTCCTGTTCTCGATCCCCTGCGGCGTCAGGGTACCGGTGGCGCGGGTCGCCACTCCAGCGCCGACCAGGGCCGCCGCACCGGCGCCCACGCTCGCTCCGGCGCGGAAGGCGACCGCGAAGCCAACCGCGCAGCCAACCGCGCAGCTGACTGCGACGGCCGCCGTCACGCCTTCAACCCCTTCGACCCCGAGCCCAACCGATCTCCAGACCGTAGCCCCAAGTCCGACGCTACCGGCGCCGACACCGACGGCGACGCCCAGGGGTTCCGCGGCGACGGGTGACAAGTCGGGCGCGCCGATCAGCCTGAGGGTCTATCAGAACCCGGTCTCGCGCGGCCTCATCGATTCGCTGTTCGGCTCGGTCTTCGGAGGCCTCTTCGGCTCGTAGCCGGTGGCAAGCGCAGAGCCCAGGATCACGAGCCCAAACCCGACGGCCATCCCCGCCGTGAACGATTCGCTCAAGACCACGACGCCCAGCAACGCCGCCACCGCCGGGTTTATGTAGGTGATCACGGTGGCTCGGACCGGGCCGATCTCCTCGATCAGCGCCGAGAACATGACGAACGCCACGGCGGTGCATACCACGCCCAGGATTGCGATCGCCGCGAGCGCCCCCGCGGATGGCAGGGCCGCGGGTCGCTGGAGCGCGGCTATTGGGGCGTAGACCAGGGCGCAGAGCGATATGGAGAGCGCCATCACGCCTACGCTCGAGAGGCCGGCCAGCCTTCGAGCCAGGATCGCCGGCCCGATCGCGTAGCCGACGACCACCACGCCCATCTCGAGGAACGCCGCCTTGTCCGACGAGCCGAGGTTGACCCCGATGATCGCCGCGACCCCGGCCAGGCCGACCAGCAGCCCCATGACGCTCGACCGGCTAACCCGATCCCGACTTCCCGAACCCACCGCGATCACGGTGCCAACCAGCGGCACTCCCGCCACGAGCAAACCTGCGAGTGAGCTGGTGACGTGCTGTTCGGCGGAACCGAGAAGCACCCACGGAACTCCGATCTCGACCACGGCGAACGCGACGACCCAACGCCAGCGCTCGAGCACCGGCCGGAGGTCGGTGCGAAGCACGGCGATCGGCAGCAGGACCACGGTCGCGATCCCGGTGCGGGCGAAGACCAGCGTCGCCGGAGACATCTCGGCGACTGCGACCCGGATCAACAGATATGGGATGCCCCAGATCACCGACATCAAGGCGAAAAGAACGAGGGCCCGCCGCGTCACGCGAGCACGTGCATCTGAACGAAAGTAGCTGCCTTCACGGGCCGATCTTCGCAGAACTCGGGCTCTTGGGCCGCGCCCTGCCTGTGGGCGGCCCGGGCGCGGCGAGCGGGCCGGGCGATCAGCCCTGCGCATCGTCCCGGATGACCGCCCCGTCGTGGATCACCAGTCGCACGTGCGTCAACGCTTGCAGGTCTGCCAGTGGATTGTCGCGCACCACCAGCACGTCGGCGATCTTGCCGGCTTCCAGCGTGCCGAGCTCCTTTTCGAGGCCGGTCACGTGCGCCGCATTCTTCGTGCTGACCTCGACGATCTGCATCGGCGTCATACCGCCCTGTGACATCATCTCGATCTCGTACATGGAAATGCCGAGTTCGAAGTCGCCCGGTCAGCCGCCGTAATCGTTCCCCAGCGCGACCTTGCCGCCCAGCCCCACGAATTGCCTCAGGTTGTCCACGGAACCGCCGACCGGGGCACCGAAATTGCGGAATACGGTGAAAGTTGGCGTGAGGTAGACGCCCTTGGCGACCATCCGCTGGAAGGTTTCCGCGGCGATGGAGTCGAACGGCAGATGGGCGATGTCGTCCACGCCGGCGTCCAGCATGGCTTGTAAGTACGTCCCCTGGGTGATGTGCCCCGAAACGAGAATGCCGTGGGCGTGCGCGGTTTCCACGATCGCCTTGAGTTCCTCGGGGGTCAGTTTGGGAAGGCCGCTCGTGCCCGCATAGCCGTCCTCCAGGGCTACCTTGGCGCCGCCGACCCCTTCGTCGATCTCGTCGAGGACGGCCTTTCGAGCCTCTTCGGCGGAGGACACGTTTCGTTGGCCGTACCCTCCGGGGACCGCCAGCATCGAGCCGAAGGAGACGAGCCTGGCATCGTGCGGATCCTGGATGATTTCAGCCTGGAAGGCCTTCAGGTTGGAGATCTGCTCGACAGGAGCGCTCTCGTCGCGGACCGTCGTCACCCCTCCTTGCGCCCATGCCCGCAGGTGGGCCTTGTCGAACGCATAGTGAACGTGGGCATTGATGAAGCCGGTCAGGATGGTTGCCCCGCCTACGTCGACGGTTGCCACCCCGGCCGGAACCACGAGCTGATCTCGAGGTCCCGCGGCGACGAGCCGCTCACCGGCGATCAGGACCACCGCGCCCGGGATGGGCTGCGCTCCCGTTCCGCTGATCAGCGTGCCGTTGACCAGGGCGAGCGTCGCTTGGGGTGCCTGCGTTTGCGCCGACGGGGTCGCGAGCTGTGCGCCGGGAGCACAACCGCCGGCCGACACCAGAACGACCAGAGCTAGAGGAAGAAGGAGTCGCCGAAGATACATCGTGTCCATCCAATTCGGGCGGGCTGCGATGCAACCCAATCGGGCATCCAGACGAAGCCCCGAGCCAGCATGTTCACCCGCGGCACGAGTTCGTCCGGCGGGACACGATTCGGACCGGGGCGGGCGATCTGCCGGAATGCAAATACCAGTTGCGCTAAGCACAGACTGGGGCAGAATCGGCGGAGAATCGGCGTCTTGCGGCTGGACTCGCGGCGTTTCCACGCTCAGACGCCGGTCGCCTCGGAGGGTCAGCCGCTCCGGTCCCGCCTCAACGCAAACACCATTGGCATTGCGCGAAGACGGCCCGCGGCATGAGCCACGCGGTGGCCCGTCGAGCCCGGCCTGGCGGGCGGCCCGGCCTGGCGGGCGGCCCGGCCTGGCGGGCGGCCCGCGGCATGAGCCACGCGGTGGCCCGTCCTGCCGGGCGGTCAGCGCCGCTAGCAGGTGATGTGGAGGATCGCGTAGACGTCGGCCGGCTCCACGTCGGCGAGCAGGCGGCATGCCTCGCTGGTCGGAAGCGCCTCGATGACGATGCCCCGCCGCGCCGCTTCCTCGCCGAGTTCCGCCGAGATGGGGAGTTGCCCCTTGGCGCCTGTGCCGACGATGAGCCGCTTGCCGCCCCACGGGATCTGCTCGGCGGCAGAGAGCGGCGTGTGCCCGGACCGGGCGTGGAGCGCCTTCGAAGGGCCCTTGTCCCGCTTGCGGATTTGCCCGCCTTCGATGACCACGTCGCGGCGATAGCGCTCGCCCTCGATCTCGAGCTGTCCGAACGCGACCAATTCAGCCTTCACGGGTGAATTGTCTCACTCCACATCGCGATCGCCCACGGTCCCGGCCGGCGGCCGAGCCGGTGCTAGGCTCGCCCGAGGAGGCGTGGAATGCCGATCGAACGATTCCCGATCCGAGTCGGCCGTAGATCGCTGCCGCTGCTGCGGCTGCTTTGGGGCGTCAAGCCGGAGATTGCGTACCTGGAGATCGGCGCGGGTCCCGAGGGCGAATTGCTGGCACGCTTCGGTCGCGTGACGTTCAGGACCCAGGCCGGCAACGTCGATCGGTGGCGGATCGAAGGTCCCTTCCTCTGGGTCACGGCCATCGGCGTGCGCCGCTCGATCCGGCACGGAGACCTGTCGTTCGCGGGATCGCCACACGGGGGCTTGCGCATGGACTTCCGCGATCCGGTTCGGTGGTGGCGGTTCCGCATTCCGGCGCTGTACGTTGGCGCCGACGACCTCGACGGGCTCGCCGGTGCCCTCGGCCGGCGCGGCATTCCGGGCGAAGACTCTCGGAAGGGCTCCCTTCACACCGCTTGACGGGACGTAATCGAGGAGGGGTACCGGAGCGCCCGCGCCTCCGCAACAATCCGACGGTGAGCATCTCGCAAGCGACCTGGGGGCGGGGATTCGACACGGATCGGCTGGCCCTTCTCGAACTCAAGATGTGGAAGGCGTACTACCGGCGCCAGCCGGCCCGCCTGTTCGGGTTGCTCGTCCGCGCCAATCGCGAGCAGGCCGGCGCATCGTGGCCTCGCGCCGTCGCCGCCGCCGCACTCCTGGCCCCGGGCGCGGCCGCCTTCGGACGAACCGGCTGGGGTGGCGCGGGCGACGCCACGGAACGCAACGATGCCGCCTACCTGCGGGACATCGTCCGCGGCTACCGGATGCTCGGCCTCCCCGACGGTGTGAACGCCGACGAAGTCGCGCGCCGGGAGCTGCGCTGGTGGGTGGTGCGCCGCGAGATCGGGGTGTCCGCGGGCGACGCGGCGAGTTCGGCCATCGGCGCCCTCTACGCCGAAGCGAATCGGGACGCTCGCCACGAACAGCGGGCGGAACTCGTTCTGGGCGGCGACGAAGTAGAAGATCGCCAGGAACATGACGGTCATGCCCGCGACCCGGACCCAGACTTCCTGAGCCTGCGGAAGACCGAATATCGGCAGCGGGATGTTCGGTGCCAAGAGGAGCGTGGCTCCGAGGCCGAACGTGTAGATCGAATAGGCGAAGATGCTTCGCGCGGCTGCGCTCATGGCTGCTCTCCGAGTACGAGTGGCTTGATACCCATGCAACCCCACCCCGCGCGGAAACTGTTCGGTCGGGTCGGGGAAGCCGCCCGATGAGCTGCGCATTCGCTCCGGCGACCCATTCCACGGAACCGATCGCCTGAAAGGGGCGAGGTTTGCCGTGTCGCGGCAGGGTACTCAGGCCACAGCCGACCGCGCACGTTTCAGGCCAGACTCAGAACAACTGGCGAACCTGTTCGGCGGAGACCCCTAGTCTGGTGGCAAGACGGACGACCTGGCCATGACACCGTTGCCCGAAGGGCCGAATTCGCCCGCGAGACGGCCCTGGAAGCGACTGTTCCCGCGCATCAAGCGCCGCCTTCGCTCGGCGGCGCCTTTCGCCATGGCCGCGCTGGCCGCTTTCGTGGCAGTCGAGCTATATGGCGCCGCCACGCCCGGACCGCGGCCGCTGACACAGCAGGACGTGGCCACGAGCGTGGCTCAGGCGCTGGCCTCGGTGACCCCCGCGCCGGCCCTCTCGGAGACCGCGTATCAAGCGGTGCAGCCGTCGCTCGTCACGATCGAGACCCAGGTGGCGAGCGGCAGCGCCACGCCGAGCGGCACCAATTCGGCAGTGGCTTCCGGTGCTGCAAACGGCGCGCTCGGAAGTGGTGTGGTCGTCGATACGAACGGCGACATCCTCACTGCCCTGCACGTCGTCGCGAACGCGGTGTCGATCCAGGTGACGTTCGCCGACGGAACGCGCTCGCCGGCCCAGATCCAGACCACGCAACCCCAGAACGACATCGCCGTCCTGCGCGCCAGCCAGCCCCCGGCCAACCTCCAGCCGGCAGTCCTCGGCAGCCCCCGGAGCGTCCGGGTCGGCAGCGAAGTCTTCGTCATGGGCAATCCGTTCGGGCTGTCCAATTCGATCAGCGCCGGTGTCGTCTCCGGGCTGAATCGATCGTTCCAGCTGCCCAACAACGGCCCGCTGCTGCAGGGCCTGATCCAGGTGGACGCGGCGGTCAATCCCGGAAGCTCGGGCGGACCGCTGGTCAACCGAGATGGCCAGGTGATCGGCATCGTGTCCGCGCTCATCAATCCCACCAACCAGGACGTGTTCATCGGCATCGGGCTGGCAGTGCCGATCGACGTAGCCGGCGGAGCGGCCGGCTTGCCGCTCGACTAGCCGCGCAGATCAGCGCAGATCAGGAGGTTCAATCCAGTGCACGAACCGGCAGTTTCGGAGCCCACGGCGCCGATGGAGCGTCTCCTGTACGAGGTCAAGAAGGTCATCGTCGGCCAGGACCACCTGTTGGAGCGCCTGGCCGTAGCCCTGCTGGCGCGGGGCCACCTGCTGGTCGAAGGCGTGCCCGGATTGGCCAAGACGATGGCCATCAGGACTCTCGCCGAAGCTACCGGCGGCGAGTTCAAGCGCATCCAATTCACGCCCGATCTCGTTCCGGCCGACCTGATCGGAACCCGGATCTACAACCAGAAGACCGGCGAGTTCAACACGTCCCTGGGTCCGGTGTTCACGAACCTCCTCCTCGCGGACGAAATCAACAGGGCGCCGGCCAAGGTGCAGAGCGCTCTGCTCGAAGTTATGCAGGAGCGGCAGGTCACGATCGGTCGCGAAACTCACAAGGTGCCCGACCCGTTCCTCGTCCTCGCCACCCAGAACCCCATCGAGACAGAGGGCACGTACGCCCTGCCCGAAGCCCAGGTCGACCGCTTCATGCTCAAGGTGCTGGTCGGCTACCCAAGCCCCAACGAGGAGTTCGTGATCGTCGAGCGCATGACCGGACACCTGGAGCCCGTCCAGGAGGTGCTTTCGAGCGCGAGCCTGATCGAGTTGCAGCAGCAGGCCGACCGCGTCTACGTCGACCCCGCGCTCATGGAATACGCGGTGCGCCTATCGACGGCCACCCGCGCCCCCAAGGCCCACAGCATGCCGGATCTGGAGCGCTACATCACCTACGGAGCGAGCCCGCGTGCGTCGATCAACCTGATCCTGACGGCCCGGGCGCTGGCCTTCGTTCGCGGCCGGAATTACGCACTCCCCCAGGACGTGCTGGACATGGCCCGCGACGTGATGCGCCACCGGCTGGTCCTGTCGTTCGAGGCACTCTCCGACAACGTCACCGCGGACGACGTTCTGACGACCATCCTCAAGCGGGTTCCGGTGCCGGTGGTGCCGCTGCGGCAGCGTGCCGAAGTCAGCGGCCGTGCCTGACGCCATGGTCTGGACGGCCCCGCTCGACGTCGAGGAAGAAGCACACCCGGCGCTGGCGTCGGCGCTCGGGAGCTCCGCGTCTGCCCCCGAGAAGATCCTCCAGCGCCTCGAATTGAAGGTCATCCGCCGCCTCGACGGCGTCCTCCAGGGCGACTACCGGAGCCTCTTCCGCGGCAACGGCGTGGATCTCGTGGACATTCGCGAGTATCAGCCCGGCGACGACGTGCGATCGATCGATTGGAACGTCACCGCTCGCATGGATACGCCATACGTCCGCGAGTACGTCGAGGACCGCGAGATCACGGCCTGGTTCCTGCTGGACCTGAGTCCTTCGGTCGATTTCGGCAGCGTGGAAACGGAGCGGGTCAAGCGCACTGTCCTGATCGACTTCGTGGCGACGCTCGCCAGGCTGCTCACGCGGCGCGGAAATCGCGTCGGCGCGATGTTCTACGGCAGCACGCTCGAGCGGACCGTTCCGGCACGGGGCGGGCGCGATCAGGTTCTCCGACTGATCGATTCCCTGCTCCGACATCCGAGCCCGCTGAAGGCCCCATTCACCGATCTATCGCCGTTGCTCGAGGCCGGCCAGAGCGCGATCAAGCGCCGTTCGCTGGTCTTCGTCGTCTCGGACTTCATCAGCGTGCCCGGCTGGGAACGGTCGCTCAGCCTGCTGAATCGACGCCACGAGGTGATCGCGGTCCGTCTCATCGACCCGCGCGAGATCGAGCTGCCCGACGTGGGCGCACTGATCATGGAGGACGCCGAAACCGGCGAGCAGCTGTACGTCGACACCCACGACGCCAGGTTCCGACGCCGCTTCCAGGACGCCGCCCGTCGGCGCGAGGCGGAGATGTATGGCTCGTTCAGGCGATCCGGGGTCGAGGCTCTTTCCCTCTCCACGGACGACGATCTCGTCCGGGCCATCGTGCGAATGGCAACGCTTCGCCGCGCGCGTCGCAGGTAGCCCATGTCGTTCATCTGGCCCTCCCTGCTGTTCTCGCTGGCGCTGATCCCGGCTGGAGTCCTGCTGTACCGATTCCTCGACGGGAGGCGCCGGCGCCGACTCGCGACCTACGGCGGACCTGGGCTTGCCCAGAAGACCGCCGGTCGGGGTCGCGTGCGCGATCGGGTTCCGGCGGCGCTGTTGCTGTGCGGACTGGTCGTGCTGGCGGTGGCGCTGGCCCGGCCCCAGGCCGTGGTGAGCCTGCCGCAAGAACAGGGGACGGTCATCCTCGCGTTCGACGTTTCCGCGAGCATGGCCGCCACCGACCTGAAGCCGACGCGCATGGACGCGGCCAAGGCGGCCGCCAAGGACCTCGTCGCGCGCGAACCGTCGGGCGTCACGATCGGCGTCGTGGCGTTCAGCGATTCCGGGGTTTCCGTTCAGACGCCCACCAGCGACAGGGCGACAGTGGTTTCGGCGATCGACCGCCTGACGCCCCAGCGCGGCACTTCGCTGGCCCAGGGCATCCTCGATTCGCTGAAGGTGATCGCCGTGGCCGAAGCGGGACCCTACGCCAACAACTATTACTCCAACCAGTCGCCCGCCGCGACGCCAGGCCCGACACCGACGCCCGTGCCGGCCGGGACCCACGCGCCCGCCGCTATCGTCCTGCTCACCGACGGGGAGAACAACGAATCGCCGGACCCGATGGCCGCTGCGCAGACGGCCGCGGACCGGGGAGTGCGTATTTACACGATCGGCATAGGCAGTGCGGCCGGCACCACGGTGACCGTGAGTGGCTTCCAGGAACACACTCAGCTCGACCAGGCCACGCTCGAGTCGATCTCCCAGGCGACCGGCGGCACGTACTACGCCGCCACCGACGCGGCCCAGCTCCGGGCCGTCTACGACAACCTCGACTCACAGGTGGTGATCCAACCCCAGCTGACGGAGATCACATCGATCTTCGCGGGCGTGAGCCTGCTGTTGCTGATCGCGGGCGCCCTGACCTCGCTTCTGTGGCTGGGGAGAATGACATGACGGGGCGGCGATAGATGGACTTCGTCTGGTCGAGTTTCCTCGCGCTGCTCCTGCTGCTGCCGGTGCTGGTGGCCGTATACGTGTGGGGTCGTCGAAGGCGTCGCCCGGCGGGCGTTCGCTACTCGAGTCTTGCCCTCGTCCGGGACGCGGCGCCCGGGTCGTCGCGCCTGAGACGCCACCTGCCTTTCGTCCTGCTGCTCGCGGCCTTCGGCGGACTGGTCGTGGCCATGGCTCGACCGATCGTCATCCTGGCCGTGCCGACGAACCAGACCACGATCATCCTCACGATCGACGTCTCCGGCAGCATGTGCTCGGCCGACATCCCGCCCAGCCGGCTCGAGGCGGCCGAAGCCGCCGCGGCTTCGTTCGTCGACAGCCAGGCCGCCGGGACGAGAATCGGGATCGTGGCCTTCAGCGGCTTTGCCGAAGTGGTCCAGGAGCCCACGAACGACAAGGCGCTGCTGCACGACGCTCTCAACAGCCTGGCGACCGGACGCCGCACCGCGATCGGCGACGGCATCCTGGCCTCGATCGACGCCATATCGGAGATCGACCCGTCGGTCGCGAAGAGCCAGGCGGACTCCTCGACCGGAACTGCCCCGGTGCCGGTGCCGAAGGGCGATTACGCCCCCGACATCGTGGTCCTGCTCACCGATGGAGCCAACAACGCCGGCACGGCCCCGCTCGATGCGGCTCAGCAGGCCGCGGATCGCGGCGTGAGGGTCTACACAATCGGCTTCGGCACGGCCAACGGCGGGGCTTTCAGCCCGACCTGCGCACCGCAGTTCCAGGGTCGCGAGCCGGGCGCCGGCGGACCGGGAGGCTTCGGCCAGGGCGGTCGTGGCGGTGG
>CABEAA010000174.1_pt1 | contig 11958 bp, 7 predicted proteins | sample 3132281 | NCBI WGS metagenome assembly CABEAA01 (sample SAMEA5534341, study PRJEB31848) | metagenome | biome: tundra; feature: field; material: soil | place: USA | collected 2013-05 | depth 0.45 m
GTCGAACAGACTCCTTTCCGGTCGAACTTTCCTGGAGTGAAAGTTGGCCATCCGATCGCGGTCCCCAGGTCGGTGACGGGACGACTACAGGCTGCCGGCCGACCAGGGCCACGCTCAGAACTGGCTGCGGTCGTTGGCCCGTCGGCCGGACGGCACCGCACTTGCCCTGCTACCTGCTCCAACTCTCATGAGGGGCAAGTCTGACTAGATGCGGGGCAAGCAGCTCGTCGCCGCCGACGCCCGGCCCGGTCGCGGCGCGCACGCGGCGCCAGGTCGCGGGGCGCACGCGGCCACTTCTCGCCACCGCGCCATCCCGGGGTGTACGATCCAGCGCGCGGCGGGGGAGTAGCTCAATTGGTTAGAGCATGGCTCTTATACAGCCCCGGTTGGAGGTTCGAGTCCTCCCTCCCCTACCAGCCCGCCATCCCCGTCGTTCGGACGGACCTCCGATTAACCCGTTTTGGTGTCTGCGAGCCTCTTGTCTAGTGAAGGCTCGCGCAGCGGATGTCGGCCGGGCCGGGCAAGTGGGCTCCGAATGGGTATGGTGGAGACGTCACTCTCATTGTTCGTTGGGGGGGCCGTGGCCTCAGCTGGGCTCGACACACGGGATGAAGCGTGGGAGCTGGGCGCGGCCGTCGCCGCCGAGGCCCCGGTATTGCTCGCCGCCGCTCGCCTGATCCTGCTCGACGAGGCTGAGGCTTGGGACGTGGTCCAGACCACGATGGAGATCGCCCTGCGCCGGGGAGCGTCCTTGCGGGATCGGTGGGCGCTTCGAGCCTGGCTGTTGGTGATACAGGGCCGCGAAGCCGTCCGTATGCGCCGTCGGGTGCGTCGGGCGTTGTCCCTGGAGGTGACCGAGATCCAACTGCCGAGCGCCCCAGGCCCGAGCATCGATCGCGTTGCCGTCCGGGATGCTCTGGTGCAGCTGCCGGTCCGTATGCGATCCGCGGTGGTTCTGCACCACATGGCCGGCTTGTCGATCGCCGAGGTCGCGGAGGCCATGCACGTGAGCGAGAACACGATCAAGGCCCAGGTGAGAGTTGGAGTGGCGCGGCTGCGGGAGGCTCTTCGCGATGAATGACGGCATGGACCCCCGAGACCGCGCCCCGGAAGCGGCCGAGCCAGACCGCGTCGGCCCGCGGCTCGAGGGCGCCTTCGGCGAGGAACTGGCCGCGGCAGAGGCGGACCTTCGGGCCGTGCCGTGGGTGTCCGGCATCCCAAGGCCCGAATCGAGGAGGCGGACGGTGCGACTTCACCGCCCTTCATCCGTTCGCTTCGGCCGCCGCAGGATCGTCCTCCAGGCGGGAGTGGTTGCCCTCGTCGTGGTGCTGGTCTCCGCGGGCATCCTCGTCCCGACGCTGTTCAGGCAGAACACTATTGCGCTGCCCTCCGGGACCGGCTCGCCGCAGTCAACGGCCACGGCATCGCCGTCGGCCACCCCGGATCCGACCCGCTACGACGACGGCATCCCTCGCACCTGGCAGGGGCAGCCGGTCTTGCGTGGGGAAGCGGCTCTCAAGGCGGCCAAGGCGGCTACGGACGCAACACCCTTCCTGGTCGCATTCTGGGCGGGGATCGAGGTACCACACGGCTGCACGGCACAGCCTGTGGCTGTGGGAGGGAACTCCGACTTCGCTTGTGGCCACATGGACAACGTTGGCGACTCGCCGGGGTTGCCCAGGTCGGACCTGGAACAGGCTCTTCGCGTGGACACCAGCAAGGCTGCCCCGGGACCAGTGATCGCTCGGGTCCATACCCACGATCCCGCCCTGGAGGGATGCACGCCCGCCTACGTCGTGGTCGCGTGCCGGGCCATCATGGTCGGCGAGGCCATCGTCTGGAGCGGCGACGAGATCACGGCGCCTCACCCCGCCACGGTGGTTCAGGCCGCACTCGCGTTCGGTGTGTCGGCGGAGCCCGTCTCCTTCCCGATTTGCCCCGGCGAATATTTGCCGGGCGTCCCGATTCTCGAGTTCCCATCCGAGAGCGCGGCCGAAGGCATCGTCGCCGTCTTTCCTTCGGCCAAAGCGCTGGCTGCAGCCGCTCCGGACGCCGCCGCGAATGGCGAATCCGAAATCGCGCCTGCAGGCAGCACCGTTGACTGCAACAACTTTGTTGGCAGTGATCCGCTGCGCGGTCCCGGTAGCTTCTCTTTGAGGATCCATTGGCTTGCACGAGGCAACGTCCTTGTCGGGGTGCAATACGACCCCAGCGTCGGCCAAGACCTCGATCGGTTCGCGGCCGAAGCAAGGGCCGATCTCCAGACGCTGCCAGCCAGGTAGGCGAGTCCCGATCGCTCGTATGCAGTGTGTCGTACAACGGTGCCATTGCCGCAGCCGGCAACACGGCCTTCGGCTTCCAGGCTTCCTTCAGCGGCACGAACACCGTGCCCACACTGACCTGCTCGGCCACCTGAGCCAACCGGCCAGCAATCCAAGACTCGCGCTCGAAGGGGCCGGCCGCAAGGCCGGTCCCTTCTCTACCCCGACCGGATAACCTTTCACGGCATGAGCGCCCTCCCGCCCGACGCACTGCCGCCGGCTGCGACCGCGTGGAATGCTGCCCGGCCGGCTCCCACATGGGCCCCGACCGCCAAATCCCCCGGGTTCGATCGCTCGCGGCTCGCGCCTACCCTGGCTGTGGCGGCCATCGTCGCCGGGGTGGTGCTCGGGGGGATCGGCCTGAACCGGGCCATCGCCGAGCCGAGCGCCGGTACCGTCAGCCTCGGTGGCACCATCGAGATGGACGCTGCGCCGGGCTGGATGCTGGCCCCCGCGCACCCGAGCGGCGGATCGGGCGCCGGCTCCGGCGCCGGCGGCTGGGTCGAGCTGCGCAAGTCGGACGGGCTGCTGTACGCGACGGTCACCGACCAGAGCTACCGCGGCGACGCGGCCGCCATCCTGGCCCAGCAGGAGTCCGACCTCAAGTCCGAGGCAGCCCAGATCAGCTTCGGCGACGAGCAGGACCTCACGGTTGGCGCGAACCCCACGGCGACGGTGGTCTTCGAAGCCGTCGTATCCGACGGGGCCCAATCGGGGACGGTGGACGGTGAGCTGGTGGCCATGGTCGTGGACGGAAACGCGGTCGCTCTCCAGGTCTACATCGCCCAGGGCGAGTTCGGCTCGATATCCGACGACGTCGCGGCCATGGTGTCGAGCGTGAGGGCCGCCCCGTGAGCGGCAGCATGACCGCCAGCTCGACGCCCACTTCCGCCCGCGGCCCTCGTTGGGGCGTTCAGGCTTCGCTGACCCAGCCGCGCCAGCCGGCTTTCTGGCTGTTCGTCGTGGCTCTGGCAATCGGCGGTTACTTCTTCCTCGACGAACAGGTCGCCATGAGCGCCCTGGCGCAAGCATTTGCGGTGTCGTGGCTTCTCGTGCTGGCGTATGCCTTACCCGTCGCCGTCGCGGTTTACCGGCTCGATCTATTCGAGCGCGAGCCGAAGCTCATGCTGGCGGGCGCGCTCCTGTGGGGCGGCGTGATTGCCACGAGTTTCGCGGGATTCGCCAACGAGGCCTGGCTCTCGGTCCTGGGCAAGATTGAGCCGGATCTGGCGGCTCCCTGGGGATCGGCCATCGTGGGGCCCGGGGTCGAGGAGACGCTCAAGCTCATGGGCGTCGTCACGCTCTATCTCATCGCCTCGAGCGAGTTCGACGGGGTCATGGACGGGTTCGTTTACGGCGCCCTCGTCGGTCTGGGCTTCACCGTCGTCGAGGACGTCTCGTATTTCATTCACGCCGCGGCGCTGGCGCCGGGTGGAGTGTCCCAATCGGGCCCGGTTTGGGACACGTTCCTGATCCGGGTCGTGGGCGGTGGCCTGTACGGTCACGTGCTGTTTACGGGCCTGACGGGCATTGGCTTCGCATACCTGGTGACGCGCCGACGATCGGCTCTGCCCGGGCGGCTGCTCGGTGGCGGGCTCTGCATCGCCGCCGGCTTCGCTGCGCATGCCGTCTGGAACTCGCCCTGGATGCAGACCATCCTTGCCACTGACAGCGGCGAGCCGAGCGTGACCCAGTGGATCGCCTACGGGGCGGTGAAGGGGCTGCCGTTCCTGCTGCTGCTCGGCTTGCTGGTGGCCTTTGCGACACGCAGCGAGGAGGCCAACTTCCGAGCCATCGTGGCAGGCGAGCCGGATCCGGCGGTGATCACCGAGTCGGAGATCGTGTCGTTGCGCAGCCTGCTCGCGCGTCGCTCCGCACGTCTGGCGGCGGGGCGAGTGGGCGGGCCGGCCGCCTCTCGTCTCGTGGGGCGGCTACAGGCCGCGCAGGTCGAATACGCGCTGATCCGGAGTCGCGTGGATTCGCTCGACGACCCGGCCCTCGAGGTCGAGCGCCAGAAGATCCGCTCGATCCGGGCCGAGCTGGCACGGCTGCCGGGTGCGGCGGCGCCGACCCAGGGCGCCGGAGCGCCGGTCCCGGGCGCGGTCGCACAGGGCGATTGGGCCCCGACCCACCTGGCCCCGTCGGGCGGCATCGTTGCCTGGGCATCGCCCGTCCCGTCGCAGCCGCCGGTAGCCGTCCTGCCAGCCTGGCTCGAGCTGACGCTGGAGTCGAGGGCGGGCGATTGGGCGCAGGTCCGAGCCGCCAACGGCTGGCGCGCCTGGGTCGACGGGCGCTTGCTCGTGCCCCGGGGCTGAGCCGCAGCGTTAGCCACCGACCAAACTGGTCGAGCCACGGCCCTTCCCGCGTTACTCGCCGAGTAAGTGTTATGTGTCGAGCGCCTCGGTTAGCCGCGGACGATGGCCGCCACAAGCCCACTTCCGGGCGATTTCCCGCCGGCCGAGCGCCGTCCACCGGCGATTTGAACCCTCACTGGGGCACTCTGGGCCGGCATCCCGTTGCCCTGTCCTCGTAACACTCACCCAGGGAGTAAGACGGGAACCAGCCCGGCCGCGGGCTGCGCGCGCTGGCCGCGTTGCCGGCGGGCGTCGGCTAGCCGGTGCGCGCCTGCGCCCAGCGTCGGCGCTATGCCTCGGTGGCCTGGATCCGGATTCGCGCGTCGACGATGACCGCGCCTTCGGGCAGGACGATGACCGGGTTGCAGTCCATCTCGAGGATCTCGGGATGGTGCTCGACCATGGCGCTGACTCGCAGGAGCAGATCCTCCAGACCCGCCACGTCGCACTTGGGCGCGCCGCGGAAGCCGTCGAGGAGCGGGAAGGTTCGCAGCGAAGTCACCATCTCGTGGGCGTCGCGGTCGGTCAGCGGGGTGATGCGGACCTTGACGTCCTTGAGCACCTCGACTGCCGTGCCGCCGGCGCCGCACGCAACGACGGGACCGAAGAGCTTGTCGTGGACCACGCCCACGAGCATCTCCACGCCGCCGGACGGAACCATCTGCTGGATGAAGAACTTCTCGACCTGCGTGCCCTGAGCGGCGATCCGGGCCGCCATCTCGGTGGCCGCCTGGGTGACCTGAGCAGCACCCTCGAGATTGAGGACCACAGCCTTCGCCTCGGTCTTGTGGATCAGCTTCGGCGCCACGCCCTTGAGCGCGACCTTGCCACCGATCTCGACCGCGGCGGCACCTGCCGCTTCGGCAGTGTCCGCAAGTCGCCACTCTGCCATCGGGACGCGGTAGTCGCCGAGGAGCTTGGCCACTTCGTCGGGCAGGAGCCAGCGCGACTTGCCGTCCTCGCCGGACTTCTCTAGCGAAGCCAGAACGTCGGCCACGAGAGCCTTCGCGTCGGAAGTGCGGAGGTCGTCGTACTGGGGCACGACTCCTTCGGGGGTTTCGGCCCAGATGCTATAACGGACGGCGTGGGCGAGGGCGCGAGCGGCGTCCTCCGGGAACGGGTAGGACGGCAGCGAGAGTCCTTCCGTCTTGAGCGTGTCCGGCGTGCCCTTGCTCGAGAGGAAGACGGAGAGAAGCGGAATATCGCGCTCGATCTCGAGTGCGGCCGCCCGGACGCCCGCGGCGATCTCCTCGGAGTTGGTCACGAGGACCGGGACGTACAGGATGATGACGGCGTCGATGCCGTCCCACTCGGCCAGCAGCTTGAGGGCCTTGCGGTACGACTCGCCCGGGGCCGCGGCGATCATGTCGACCGGGTTGTTCAGGCCCGCGTCCGCCGGCAGGAACTCGGCCAGCTTGGCCTTGAGCTCGTCCGGGACCTGGGGCACGATCAGGCCGTCGGCCTCGCACGCGTCGGCGCAGAGGATGCCGGGGCCGCCGCCGTTCGTCAGGATCGCGACGCGGTTGCCCTTCGGACGCGGCTGGTTCGCCAGCAGCGTGGCCACGTCGAAGAACTCGCCCAGGGTGTCGGTTCGGATGACGCCGGCCTGCTTGAACAGCGCGTCGACCGTCACGTCCGAGGCGCCGAGCAGCGCCCCGGTATGCGACGAGGTCGCGCGGGCGCCGGCGGACGAGCGACCGCTCTTGACCGCGAGGATCGGCTTCTGGCGGCCGACCCGGCGCGTGATCCGGGCGAACTTGCGCGGGTTGCCGAGCGACTCGAGGTAGAGGGCGATGACGTCCGTCGCCGGGTCTTCCGCCCAGTACTGGATGAAGTCATTGCCCGAAAGGTCCGCCTTGTTGCCGACCGAGATGAAGGTCGAAAGGCCGAGGTTCAGGTTGTTCGCGTATTCGATGACGGCCAGGCCGAGTGCGCCGGACTGCGACAGGAACCCGACGTTGCCCTGGATCGGCGCGTTCGGCGAGAACGTGGCGTTCATGCGTACGTCGTCGTGGGTGTTGATCACGCCCATGCAGTTGGGGCCGATGACGCGGATGCCGGCCTCTCGTGCGATCGCGAGCAGTTCCTTCTGCAGCTCCTTGCCGGCAGGTCCGGTCTCGCCGAAACCGGCGGTGATCACGACCATGCCGTGGACGCCCTTCTCGGCGCACTCGCGGGCGGCCTGCAGCGTGAGCTTGGCCGGCACGACTATGACGGCGAGATCGACCGGGCCCGGGATATCGAGGATCGACTTGTACGCGCGGACGGACTGGACGACTTCGGCGCTCGGGTTGACGGGGTAGACCGGGCCGTTGAAGCCGCCGTCCATCAGGTTGTGGAAGACCTCGCCGCCGATGGTCTTGCGCTTGCGGCCGGCGCCGATGACAGCCACGGAACGAGGAGCGAGCATTCCCCGCACCGCGTTCATGGCCGCGACCTGCTCGCGGGCCTCGAAGCGCGCCTGCGCCTCGGGAGTAAGCGAGGTCGGGAATTCGACGCGGACCGCGCCCGGTTCGCTCGTCATCGTGACGCCGAAGCCGCTGTCGCGGAACACCTCGAGCATCTTGTTGTTGTCGGCAAGCACCTCGGCCTCGAAGACGGCCACGCCATCTTCTTCGGCGGCCTCGGCAAGCCTCTTGAGCAGCAGCGTCCCCAGGCCACGCCCCTGGAACGAATCAGTGACCGTGAAGGCGACCAGAGCTCGATCGTCGGCGAGCCGTTCGTAGCTCGCCTGACCCACGACCTCGCCGCCGAGGACCGCCAGCACGCAGCAGTCTTCGCAGTCGATGCCGGACCAGTGCCGGGCCGTAGCCTGGAGATCCACGGTGCCCGTCCCGAACCGGAGCCGGCGCGATTCCTCGGAGAGCCCCGCGAGGAAGACGGCGATGGCCGACTCGTCGGTCGGGTGGCTGGCTCTCATGCGCACCGACGAGCCGTCTCGGAGGACCGCGTCGATGTCGCCGGGCTTGTAAGTCGTGCTCATACTGCCGCCTTCATTCTCAGGGGACCTGCGTGCCGGTCGCGCGCCGAACGCGCTCACGCGTCCGTGATTTGGTCGAGCTTCCGCGATCGCGACCTCCCGGAGAAGGGCCAATGGGCGCACCATGCGGGCCGGAAGGCCCGAGCCTGCCAGCCGATCGGAAGGGCGCGCCGCCGACTCCGGAGCTGCTTGCTACGTCCCATGACCAGGTGCCGCTTGTCACCGAGCACCCGGGCCGGTGCGCTCGCACACCGCCCGATGTGACTGGGCCCCGCTGGTCAATTCGGAGACGCGATCGGTGCCGCTCGGCGGTCCGGTGAGGTCTGGTGCGGTGCGCCGCCTTGCGATGGCCCTTGCAGGTACAAGATCTCGATACCGGTGCGATGGGGGTCGCTGCGACCAGTCCCCCGTGCCATGACGGCCGTACCATTGCTCGGTCCCCCCGGCCGTCCCATCCTCAATTCCGATGCGGGATTGTTGACCCGTGGAGGTAGACCGTGCCGATTCGGCGGACTTGCGGGACGTACGCCAGCTGGCTGACAGCCTTTTCGCTGGCGCTGCTGATGCTGACCCTGGCGGTCGCGTCGGCATCTGCGCGTTCTCAGTCCAGCCTCTCCGATGCGCAGGTTTCACCGCGCGATACCGTCGCCGGCACCGCGATTCAGTTCTCCGTCACGTACACGGACGATACCGGCGCCGCTCCGAAGTCGGTGCAGGTACAGATCGAGAACTCGGTGCAGGCGCTGGCGCCGGCCTCCAGCGATTACCGCCACGGCGTGCGCTTCAGCGTGTCGGCCGACGTTTCGGTCGGCTGGCATGCCATCATCTTCATCGCGACTTCGGCGAGCGGCGAGCGCCTGTCCCTGTCGGCCGGAGCGGTCACCGTCCATCACGCTGCTCCGACCCCCAAGCCGAGCGCAAGCAGCCCAGCCCCGAGCCCGAGCCAGCCCGCTCCGACCGCGAGCCAGCCCGCTCCGACCGCGAGCCAGCCCGCTCCGACCGCGAGCCCGACCTCCCCGCCTGCCGCGACGCCGAGCTCCGGAAATACCGGCAGCGGTGCGATCGGTCCCACTCAGACGCCCACCCCGAATGCCACCCCGACCGCGAGCCTGGCTTCGACGACTCCCGTCGGCCCGCTAGCGACGCCCCGCCAAACCGCGGCCACACCGAGCCACCCAACGCCCACCGCCACGCCGAGCCACCCCGCGGCGACGGCCACGGCCAGTCCTTCGGCAGCAGCCGCGGGTCTGGGATCGACGGCGACCGGCGACGTTTCCGGGAATAGCGGCGGCCAGAGCGTCGACGGCACCGATGGATCGGCCGGGTCCGGTGGCTTCGGTGGCCACGGCCCGGGTCTCATCGCGGTCGCGAAGGGCGGTTCCGGCACGGGCTACACGGGCGTCGTGCCCACTTATCTGCTCCTCAACTACCACGCTCCGCTCACCCAGTTGATCGTCGACCTGGCGCCGTCGATCACCACCGCGGCCGGTGGAACTGCCGCGTGGGCGGCCTTCGTGCTCTTCGGCAAGCGCCGCCGGGATGGCGTCGCGGACGATCCCGAATCGGCCCTCGCGACTGCCGCAGCGACCGGCCTCGAAGTCGCAGCGGGACAAGGCCTCACGACCGTCGACGAATCGCTGATTCCACGCTGGCGGCGGCCGTCGCTGCAGCAGGTTCGGCGAACGGATCCGCTGCGGGTTGTCGCCGATGACCCGAGCCTTTCGTTTGCGGCCAGCGGTCTTCAGGCGGGCGAGGATTACGAGCGCCGGCAGATCCGCTACCGGCTGGTGGGCCTGCTCGACAGCCCGGATGAATTGCGATCGGCCGAGATCGGCGTTCTCGATCGGGGCGACGAGGTCCTGCTGATGGAGCGCCGCGGCGTCTATTGGTTGGTCCTGTGTCCCGACGGACGCCAGGGCTGGGTGCACCGGATGACCCTCTCCGATCCGGCTCATGAAGAGGCGCCCCAGATCGTGCCGTGGGAAGACCCGGCCGCCATGGCCGTCTACGCAGCTCCCGACTCCACAACCCCCAACCAGCCATACGAGTCGGTCGTCGAGGTGGCCTCCGCACCCGCGGAACAGGCCGACCCGGGCTTTCTGGCGGCCTACATGCAGGCGAGGGGCGACGCGCTGCGGGCCGCAGAACAATCCGTCGCCGCTAGCGTTCCGGTCGCGGAACCTTCGATCGACCCGGCTCCCGCCGGAGAACCAGGATGTGCTGGTGAGCGATGTTCGGGACGTAAGACCGCGGGTACCCGTAAGGCCGCAACCGGGTCCCGGCCTGGTACCAGATCACGTCGCCCTTCACGGTGAACCCGGCCCGCGTGGCGCGTTCCGCCAGGTCCGCACCCGTGAAGATGTAGCGGCCTTGCTGGTAAGCGTCTCGAACTATCACCGCGGCATACCGGTTGGGCCTGAGGGCGCGTGCCAGCAATCCGAAGACCGTCTCCATGCGGTCGAGGAAGGTCGGGTAATCGGCGCTGTTGGCCAGATCGCCTTCGTGCTGGGTGACCATGGCGTAGTCGGTGCGCCGGTTGGCGTGGTTCTCGGCGAGCTTCCCACCGGCCATGGTGAGCGGCAGCTGGATGTTGTAGGGCGGATCCGTGGCGATGAAGTCGACGCTGTCGGGCTCGAGATCCGGCAGGACGGCAAGCGCGTCGCCCACCATCATCGACAGACCCGTGGCATCGAAAGTGCGCTGGCCGCCCGGATCGGTTGGCCCGATGTCGGCGAGCAGTGGACCCTGTCCGTCACGCGATGCCGCGAGGTCGCGCACGAGCGACTCGTAGACCTGCACCCAGCGAGCCTCGATCTCGATCCCGATCGCTCGTCTCGGGCCACGGGCAATGGCGGCGCCGAGCAACGTCCCGCCGACGCCGGCAAAGGGATCGAGCACGAGCTCGCCGCTGGTCGTGAAGAACTCGATGAGCCTGGCCATGAGGCGGGGAGGCTTGTTGGCCCCGTGCTGTTTGCGGAGCTGGTGGCCCAGCTCGGACGGATAAGCCGTGCCCCATACCGACTTCGTGAAGTACAGCCACTCTTCGCCCGAGAGCTCGTTGAGGGTATTGCCGGGATGCCTGGGACTCATACCGCGAGCCTATCAGGAGGCTCAGGGGCGCGAATGGCGCAGGCGCGACCGGAGGGCGGCGCCGTCGTCGGCGTCAGCAGCCCCGCGCACCCGATGGTGCAGAAACTTTGCTCGGACCTCCGTGCAGGCGGGTTACTCTAGTGCGATCAAGTGGGTTCGCGAGGCGTCCGGAGGGGAACGCCGCCTCTGGGGCTTCCACGCCGATGACCAATAGCCTCGACCGAAGCGGCGGAGGTCGCAGCTTCGAATTGCGCGCCGCCCGCCGCCGGCTCTGGAGCGACCGGTTCATCGGCCGCGAGCGCCAGCTGGAGCGGATCGCTGTCGGGTTGCAGAGCGCCGCCGACGGCAAACCGAACGCGCTGCTGCTCTCCGGGACCGCGGGCCTGGGGCTTACGAGGCTCCTGGGCGAGACACGCCGCCGAGTCTCGGCGCTGGCCGAGCCCTTCGCCACAGTCCACGGGGTGGCCATCCCGGCCACGGCCGGTGTGCCCTACGCGCCGTTCACCGCAGCGCTCGAAGCTCTCCTGCGGCCGATGCCCGACGACACGCTCGTGGCGCTCGTCGGCCCAACGGGAGATGCAATCGCCCACCTCGTCCCGCGCCTCCAGCCCCGCCTCGCCGCGCTCGAGCTGCTTCCAGCGCGACCGCGAGTCGTGGCCACCGAATGGCGCGAGTCCCGCACCTTCGAGGCGGTCCTGGGTCTGCTCGAGCGCCTCGGAGCGCGCCAGCCGGTTGTCCTGATGCTCGAAGACCTGCACCACGCCGACGCGTCCACCCGCGGTCTGGTGACCTTCCTGGCGCGAGTCTCGCGAGGGCAGCGTCTGATGCTGGTAGCCACATACCAGCCCGATCGTCTGGTCCGCTCGCACCCGCTCAAGACGACGCTGACCACACTCTCGACGACGCCCTCGGTTGCCAGCTCGGAACTGACGCCGCTCGATCGAACCGAACTCGGCCAGCTGATCGAGTCGATCGAAGGCGGCCGGGCTTCCTCGACGACGCTACTCCTGGTCGCCGAACGTTCCGGGGGAAACCCGCTCGTGGCCGAGGAGCTGCTTGCAGCGCGTCGCGAGCTGGCGGGCGTCTCGCTGGCGGGCACCTTCGAGCGACTCGTCACAGCCCGCGCCAACCTTCGATCTACCGAGTGCTCCCGCGTCCTGCGGCTCCTATCGATGGCCGGGTCGCCCGTCACGATGCCCACGCTGCTCGCGAT
>CABEAA010000184.1_pt1 | contig 11282 bp, 9 predicted proteins | sample 3132281 | NCBI WGS metagenome assembly CABEAA01 (sample SAMEA5534341, study PRJEB31848) | metagenome | biome: tundra; feature: field; material: soil | place: USA | collected 2013-05 | depth 0.45 m
TCGACCAGCGACCTCGTTCGCTCCTGGTTGAGGTAGGCCGAGTGATGAGCGAGCTATGACTGAATCGACTGCCAACAACGGACACAACGGTCACGGCCAGCTGCCGGCATCGATGCTGGCAAGCCTCAAGCCTGGACCGGGCCGGATCGCGCCCCTTACTCTCGACGTCGAGGCGTACATCGCTGACTTCAACACGACCGTGATCGATTCGTATCGGCGCGGCGTTGCGGACTTCGAGCTGCCGGCCGACGCGGGTGTCGCTCGGAGCCTGATCGGACCCGCGACCGCGGGCATCCGCGACTTCAGCGCCCTGTCGCCGATGATCCCGAGGTTCGTGGCCGACCAGTGCGTGGGCTGCATGGCCTGCGTGAGCGCCTGCCCGGACAGCGCCATCCTCGCGACGGCGCAGCCGAAGTCCTCGCTCGCGACTGCGATCGAAGCGTTCGCGGCTACCCAGCCGGACCCGAAGCTGGCTGCCGAGACGGCAAAATCGCACTTCGTCCACACCACCAAGTACGGCGACGTGCCGGCCAAGCGCGGCATCGAATCGGCCGACTTCGGCATCTTCATCGACTCGTACCACTGCAAGGGTTGCGCGGAGTGCGTCGACGTCTGCCTGGCGCAGGGCCACACGGCCCTCGTCATGGAAGAGAAGATCGACAACGAGCCCAGCGGCGAGTGCACGCTCGATCGCTACCGCCGCGACGTCTCGTTCTTCAAGTCCCTGCCCACGACCCCGATCGAATACCGCAACGAGAAGGCTCTGGCCGACATCATGCTCGGCGAGAACGCCTTCGGCTTCGTCGGCGGCGCGGGCTCGTGCTCCGGATGCGGCGAAGGCACCGCGGTCCGGATGGTCATGGCGGCAACGCTGCAGGTCCACGGCGCCCAGAGCATGGGCATCGTCGCCGAGACCGGCTGCAACTCCGTCTTCGGAAGCACTTATCCCTTCAACCCGTTCACTGTTCCGTGGACCAACTCGCTGTTCGAGAACGGCCCCGCCGACGCCCTCGGCATCCGGCTGCGCTGGGACCAGGCGGGCCACGCCGACCGGCGGTTGTGGGTCTTCGGCGGCGACGGCGCGATGTACGACATCGGCTTCCAGTCGCTGTCGCGCATGGTGGCCTCGGGCGCGGACATCAAGGTCCTGGTTCTCGACACCGGCGCTTACTCGAACACCGGCGGTCAGGCTTCGACCGCATCCTTCACGAGCCAGGTCGCCAAGCTGGCCGCGTACGGCAAGTCCGAGCACGGCAAGTCCGAGCGCCGCAAGGAACTCGGCCGAATCATGATGGCTCACGGTGAGACCTACGTGGCTCAGGTGAGCACTTCGAACCTCAACCACTTCTATCGCGCCATCATCGATGCCAACGCATATCCGGGCCCGGCGGTCGTCATCGCCTACGCCCCGTGCATGCCCGAGCATGGCATCGCCGACGACGCGGCCAATCGCCAGGCCAAGCTCGCGATCGAATCGCGGGCCTTCCCGCTCTTCACCTACGACCCGCGCCGCGGCGAATCGATGACGCAGCGTCTCTCGCTCCAGGGCAACCCGGCGGTCAAGGAAGACTGGTCGAAGAGCCCCGACGGGACGACCTTCGACTTCGTCTCATTCGCCCGCACGGAAGGCCGCTTTGCCCAGCACTTCGACAAAGAGGGCAGCGCCTCCCACGAACTGCTGGCTTCCCAGGACGACCGCTTGGCCAACTGGCACATGCTCCAGGAGCTTGCCGGCATCCGCTAGCTCGGGCGGTTACTCCGCTTACTTCGCCGTCACCAAGAGCCGGGGCTCCGAAATGGGCCCCGGCTCTTGATTCGGCTAGGTTTACTTCGAGTCGGTCTCGCCGGCCAGCGCCGAGCGGCGCCAGATGAGGCGGTGGATCGGGATCCAGCGGGGGATGTCGCGAAGGATCGGGATGAACGGCACGAGCGCCAGGACCAGCGTCAGGAACCCCATCAGGACGACGACGAGCAAGTCGGCGTTGTCGGCGGTGTTGAATGGCGGGACCTGATACCACATGGTGAAGAGCCACAGCCAGGTCTGGCCCGGGTAGCTGCCGGTCTCGTTCATCATGCCCCACTGGCTGCCGAGCAGGTGCTGCTGGTCGGCCAGGCCGGCGAGGTAGCCGCCGTCGCCCATGAAGAGGAGCGGGGCGGTGTAGTTCGTCTGATAGAAACGCGGGCTGGTCAGGAGGATGCCGTCCAGGCTCCCGCTTTGGGCGATTGCCAGCTCGCTCGACATGAGCGCCGTAACGGGTCCGTAATCGCCGGCCGGGACGGCAATCTGCCCGTTCTGGACCGTCGCGCCGTCCAGGGCTGTCGTGTACGCGTCCAACCACGCTTGCTGTTGATCGCTCGTGGCGCCCTGGAAAGTGGCGAGGGCGCTGGTTAGCGCCTCGTTGTTAGTGCTGACGGTGTCGAGCGGTCCCAACACGAACTCATGGGCCGTATCGAGGTGGAGAGGGTCGCCGAGCAATTGCTGCGGGGAGAAGGGCCCGATGGCCTGGGCGGCACCGGATGTGTCGGTATACGGCGGTCCATACCCCGCGGTGTCGCTGGTCCCAGCCAGTTCGGCGGTGGCCGTGGTCACGAAGTCGACTGGGTCGGCGGTAGACCAGCTCTTGATCGTCACCGACGTAGCGTCGGGCGAAGAGAGGGCGAAGGCCAAACCCAGGGATACGACGCCGATGACCAGGAGCGCGACGAACAGCTCCTTGATCAAGTCGTATGGGGCCATAGCCACGCCCTGGTAGTAGGTGTCCTGGTCCCATTGCTTCCGGCTCATCGCTCAGTCTCCTCGATCTGGCCGTTTCGCTTGAAGCGACCGGGCCAACCGATCGGCACGACCACGCCCCGTAGACGTATCAGGAGGATGTGGACGCCCACGAGAGAGATGACTCCGAGCGGCAGCAGCAAGACGTGGATGCCGAACATCTGGCCGTAGTCGAGGATGTTGAAGAACGCCCCGAGGCCGGTTCCGTTGATCGCGTCCTTGCCGTTGAGCGCGATCCATTGGGCGTCAAGGTTCTGCTGCGACAGATAGCCCGTGAACGCGGCTCCGATTGCGATCGAGAAGATACCCACCCCCACGATCCACGTCAGCGCGCGACCGTGTCGCCAGCCAGCCATGAAGAACTGGCCCCACAAATGAATCACGGTGAAGCCAAAGAAGAGCTGCACGCTCCAGAAGTGGATGCTGTTCACGAACTTGCCGGTGCTGCTGACGTGCCACCAGGTGGGGCCGAAGAAGACCAGGACGATGCCGCTGACAACGATCCAGACCAGCGCGGCGATCGCCCCCACGCCGAACATGTACACCCAAGAGGCCACGTAGCGGGGCTGTTTGTCGGGCAGCAACTGATGCCAGGGCCATCGCCGGGAGATTCCTTCGCGGAGGCTGCGGGTCCAGTTGCCGTCGCCGCCCTCCGCTTCTGGCTCCGGGACCGAGGGCGCGGCGACCGGGCGGTCCGACACCGCGGTTTCGGCGGACTTCGGGGACGCCTTGTGCCTGGGGAAGGGGGCCAGCAGGGCAATCACGAACAGCAGAATCATCCCGCCGATGATCAGGAGGTTCGGTACCGAGATCAGGATGAACCAGAAGTGCACGTAGGTTGCAGGGGTTTCCATTGCATCCTCCGGCGGGGCCTCGGCGGGCATAGCGCCCGCCAGCTTCTGAATACTAAACGGGTAGCCTGTCGCAACCTAGCGCCCTGCTCAACAGACCCACTGCCCGGAACGCGGGTCATGCGGCCACGTCCGATTTCGCGAACTTCCCGGTGACGGCGGTCGACAACCACGTGCCAGCTGGCTCTACCGGCTCGCGCCGAGGTACCCGCTGATGGCATACTGCAAACGGAGTAGGGCAGTAACGAAGGGCCCTGGTGCCGGTCACGGCAAAGCCGCACTCTAGGGGCCCCGATGAACGAAGACGAACTCCAGCGAGACAGTCGAGAAACCTTTACGAAGGCTCCGCCTGTCAGCATCGAACCCGGCGCGAAGCCACCCCAACCCGTGCGCGCGGCCTTCCCAGGCGAGGAGCCGCCCGAGGGTCTCGGGTTGATGGACCTTGGGCCGGGAGGGCAGAACGAGCCGAACATTCGCCAGGCACTCCTAGGCGAGCCGTTCGACGATCCGGTCGCCCCGGGCAGCGTTCGGTGCATCGCCTGTGCCCATCGGTGTGTGCTGAGGCCGGGAAGGATAGGCATCTGCGGAGTTCGCCAGAACCGCGGCGGGTGGCTGTACACCCTGGTTTACGGCCAGATTGCCATCGCCCGGGACGAGCCGATCGAGAAGAAGCCCTTCTACCATTTCCTGCCGGGGAGCTACGCGCTCTCCATCGCGACGCAGGGCTGCAACTTCCACTGCGACTTCTGCCAGAACTGGCAGATCGCGCAGGCTCACCGCGAGGGCATCGTCCCTGAAACCCGTTTCCTCCCGCCCGACATGGTGGTGGAGGAAGCGGTCGGGTCAGGCGTCCGAAGCATCGCCTACACGTATGTCGAGCCCACGGTCTTCATCGAATACGCGCTCGACACGATGACCAGGGCGCGCCGCGCCGGACTGCACAACGTCTTCGTGACGAACGGTTACGAAACCCCCGAGGCGATCGAGTTGATCGCGCCTTACCTCGATGCCGCGAACATCGATCTCAAAGCCGCCAACGATGCCTTCTACCGGCGCGTTTGCGGCGCTCGATGGGAGCCCGTACGCGACACCATCGTCGAGATGCGCCGCCGCGGCATCTGGGTCGAGCTGACGACCTTGCTCATTCCCGGCCTCAACGACGATCCCGGCGATCTGACCGCGATGGCCGAATGGATCGCCACGGCCGTGGGTCCGGAGACGCCATGGCATCTGACCCGGTTCCAGCCGGCTCATCGGATGTCCCGGGTTGCGCCGACCCCCGCCGAGTCGCTCGTGCTGGCCGCCGAAATCGCCCGCGAAGTGGGTCTGCGGCACGTCTACGTGGGCAATGCCCCCGAGGTTGAGTCGGCCGCCACCAGGTGCGCCAGGTGCGGGGAGGTCCTGATCGCCCGCAACGACTACGCGGTGACCGAGTGGCACCTGGTCGACGGCCGATGCCCGCGCTGCAAGCACGCTCTTGCCGGTGTCGGTCTGGACGACTGCCCGGTCGTAGCGTAAGGGCGAGCCCCGCTGTGCGGGGAACTCGCGACCCGTGCGCTCGGACGGGATCGCTTCGGGACCTTCGGCCCGAGCCGTGGGCCTCTCGGCAGGCGAAAACTACAGCGTCCCGGTGTGAGATATGTGTGGCGCAGATGTTCGGCGCGCCCCCAATCGAGGTGCTCACGTGTATAGGGCAGGTCAGGCGCGAGACGCGGCCAGTGGGCTGCGCGAGCGTGTCCTGCGACCGGCACATCTTGTCGAGCCGAACGGGGCCGTCCGGTGACCCGGGCCGCGGCGGGCGGGCGAGTCGGCCGTTCGATCGTCGTCCGCGGAGTCGTGCAGGGCGTCGGCTTTCGGCCGTTCGTATGGCGCCTCGCGAACGAGTTCGGGCTGAGCGGAACCGTTCGGAACACCGGAGGCCAGGTCGAGATCGAAGTCGAGGGCTCCGAAGCCGACATCGAAGCGTTCACCGGCCGAATCCGATCTGACGCTCCGCCGCGCGCCAGGGTCGAGGAGGTCCAGGTTCGACCGTTCGACCGTTCGACCGTCGAGCGTTCGGGCTTCTCGATCGAAGAGAGCGAAGTGTCCGCCTCGGCCGAGCGGCTGTTCCCGCCCGACATCGCCACCTGTGACGAGTGCCTGTGCGAGGTTCTCGATCCGGCCGATCGACGCTACCGCTACCCGTTCACCAACTGCACCAACTGCGGGCCGCGCGCGACGATCATTGACGAGCTGCCATACGACCGGGCTCGCACGTCCATGCGCGACTTCCATCTGTGCGCAGCTTGCGAGGCCGAATATCGCGACCCGGCAAACCGCCGCTTCCATGCAGAGCCGGTCGCGTGTGCCGACTGCGGTCCGCAGCTCTGGTACCGACGGCAGGGAGACCCCGCCCCGACGGCGACGCGCGAGGGCGCCCTCGGTGCGGCCGTGGCGGACCTGCGCGCGGGACGGGTCGTGGCCGTGAAGGGCTTGGGCGGCTATCACTTCGCCTGCGACGCCACCGATCCCGAAGCCGTGGCCCGCCTTCGCGACCGCAAGCGCCGCTGGGCGAAGCCGTTCGCGGTCATGGTTCGCGACGTGGAGGCGGCTCGCGAACAGGCCGAGATGTCGCCCGAGGAAGAAGCGCTGCTGACCTCGGCGGCGCGGCCGATAGTGCTCTTGGAGCGGCGCAGGAATGCGGAGCAGCCTCTCGCCGACGGCGTCATCGCGTCCGGTGCCGAACCGCAGGATCCGGCTCGTGCGGCCACTTTGAACCGGCGCGTGGGTCTCTTCCTGCCATACACGCCGCTCCACCACTTGCTGCTGCGGGAACTCGGGCGACCGATCGTCCTGACGAGCGGCAATCTGGCCGACGAGCCACTCGCCACCGACGACGGTCAGGCCCTGCAGCGGCTGGCGGGAATCGCCGACTCGTTTCTGGGCCACGATCGCGAGATCCGAGCACGCTACGACGACTCGGTCACTCGCGTGGTCGATGGCCGCGAAAGCCTGATCCGACGGTCGCGCGGCTATGCCCCCGAGCCTCTGATGCTGCCGATCGCGACCCCGGAGCCGCTTCTGGCGGTCGGCGCGGAACTCAAGCACACATTCGCGCTGGCTCGCGGCGGCCGGGCCCACGTGGCGCCGCACACGGGCGACCTCGAGGAGCTGGCAACCTACCGGGCGTTCGAGACGAATCTGGCGCACCTGCGACGCCTGCTGGACATAGAGCCGGCATACGTCGCCCACGACCTCCATCCCGCCTACCTCTCGACTCAGTACGCCGTGCGGCATTTCCCCGAGAGCCACCGCATCGGCGTCCAGCACCACCACGCTCACGTCGCTTCCGCGGCTGCCGAAGCGGGTCTGACCGGCGAGTTCATCGGCGTGGCCTTCGACGGCCTGGGCATGGGCGACGACGGCACCTTCTGGGGCGGTGAGGTCCTGGTCGCCACCCTGGCGAGCTACCGGCGGGTTGCGCGGTTCGGCCGGGCGCCGATGCCGGGTGGCGCGCTGGCGGTCGAGAAGCCGTATCGGATGGCGCTCGGATACCTGCTCTCGGCCGAGGCTTTCGACTCCGACGGCTCCACGGCCGACTGGCTAACTCCCGATCTGGCTGCGCCCTTCCTCGACCGCCTGGATCCGCGCGAGGTCGAGATCGTCCGGGTCCAGCTAGCGCGCTCTTTGAACGCGCCGGTCGCCTCGTCGGCGGGACGGCTGTTCGACGCCGCCGCAAGCCTGCTCGGGATCCGCGACGTGGCCGAGTACGAGGCCCAGGCCGCGATCGAGCTGGAGCTGCTCGCGACAAAGGGCGGCCACGAGCCGCTCCCGTACGACATCGCCGGCCGCGACGGCCTCCTCGTCTACGATCCGCGGCCTACGCTACGAGCGTTGCTGGAAGGCCGGGCCTCGGGGGTCGCCGCGGAGACGCTGGCGGCGCGCTTCCAGGAAACGGTGGCCGCCGTTACCCGCCAGCTGTGTAGCGACGTCCGCGAAGCCACGGGGCTGCGGCAAGTGGCGCTTTCAGGCGGCGTCTTCCAGAATCAGTGGCTCGCAACGACACTCGTCCGCCGCCTCACCCGCGACGGCTTCGAAGTTCACACCAACGAACGAGTCCCGGCGAACGACGGCGGGATCAGCTACGGTCAAGCAGCGGTAGCAGCCGCCCGCCTGGCCGGTGCGTCCTAGCGGCCGCCGAGCGGCAAGGAGAAGATCGAATGTGCCTCGGCATCCCGGGCAAGGTGGTCGAGATCCGCGATGACGGACCCATGCGCATGGCGATGGTCGACTTCGGTGGAGCGCGCAAGGAAGCCTGCCTGGCGTATGTACCCGATGTCGTCCTCGGCGACTACGTGATCGTCCACGTCGGCTTTGCAATCAGCCAGCTCGACGAGGAAGAAGCGCTGCGTACCCTCGAGTTGCTTCGCATGATGGACGAAGAGGGGTTGGCGATGGAGCTTGGCGTCGCCCCGCCCGCAGGTGCCGCATGAAGTACATCGACGAGTACCGCGACTCCCATATCGCCCACAAACTCCTCGACGAGATCCACCGCATCACGACCCGTCCATGGGCGCTGATGGAGGTCTGCGGCGGGCAAACCCACACGCTCGTGAAGCAGGGCATCGACGAGGCGCTGCCGGCAGGCGTGCGAATGATCCACGGCCCGGGCTGCCCCGTTTGCGTCACGCCGCTCGAGCAGATCGACAAAGCGCTCGCGATCGCGGCTCGACCCGACGTCATCTTCACGAGTTACGGCGACATGCTCCGAGTGCCCGGCTCGACGACTGACCTGCTCGCCCTCAAGGCGCGCGGGGCCGACGTTCGGATCGTCTACTCGCCGCTGGACGCCGTGCGGATCGCGGCTGCAAATCCCGATCGGCAGGTCGTGTTCTTCGCCATCGGCTTCGAGACGACGGCTCCGGCAAACGCGATGGCCGTCTCGCAGGCCGCCCGTCTCGGTCTCGACAACTTCACCGTGCTGGTCAGCCACGTTCTCGTGCCGCCGGCCATGGAGGCGATCCTGCAGTCGCCGACGTGCCAGGTCCAGGGCTTCCTCGCCGCCGGCCACGTCTGCGCCGTCATGGGTTGGACCGAGTACGAGCCGATCGCGGCCCGCTACCACGTCCCGATAGTCGTCACCGGCTTCGAGCCGCTCGATCTTCTGGAAGGCATCCTGATGGCGATCCGCCAGCTCGAATCGGGCCGCGCGGAGGTCGAGAACCAGTACGTGCGAGCGGTCACCCGCCAGGGCAACCTCGAGGCGCAGGAGGCGGTCTTCCGCATCTTCGACGTGGGCGACCGTAAGTGGCGTGGCATCGGCATGATCCCGGCCTCGGGCTACCACCTGCGGCCGGAGTTCGCGCGGTTCGACGCGGAGGCCCGCTTCGACGTCGGCACGATCCATACGGCCGAGCATCCGGCCTGCATCGCGGGCGAGATCCTGCAGGGGACGAAGACGCCGCTCGACTGTACGGCCTACGGGACGCTCTGCTCCCCGCAGAAGCCGCTCGGGGCGCCGATGGTATCGACCGAGGGCGTGTGCTCGGCCTATCACGCCGCGGGACGTGGACTTGCCGCTCCCCACACGCTGCCGCTGTACGCACTGACGCGGAGCGACCGATGAGCGCGCGGCGGCCACTTGCCGACCCGTTCGCGGGCGGCACCCCCGATCCGTCGAACGTGACCTGCCCGGCGCCGATCCCCGAGCGGGCACGCGTTCTGCTCGGCCACGGCTCGGGCGGACAACTTTCCGCGGCCTTGATGCGCGACGTGATTGGGCCGGCGCTGGCGGCCGCGTCGCCGGGCGGGCCGCTCAACGACGCCGCCGTGGTGGAGGTGGCTGGCCAGCGGCTTGCCTTCACGACAGATTCGTTCGTCGTCAGCCCGCTCGAATTTCCAGGCGGGGACATCGGCGAGCTTGCGGTCAACGGCACGGTCAACGACCTGGCGATGATGGGCGCGCAGCCGCTGGCCCTGTCGCTGGCCTACGTCATCGAAGAGGGCCTGCCGATCGAGGACTTGCGCAAGGTGACCGAATCGGTCGCCCGGGCGGCCGATCGGGCGGGCGTTCGAATCGTGACCGGCGATACAAAGGTGGTGGGTCGCGGCGCGGCGGACGGGTTGTTCGTGAACACTGCCGGCATCGGGCTGGTGGCTGAGGGAGTGGCCGTCGGGGCCGATCGAGCGTCCGCTGGGGACGCGGTCATCCTGTCGGGCCCGATTGGGCTCCACGGTATCGCCATCATGAGCATCCGCGAGGGCCTCGACTTCGAAGTGGAGATTGCTTCGGACACACAGCCGCTCAATTTGCTGGTCGCCGCAATCGTCGCCGCGTGCCCCGAGGTTCGGGTTCTGCGCGACCCGACGCGCGGCGGCCTGGCCTCGGCTTTGAACGAGATTGCCGCGGCTTCCGGGGTGGGCATCGAGTTGAGCGAAGGTTCGATCCCTATCCCGGGCCCCGTGCGCGCCGCCTGCGAGATGCTCGGCCTGGACCCGCTCCACGTTGCCAACGAGGGCAAGCTCGTCGCGATCGTCCCGGATTCGGCCGTGGAGGCTGTCCTGGCGGCAATGCGCGCTCTTCCCGAGGGAGCGGACGCCGTCGAAATCGGCCGCGTCGTCGCCGATCACCCGACCATGGTCACGGTGCGCACCATCGTGGGCTCGCAGCGCATCGTCGACATGCTGGTCGGAGAGCAGCTGCCCCGCATCTGCTGATGCCGGTTCGGCCCAGCTCCGCGCTTCGGCCCAGCTCCGCACTCCGGCCCAGCCCCGCGCCGGCCCAGCCCGCCGGTAAAGAGCCGCCCGGTTGGCCCGTCTATAAGCCGGACGCAACCGCCAACGTCCATTGTTCGAAGATGGATTCCCTTCGGGCAGGCTCGATTTCACGTGCGGAGCGGCGCCGCCGACGCTTGCGTCAGGCCGATGTCGCTGCCGCCGCTGGCGTCGCCCAACAGACCGTCTCGATGCTAGAGCGGGGCCTCGCGGACGACCTGACGCTCGCGACGATCAAACGCATTGGTGCGGCGCTCCAGATAGAGATCGGGCTCGCCTTGCGGACGCACGGTCCCGAACCGGACCGGTTGCTCGATGCCCGCCACGCGCGACTCGTGAGCGCCGTCGTGGCTCGGCTCGGCCGAGAGTGGACCGTTCTGCCGGAGTATTCATTCAACGACTTCGGCGATCGCGGCTCGGTCGACATTCTGGCCTGGAACGCCGCAGCTAAGGCCGTGCTGCTGGTCGAAGTAAAGAGTGAACTGGACAGCCTCGAGGCGGTTCTGCGTTCCATGGACATGAAGCTTCGCGTCGTGCCGCGCCTGCTGGCCCGCGAACGGGGATGGCGGGCCCAATGCATCGGTTCTGTGATGGTCTTGCCGGATGAGTCGACCGCACGAAGGGCCGTTGCCGCGGTCGGTCCCGTCTTCGCCAGAGCACTTCCCAGCCACACAGTCGCGGTCCGGCGATGGATTCGCTGCCCGACCGGGCATCTGCGAGGGCTTTGGTTTCTTGCAGATACGCTCATCAGGCGTACTAACCGCAATCCCGGAAGCCCCGGCCGGGTCCGGCGTCAGGAGGACGCCTCGACCCACGCTCAAGTCGGGCCTCGGTGCGCCGCCAGCGGCCTCGGTCGGCGGACTTGACGCCGCGAAACGCGGTTACCACGCCTATCAGGCGTAAGT
>CABEAA010000185.1_pt1 | contig 11270 bp, 7 predicted proteins | sample 3132281 | NCBI WGS metagenome assembly CABEAA01 (sample SAMEA5534341, study PRJEB31848) | metagenome | biome: tundra; feature: field; material: soil | place: USA | collected 2013-05 | depth 0.45 m
ATGGCCCACGTCGCGGCGGAGATGGAACGCGAGGGGTTCACGCTGCCGCTGCTTATCGGCGGGGCCACGACATCGCGCGCCCACACCGCGGTCAAGATCGCGCCGCGCTACTCGGGGGCCGTGGTCCATGTCGTGGACGCGTCGCGGGCCGTGGGAGTCGTCTCGGAGCTGCTGGGCGAGGGAGCCGGAGCGTACGCGGCGGCGGTGAGCGCGGATCAGGAGCGCCTCCGGGTGGATCGGGCGGGCCGCCGCGAGCGCGTCCCGAAAGTCTCGATCGAGGCGGCGCGGGCCAACGGAACCCCGGTCGACTTTTCGGCGGCCGCTCCCCGACCGAGCTTCCTGGGCGTCCGCGTCTTCGACGACTACCCGCTGGTCGAGCTGGTCGATCGGATCGATTGGACGCCCTTCTTCACGGCCTGGGAGCTGAAGGGCTCGTTCCCCGCCATCCTGACCGCGCCGGGGGTCGGAGCGTCGGCCCGCAGCCTGTATGACGATGGCCGGCAGATGCTCGACAGGATCTGCCGGGAGCGCTCACTCCATGCCCGGGCAGCGGTCGGGTTCTGGCCCGCGAATTCGATCGGCGACGACATCGAGCTGTACGCCGACGACGACCGGTCGCAGGTTCGCGCCGTCGTCCACACGCTGCGCCAGCAGATGGAGAAGCCGCCGGGTCGGCCGAACGTGGCCCTGGCCGATTTCGTGGCTCCGCGCGGCGGCGCCGCCGATTACCTCGGAGGATTCGCCGTCACGGCGGGCGCGGGATCGGCCGAGCTGGTGGCTCGCCTGGAGGCCGAACACGACGACTACGGGGCGATCATGGTCAAAGCCCTGGCCGATCGACTGGCGGAGGCGCTGGCCGAGCGAATGCACGAACTCGTGCGGCGCGAATTGTGGGGATACGCTCCCAGTGAAGCGCTGGATAACGCCCAGATGATCCGCGAGGAGTATCAAGGCATCAGACCGGCGCCGGGATACCCGGCGTGCCCGGACCATACGGAAAAGGCGACGCTCTTCGCGCTGCTCGACGCCGAGGCGCGCGTGGGGATCAGCCTGACCGAGTCGTTCGCGATGCTCCCGCCGGCGTCGGTCTCCGGCTTCTACTTCTGGCGCCCCGAGGCCCACTACTTCGGCGTCGGCCGGATCGGCCGCGACCAGTTCGAGGACTACGCCCGCCGCAAGGGCTGGTCGCTCGACGAAGCCACTCGCTGGCTCGCTCCCAACCTGGACGACGAATAGGGACGGGGCGAGCGTAGGTAGAATGGCGCCGCGACCTCGGAAGGGCAGCGGAGGCTCCATGGTGGCCGGAGAGGATCCTGTATTCAGCGTGGCCCGGGCTTCCCGTTGGCTGACGCTGCTGGCATTGCTGGTTCTCGGATCGGCCGTCACCCTCGGGCTTGTCGAGTTTCGGCCGGACTCGATCGCTGAACTTGGCGGCCTCGCCGTATACATCGTGGCCGGGTCGCTGGTCGTGACAGTGATCGCAATCTCGGTGGTGCATTTGTTCACGATGCTCCGCCTTCCGCTCGACCTGGTCGCTGACGCCGTCAGCCTGAGGAGGACTCGTCGGAGTCAACGCGAGTACTCGATGTCCCTGGCTGGATCTGGTCCAAGCGCGGTCCATGCCCCCATTCCACTTAAGCCCTGGCGTGGGGGATCGTGGGTCTCACCTTCCCGCTGGTTGCCCCCGTGGCCGTCCTCTACGGCTGGGACTCGCTTAGGTTCGTCCGAATGTCGGGCGGCAACCTCGCCGGAGGACGGAGAGCGCGCGCCGGCCTCATCCTCGGCCTGGTCGGCATCTTCGAGTTCGCGCTCCTATTGGCGGCGATATCGGTGATCACAGCAAAGTAGCCGCCCACTTTGTGCCCTTGCGGTCGGACCAGTCGCGCCGCGTCCAGGCAGGATCTCGTTCCTGCGCAATTAGGATCTCGTTCCTGCGTAATGACGTCCGGGGAAGCACTAACCAGCGTCCAGGCGCCTCCATGAGGATCGGGACGGGGCGTCGCGGCAGCTTTTGCGAGCGTCTACGCTCAGATTCGCACACGGCAGCCCCACAAACGTCGGTGGCCGCAGGTAGCGGCATCGCTCATTGCACCGAGCGCTTCCCGGGGTGTCATTGAGGGGAGACTTGGCGCTAAGCGGCGATAGCGCTTCCCGGGGTGTCATTGAGGGGGGAATCGGCGCTAACCGGCCGTAGCGACGCCTGTGGTGTCTTTGACCGGGGAATCGATGGGGGCTGCTTCTCCGTCGCCGAGCGTCGGCTCCACGAGCGAGGCGACCGCCAGGTGGTGGAGATCCTATTGCCCGCCGCAACCATATCGAGGCGCCGACGTGGCTCCTCCCGGTAGACTCTTGGTCAACAGCAGCAGAGGCGGAGGCCGGCATTGAGCGACGGACGATCGACGGGTCGGGCGAGCGATCTGGAGGGAGAGCCTGGGGCGCAGGCGATCGGCAAGACGGTCTATGGAGAGCCCGCGGACGCGAGCCACCGAATCCACGTCTCGGACGACGCCGAGGTGGAGGCTTACCTCGATTCGGCGCTCGGTACGCTCGAAGAGGCCGAGCCCGCGCCGACCGCGCCGCTGGAGCTCGCGCTGGCCGCGAACGCAGACTCCGTCGTCATCCTCGACTTTGGCAGCCAGTACAGCCAGCTCATCGCCCGCCGCGTCCGCGAGCTCAACGTCTACTCGGAATTGCTGCCTTTCGACACCCCGTGGGCCGAGATCTCCCGCCGCCACCCCACGGCGGTGATCCTCTCTGGCGGCCCGGCCAGCGTCTACGAAGACGGCTCTCCGCACCCCGATCCTGCGATCTGGACCTCGGGCACGCCGATCCTCGGCATCTGCTACGGACTGCACCTGATGGCCCAGGCCCTGGGCGGCGAAGTCGTCTCGTTCGAGCGCAAGGAGTTCGGGCCGGCCCTGGTGTCGGTGACGGCCCAGGATGGCCTCTTCGCCGGCATCGAAGCCGAGCAGTCGGTGTGGATGAGCCACGGAGATTCGATCGAACGTCTGCCCGACGGCTTCGCGTCGACGGCCCGGACCGACTCGACCCCGTACGCCGCGGTGGCGGATCCCGGCCGACGCCTGTACGGCATCCAGTTCCACCCCGAAGTCGTCCACACCAGGCGCGGCCGCGACATACTGCGCAACTTTGTCGTCGGGATCGCCGGCGCCCGCCAGAACTGGACGCCGGCCAACTTCATCTCGTCCAACGTCGAGGACATCCGGCGCCGCGTCGAGGAGCACAGCCGCGCCACGGGAACGGACGGCCGCGTTCTGTGCGCCCTCTCCGGGGGAGTGGATTCGGCAGTGGCGGCGACGCTCGTGCACCGCGCCGTGGGCGACCGACTGACCTGCGTCCACGTCGACCACGGCATGATGCGCAAGAACGAGACCGAGCTGCTGCAGACCGCATTCGACCAGCTCGGCGTCAAGGTCGTGGTCGTCAACGCCCGCGAACGGTTCCTCCGCAAGCTCGAAGGCGTGATCGACCCCGAGCGCAAGCGCCACATCATCGGCAACGAATTCATCCGCGTTTTCGAGGAGGAGGCGGAGAAGCTCGGCCAGATCGATTGGCTGACCCAGGGGACGCTCTACCCGGACGTGATCGAGTCGGCTACTTCGTCCAAGGAGGCGGCCGCGGCCAAGATCAAGACCCACCACAACGTGGGCGGCCTGCCCGACGACATCACCTTCCGGCTGATCGAGCCGCTGCGGTACCTCTTCAAGGACGAGGTCCGGGCCGTCGGGACCGAGCTCGGGTTGCCCGATTCGATGGTCCAGCGTCAGCCCTTCCCGGGTCCCGGCCTGGCCATCCGGATCATCGGCGAGGTCACGGCTGAGCGCCTCGACACCCTGCGTGACGCGGACTGGATCGTCATCGACGAAATCAAAGCCGCGGGCCTGTACCACAGCGTCTGGCAATCGTTCGCGATCCTGACGCCGGTCCGGTCGGTGGGCGTCATGGGCGACGGCCGAACGTACGCCAACGTTGTGGCCATTCGGGCGGTGACATCCGAAGACGGAATGACGGCAGACTGGGCGAAGATCCCATACGAAGTGCTGGGCAAGATCAGCTCGCGCATCGTCAACGAGGTGCCGGGCGTGAACCGGGTTGTGTACGACATCAGTTCCAAGCCGCCGGCCACCATCGAGTGGGAGTGACGGGGATCACGGTGAAACCGATGCGAAGGACTCTCGGGGCGACAGCGATCTTCCTCGGGTGGCTGTGCCTTCCCTTGAGCGTGCTTTCGGGGCTGGTAGCGTCCCAGTTGATGGGCGTGGACCTGAGGCACCAGACCCTGCCGCCTCCGACTGTCTTCGGGTTCCCGAGCGAGCTATTCCTGTGGCTCGTCGTCGCGGTGGCCGTCCTGGCCACGGTGCCGGCCTTCGCCGCAATGTTCTCCCCCGATCCGAGCCGCCCTCTCTACCTGGCCGGCACCGCGGTCGCGGCCGCGGGGATGGTCCTTCTGCTGGACGATCTCGGCCGCGCTTACGCAGCCTTCCTGCTGCCAGCCGGAGCTCTTTTCATCCTGGGTGGCTGGTTGATGGCGGGGGCCCGCACCGAAACCACTGAATGGGCGAGCTCCGAGATACTGGCTTATCTCCACCGCCCGGCTGGCGGGCCGGGGGCGCAGAGCGAACCGGAGCCGGTGGAGCGGGCCGAGCCGTCGGAGCGGGCCGAGCCGGTGGAGCAGGGTGGATCCCTCGCCGTTGCGCCGTCGGCGCTGGCCGTGGCGGCGACCGCTCCGGCCGTGGCGGCCAATCCGACAGCGGCAGCAGTCCCGATTCGGAAACCCGCGGAGACCTTGGCCGAGGCCGGCACGGATGTCGCCGACGCCGCCGATCTCATCTGCCCGTGGTGCTCGGCCAGAATCCCCGCCAGCGCCACAACATGCCCTGAGTGCCAGGCGACCGTGGATTCAGGACTCGGCGTCGACAGCATGCCGATATCCGGCTTGACCCGGGTCTCGCCCGAGCTCGTCGAGTATTCCGCCCGCACCGAGACAAAGCGGAAGCGCAAGTCGTTCCTGCGGCGCGCGCTCGGGAAAGGCCCCGAAGAGGCGAAGCCGGACGTCGAGCCAACGAGCGAGGACGCATATCGACCGCCGAGCCCCAAAATCCGAGCCGAGATGGCGAGGATCGACCGTGAGATCGCCGCGGCCGCGAGGGGCGAGGTGGCCCCGGAGGCGCTCGAACCTGCAGTCGAGGCCGAACCGGCAGTCGAGGCCGAACCGGCCCCGCTGCCCGAAGCTCCCGGAGAGGGCCCGGCTCCGGCAGCGGCCGAAGTGCCCCCGGCGACTCCGCCGGCTCGGTCCCGTCGCACCCGCCGCCCCACGCCGTAGCGATCTCGACGGTCCCAACCGCCTACGGGCCGTCCCCGATATGCTCACGAGATGCCCGATCAGGTCGCCAGGCTCCCCGCCCCCGGTCCATCGTTTCTCCGTGAGATCCCGCTCCGCCCCGGCGAGGACAGGCTCCTCGGCATCGCTCAGCCGCAGACCATCGCCGACGGTTGGTGGGTGGCGTTGCTCTGGTGTGAGATTGGCGGGGGTCTCGTCGAGTTCCGCGAGCTGGCCCCGGCGACCGGGATCCCACCCGGCTCACCCCTGCTCAGACTCGGCCCGGGCCTTGCCGGCGCCCTCTCCGGTCTGATCCTCGAGGAGGGCGGCAGGCAGCAACTCCGCGTCCGACTCGGTCAGCCGCCGGCAGACGAAACCAGGCCGTGGGAGGCTCCACTCGCGATACTCGCGGGCTTCCGATTCGAGCCGGCACGCGTGCTGACGATGCGTGACAACGAGCTGGCACAGACGGTCCTCGAGGCTTTTCGCGAGGCCGTCACGCGCCTCTCGTACTGAGGGTGGGGCGAGGCGGAAGGCCGGCGGGGCCCTGCCGAAACAGAGCTCTGCCGACGCTCTGCACCGCGAAAAGCTGGCGGGCCGCTAGACTCGGCGTATGCGCGACGCTTTCGACGAATTCATGGATGAGTTGCGTCGTCGCCGGGCCGCCCAGAATGGCCCCGACGATGCCGGGGAAAACGGTTCGAACGAAGAACCCGGCGGGGAAACCCACGCCGGTGACGAGACTTCGGGCCGCAAAGCGAGAGAGGACGAAACCGTGGACACGAACCGGAGCAGCTCGGGATCCGACGGCGATCCCGAGGACCAGGACGAGGCCCCGCGTCCATTTTCCCGCGGCAGCTTCGGAGGCGGCCGGCGGACCCGACCTGTGGGCCCAGGCAGCGATTTTCCGCAGATCACGATCTCGCGGCGCTGGGTCGTCCTGTTCATCGCGATCGTTGTCGCCTTTTCGCTGATCACCACCTTCTTCACGGTCGGGATCCGGCTCACCACTGACGCCATCTGGTATCAGAGCATCGGCTATGCCGGCGTCTTCTGGACGCGGATCTGGTCGCAGCTCGGCCTGTTCGTCCTGGGAGCGGTCGCGGCGTTCGCAGCCGTGTGGTTCAACGTCTGGTTGGCGGGTCGGCTGATACCGAAGGGCCAGCTACGACGGTTCTCGTTCGACGACTTCCTGGACCGCTTCAACCTGGACCGCTACACCGGCGCCAGCGGCGGCGGCTTCGGTAGCGGGCCATTCGGAGGCCAGCCCAAGCGCCCCGGTGCAAACACGACTTCCGTCGAGGTGCCCGATCTCAGCCGGCCCGTCTTCTGGACGACGCTCGCGATCGGCATCCTCGTCGCGTTGGGCCTCGGTGGCCTGCTGTCGAGCGGCTGGGCCACGATCCAGCTCTACGCGCATCAGGTTCCGTTCCAGCAGAACGACCCGACCTTCGGCAAGAACATCGGCTTCTACGTTTTCCAGCTGCCGTTCTTTCGACTCTTGCAGTCTTATGTAAACACCGTTCTTCTGGTGTCGATCGTCGTTGTGGGTATTCGGTACATCGTTGCGGTTGTCTCGGGAGCCCCGATGTCGACCCCCGCCCGAGTCCATTTGGGCATCCTGGCGATGCTGTACCTGTGGTCGATTGCGCTCGGCTACCAGCTGGACCGCTTCGAGCTCGTTTACAGCAGCCAGAGCACGCTCTTTACGGGCGTGAGCTACGCCGACGCCAATGCGAAGTTCCTGGCATTCAACGCCATGACGGTCGTCGCCGGCTTTGCCGGCGCATTCATCCTCGGGTTCGCCTACACCCGCTGGCGAATCCCGCTGATCCTGACCGTCATGTTCTGGATGAGCGCCTACGTCGTTCTCGACGTTGCGTACCCGCAGCTGATGCAGCGCTATGTCGTGGAGCCTAACCAGCAGTCGCTCGAGACGCCATACATCTCCAACAACATCAACATGACGCGGCTCGCCTTCGGGCTGACGACCTGGAATGGGGCTGGATCCCAGGCGGTCACCTACACGCCCAACTCCACCGTTAGCCAGGCTGACGTGGAGGGCGAGGCTGCCACCATCCAGAACATGCGACTCTGGGACGCCGGCCCGCTCGGCCAGACGCTGGACGGCCTCAACCTAATCCGCCAGTACTACAGCTTCCCGGACGTCACCACCGACAGATACACCTTCACGGATGCCGCGAGCTGCGCACCGGCCGCGCCGCCGTGCGTACGCCAGGTCATGGTTTCCGGCCGCGAGCTGGACCCGACCAAAGCCAGCTCCAACAACGGCACCCCAAGCTGGGTCAACCTCCACATCACCTACACCCACGGCGTCGGGTTGGTGATGGTGCCGGTCAACGAAGTCGTGGCTCCCGCCGGCCAGCCCAACCTGTTCATCAAGGACCTTCCGCCGGTGTCGGTCAAGGGCGCCCCAACCATCAGCGAGCCGCGCATCTACTTCGGCACGCAATCCACGGTGTACTCGATCGTCGGCGCGCAAAGCCAGGAGTTCGACTACCCGTCGCAGAACAACTCCAGCGGCGACAAGACCAACAATTGGACCGGCACCACCGGGATCAAGCTGGATAGCACACTCACCCGGCTGCTCTTCGCGGCTCGGTTCGGCGACGTCAACCTGCTGATCAGCGACCAGATCAACAACAACAGCCAGTTGCTCATGAATCGTTCCATCCAGGAACGGGCACAAGCGATAGCGCCGTTCCTGCGCTTCGACAAGGATCCCTACCTCGTCGTGAACTCGGCGGGGCGCTTGGACTACATCCTGGACGGCTATACGACCACCGCCGCCTTCCCAGATGCCAACTCCTTCAGTCCAGGCTCTGATGCGAGCGCCAGCGGACTTGCCGGCGACCCGTTCAACTACATCCGAAATAGCGTCAAGGTGGTCATGGACGCCTACGACGGCACCATGAGCTTCTACGTCTCCGATCCCACCGACCCGATAATCCAGGCCTGGCAGGGAGTATTCCCCGGCGTCTTCAAGCCGATGGCCGACATGCCCTCCGACCTAAAGCCACACCTGCGCTACCCCGTCGACATGTTCAACGCCCAGACGGCCCAGTTCGCGAACTACCACGTCACGGATCCGGGCGTGTTCTTCCAGGGCAACGACTTGTGGCACGTTCCCACCAACACGGGCTCGAATGGCGGTCCGACGCAGCTGCCGCTCGAGCCCTACTACGTGCAGATGCGCGTCCCGGGGGATGCCAACCCTGAGTTCGTCCTGCTCCAGCCCATCGTCCTGAACGGCCGAAACAACATGATCGCGTGGGTCGCGGCCCACATGGACCCGGCTACCTACGGGCAGGTCAGCGTCTTCGACTTCCCGCGAGCGACGAACGTCTACGGCCCGGTGCAAATGGAATCATTGATAGCCTCGACACCGACGATCAGCCAGCAGATAACGCTCTGGAACACGAACGGCAGCAAGGTCACGCTGGGCAATCTGCTGGTGATCCCGCTAAAGAACTCGCTGCTGTACGTCGAGCCCGTATACCTTGCCGCGTCATCGAATGCCCTGCCCGCCTTCCAGAAGGTCGTGGTCACGAACGGAAGCACGATCGTGTGGGGCACCACGTTGCAGGATGCCCTGACTCAGCTATACGCGGCTGAGGCGGCAAACCCGGGAAGCTCGCCCTCGCCGGGGGGCTCGCCATCGCCGACCCCAGGCGCAACCCCGACACCCACGGCTACACCGGGCGTGACCGCGACGCCGAACCCCTCGAGCACGCCGCTCAGCACCAGCGCTCAGCAGCTGATCTCGGAAGCCAGCCAGCACTACGCGGCCGCCCAGGATGCCCTCGGGAAGAGGGACCTCGCCACATACCAAAGGGAGATGGATATCGTCGGGCAGCTCCTGGCCCAGCTCGCGCAGGTGGTCGGAACTCCCGCGCCGTCCGCGTCCTGACCGGCCCGGGAGCCGGTGCGCTGCGAACTCGAACGGCGCCTGAGCTAGCCGGACCGTGACCGCTCCAACCTGGCTCGGCCGAATGCGACTTGCCCTGGCCTTCGGTTTGGCCGGTTCGGATGTGCCGACAATCGCCCTGGCGGGGTTCCTGGTTCGGGGCGGGTTGGTGCTATTGCTCCTGCCCAGCGTCGTCCTGCCCTCCGTCATCGGCATCGCCGGGGCTACGGGAGTCCATGCCTTCACGCTCTCGGGCGACCTCACGCCGTGGTTCGTCGAGGTCCTGGCTGTGGGCGCCGTTGCGACCGTGACATGGCTCGTGCTGTCGGCGCTTATCGGCTCGCTGGTCGACGTCTGGCTTGTCCGAGCGGCGCTGGAAGTCGACGATGGCGACCTGGCCAGCGCTGGGCCGGTTGCCGGCCCTTGGCTCGTTCTCCGATTGGCCGCGCTCCGTCTCGCTTGCCTGGTGCCACTCGCGATCGCTCTCGTCTGGGCAGGCGGTCGGATCTACACGGCCACGTACAGCGAGCTGATCACTCCGTCCGACGTAGCGGTATCGCTGCCACTCCGGGTCATCGGCGACGCGACTGACGCCGTCGCGGTCGTGGTCGCCACCTGGCTGGCATGCGAGACGATCGCGGCCATCGCCGCGCGGCGGTTGATCCTGACCAGCGACTCGGTCTGGCGGGCGATCGGCGGCGCACTGGCTGAAGTCGTACGCAGACCGATCTGGACGCTACTCACCGTTGCCACTTCCCTTCTAGCGAGTGGCATCGCGACGGTCGCGACGTTTCTGGTGACCGCCCGGGCATTCGACTGGGTCACCATCGCGACGCGGGCGGAGAAGCCAATAGCCGAGACTCTGGGCGTCGGGGCGTTCTCGACCACCAGGGATTTCCGGCCGGTCGCCTTCCTGCTGGCCGTGATGGCCCTGGTCGCGGCCTGGCTCGTGTCGCTGGCACTATCCGGGGTGACCTCCGCCTGGCGAAGCGCCGCATTCACGCACGAGGTCGCTGCCGCACTGGGCCTGGCTCGGGGTCGCGAGGCCGCGGACAACTCGGACGCGTAACCGGGAGGAGCCCACGGGCGTCAGAGCGCGGGGGTTGTCGGCGGCCAACTCCCGCCCTGATACACTGCGCGAACCCGTCCGCGGCAATATCGAACGGTCGCGAAGGCCGAATCTGGAGAACGGACAGCACGAATGGACATCACTGGACCGATCGGCGATGCGCTCAACTCGTTCTTCTCGAGCGAGATCGTTCAGCTGCTCGGCATCGCTATCTTCGTCTACCTGAGCGTCGTCTGGTTGGCGGCAGCCTTCTGGGCCTTCCGCGACATGCACGATCGGACGGAGATCCCCGTCCTTCCCTATCTGGCCGCCGGCCTGATCATCCTCTTCTCCCCGTTCCTCTTCGTGTTCGGGGTGCTGGTCTATCGGATCGTCCGGCCGGCAGAGCGATTGGGCGAAGTCTACGAGCGCAACCTGGCCGAAGAGGCTCTCCTCGCCGAGGTCGAGTCGGTCAAGACTTGCCGAAGTTGCGATCGCCGGGTAAACGAGGACTGGATCATCTGCCCCTGGTGCCGCACTCGCCTGAACCGTGTGTGCCCCAACTGCGAGCGGCTGGTCGGTCTTGATTGGTCTCTGTGCGCATGGTGCGGAAAGGACTTCGAGAGGCCGGCGGCGGATGTTGCCGCCGTAGCCCGGGCGCCCGTGCCGGTTGCCGCCTCGGCCCCAGCGCCTCACATCAAGACTCCCGCGCCCGCGTCTTCCCGCCCCGCCGGAGGGACCTCGAGCAGACCCGCAGTCGGGCGCTGAACAACCGGCCCTGACTCGAAACGCCCCGGGATATGGCCGACGACCCGCCTGTGACCGACGGCAAGGCCGGCACCCCGATGGGCGAGGCTGGCACTCCGTCGCCCGAGGCACCCCTTCCCGTTGCTCCGCCAGCGTGGGGACCGCCGCAGCCAGCGTGGGGACCGCCGCAGCCAGCGTGGGGACCG
>CABEAA010000186.1_pt1 | contig 11270 bp, 17 predicted proteins | sample 3132281 | NCBI WGS metagenome assembly CABEAA01 (sample SAMEA5534341, study PRJEB31848) | metagenome | biome: tundra; feature: field; material: soil | place: USA | collected 2013-05 | depth 0.45 m
TCATCGGCCACCGTGGTGTCCCTTTCGTCGTCGGTTTCTCACTTCCAACGACGCGAGGATGACGCGGTGGCCGTTCTTCTTCACGGTCTACCCGCTGTTACACCAAGTGTGGGGACACAACCGATTTCGCCGTGGAAACGACGGGCGATGTTCGCATTGCTGGGCTAGATGGCCATCGAGAGCATCGTTAAGTGGCCGCTTGCGCGTCATCGTCCCGCTGGACCCCCGCCCATCGGATAACGCGCCCGGCGGTTGTGCCCTGGACGAGCAGGGTGAAAAGAACGATCCCGAACGCGACCCCCTGAAGTAGCTCGCGATCCGGTGTCCCGGGTGGGATCGACAGCGCCAGCGCGGTCGCAACGGCGCCGCGAAGCCCAGTCCAGTTCATTACGTGTAGCCACGAAAAGGGCAGGGAGGGACCGCGTCCGATCCGGCGCGCGAGCATCGAACCACCGCCGAGCATCCCGTAGACCACGATCGCCCGCCCGATGAAAACCGCCGCCACGCCCCAGGCAATCGAGACGGCGGCTGCAGCTAGCGCGCCCAGGGGGATAGCGATCCCCACCAGAAGGAAGGCCGCCCCGGTCAGAACATAGGAGAGGAACTCCCAGACGACGTCGATTGCCTCCTGCGCACGCGGGCTCAAGCCTTCCCGGCGACCGTACGTTCCGAGGACGATCCCGGCCACGACGCTGGCGATGATCCCCGACTGATGCAGGAGATCCGCGACGAGGTAGGTCCCATACGCCACGAGCAAAGTGAGCGTCAACTCGATGAGGTGTTCGCTGGTCGACTTCAGTACTCGCGAGATGAGGAAACCGGATATGGCTCCGATGGCGATGCTTCCGATCAACCCGACGGTGAACTGTGCCGCGGCGGCGCCGAAGCTGGGCGGCTCCGCTCCGAGCGCGGCTACCGCGACCACGAACACCAGGGCGGCCGTGCCGTCGTTGAAGAGGCTCTCCGCATCGACGAGCGTTACGAGGCGCTGCGGGGCCGAGAGCCGACGCATCGTGCTAACGACCGCCACTGGGTCGGTTGCCGAGACGATCGCCTCAACCAGGAAAGCCTCCTTCATAGGCAACCCGGTCGCGACATTGAGGATGAACGCAACGACAACCGCCGTGACCAGCACTCCGGGAACAGCAGTCCCATGAGGGGAGGTCCGCTGAACTCGACTCGCTCGCGCTACAGGCCAAACCGGATAAGGGCCAGCACCCCCGCCACGAGGGAGTAGACCGCGAAGGGCAGGAGAGTCCGGCGCGTGAAGTAGCGGCTCAGGAAGCGGACTGATAGGTAAGCCGCGACTCCGGCCGCGATGCTTCCCGCCAGCACCTGACCACGGACGTCGTCGCCGTTGGGACCGAGAAGGTCCGGCAGCTTGTAGACCCCGGCCGCGAGGATGATCGGCGTGGCAAGCAGGAACGAGAAACGCGCCGCGTCCTCGTGGTCCAAGCCGCGGACAAGGCCAGCCACAATGGTGATGCCGGAGCGGCTGATGCCGGCCAGGAGAGCGAAGACCTGAGCGACGCCCACCACGCCAGCCTCCCGGAATTCCAGCGTGTCGAGGGCGTAAGCCATCTCCCCTCGACGGCGCTGTTTGAGCGTAAGGTTGGCCAGGAGCCCCAGCCGTTGCGCCGGAGAAAGCATGAGCACTGATCGCAGTCTCGAGATCATAGGGGTCTCGAAACGTTACGGGGAGACGGTCGCCGTACAAGACCTGGGCTTCGACGTCCGCGCCGGCGAGCTTTTCGGCTTCGTCGGGCGCAACGGAGCTGGCAAGACCACCACGATGCGGATCGTGCTCGGCGTCCTCGCCCCGGATGCGGGCGAAGTGCGGTGGGATGGCGTCCCGCTCGACTTCGCGATGCGACGGCGTATCGGGTATATGCCCGAGGAGCGCGGGCTGTATCCAAAGATGCGACTGGCCGAGCAACTGGCGTACCTCGGCGAGCTTCACGGCATGAGCGGCTCGGAGGCCCGGGTCTCGGCCGTGCGCTGGCTGGATCGCTTCGGCCTGAAGGACAGGGGCAGCGACGAGCTCCAGGCGCTCAGCCTCGGCAACCAGCAACGCATCCAGTTGGCCGCCGCGCTGGTCTTCGGTCCGGACGTCCTGGTCCTCGACGAGCCGTTCGCCGGGCTCGATCCGATGGCCGTCGACGTGATGAGCGCGGTCCTCCGAGAACAGGCCGAGGCGGGCCTGCCGGTGATCTTCTCCAGCCATGAGCTCGAGCTGGTCGAGCGGTTGTGCGATCGGGTGGGGATCATCGACCGCGGCAAGATCGTGGCGATCGGCACGGTGGCGGAATTGCGGGCCGGCGGGCATGAACGCCTGTGGATCGACGCACCCGGTGCGGCGGCCGGGTGGGATTCAGGAGTCGATGGTGCCCGCCTGATGCAAACCGACGGCTCGCGATGGCTGTTCGAGCTCGACCCCGGCGTCGACAACCAGGCGCTGCTCCACGCCGCCCTGGCGACCGGGCCCGTGCTCGAGTTCAGCCGAGTCGAGCCGAGCCTCGGCGAGATCTTCCGGACTGTTGTTGAGGAGTCTGCGCCGTGAACAAGAGTCACCCCAGCCGGCCGGTCTTCTTGGAACTCTTCCGCGATGTCGTCGGGGAGGTGAAGGCATGAGCCCATCCCTGCCAGCCGGGGGCGCGTCGCCCTGGCGCCGGAACGTCTTCCTGGTCGCCCGGCGGGAGATCCTGATCCGCCTGCGCTCGCGGGTCTTCGCGGGCAGCACCGTCGTGATGGTCGTCCTCGTCGCCGGGGGCATCCTCGCCGCCTCGTACTTCCAGGTAGGCACGCCGAGCCAGCCCGCGGCCGTGCACGTCGGGTTCAGCGGGGGGTCGCAGGCCCTGGAGCAGTCATTCAGGTCGACCGCGGCGGCCCTGGGTGAGACGGTCACGGTCACGGACGTCGCCGATCCAGGCACGGGCAGGTCGCAGGTCGAGGCAGGTACGCTCGACATGGCGGTGAGCGGCACGGCGACGGCGCCCGTGGCCGTGGCCAGCGAGAGCCTCCCCTCGCTGGCCGAGATCGCGCTCGATGCCGCGGCACAGGACGCCCGCCTCGCCGCAGCAGGCCTTACGCCGGCTGCCATCACGTCGGTCAGGGCGGTCGTCTCGGTCGAGCGCGTGCAGCCCACCGGGTCGAGGAAGCCGTTCGACCAGGGCGCGGTCGCCGGCCTGGTCGTCGGGATCCTCCTGTTCATGGCGCTCGGGATGTACGGGAACTTCGTGTCGCAGGGCGTTGTCGAGGAGAAGGCGACGCGGATGATGGAGATCCTGCTCGCGACCGTCCGTCCGGCCGAGTTGCTGGCGGGCAAGGTCATTGGGATCGGCCTCGTCGCCACCCTGCAGCTCGGCCTCGTGGCCGCCGCGGCGCTCAGCGCGGGCGCCATCTCCCACACGGTCTCGATCCCGGCCCTCGGCGTCGTCGAGGTCGGCTCGTATCTCGTCTGGTTCGAGCTCGGCTTCCTCCTGTACGCCTCGGCCTACGCCACGGTCGCGGCCCTCGTCTCGCGGCAGGAGGAGGTCGCCGGCGCCACTGCGCCGATCAGCCTCCTGCTCGCTGTGTCGTACCTGCTCATGTACTTCGCCCTGGCTCGTCCGACGAGCCCCCTCACCACGGTGCTCTCGTTTCTGCCGCCGACGGCCCCGACCTTGATGTCGGTGCGGATCGCCGAGGGCCTCGCGGAGCCCTGGCAGGTGGCGCTCGCGATGGCGCTGACGCTGGCCACCATCGGCGGCGTGGTCTGGCTTGCGGGCCGCGTCTACGCCAACTCGGCGATGCGCATCGGGGCCCGTGTGCGGTTCATGGATGCGTTCCGGGGGTAACGCTCGCAGCTAGGTCCAGCACGTTCAGGCCCCATCGGGCCGACAGATCGGAGGAACCAGGCTATGTCTCGTGCGATGTCTCGTCCACTCGCGACCCTGCTGGCGGTGGTCTCCGCGATCCTCATCGTGGTCGGCCGGGTCAACCACGACATATGGTGGGGCAACTGGGTCCTGGTCGCCGGATTCGCGGTCCTTGTGGTCGCAGGCGCCCTTGTCTTCCTTGCAAGGAGGTGATCGAAACGGCCTCGTTTTGGCCCGATGCGGCAGGGTGAACCGGGGATCCTGGGGTGGTCCAGAGCGCATCCTGGGCCTGGTGGCCGCCTACTTCCTGATGTACGAAGATCACCGCCCACGGCGGCTTCGTCGGGAGCGGGCTCGGCATGTCGACGACGGTCGGTGGCATCGTCCGGCCTGACCTGGCTCGTCGGTCGCATCTACGCCAACTCGGCCCTGCACCTCGGGACGCGCGTGAGTTTCCGGGACGCCTTTCGTGGATGACGCCGGGCCAGAGCCCATACAGGTAGACAGGAGCAAGTCGTATATATGAAGGCACTGGCCCTGACGATCATCGTGATCGCCTCCGTCCTCATCGTGTTTGGCCGCTTCCGCAGGAATAACCCAGTTGCGATCGTTGGATTCGCCGTGCTCGCCGTGGGGCTGATCCTGGGATTGCTATCGCGTTGAGTCGGCCGTTTCGTCGCCCCATCGCTCGCAAGATCCGTCCGGGAAAGCGAGTCCCGATGGTTCTGTGTTGACCACGGCACTTTCACGCCGGTTGCAGTTTCCCCATCGAGTCCGGGTCGGCATGGGGTCCGCTGACGATCACCTCGCCCTCGATCGGCGTGGCGCCGTCAGGTCCGACGATGCGGTAGCGGTGATGTATCTCCACGGTGCCGGCCGATAGCATCGCCGCGACGGAACAGTATTTCGTTGCCGAGAGCTCAATGGCGCGGCGCACTGACGCTTCGTCCACCGCCGGCCCCTCGACGATATGCACGACGTCGGCTCGCGTGAATATGGCCGGCTGGCCATCGCGCTGCTCGGCAGAGACGGCGACTTCGTAGCTCGTAATCACCTGACGCTTCTTCTGCAGGATTGACATGACGTCCATCCCGGTGCAGCCGGCCTGACCAACAAGGAGCATCTCGACGGGACGCGGGCCGGCGTTGCCGCCGGAGTCGTCGAGCACGATCTGGTGGCCGGAACCCGTCTGGGCGGTGAAACGCAGACCGGGCCCATCGTATCGGGCTGTGGTTGTCTTGACGGTCACTGGGACAACTCCTGGGAGGTTATGGTCGGCGGAGGACTAGGAGGGCATCGATTGGGCCCTGGCCGGGCGCCGGCACCCGGCGCACGACCTCGGCGCGCTCCACGATCAAGTCGGGCTCGGCGGCTTGAAGGGCCGCGGCAATCTCATCGGCCGTGAACAAGCGATTGGCGCGAGTGCACCAGACGCACGTTGGGGAAGAGAAGACGACGACGCGGTGAGCGCCGCCGGTGGAGGTTTGCTTTTGCGAGAGATAGCTACCCATCAGTTGGACTCCGAAGCTAATGACGCGATGACGCGGAGCAGGCGCTCGCGGGCTTCGCTGGCGATCGGCTCGATCGCGGTTGACTGGACGACTCCGAGAACTGCGGCCGGATCCATTGCTTCCACGATCGTTTGGCCGCCCTGGTCCCGGATGACCACGTTGCAAGGCAGAAGAGCTCCGGCGGATGGTTCCGCCTGGAGCGCGCGGTGCGCAAGTGACGGGTTGCAGGCACCGAGGATCAGATACGGCGGCCCATCGGTGCCGAGCTTCGCCTTCATCGTTGCGGCCACATCGATCTCGGTCAGGACTCCGAAGCCTTCCGCATTGAGAGCGGCCTCGACAATCGGGCGAGCCTCGGCCACGGACATCGGGACGGTCGTGCCGAACGTGTATGAAGTGGTGACGGACATACTGCTGCTCACCTCGCGCCGCTCGCGACCGGCTTGATTTCATCGACTCTTCCGGCCGCGACGACGCCGGCCGATCGGCTCGCAAGTCGGCGACCGACAATCCGGTGGATCACATCGCAGGCTTCGACAAGCTCGGGCTCGGCGAGGGTGTAGAGGATCGTGGTGCCGGACCGGCGGGTGTCCACCAGGCCGGCCGAGCGAAGCACGGCCAGGTGCTGACTCGCGTTGGCGAGGTTGCAGCCCAGCTCCTCGGCCAGGTCACCGACCGAGTGCTCTCCTTCGCGCAGGACGTCAAGGAGCATCAGCCTCTTGGGATCGGTAAGCACTCGGCAGACTTCCGCGTGGAGTCGATACCGCTCCGGATCTCGATAGCCCTTATCGTTCACGGGTGTCCTCTTGCCATCTCCGACGGTCCCGCCGGGCATGTGCGAAGATAGCAGCACTTGCATTATTGCGCAAGTAGCAGAGTAATGGACAAGGCGCCGATGACCTCGCACGAATGACACCACAGGCCGATCTCGGGATATTCGCGATCAGCGTCGCCGCGGGTCTGATCGGTGCCCTCGCCGGCGTCGGCGGCGGCATCCTCGTGATCCCGGCCCTGACGATCGGTTTCGGCGTGGACATCCACCTGGCCGTCGGCGCAAGCATCGTGTCGGTCATCGCCACGAGTTCCGGCGCGGCGGCCGCCTACGTCCGGGACCGGATGACCGACATGCGCGTCGGCATGTTCCTCGAGCTCGCGACCACAACCGGCGCGGTGTGCGGCGCCCTCCTTGCGGCTGTGGTTGCACCAGCCTTCCTCTATGTGCTGCTCGGCGTGGTCCTTCTCGGCTCCGCCGGCATGCAGGTATCGCGAATGGGAGAGGAGACGCCGCCGACGGTTTCTACGTCCGGCCTGGCCACGCGCCTGCGCCTGGCGTCTTCCTACCCCGACCGCAAGCTCGGCCGTGAAGTCCCCTATACGGCGCAGCGCATCCCGCTTGGTTTCGTGCTTATGTGGATCGCAGGAGTTGTCTCGGGGCTGCTCGGCATCGGCTCGGGCGTACTCAAAGTCATCGCGATGGACGGAGCGATGCGACTGCCGATGAAGGTGAGTTCGGCGACGAGCAATTTCATGATCGGCGTGACCGCCGCGGCTTCGGCCGGCATTTACCTCGGCCGTGGCGATGTCGATCCGCAGATTGCAGCGCCTGTCGCCCTCGGCGTGCTGACAGGGGCTCTGATCGGTGCGCGCCTCCTGCAACAAATCTCGAACCGATCGGTGCGGCTCGTCTTCCTGCCGGTGCTGATCGCGGTGGGGATCGAGACGATCGGCCGCGGCCTGGGGTTCGGAATATGACTCCCGAACGGTTCCGAGAGATGGTGAGTGGCGTCCTCATCGTCGGCGTCGTGGTGAGCGCGGCGTTCATCGCCGTGGGGTTTGCCGCTGCGTTGGCGGTCGGCTGGCAGGGGTCGCTCATCGGCGCGGCGATGGCGGCACCAGCCACGACTGACTTCTCGAACCTGCCCGGCCGTCTGGCCACGCTCGAGCCGGCCGCGATCGCCCAACTCGGCCTTGTCACTCTGCTGGCCACGCCAGTAGCGCGAGTCGCCGCGTCGGTTGCCGGCTTCGCTTTGGAGGGCGACCGTCTCTACGCGGCGATCACAACGGCCGTGCTGCTCATACTCCTGATCAGCATCCTCGTATTGCGGTGAGCTTCCGAGCCGAAGGTTCGCTCGCGAGGCCTGAGGACTCGAGGTTTGTATCCATTTCACCACGGACCTCGTCCTTGGAGTAAGGCGGTAGAACAGCCCGTCTCAACCAAGGAGAACTCCACCGTGAAGCTTCAAATCAACGAAGGCCCGATCGACCGCGGCATTCGCATCGTCATCGGGATTGCACTGCTGGCCGCCGCGGCCGCCGGACTGGTCGCCGCGCCGGTCGTCTACGTGACCTCGGCCGTCGGCGCAGTCGCGCTCGTCACAGGTATCGTCGGCTTCTGCCCGCTGTATGCCATCCTTCGGCTCAGCACCGTCTCCGCCCGAAGGTAAGCCTGTGACCCAACAAACCCAGCCGGCAGCTCAGGTTGGCGAGACCGAGGCGGATGCGTTCGCCGGGCTTCTTGCCGCCGAGCTGCCGCGCCTGGTTGGGCTGGCCACCCGCCTGCTGTCCGACCCGGACCAGGCCGAAGACTGCGCCCAGGAGACGATCGTCGGCGCATGGCGTCGGCGCGGCCAACTCCGCGACCCTGCCGCGCTCCCTGCCTGGCTTCGGCGCAGTCTCGTCAACCGAATCATCGACCGGTCACGGCACAGGCATGACGAACTCGACAAGGAGAGCTACGGCGGCGGCCGATATCTGCTCGACACGGTGAAGGGCGCCGATCTGGGCGGGACCGACGGCCGGCTCGTCGTCGACTTCAACTACGCGTACAACCCATCGTGCGCGTACGACCCGCAATGGAGTTGCCCGCTGGCTCCCCCGGCCAACCGGCTGACGGTTCCGATCCTGGCCGGCGAACGCTACCGAACCGACGACCACTGACGCGACACTAAGGCGAAACGCAGGAGGGCAGGCATCTCATGGCTGAGCAGTTCGACTTCGTGATCATCGGTGCCGGTGCTGCCGGGGAGGCGGCGTCCTTCATGGCTCGCGCCCGCGGCGCTTCGGTGGCCGTCGTCGATCGCGCCCTTTTCGGCGGGTCGTGCGCGTTCTGGGCATGTTTGCCCTCGAAGACGCTGCTGCACGCGGCCGCGGTTCATGTGGCCGGCGGCGACTACGACTGGCCGCACGCGTCTGCCCGGCGCGACTACATGATCGTCCGCGAAGGGATCGACTTCCCGAGCGACGCGAGCCACCTCAGCGCCCTCGAGAAGGCGGGAGCGGTCGCGATCCGGGGCAGCGCCCGAATCGCCGGTCCCGGCACGGTAATAGTCTCCGACGGCAAGGCCGAACGGACGCTCCGCGCCGGCACGGTCGTCGTCGCCGTGGGGTCGGTCTCGTCGGTGCCGGCTCTCGACGGCATCGACGACATCGTTCCGTGGACGAACCGCGAAGCGACGAGCACCCGCGATCTCCCGGAGAGCCTCGTGATCCTCGGGGCGGGCCCGACCGGAGTCGAGCTGGGCCAGGTCTTCGCTCGGTTCGGCGTCCCGACGGCCCTCGTCGCCTCGCAGCCGCGCATCCTGCCCCGCGACCATCCCCGCACTTCGGAGGCGGTTGAGGCTGGCCTGCGCCGTGACGGCGTCGACATCAGAACCGGCGTCCGGGCGCTCCGAATCAGGGCTCGGGCGGGCGCTTCCGGAGCGCACGTCGTGGACCTATCGGACGGCAAATCGGTCGCGGGACGGGAGATCCTGCTGGCCGTCGGAAGGACGCTCCCGCTCGCCGGGCTGGGGCTCGAGACGGTCGGCGTGCAGGTGGCTGACAGTCGGGCGGTCGTCGGCCCGGACCTGCGGATCGCCGACGGCGTATTCGTGGCCGGCGACGTAGCGGGGCCGGAGATGCACACACACATTGCCCACTACCAGGGAGAGCTGGCGGTCCGGATCGCGCTCGGCGACACCGCCCGACCCGACTACTCGGCGATCCCGCGCGCCGTCTATACGGACCCCGAGGCGGCCGGCGTCGGCCTCACGCTCGAACAGGCGACCGAAGCCGGCCACGACGCCTTCGAGGAAGTGGCCGACCTGGGGACGACCGCCAAGGGCTACGTGGCCGAAGCGTCGGGACACGTCACGATCGTTGTCGACCGCAAGACGCGTGCGCTCGTCGGGGCGTTCATCGCGGGACCGGCGGCTTCGGAGGCCATCCACGAAGCGGTCCTGGCGGTGAAGACGAAGACGCCCATCGACGTCCTCGCCGACACGATCCACGCCTTCCCCACCACCGCGCGGGTCATGGGCGGACTCTTCTCGCAGGCGCTCCAAACGCTGGACGCCAGGCGGTAGGCGCCCTCTGGCGCGCCGAAGGCCGCCGACGGGACCGTCGGCGGAGGACGCTATTCCGTATCGAGTGCGGCCGCTCTATCCGGACGAGTCGGGCTGCGCTGCATCTTCGCCGAGGGCTTCGGGGCCGATCAGCTCGTAGTGGTTCGCGAGCGAGGGCGGCTGGGGGCCGGCCAACTCGGTGCCGAGGATCGGTCGGTTGAGTCGCCCACCTGTCGCGCCGAGCAACGCGTCCCAGTCGCTCCACGCGGTTAGCACGAGAATCGGAACGTCGGACGCGGGATCCTCGTTGCGGATGGCAACGCCGGCCAGCGCCGACGTGATGCCCGGCTTGCCGACGATCTCGCGGAGTTCGGCGGGCACGGTCCGTTTCCAGGAGTCGAGACCGTCCGGTGCGATCGAGGCGCGGTATAGCCGCAGAACCCTGGCGTCGCACCAATTGATGCCGTGCCACTCCACCGCCCGGAACTCGCTGGATAGGCGCCGCCGGATCAGCGCCGCCTTGTCGGCCAGATCGCGAGGTATGCCGGCCGAGTTCGTACCTACTCGGAATCTGTCGGCATCCTGCCAGGCGGAGACGACTATGTATCTCGGGCCGTCCACCGCGAGCCGCCGCCCCGCGCAACGCGCCAGCAAACCGGCTTGTACCGATGCAGCGAGGGACTGGCGAACGAAGCCCTCGAGCTCGGCCGCGTGGCCGGGCAGAATCTGGTACTCGAGCAGGTGAACGATCACCGGTCGAAGTTCATTAGGTTGTGCTCCCGGCGACCATTGTAGTGTGACCTCGCCGTGTGGCGATCCTGAGCCACCCCGGGGACCTTGCGGTTGCGAGACAACGGCCGAATTCTGGGTCGTGTACCGTCAGCGCGGGCCGGCGGAAGCATGTCGAACGGACCAGGCCGGCGAGGAACGGGTGGCGATGGACGTTATCGAATTGGCGGATGCGGGCTGGCAACGCCACGACTTCTACATGCGGCTGGCATTGGTCGTGGAGTCCGGCGCCAAGTGCCTGGGATCGCGCGTCGGCGCCGTGATCGTCCGCGACAATCGCGTCCTGGGCAGCGGCTACAACGGCACTCCCGCCGGATATCCCAACTGCACCGAGGCGGAACGAGGCTGCCAGCGCTGCGCCCTTCGCCTGGAGCAGCCCACGGCAAGCATCGCGGGCAGGCTGTACGACATCTGCCTGTGCGTCCACGCGGAGCAGAACGCGATGCTCACCGCGGCGCGCTTCGGCACCGCCCTGGACGGAGCGTTCCTCTACACCACCGTCCAGCCCTGCTTCAACTGCCTCAAGGAGCTGATGCAGGTCCGATTGTGCGGCGTCGTCTTCCAGCGTCAATGGCAGGCGGGCCACCCGGACTACGCCTGGGTCTCGACCGAATACGCGCGCCTGGTCGACCACTATCGATCGAACGGCAACCTCTTCGCCCGCCTGGCCCAGACAGAATCGCTTCCCGCAGTCCAACTCGAGACAGGCCAGCCGACCTGAGGCCCGCGGGGTCGGCGCAGCCCGCGGGGTCGGCGCAGCCGGCGGGATCGGCGCAGCCGGCGGGGTCGGC
>CABEAA010000187.1_pt1 | contig 11260 bp, 11 predicted proteins | sample 3132281 | NCBI WGS metagenome assembly CABEAA01 (sample SAMEA5534341, study PRJEB31848) | metagenome | biome: tundra; feature: field; material: soil | place: USA | collected 2013-05 | depth 0.45 m
CGCTGTGCTACACTCCCGGCCGGTCGTCGCGTCGCGATGACCCCCGCGTCGGTTCGTCGAAAGGCGACAGGCGACGGAGTTCACACGCACCACACTCGTCGGGGCGGTGCCGGTCGGACGCAAGAGCGTTCCCGGTTCCCGGCGCAGGGGGTGCGGAGGTAACAACCGCAGGAGGATATTCCATGCCGTCCGTCTCGATGCGGCAGCTGCTGGAAGCCGGAATCCATTTCGGCCACCAGACCCGTCGCTGGAATCCCAAGATGAAGCCGTTCATCTTTGCGGAGCGCAACGGGATCCACATCATCGACCTTGCCCAGACCGTGAAGCGGCTGGACCTCGCCCTCGACGCAGCTCGCGAGACCACCGCGCGCGGCGATGCCGTCCTCTTCGTCGGCACGAAGAAGCAGGCGCAGGAGCCGGTTTCGCAGGAATCGACCCGTGCCGGCCAGCCTTACGTGAACCGTCGCTGGCTCGGTGGCATGCTCACCAACTTCGTCACGATCAAGAAGCGAATCGCGCTGCTCGACCAGCTCGAAGCCCGCCAGCAGAGCGGCGACTTCGACCGCATGACCAAGAAGGAAGCGGCCAAGCTGACCGAGGAGATGGAGCATCTTCGCGCTTCATTCGGCGGCATCCGCAAGATGAAGCGCCTGCCCGGCATGATCTTCATCGTGGACCCGCACCGCGAGCGGATCGCCGTGACCGAAGCCCGCAAGCTCGAGCTGCCGATCATCGGCACCGGCGACACCAACGTCGACCCCGACGAGATCGACTACATCATCCCGGCCAACGACGATGCCATCCGCGCCATCAGGTTGCTCTGCAGCCTGGTAGCGGACGCCTGCATCGAGGGTCAGCACGACCGGTCCGTGCGCCTGAACGAGCCGGAGCAGCCCGAAGCGCCGTCCGAGCCCGACATCGAGGAAGCTCCCTCGCAGGAGCTGGTCGCTGCCCTGGCGGGCGGTGGCGCCCTCAGCTTCGAGCCTGACGTGGAAGAGGAAGATGTGCTGCTGCCCGGTGCCCGGGTCGTGGCTATCCATCCACGAACCGCAGATTCCGATGAAGGCCCCACCCGGGGCGCATAAGACACGGCTAACATTCGACTCAGTGGGCGCACGACAGGAGACAGGGAAAAACATGGCGACCATCACCGCGGAGAACGTCAAAGCCCTCCGCGAGATCAGCGGCGCGGGGGTCATGGATTGCAAGCGCGCCCTCGAGGAATCTGACGGCGATCTGGAGAAGGCCTCCGCGCTGCTGCGCGAGCGGGGCCAGGCCGCCGCTGCCAAGCGAGCCGGACGGGAAGCCCGCGAGGGACTCGTCAGCAGCTACATCCACACCGGCGGCCGGATCGGCGTTCTGATCGAGGTCAACTGCGAGACCGACTTCGTCGCTCGCACCGACCAGTTCCAGAAGCTCGTCCGGGAGCTCGCGATGCAGGTTGCGGGTCTCCGGCCGGTATATCCGACGATCGAGTCGATCCCCGCGGCCGAGCTCGAGGCCAAGCGCGAGCAGTTCCTGAGCGACGAGAGCGTCAATCAGAAGCCCGAGCATATTCGCGGCCAGATCGTCGAAGGCCAGCTCAAGAAGTGGTTCGCCGACGTAGTCCTGACCGAGCAGCCCTTCCGCGACGAAGATCGCACCGTCGGTGAGCTGATCACGGAGGCGATCGCCAAGACCGGCGAGAACATCCGTGTCCGGCGCTTCGTGCGCTTCGAGCTCGGGGAAGAGCTGTGAGCGAGGCCGGCGCGGCGATCCCCGTCGCCGCCGGCTCGGTTGCCGCCGGCACCGCCGGCGAGGCTGGCGCGCGCCCGCACTACCGTCGCATTCTGCTGAAGCTGTCCGGCGAGGCCCTCCTGGGCTCTCGCCAGTACGGCGTGGATCCTAATTTCTGCGCCTTCATCGCGGCCCAGGTGGCCGAAGTCCACGCACTCGGGGTGCAAATCGGCATCGTCGTGGGCGGCGGGAACATCTTCCGCGGCTTGGCGGCGGCGGCCAAAGGGATGGACCGCGCCACCGGCGACTACATCGGCATGCTGGCCACGGTCATGAACGCCCTGGCGCTGCAGGACGCCCTCGAGAAGGCCGGCGTGCAGACCAGAGTCATGAGTGCGATTGGAATGGCCGAAGTCGCGGAACCGTACATCCGGCGCCGCGCCGTCCGCCACCTCGAAAAGGGTCGCGTCATCATCCTCGCCGCCGGAACGGGCAATCCATATTTCACGACGGATACGGCAGCAGCGCTCCGAGCGGTCGAGATCGGGGCCGAGGTCATCCTCAAGGCGACCAAGGTCGACGGGGTCTACGATTCGGATCCGATCAAGAACCCGGCCGCCAAGCGTTACGACCGACTGACTTACTCGCAAGTGCTGGCGGAGCGGCTCGGCGTCCTCGACGCCACGGCGGTCTCGCTGTGCATGGAGAACAACACGCCCATCGTGGTCTTCGATCTGAACACGCCCCAGAACATCTGTCGCGTTGCCGCTGGTGAACCTGTGGGCACACTGATCAACGGAGGCAGCCCCGTATGAGCATCGAGACGCTGACCGCCACCGAGCACAAGATGGCGCGGGCGGTGGAGATCCTCGAGCGAGACCTGCAAGGCATCCGCACCGGTCGGGCTTCTACTTCGATCGTGGAACACATCATGGTCGAGTACTACGGGACGCCCACCGCGCTCAACCAGCTGGCCGGCATCAACGTTCCGGAGTCGCACCAGATCGTCATCCAGCCCTGGGACCGCAGCGTCCTGGGCGCGATCGAGAAGGCGATCATCAAGAGCGACATCGGGCTCGTGCCGAACATGGACGGCGCGGTCGTCCGCCTCAACATCCCGCCCCTGACCGAGGAGCGCCGGAAGGATCTGGTGAAGCAGGTCCATCGGCGCATGGAAGAGGCTCGGGTCGAGATCCGCAACCTCCGCCGCGAAGGCGCCGACCAGCTCAAGAAGGAAGAGCACGAAGGCGTTCTTGGCACCGACGAAGCTCGTCGCGAGTTGGAACAGCTCCAGCGCGTGACCGACAAGCACGTCGCCGACGTAGACCGCGTCGGCGCTGCAAAGGAGCAGGAGATCCTGGAGGTCTAGTGGCTCGTCCCATCTCCCGGCCGACCGACGCCCCGTCGATCGTCCACCGGGGTCTGCAGCCGGCAGACGAAGCCGCGGCCGCGCCGGAGCCCTTCTCCGTGGCACCCGAGGACCTGCCCCGCCACGTCGCCATCATCATGGACGGCAATCGGCGCTGGGCCCGAAAGAACGGCCTCGACGAGCTCCAGGGCCACGCCGCCGGCGTGGAGGGGGTTCGCGAGATCATCCGCCACGCCGTTCGACGCGGCGTCCCCGTGTTGTCGCTATATGCCTTCAGCCGCGAGAACTGGGGCCGCTCCGACGAGGAGGTCGATGGCCTGCTGCAGCTGCTCGGCAAGGTCATCGCCAACGAAACGGACGAACTCGTGCGGCAGGGCGCGCGCGTTCGACTGCTCGGCCGCATCGAGGAGCTTCCGCCCGAGACGGCGCTCTCGATCCGCGGCGCGCTCGAAGCCACGGCCGGCGGGGAGCGCCTCCAGCTCAACATCGCCTTCAACTATTCCGGCCGCACCGAAATCGTGGACGCGGCTCGCAAGATCGCGGCCCGGGGACTTGCGCCGGACGAGATAGACGAAGACGTGATTGCCAGCTCGCTGTACACGGCCGGCTTGCCCGATCCCGATCTCGTGATCCGTACGGCGGATGAGCAGCGGCTTTCCAACTTCCTGATCTGGCAATCCGCGTACGCGGAACTCTACTTCAGCCCGCTGCTGTGGCCGGAGTTCGGGGCCGTGGCGTTCGACGCAGCCCTCGTCGAGTTCGCGAGTCGCCACCGTCGTTTCGGGCTCTAGGAGGAGCCGATGCTCCGCCAGCGCACCCTCAGCGTGGCCGTATTCGTCCCGCCGCTGCTGATCGTGCTGGCTCTGGGGGAGCCGTGGTTCGGGGCGGTGATCGCGGTGTTCGTAGTGGTCGGGGCATGGGAGGCGATGCGGCTCCTGCGCCAGGCCGGTTACGCGGTCATGCCCACCGTCGGCATCCTGGGCGCGCTGGCCGTGGCCGCGAACGTCGCCGGCCTGCCGGGGTGGGGCGGCTATGACGCCCTGCTAGTGGCCGCCGTCGTGGCGATAGCCGGGATTGCCGCGTTCGTCGAACGAGACACCGGCGTCGGCCTGGTCGCCTGGATGGCGACCGTCTTCGGGGCGGTCTACGTGGGCCAGCTAGGTGCCCTCGTACGAATCGGGCAGGTCGCCCCTCCGCTCGCCAGCGCCGCGCCGGCGTTTCAACTGGGCGCCACGCGAGGCTGGATCCTGCTGGTGATCCTGCTGGTCTGGTCCTTCGACACGGGTGCTTACTTCCTGGGGACTGCCGTGGGCAAGCGCAAGTTCCTGAGCCACATTTCTCCGTCCAAGAGCTACTGGGGCGTCTTCGGAGGCATCGTCGCTTCGACCATCGTCGCGCTCGTTGGCTTGTGGGCCCTCGGCCAGCCGCCGGTATTTGGCCTGCTGCTCGGCCCGGTTGTCGGCATCGCGGCGCAGGCGGGGGACCTCGCGGAATCGATGCTCAAGCGGGCAGCGGGCGCCAAGGACTCGAGCAACCTGATCCCGGGCCACGGCGGCATTCTCGATCGGACGGACGCATTCATCCTTGCGGCCCCAGTGGTGGCGGCGTATGTCGCAGCTTTTGTCCGCTGACGGCGGCCGCTCGACGGGGAGTGGGCCCCTTCGCGTCGCGCTTCTCGGCTCTGGCGGGTCGGTCGGCCGCCAGGCCGTGGACGTCATCGCCCGCAACCCCGAGGCGTTCCGCGTGGTCGCGCTGGCCACCGGCTCGCAGGCCCAGCTGCTCGAGGAGCAAGCGCGCTTGCTTCGGCCGGCGGTCGTTTCGCTGGCCGACGAGCGAGCGGCCGGCCCCCTGGACCTGCCTCCGGGGACAGAGATCGCGACTGGCGCCGATGCCCTCGAGTCTCTGGTCACGCGTTCCGACGTTGACCTGGTTCTGGTTGCGACCGGCGGATTGGTGGCTCTCCGGTCGGTGCTCGCGGCGCTGAGCGCCGGAAAAGTCGTGGCCACGGCCAACAAGGAGACGCTGGTCGCGGGCGGCCATCTCGTTATGCCGCTCGTGCGCGGTCTCGCGGCAGGCACCGCGACGGCCACCGGCGACCCGAACCACCCGCTCGCCAATCCGCTCGGTTGGCTGCGTCCCATCGATTCGGAGCACTCGGCGATCTGGCAGTGCCTGGTGGGGGAGCGCCAGGCTAGCGTGGCCCGCTTGCTGCTGACGGCCTCGGGCGGACCCTTCCTGCATGCCAGCGTCGCGGACCTCGCGACGGCGACTCCGGAACAGGCGCTTCGCCACCCGACGTGGCGGATGGGGGCGAAGATCACGATCGACTCTGCAACCATGGCCAACAAGGGTCTGGAGATCATCGAGGCGCACTGGCTGTACGATATTCCCTTCTCGGCGATCTCGGTCGTCATTCACCCTCAAAGCGTCGTTCACTCGGCGGTTCAGTTTGTGGACGGCTCCATGAAGGCGCAGCTCGGGACACCAGACATGCGGATCCCCATCCAATACGCCCTGACATACCCGGCCCGACAGCCGTCGCCCGCGGCTACGGTGGACCTGGTGGCTTCGGGGCGGCTGGAATTCCTGGCACCGGATGAGGAGCGATTCCCGGCTCTGCGAATTGCTCGTGAAGCCGGCCTGGCGGGACCGAGGGCCAGCACGGCTCTCATCTCGGCCGACGAAGTCGCGGTCGCGCGCTTCCTGAACGGCAGCCTCGACTTTCCCGGTATCCCGCGGCTTCTGGCCGCAGCGGTGGATCGGTTCGAGTCCGACGGCCCGCGCGAGCCTTCACTCGAGGAGATCGTGGCCTTGGACGCCGATGTCCGGGCGTTCGCAGAGGCGGCCCGATGACGCTCGACGGCATCTTCTTCTGGGTTCGGGCCGTACCCCTTCTCCTGCTGATTCTGATACCGCTGGTACTCGTCCACGAGTTCGGCCACTTCCTGACCGCCCGACTGGCCGGGATTCGCGTCCTGGAGTTCGGTATCGGGTTCCCGCCCAAGGCCAAGACCATCGGGCACGATCACGAAACCGAGTACACGCTCAACTGGCTGCCGATCGGTGGCTTCGTGAGGCTGGAGGGCGAGGAATCCGAGTCGGACGATCCTCGCGCCTTCTCGAACGCGAGCCTGCCTCGTCAGCTCATCGTTCTCGCTGCCGGCGTGACGATGAACTTGCTCACCGCTCTGTTGCTGATGTTCATCGTGGCCTGGGTCTTCAATCCCATGGTGCAGCCCGAGATCGTATCCATTGCCAAGGACTCGCCGGCCCAGGCTGCCGGGCTTCAGCCCGGCGATCGCCTCATCTCGATCGACGGCCAGAGCCATTCCCTTCTCGACTTCGGCACGGATCCTGTGGCGCCGTGGTCTGCCGACTTGAGAGCCCGTGCCGGGGAGCAGGTGACGCTCCTCGTCGTCAATCAGGCCGGGAACCAACGCTCGGTCAACGCGACGCTTCGAGTGCCCACCACTGCGAACCCGGGCGCGCTGGGAGTGTCGCTTGGGTTCACGATTGGGACCGGCCCGGGAGACCCGGTGTCGGCTGCCGGCCTGGCTGCGTCGGGCACGGCAAAGGCGCTCGGGCTGATCGTCGTCGCGCTGGGCGACGTCGGCAAGCAGATCGCGACCAACCCGACTCAGGCTCCGCCCGGCGTCTCGGGCCCGATTGGCATCGCCGAGTCCGTGAGCACCATCGTCACCCAGGACAACGGCCTCATGCTGATACTGCTGCTCGCAGCCGTGCTTTCGGCGAACCTGGCTCTGATCAACTTCCTGCCGTTCCCGCCGCTCGACGGTGGCAAGGCTGCCTTGATGATCGTCAAGAAGGCCTTTGGCATGAAGGGCGTCGGCGCTCTCGAGACGGCCACGTATCTCGCCGGCTTCGCGCTGCTACTCACTTTCATCGCCTGGATCAGCTTCTTCGACATCCTGCGTGCCGGGACGGGCGGCCCATAGCCGTGAGCGCCCAGGGTTTCGGCCCGCGGCGTCGCTCCGTCGCCGTGGACGTGGACGGCGTAGTCGTGGGTGGCGGCCACCCCATCGTCGTCCAATCGATGACCAACACCGATACCGCAGACGCGGATGCCACCGCGATCCAGGTTGCGCGGCTGGCCCACGCCGGCTCGGAGCTGGTCCGGATCACGGTCAACAACGAGGCCGCCGCAGCCGCCGTTCCGGAGATCGTCCGCAAGGTTCGCGGGCTGGGCGCCGCGGTGCCGATCGTGGGCGATTTCCACTACAACGGCCACAAGCTTCTCACCGACTACCCCGAGACCGCTCGGGCGCTGGCCAAATACAGGATCAATCCCGGGAACGTGGGGCCGGGCCGCCACCACGACGACCACTTCACAGCGATCGTCCGGGTCGCCATCGCGAACGGCAAGCCCGTCCGCATCGGCGTCAACTGGGGCTCGCTCGATCAGGACGTCCTGGCCCAGCTCATGGACGCCAACGCCCGCCTGGCCCAGCCGAAGGACGCGCGGGAAGTCATGATCGACGCCATCGTCGAGAGCGCCGTCCGGTCGGCCGAGCTGGCGGAGACGACCGGCCTGGCCCACGACCGAATCGTCCTTTCGGCCAAAGTCTCGGGCGTCCGTGATCTCGTGGAGGTCTACCGGCGGCTGGCGGCGCGCGGCGACTATGCGCTCCACCTGGGCCTGACCGAAGCCGGCATGGGGATGAAGGGGATCGTGGCCTCGTCGGCGGGTCTGTCGCTGCTGCTGGCCGAGGGGATAGGCGACACGATCCGCGTCTCGATCACGCCTGAGCCGGGCGGCGACCGGACCGAGGAAGTGGCAGTCGCCCAGCAGGTGCTCCAATCCCTCGGGATGCGCTCGTTCCTGCCCCAGGTTTCGTCCTGCCCGGGCTGTGGCCGCACCACGAGCACCTACTTCCAGGAGCTTGCCAGCAACATCCAGACCTACCTTCGCGACCAGATGCCTGCGTGGCGCGACCGGCATCCCGGAGTCGAGGAGTTGCGCGTCGCCGTGATGGGCTGCGTGGTAAACGGCCCGGGCGAGTCCAAGCACGCCGACATCGGCATCAGCCTGCCGGGCACGTTCGAAGAGCCCGTGGCGCCGGTATTCATAGACGGCGCGCTGGACCGCACCCTCCGCGGCGACCACATCGCCGACGAGTTCAAGGCGCTGCTGGAATCGTACGTAGAGCGGCGCTTCCCGTCGCCGGCGGCGCCCGTCGGTCGGTAGCGGCCGGGTAGTCGGGCGGCGCGGTGGCTGAGGTCCCCGGGCGTCCGAGCTCAGTAGCCGTTGCCGCCGCCGCTATTGCAGGCGGCGACGATGAGCGGCAGCGCGGCGAGCCCGATTGCGAGCCACCAGCCGCGAGTTCGCACGGATAGGATCCTGAACTTGATCGGAGTCATGAGAGGGCGTCTCCAAAGGGTTTCCCTCTCAGTACGCACAGTGGCGTCGGGCGGAGCGGCGAGTTGCGGTGTACGCGACCCACCTCGCGCCGCCACTTCGGCCCAGGCGGTACGATTGCGCGAAGCCAGCAGGTCGAACCGCCGAAGGAGCAGAGCGTGCCCAAAGAGGGTTTCGTCACCAGCATCACCCGCCAGTCCGAGGATTTCCCGGGCTGGTATAACGACGTCGTTCTGAAGGCTGAGCTGGCCGACTATTCCCCGGTTCGCGGCTGCATGATCATCCGCCCCTATGGATACGCTATCTGGGAATCGATGCAGGCCGAGCTGGACGGCCACATCAAGCGCACCGGCCACAGCAACGTCTACTTCCCGCTCTTCGTCCCCAAGTCGCTGCTGGAAAAGGAGGCCGCCCACGTCGAGGGCTTCAACCCGCAGGTCGCGTGGGTTACCCATGCCGGCGGCAAGGCGCTCGACGAGTGGCTGGCGATCCGGCCAACGAGCGAGGCGATCATCGCCGACAGCGTGAAGGACTGGATCCAGTCCTACCGCGACCTGCCGCTGCTGATGAACCTGTGGAACAACGTCGTCCGCTGGGAACTGCGGACGCGCCTCTTCCTTCGAACTACCGAATTCCTGTGGCAGGAAGCCCACACCTTCCACGCCACCGAGAAGGAGGCGGCCGACGAGGTCGCCACGGGACTCGAGTGCTATCGCCTGGTCTCCGAGGATTGGCTCGCGATCCCCGTGATCAAAGGACGCAAGACCGACGCCGAGAAGTTCCCCGGCGCCGACTGGACCTGGTGCGTCGAAGCCATGATGCGCGACAAGAAGGCGCTCCAGGCCGGCACCAGCCACATGCTCGGGCAGAACTTCGCGCGCTCGGCCGGCATCGAATTCCTGGACCGAGACAACGTCCGCAAGAACCCATACGGGACGTCTTGGGGGTTCTCGACCCGCATGGTCGGGGCCACGATCATGACCCACGGCGACGACTCGGGCCTGGTGCTGCCACCAAACGTGGCGCCGGTTCAGGTCGTGATCGTGCCGATCTTCCGCAAAGACGAGGAAAAGGCGGCCGTTGCCGAGGCGATCGACCGACTGCTCGCCGCCCTGGCGGATACGCCTGAAGGCAAAGCCGTTCGGGTCAAGGTCGACTGGCGCGACGAATCGCCGGGCTTCAAGTACAACCACTGGGAGCTGCGCGGCGTGCCGTTCCGCCTCGAGATCGGGCCGAGGGACGTGGCGGCGGGGCAGGGGATGCTGGTCAAGCGCGTCGACCGATCGAAGGAAGCGGTGCCGCTGGCACAACTCGCCGCCGAACTTCCGGCTCGCCTGCGCGCGTACCAGGCCGAGCTGCTGCAGCGAGCGCGCGACTTCCAGGCCGCGAATACGCACCACGTCGACACGTACCAGCAGCTCAAGGACGGGCTCGACGGCGAGGGCGGCTTCTTCCTGGCCCCATGGTGCGGCAAAGCCAAATGCGAGAAGCAGGTCAACGAGGAGACAGGCGCCACGATCCGGTGTATCCCGTTCGACTCTCCGGCTGAGGCCGGCAGCTGCATCGTTTGCGGGGCGCCGTCGGGGCAGCGGGTGCTCTTCGCCCGGGCCTACTGACCCAATTCGCGGCGCGGCCGGCGTCGGTAGCATGCCCCGGCAGCGCCCCTGGCCGTGCCCTCGGCGCCGGCTCGTGCCAGACTCGGCCCTCGTTTGGATGCCCAAAGGGGTCCGTGTATACTTCCGTCCAATCGTACCGGCCGCTCGTGACGTGGGTGACCCCCACGTCTTTTGTTGAGTAAGCCGAGAGCCGGTCAAGAACGGGAGGCGCTAGGTGAGTCGAGATTTCGTCGGCGCCCTCCTGCAGTTGAACGCGGAGAAGGGCGTCTCGCGCGAGCAACTCGTCCGAACGGTCGAAGAAGCGATTCAGTCTGCCTACCGCCGCGTGGCCGGCGACGAGGACATCCACGTCCGCATCGATGCCGAGTCGGGCAAGGTCCGCGTCTTCCGCGCCCGCCTGGTCGTCGAGGAGATCGAGGACGAAACGACCCAAATAACAGTGGCCGACGCTCAGGCTCACCAAATCGGAGCCGAAGTCGGCGATCTCGTCGAGACCGAGCAGCTCGACCAGGAAGCATTCGGCAGGATCCACGCTCAGACTGCCAAACAGGTCGTGCTCCAGCGGTTGCACGAGGCCGAGCGCAACGTCGTCTTCGACCAGTACGCCAGCCGCGAGGGCGAGCTCATCACCGGCACCGTCTCCCGTGTGGAGCCGCGCGCGCTCGTGCTCGACGTCGGCAAGGCCGAGGCGATCCTCGCCACCACCGAGCAGTCGCCCCTAGAGCACTACCGCATCGGCCAGAACGTAAAGGCATACGTCCTCGAAGTCCGGCGCAGCGCGAAGGGCCCGCAGATCTACATCAGCCGGACGCACAAGGGCTTCCTTCGACGGCTGTTCGAGCTCGAGGTGCCCGAGATCCACGCCGGTACGGTCGAGATCAAGGCCATCGCCCGTGAGGCCGGCAGCCGCTCCAAGGTGGCTGTCGGTTCCCGCCAGCCCGGGCTCGACCCCGTCGGCGCGACCGTCGGACAGCGCGGCGCACGCGTCCAGGCTGTGGTTGCGGAACTCGCCGGCGAGAAGATCGACGTCATCGAGTGGTCCGAAGATGCCTCGACCTTCGTCGCCAAGGCTCTCAGCCCCGCCCAGGTGATCGAGGTTCGAATCGACGAGGAACATCGGATCGCCAACGTGGTCGTGCCGGAGCGCATGCTGTCGCTCGCGATCGGCCGGGAAGGCCAGAA
>CABEAA010000188.1_pt1 | contig 11253 bp, 7 predicted proteins | sample 3132281 | NCBI WGS metagenome assembly CABEAA01 (sample SAMEA5534341, study PRJEB31848) | metagenome | biome: tundra; feature: field; material: soil | place: USA | collected 2013-05 | depth 0.45 m
CGTCGGCTGCGACGACCTGGGCGTCGGCGGTGGCGTGATCGTTGCCGGACGCCCGCTCCGAGGCGTCGGCGGCTTCGCCGGCGAGTTCGGGCACCTGTTGATCAATCCTCGCGGCCGAGTCTGCCACTGCGGGGCCAGGGGCTGCTGGGAGACCGAGATCGGGGCCGTTGCCGTGGCCGCCGCTCTTGGCCAGTCCGCGAGCAACCTCGCGTCCCTCGCCGAGGCCCTGGGCGCGGTGCAGAAACCGTCCGCGGCGCTGCGAAACGTTGGCCGCTACCTGGGCCTCGGATTGGGCAGCATCGTCAACGCGTTCAACCCGGAGATCATCGTCCTGGGCGGAACGCTCCGAGAGCTGTATCCGGTCGTCAAGGCCGATACCGACAAGGCGCTGCGCGGCACCGCCCTCGGTGCCCCCTGGGAGCAGGTCCAGGTCGTGTTGCCGAAGCTGGGCGGCGACGCCGTGCTCATCGGAGCCGGAGAGATGGCCTTCGAACCGATGCTCGACGATCCGGTCGGCACGCTGACCGAGGCTTCGCGGCAGCCTTCGCTGGCCCTGCGCTAGGCCCGACTACGCGGGAGTCGATGTCAACGCGGATGTTGCGCCAGAAGTCGCCAGAGGCACACGAGTGGCACGACGATCGCGGCGGCGATCAAACCCTCACCGATCGCAACCGCCCAGAACCAGTCCTGGCGCGCCTGGCCGAACAAGAACGGCACAAGCGGGATCACAGACACTGCCGCGGAGGTGACAAAGGCAAGCTTCCCGGGTCGGAGCCACACAAACGCCGCAGCCGCCAACAGAGGGCTCAAGTACACGAGACAAACCAGAAGCGTTGTGATCGGGACGTTCTGTTCCGGCAAGAGCAGCGCGGGAGTCGAGCTTAGGGCCGCGTAGAAGAGGCCACTCAGATACGCGGCAGCCACTAGATTGACTAGGCCGATGGCTCGTCTGGATGTGATGAGCGACGCCGCCACTACTCCTTGAGGGGGCCTGTGGAGCCCGGAAAGATCCCTCTCTTTGGGCAAGTAGTCAGTCCCGTCGTATGGCATCGCTTCTTCCCTCTATTCGATACGAGCCGGCTGCTGGCGGCCACCTCGGCGGCCGCTTACACCTACACGCCGACGCGCTCCATGTGCATGTACGGCTGGAGCGCCTCCGGGATCAGCAACGTGCCGTCGGGAAGCTGGTAAGTCTCGATGATCGCGGCGACGGTGCGGGCGAGAGCGAGGCCCGAGCCGTTGAGCGTGTGGACCAGCTCGGGCTTCGCGCCGGGCTCCGGGCGGTATCGGATCGCCATCCGGCGGGCCTGGTAGTCGCGGAAGTTCGAGCACGAGCTGACCTCGAGCCAGCGCTCGACGCCGGGCGCCCAGACTTCGAGGTCGAACTTCTTGGCCTGCACGAAGCCCATGTCCTTGGTCGCCATCAGCAGGACCCGATAGGCCAGGCCGAGCCGCTGGAGGATGACCTCGGCTCGACCGACGAGCCATTCGAGGGCGGCCGCCGAATCTTCGGGCTTTTCGAAGAAGACCATCTCGACCTTGTCGAACTGGTGGACGCGGAGGATGCCGCGGGTGTCCTTGCCGGCGGCTCCGGCTTCGCGGCGGAAACACGGCGAGTAGGCGGCGTACCGGAGCGGCAGATCCGCGGCCTCGAAGATCTCGTCGCGGTGGAGGTTCGTGACGGGAACCTCGGCGGTTGGGACGAGATACAGCTCGTCGCGCGTGGCGACGTACATGAGGTCTTCCTTATCGGGGATCTGGCCCGTCCCGCGAGCGGAGGCGGCGTTGACGAGCGCCGGCGGCCAGACTTCGGTCATGCCGTGCTCGGCGGTGTGGATGTCGAGCATGAAGTCGATCAGTGCGCGCTGAAGCCGCGAGCCCTGGCCCATGTACACGGGGAAGCCGGAACCGGTGATCTTGGCGCCGCGCGCGAGGTCGAACATGTGTAGGGACTCGGCTACTTCCCAGTGCGGACGGCGGTTCCAGGTGGCGCCGCTGGGGAGAGCTTCTTCTTTGGGCAGCACCTCGCCCCAGGTCCTGACGACCTGGTTCGCCGATTCGTCGCCGACGGGGACATCTGGGTCGGCGGGGTTGGGAATGCGCAGGAGCAGGTCCTCGAGGGCGGTCTCGGTGGCCGCGAGATCCGCGTCCTTGGTGGTGATTTGCTCGCCGGCCTTGGTGGAGGCGGCCTTGAGCTCGGCCACTTCCGGTCCGTTCGGCGCGGCGCCGCCGCGGATGGCATCGCCGATCTTCTTCGACGCGGTGTTGCGCTCGGCCTTGAGCCGGTCAGAATCCTGGAGCAGCTGGCGTCGCTTGCCCTCGAGCTCGAGGGCCTGGTCCACGATGGACGGGTCCTCGCCCTTGTCGATCGCGCCCTGACGGATGCGATCCGGCTCCTCGCGCAGCCTTGCCAGTCCGATGCTCATGCGTCGCTCACTCCTCGGGTCTTGCGCCGGACCGCTCGCGGCTGTGTCGCTGAGTTTAGCGGCGCCGACGCGCGAGGGGCAGCGAGGCGGCCCACGCTCACACTTCCGCCGGATCTTTCCTAATGCAAGCCAGAACGACATTGAGCGAGAGTTGCGGGCCGATGTGGCCTGTGGCGACCCCGCTGCGGCCTGTGGCGGCCGGATTCTGGCATCGCTGCGGGCCCGGAAGCGCGATTCGAGGCTGACTCGAGGCCCTCGAGCGTCGATTCGGGCCGCGAAAGGGATCGAGCTGGCGCGAGGTCTCGCCCAATGTCGTCGTGATTTTCATTGGGCAAGAATCACGAGTCGGCGCACCCGGATGCCTGCGGGCCGCCCCCTACCCCGCTGCCGCCCGCAGCCGCTCCACCACGAAGGCTGGCTCCAGGCTCGCCAGCAGCCAGCCGGCGCGGGGGCCGTTGCTGCGGCCCAGGAAGGCCGCGTAGAGCGCCCCGAAGGCCCGGCCCGAAGGCAGAGCCGCTTCCCCTGCCACTCGGAAGATCAGGGCCTGCCACGCGTCGCCCGATATGGGCCGCTCACCCTCGGCGGCCACCGCCAGCGCCCCAAGGTAACCCCGCTGGTCGGCACCAAGATCGGCGACCGCGGGCGGGACGGCATCATGTTGCACGGCCAGGCGGGCACGTTCGGGGGCATAGGAATCCAGCCAGGCCCGAGCTGAGGCAATGCGTTGAGCGAGCACCGACTGTTCGAGCTCGGTCAGGGCCGAACCTTTCTCGGCCGTCATCCGTTCTTCGATGTTGACGCCCGGGATCTGGAGCAGCAGCGCCAGGTGGCCGAATGCGGGCCTAAAGGCCGCGGCCGCCGCCGCAACGTCCGGCGACTCCCCTACCAGCGAGTACGCGAACAGCCGCTCGTGATCGGCAGGCAGCTCGCCCTTGACCTCGCGACCAGCCGTGGCCGCCGCGATCCGGTCGAACTCGTCGAAGAGGCGCGGGATGGTGTCGCCTTCGGGGTCGAAGTCGATGACCTGGCTCGGCCGGGGACGTAGGAAGAGGAAACGGAGCTGTTCCGGCGGCAGGACCTCGGCGATGGTGTGGGCCGCGACGCCCTGGCCACGGGACGTCGACATCTTCTTCCCGCCGACGTTGAGGAACTCGTAGGCCACGTTGCGCGGCGGCTCGACCTCGAACACTTCGCGGCTGATGGCGTCGGAGCGGTCGCGCGACCCACCGGCGGTGGCCAGGTCCTTGCCGCAGCCTTCGATCGTGACCCCGAACAGGCCCCATTTTGCGGCCCACTCCAGGTTCCACGGCAGCTTGGCCTGGCCGCCCAGCGGCGAAACCCGCCCTTCGTGCCCGCAGCCGCGGGCCCACGTCACCATGTCGGGCTTGCAGACGTACGCGACCGTCTCGCCATCCCAATCGGTGGCGTAAGTGGTGCCGATCCTGCCGCACTGCTCGCAGATCGCCTGGATCGGCAGCCACTCGGCAGAGCGCTCGACGTGGCTGACGCGCTGGTAGATCGACCGCACCCGGTCGGCTCGATCCAGGGCCAGCTTGACGTACGGATCCATTCGGCCCGCGGCGTACAACTCCGAGACCCAGTAGAAGTCGGGCTCGATGCCGAGCGGCTCGAAGGTCCGGAAGAAGATCTCGCCGACGAAATGGCGGGCGTAGCTGGAGGCGCTGCTTCCCTCGGGCGCGGGGACTCGCGAGAGCGGCACGCCCATGAACCGATCGACCGCGTCCGGGGTCAGCAGCGCCTGGGAGTCCATGGCGTCCATGTCGTCGACGCCATACAGGAACGTGGCCTCGTGCCCGGCCTGCCGGAGAGCGCGATATATGGCGTCATGCAGCACTACCCCGCGCAGGCTGCCGACGTGGACCGTCCCGGAGGGCGACTTGGAGTCGTTGACGACCTGCGCACCCGTGACCTGGGAAGCTATCTCGTCGGCCCAGTACACGGCGCGGGGCGACTAACTGATCTCGACGATCTTGTACGTGAAGTCGCCGGCGGGGACATGCACGACGACCTGATCGCCCTTGTGCTTGCCCAGCAGGGAGCGGCCGACGGGCGACTCGTTCGAGATCTTGCCTTCGCGTGGATTGGCTTCGGTGGAACCGACGATCGTGAACTGCTCCGCGCCCTCGGTGCCCTGGAGCTTCACGGTGGAGCCGATCTGGACATGATCGGTGCCGTGAGTGCTGTCGATGATCGTCGCGTTCTTGATGAGCGACTCGATCCTTTGGATCTGGCCTTCGACGAATGCCTGTTCGTTCTTGGCATCCTCGTATTCGGCGTTCTCGGCCAGGTCGCCGTGCTCCTTGGCATCGTGGATTCGCTGCGCGATCTCCAAGCGCCGGGCATTGACCAGCTCTTGGAGATCTGCCCGAAGTTTCGTAAGGCCGTCTTCAGATATGTACTGAGTCTTGTTGTTCACCGCAGAGCGGCCCCCGTAAAGTGTCGGGTCCAGGGATAAGGAAACGAACTCCAGGCGCCACATTCCGAAGGCGTCCTGAAGTTCGGCCGGCGCGTATCCTATCCGGCCCCCTGCCTCATGTCAAAGCGACACTCGTACAGTCTTCAATCGCGGGTCGCGCGTTTCGGTAGCCAGGCCATCGGGGGTGCCGCCGCCGAGCGCGTCCAGTGCCACGCAAGGTGGCACGCGGGCGGGCATCATGTGATCGTGATGACTGGCATTCGCGCAGGCGCCTCTGGTCCCGACTGGCTCACTCCCGAGCAGCGGGCGGGGGTCGAGTGGGGCGACGGACCGTTGATGGTTCTCGCCGGCGCGGGAACGGGCAAGACGACCGTGGTCGTGGAGCGGGTTCGATACCTGCTCGAACGCGATCCCGACCTCCAGCCGGAGAACGTCCTCGTCCTCACCTACAACGTCCGGGCGGCCGCGGAGCTGACCCAGCGGTTGGAGCGAGCACTGGGCCTCGAGCGGGCAAGCAGGTTGTGGGTTCACAACTTCCACAGTTTCGGCAGCAGGCTTCTGACCGTTCACGGCGCCGAGGTCGGACTGGGAGACGGGCGCCAGGTCCTCGACCAGGTCGGCCAGCAGCTCCTGCTGCTCGAGCTGCGGCCGGCGATGAGCGATTTCCTGTACCACGACCTTTCGCTCAACCCCGGCCCGATCCTGCGCCGCTTCGCCGACATGATCGGCCGGGCCAAAGACGAGCTCGTCACGCCGGCGGAGTTCGGCGCATTCGTCGAACGCAAGCGCCTCGCCTACGAGTCCGAGTTCGGCGACTGGGGGCAGGCTGTCGCCGCGATAGAGGAGCGGCGCGCCGACAACTCACTGGCTCCGATCTCCGAGGTGCGCGGCGAGCTGCGCCGCTCTCGGGAAGCGGGCGTTGCCCGAGCCGATCGCGTGGCGCGCCGCGACGCCTCGGGCGTCAATCGCGCCGTCGGGTGGAACCGCCTCTCGCCCGAGTGCTGCGACCTTGCCGAGGGCCTCCGGGAGACCTACCTGCGCGACGCCGCCGCTTTCGAGGTCCTGCGCCTTGTAGAGCAAGCGAAGGTCTACGAGCTTTACCAGCGGACCCTCCACGAACGAGGCCTGCTCGACTTTGGCGAGCAACAGCTCCGGGCGATCGAGCTGCTTCGCGACCGCCCCAACGTCTTGCTCCGATACCAGCGTCAGTTCCGACACGTTCTCGTCGACGAGTTCCAGGACGCCAACATGGCCCAGATACTGCTCCTGGAACTGATCGGTCGGGGCCCCGACAAGCCCGACAACGTCGTGGTCGTCGGCGACGACGACCAGTCGATCTATCGATTCCGCGGAGCCAGCTACGCCGCGTTCCGGCAGTTCGAGGAACGATTCGGCCGGCCTCCCGAGTGGGCTCCGGGACGACTGGCGCAACCCGTCGCGAGCCGGCCGCTGCTCGAGAACCGCCGCTCGACCGCGAACATCCTGGCCGCAGCCGAGCGCCTGATCGGGCACAATCCGGCGCGGCTCAAGGCCGGTCGTCCGTTGCGCGCGGTCGGCGAGCCTGGGCCTGCGGTCGAAATCGTCTACGCCCGCGACGAAGCCGACGAGGCGGACGCCGCCGTCGAACGTATCCGCACGGCCTTCGAGTCCCTTCCGGACCGCCTGCGAGATCCCCATGGCGGTGAGCGGCCCAAACGCTGGAGCGACGTCGCCGTCCTGTACCGAAAGCACCGCCACCGCCAGGCCATCGTGGAACGGCTCCGCGCCGAGGACATCCCATACGCGCTCGTCGGCGGTGCGGGCCTTTTCGCCGAGCCGGAGGTTCGCGACGTGGAAGCAGCCCTCCGGGTCATCGCCGATCCGACCGATTCGGTGAGCTTCACGCGCCTCATGACCGCCGGGCCATGGCGTTTCGATGCGGCCGAGATCCTGCGGGTGAGTCGCAGCGCGGCCTGGGACGGTAGGCCGATTCTCGATGCGGCGTCCGCGATTCGGCGGGAAGGCCGGCTGATCGCCGAAGCCGTCGTGGATCGGCGAGGACCGGCCGAGCCGGCGGAACCGGCGGAACCGGCGGAACCGGCGGCGGAACCGGCGGAACCGGCGGAACCGGCGGAACCGGCGGCGGAGCCGGCCGCCCCGACGGCCGAGCCGGCGACCCCGACGCTGCGGGCCAAGCTCGACCGGCTCTTCGGCTGCCTCGACGAACTGATCCCGAGGGGACCGCGCGACGGCCCGTTCTCGATCCTCGTCGACTACCTCACCCGGACAAAGTTGCTCCACGATCTCATCGCGGCCGAAACTCCAGAGGCCCAGCGCAACCTGCTCGCCATCGCCAACGTGATGCGCTTCGTCTCCGGCTGGCAGCAAGAGAACCCGCGCGCCAGCCTGATCGACTTCGTGTCGTACCTGGACATCTATCAGCAGGCCGGCGGCGACGTGGAAGCGGACACCGTTCGCGGCGCGGACGTCGACGGCGTCCAACTCATGACCGTCTATCAGGCCAAGGGCCTGGAGTACGAAGTCGTGGTCGTGCCACGCCTGGTCGAGGGTCAGTTCCCCGACACGCGTGAAGAGGACCTGGTGATCCCGCTGGAGCTGCTCAAGCAGAAGCCGCCCGACGAATTCGCCACGTCCGAAGAGCGCCGACTCTGTTTCGTGGCGATGACTCGGGCGCGCAGGCGGCTCATCCTGATCGCGGTCGACAATCCGGCGCTGCGAGCGACGCCCAGCCGCTTCGTCGCAGAGGTGGCCGGCGAACCGCCAGAGCCGGCGGGTGGAGTCCACGTGGAGAGACGCGGAGCGGAGCCGGACGCGCTGCGCGGCGGGGCGGTGGCGCAATCGGCTGCCGAAGCGGCCGCGACCGCCACGCCGTCGCTGGAGCGCCTGATGCCGGTGCCGGCGGCTTACGAGCGGCGCTATCGGCTGCGGCGCCGTGCCGTCGAACTGATCGGTGCCCTGGAGCTGGCCGGCGAGACGGATCCACCGGCCACCGAAGCCCTGATCGGCGAGCTGCTCAACGTGGCCCGCGAGGCCGCCGGCGAAGCCGAGGAAGACCGGCGCCGAGGCATCGACCCGCTCACTCTGCGAGTCCTGAGCCGCCACTCCCCCGCCGGAGAGGCTTTGCTTTCCGTCGCGCCGCTGCCCGCGACGTTCAGCCACTCCCAATTCCGCCTCTACCAGGAGTGCCCGCTCGAGTACTCGCTGGCGAACCTCTTCCGCATTCCATCCCAGGAGCGCAAGGGCTACTTCGAGTTCGGGTCGGCCATCCACGGAGCGTTCGAGACGTTCACGATCGCCCGCCGGGAAGCGCGGGCCGCGGGCCTACCGGATCCGGGCTTCGAAGCGCTCGAGGCAGGGCTGGAGCGGGCATGGGAACCGACGGCCTTTGCCGATTCGCAGGCCGCCGCCCACTATGCCGGCCGTGCGGGGCCGGTCCTTCGTCGGTTCTTCGAGCGGGAGCTGCGTTCCCCGTCCGAGGCTCTCGTCTTCGAACAGCCCTTCCTGCTCGAGCTCGATCCGGGGAATGGCGGGCCGCCGATCCGCTTCAAGGGCGTCATCGACCGCATCGACCGCCACCCCGACGGCTCGATCGAGGTCATCGACTACAAGACCGGCCGATCCAAGAGCCAGCGCGACGTCGACGCGGACGAGCAGCTCTCGGCCTACGCGCTTGCGCTTCGTTCCGGGGCGGTCGCCGATCCGGTGAGCCGCGAGCCGCTGCCGGCCCCGTCGCGCCTGACGCTGTATTTCGCGGAGTCGGATCTCGCCCTGTCGACGACCCGGAGCGACGAGCAACTCGACGCCTACCGCGATCACCTGGTGGCGGTCGCAGCGCGGATTCGGTCGGGCGACTTCGCAGCGAACCCCGAGTACCGGCGCTGCGGTCGGTGCGACTACCGCGGCATCTGCCCGAGCCGCTGGGGAGAGCCGCCGGGCGCGTGAGGCACCTAGCGTCCGAGCTGGATCAGCCGGCCGCGTATTCGCTGCAGAGAGACGCGGTCTGCGAATACGACGAACACCGTGTCGTCACCGGCGATGCTGCCCACGACCTCGTTCCAGCGCGTGCGGTCGAGGGCCGCGGCGATCGCATGGGCAGAACCCGGGAACGTCTTGAGGACGAGCATTAAGCCGGCCTCGCGGACATCGACCGGCAGATCGTGCATGAGAGCCCGCAGCCTCTCCTCGCCGGTGGTCTCGGCCTCGGTGACTTTGGCCGGGATGCTGTAGGTCTGGACGCCCTCTCGGCTCGACTTGATAAGGCCGAGCTCGGCAACGTCCCGGCTTATCGTGGCCTGGGTCGCCCGGAAACCGCGCTCCCGCAAGGCGCCGGCCAGCTCTTGCTGCGTCCGGACGGGACGCTGCGCGAGCAAGTCGCGAATCGCCCGCTGGCGGAGCTGTTTCATGACCTCCATGTGGGCGCGAGCCTCCTATGCCCCATCTATGCCTTGTCTATGCCCCGTGAGGCGACAGGAGAACTACGAACACGACGGCAGCTAGTAGCACGCGATAGACGACGAAGCTGTTGACCGACTGGCGTCGCAGGAACGCCAGCATGAAGCGGATGGCGAGAAGGCCGGAGATGGCCGCGGCCACGAACCCGATCACGATCAGGTGAAGGTCGGGCCTTACCTCGCTGCCACGAACTACCTTCAACGCCTCGAACAGGCCCGCGCCCGCGACCACCGGCGTTGCCATGAGAAAGCTGAAGCGTGCCGCAGCCTCACGATTAAGACCCTGGAAGAGGCCGGCAGCGATGCTCACTCCCGACCTGCTGATGCCAGGCACCAGGGCCAGCACCTGGGCGACGCCGATCCCAAAAGCGCCGACGAACGTCAACGAGCCCATCTCGCGGACCTTGCTGCCCCAGCGCTCGGCCAGCCACAAGATCGCGGCGCCGATACAGAGCATGATCGCGACCGGAGCCGGCTCACGGACGGCGGACTCGATCGCGTCGTTGAGGAGCGGACCGACCAGCACCGCGGGAATCGTGGCGACGACGATGAGCCACGCCATCTTTCGATCGGGGTCGCCCGCCAGCGAGCGGTCGCGCATCGACGCCAGGCCCGCCGGGATCAGAGTGAGCCAATCCCGCCAGAAGTAGACGAGCAGCGCCAGCAGCGTGCCCATATGGAGCATGACGCTGAAGGCCAGCGACGTAACGAATGGGTCCTTCCAGCCGAAGAACCACGGGACCAGGATCAAGTGCCCGGAGCTGGAGACCGGCAGGAACTCGGTGAGACCCTGAACGAGCCCCAGGGCCAGCGCCTGGATTGACGTGTCCACGCGGCGTCTCCTTGCTGGTGGGCCGTTCCTGGCCCGGAATGCGTACGGGCCGGCGGTCGGAGACCGTCGGCCCGTGTTGCGCGAGTGGCTGGGTTAGCGGATGAAGAGCGGCGCCATCACGAGGGTGATGGTGGCCAGCAGCTTCACGAGAACATGGAGCGAGGGGCCGGCAGTGTCCTTGAACGGATCGCCGACCGTGTCGCCGACGACGGCCGCCTGGTGCGCCAGCGACTTCTTGCCGATCACGTTGCCATCTTCGTCGAGGAGATGCCCCGACTCGATGTACTTCTTGGCGTTGTCCCACGCACCGCCACCATTGTTGAGGACGGTGGCGAGCAGGACGCCGGCGATCGTACCGACCATCAACAGACCGGCGACGGCCTGATAGCCGAGCAGAACGCCGACGATGATCGGAGTGGCAACGGCAACGGCGCCGGGCAACATCATTTCCTTGAGCGCTGCGCGGGTCGTGATGTCAACGACTCGGGCGTAGTCCGGCCGGCCGGTGTAATCCATGATCCCGGGGATCTCTCTGAACTGGCGGCGGACCTCGACGATGATCGCCTGAGCGGTCGTGCCTACGGCCCGGATCGCCAGAGAGCTGAAGAAGTAGACGAGCATCGCGGCGATCAACGCGGCAACGAAGACATTCACGTCGGCCAGGTTGACCGAGGTCATGAGGTGGACGCCCTGCTTGCCGTCCTTGATCTGGTTGCCAAGGATCAGGTTGACCTTGTTGATGTAGGCGCTGAAGAGAAGGAAGGCAGCCAGGGATGCAGATGCAATTGCATAGCCCTTGGTGAGCGCCTTGGTAGTGTTGCCGACCGCGTCGAGGCGGTCGGTGATCTCACGGGCGCCCTTTTCGGCGCGGCTGAACTCGGCGATGCCACCGGCGTTGTCGGTGATGGGGCCGAATGTGTCCATGGCCAGGACGTAGGCCGTGGTCATGAGCATACCCATGGTCGCGACGGCGGTACCGAAGATGCCACCGACGGCGCCGAGGCCGGAGTGCGAGCCGAGCCAGTTGCTGGCAAGGAGCGCAGCGCCGATCGTAAGGGCGGTGGCAAAGGTCGTTTCGAAGCCGACCGCCATGCCCGAGATGATGTT
>CABEAA010000190.1_pt1 | contig 11210 bp, 9 predicted proteins | sample 3132281 | NCBI WGS metagenome assembly CABEAA01 (sample SAMEA5534341, study PRJEB31848) | metagenome | biome: tundra; feature: field; material: soil | place: USA | collected 2013-05 | depth 0.45 m
GCGGTCTTGAGTCGGTTGAGCGGGTCGTATGTGTAGGCGGTGTTGTTACCGGCCTGATCGGCCACTGTCTGGCGGAGGCCCACGTTGTTGGTTCCGTTCACGTAGGTGTAGGACTGCGAGACCAGGACGCTCGATCCGAGCTTCGCCGTGCCCGAACCGGTCGCCGCAGCCCGTGTAGCGAGTCTGCCGGTGGAGGTGACCGTCGCCATGGAGGAGGTCGCGGGCAGAGTCAAGGACGGCTTGCTTGCCTTTTCGGTGGCTACAGGGCTCGTGGTAGTCTGCGAGCTCCTGGAGGCCGAGATCACAAGGCTCGTCGGCCCCAAGAACGCCAAGCAGCCAGGTCGGACCGCGAGCCGTCACGGAGTCACCGCAGGTTCGCTCGCTCTCGGAGGCCGCAAGGTGCACTTGGAGCGACCGCGGGCAAGGACGACCCAAGGCACCGAAGTCAGCCTCGATACCTGGGAAGCCTTCAGCTCGGGGGACCTGCTCGACCAGGTCGCGCTTGAGAGGATGCTCGCCGGCGTCGCCACACGACGCCACGTCGATGTCGCAGATCCGCTCGGCGAGGCCACGAAATAGAACGGTATTGGTCTCACAAGACACACACCTCGCTTCACTTCCCGGCGAATGGTGCTCGTCTTGTGAGGACGAACGCAGATGCCAGGCCGAGCGCCACCACGAGCAGCACGGCGATTGGAACGCTTATCTGTATGAGCGAAAAGGCGGGAAGAGTCAGGCACCCGAGCCAGAGCCCGATCGCCCTCCATCGCCACCAAGTGCTAGATCGCTCGAGCGGATCTCTCATGAGAGGTCCACCCCGAATGAGCACCACTAGAGGCAACAACGACATGCCGATGACACCCAGTACCGCCATCGCAAGCACCTCGCTGAACATGGCGTCTCACTCCCTTTCTTCTGCAGTTCTTCGACTGCTAGGCACCGAACAGAAAGTCCCACACGGCCCCGGTGACGCACGTGGCGGCACCAGTTGCGAAGCCTATGACGAAGCCCCCGGCCGTACCAGCTGGAACCGTTATCGGAGCGAATGGGCCACCAAGGAATCCGCTGACGAATCCGCCAAATGTCCCGGCGAGCGTTATCGTGAAGATGTCGCGCCCGCACTGGTTGAGAGTCTCGCGGCCGCTCGGATCCGTGAGGTTCACCGGGCTGTCGCCGGCATAGACGTAGCGATCCATTGCGCTCGGATTGGCGATGGAGCCCCCGATCGGGTCGCGTTGGGTCCAGCGGCCGAGAGATGAGTCGTAGTAGCGGTCTCCGAACTTCGTGAGCCCGGTGGCCGAGTCGAAGTAGCCCGAGGCGAAGCGGAACGGATTGACGCTCGCCTGGGCACCAGACGAGGTGAGGGTCGTGCCGTATGGGTCGTAGGTGTAGGAGGCCGCGATCGCACCTGAGCCGTCGGTCAGAGCTATGACCGAGCCCAGGGCGTCGAGGACGTAGTAGAAGTGGTTTGAGCCCGAGCGCATCGAGACGAGCGAGCCACCAGGGGTCCGGGTAAAGGCGAGGGTGCTGCCGCCACTCTGGCGGGTCAGGCCGAGGAGACCCGTTAGGAACGAGTTCGAGCCTGCAGTCGTCCTCTCGCTCTGGCCGATGTCGGCGTATGCCATCGCGAGCGGTGAGCCAGACGTTGTGATGGACGTCGTCTGGTTGAGGCTGTTGTAGGCGTAGGTCTGGCCGGGCTTCGCCGTGAGATTGCCGTTGGCGTCGTAGGTGAAGCCCGTGTTCGTGATCTCGTCGGCGGCATTGTAGGTGTAGGTCGTGTTGACGCCGTTGGCCGTGACCGAGGTCCGGTTGCCCGCGTTGTCGTATCCGTAGCTGTAGCTCGAGGCGGCCGGTCCGGTCGTGACCGCGGTCTTGAGGCGGTTGAGGAGGTCGTACGTATAGGCCGTGTTGTTGCCGGCTTGATCGGCGACTGTCTGGCGGAGGCCAACGTTGTTGGTCCCGTTCACGTACGTGTAGGACTGCGAGACGAGGACGGTCGACCCGCGCGTGGCCGTGACCGAGGTCTCCTGGCCCGGGGTGTTGTAGCCGATGGCCACGGTCACGCCGTTGGGGTACTTCACCGATTTGGGCCGGTTGCCGGGGTAGTAGGCGAAGAGGGTGCAGAGGGTGCCCAAGGTGCCGCAGCCGGTCTTGGTTCCGCCCGGCTCGACGACGTCGACCACGTTGTTGTTGGCGTCATACGTGTAGCTGACCGAGCCCGAGGCGTCGGTGTACTTGGTGACGTTGCCGGTCGCGTCATAGGTCACCGAGCTGTTGCCCGCCGGCGTGTTCTTGGCGGTCACGCGGTTCTCGAAGTCGTAGGTGAAAGTGCTCGTGCCGGTCACGTCTATCCGGGTCTTGAGGTTGCCCGCGCCGTCGTAGGTGTACTTGATACACGTTCCTGCGGACGTCGAGCAGGTGGTCGTGCCGTTGAAGAGCAGCTGGGTGATGCGACCGTTCTTGTCGTAGGTGTAGGAGGTCTTCTGACCCTTCGGGTCGGTCACGCTCGAGGGCCGGCTCAAGGGGTCTGGGACGACTGTCGTCGCACCGATCGGAGCAGGGGGTGTCACCTTCGTGAGGTTCCCGCTACCGTCGTACGAGTAGGTGGTCGTATCGTTGTTGCCGTCGGTCGAGCTGCACAGCTCGCCTGGCATAGCCCCGCAGCTGACGCCGGGGTCGCCCTGATAGGCGTTCGAGAGCGCCACGCCGCCGGTCAGGCCGCCGCACGGCGAGGTCGGCTGGCCGGCATTGACGCTAGTGAGGTTGCCCACGGTGTCATAGCTGTAGCTCGTGCAGTTGCCCTGGGCGTCCGTGGCGCTATCGGGCTGGAATGGGTGGGCGCTGTTGCCGTACGTGGCGGTTGCACCGGGCCCGCTCTGCGATTGGATGGCGATGAGGTTGTTCGAGTTGTCCCAGGTAAGGGCGTAGATCGCAGAGGTGCGGTCGGTGAGGCTCAGGACGTTGTTGTCCCCGTTGTAGCTCGAGATCTGGCTGTTGCCGAGGGCGTCGGTGACCTTGAGCGGCATGCGGATGTAGTCGCTCTGATACGTGGTCACGCCACCGTTCGGGTCGGTCGAGGTGACCTTTGTCCAGTACTTGCTCGACTCGCCCGCGCTATACGCGTAGCTCGTCTGCGGGCCCGTGCCCGAGGTCGGCGTCGTGTAGCGGACGACCGCGCTGACCCGGCCGAAGCCGTCGTAGTGGACGGCCGAAAGGTTGAGGACGGGATCGGTGATGCGGGCCAGGCGGCCGGTTCCATCGTAGCTGTAGGTCGTGATCGCACCCGTCGGGTCGGTGAAGGTCTGGAGGAAACCAGATCCGTATCCGTACTTCCAGGTCCGCGCGGTTGGGTCGGCGATCTTGGATAGGGTGCCGTCGCCGTTGTACGTGAAGCTCAGGACTCGACCCTCGGTATCGGTGGCCGTCGTGAGCTGCTGGGCGGTGTTATACGTGAAGCTGATCGTGTTGCCGTTCCGGTCGGAATCCGAGATGAGCAGCCCGGGCCCGAACGTCAGCTTCTCCGACGAGCTGTTCAAGACGAGCTGATAGTTCGACCCGACGAGCGACAACTTGGCGTCGAGGCCGGGCGGTGAAGTGAACGAGCCGTCGCTGTTGCGGGCGAAGTAGAGCTGGCCGCCCGCGCCTTCGAACCCGAAGAGGACCTGCGACCCGTCTGGCAGCGGGGCGAGATACACGTCTCGCCCGGAGTCGAAAGCCCAGCCGAAGCCGACTTCGGAGCTGATGCCCGACGCCTGGGCGTTGTAATGGCGATCGAACGCGAGGTTGGGCCCGACGCCTGCGACTCCGAGATCCCCGCCATGGAAGACGAGGTTGCCGTTTCCGGTGTTGACGTGGGCGTGCTCGCTATCGCTGAACGTGTACGTCTCGAGGCTGAAGCCACGCTGCTCGCCGAGGCGGAGCCAGTCTGTTACGAACGTGTCGCCGAGGGCGTTGTTGGAGGCGTCATATCCGCCGAACAGCATGAGCTGACCGTGGGCGGAGCCGGTTTCGAAGATGGGCTGGGTCCGCGGCGTCGGCGCGAGCGGCACCGACCCCTGCTGCCAGTCGGTGCCGGTCCACATCGCGACGTCGTCATAGACGTTCGCGCTGTCGCGGCCGCCGAAGAGGATGATCTTCGTTAGGACCGGGTCGAACGCCATTGCGGACTGGGAGCGCTGGCCCGGGGAATGGACCGGCGACTGCTGGGTCCAGGTCGTGCCGTCGAATGTCCACGTGTCGCCGTAGAAGCTCGTGCCCGAGCCGTTGTCGCCGCCGTACAGGAGGACTCGCTGCGCACCCGGGTCATACGAAACGGCCGGGTTGGCGCGAGCCGTCGGATGGGTGGCAGGTGCGAGCTTGGTCCACGTCGTGCCATCGAACGTCCATGTCTCGCTGGATGTGGAGGTGCCATCGTAGCCGCCGAACAGGATGAGCTTGCCGATGGCGGCGTCATAGACGAGGTTCGCGTCGTAGCGTGCGGACGGACCGGTCACGGACAGATTCGTCCAGTTGGTGCCGCTCCAGGACCAGGTGTCATTGAGGGCGGCGCCGGTCGTTGCCGAAAGGCCGCCGAAGAGGATCGTCGTGCCAGTGGCGGTATCGAAAGCCATCGCGCCGCCGTCACGGGAGGACGGATGGCTCGCCGGGCTCAGCTGGGTCCAGGCGGTGCCGTTCCACGTCCAGGTGTCCGAGTACCAGGTTGTGTTGCCCTTGCCCCCGAAAAGGACGTTCACGCCATGTGCGGTGTCGAACGAGCCCATCGAGAGGCCCCGGGCGGCCGGCGCCGTCGGGGAGTTGGCAGCCTCGAATCCGGGCGAGGCGAAGATCGTGATTGAGCTCGAGCCGGTCGGCTGCGCGCCGTTCGGGCCGGCACTCGCGGGTGTCGCGACAGCAGCCGCCCCGCTGGTTATAGGCGCCGCTGCGGTGAGAGACCCAGCCGCTGTCGCCCAAGGGGTGACAACCGCCGATACGGAGCCCTGGTTGGCGGTGCCGATTGGCGCGGCGCCGACGGGTGCGGCGGCCTGCCATGCGACCGGAGCGGGTGGCGGGGCCGCCGGAGCGGCAGGCGTAGCTCCCTGGACGATTCCAGGACCGAAGTACAGGCCGTAGAGGATTGCGAGAACTGCCGGGACAAGTCTTCCAGCCGTGCGGGGACGCATGTCGGAGATCCTCCAAGTCGCGCCGTCGACGCGACATGGGAGTAGCCCAGCTTGCCGCGCGCGATAGCGTTGCGCCGCCGGGCGGCCAACCGGAATGGCCCGGCAGGTTGTCGGCGCGGTCCCCCCGGACAGCGTCCCTACCCTTAGCTCCGAGGTCGCCCTCGAAGTCGGTCCGCTCGAAAGTCTTACCTGGGGGTCCGAGCGGTTGCACCACTATCGGGTAGGCCGACGGACTGCTCTGTCGGGTTGCGCGACAGTTTCCGCCCCGCCCGTTACAGGCGCATGCCATTTGACTTCGAGCAACTGCGGAACGTCACGCCAAGAGGATGAGCGGGTTCAGCACCAACAGCAGTCCGGCGAGCCACGGACAAACAATTTCGCGAGGTAGAACTCGTCCCGTCGGAGGCACTGGCGGGTGGGATGAGAAGGCGGTTTAGCGTACGACCCCGACGTATAATCCGATCTCTCGTCCTGCAGAACTAAGAAGGGCAAGCCAGCCGCACCCACACAGACCACGCTCACTTAGAGCATCTGATCCTGCTCGTTTTGCATGCCCATTCCCCTCGTGGCGCATAGAGCATACGTCCGGGCAATCCGAAGTCAGATGCTCTATCCACTGAGCTACGGGCGCGCGGCTGCCGATGATACCGCGTGCAGGGCGAGCCGGCGGCGCGGCAAACGAACCGGATCAGGCCAGAGCGAGAACGTGGGCCGGGAGCGGCGGCCGACGGAACGGACGGAACGGAACGTTAACCGGCCGAAAACGCCGCGTTTGACGCTTCGGTCATTATTGAGGCATGAAGAGTTACGAAAGAGGACTGAGGTCCTCGGGGCAGCCTCCACGGCTGCTCGCCATCGATCTCGATGGTACCCTCCTCGATCCCAACGGTCTGGTTCGGCCTGTCGTTCGCGACGCCATCGCCACCGTTCGGGAAGCCGGAGTAACCGTCTTGCTGGCCACCGGACGCAGCCCGATGGGCGCGAGAGACGTTTGTCTCGAGCTTGGCCTGGGCGGTCCACAAATCACCATGAACGGCGCGATCTTCGGATCGCCGATCACGGGCGATATCGAATGGGCGCGAAGCCTCGAGCCCGACGAGGTTCGAGAGCACCTCGCTTTCGCCCGCTCCTGGGGCTTGAGGCCGACGCTGTGCCTGCTGGACGGCTTCGCGGTTGAACGGCCGTATGCATCGACCGGACCGATCGAAGTGCCGCACTTCGTGCAGGAGTCGAACCTTCGCGTCGAGTCTTCGCTCGACTCGGTTGCCGGCGAGGCCGTCATCCGCACCTACTTCCCAACGCCCTCGATCGAGCACTCGACCGTGGTGAGAGCGCTCCAAGCCCGGTTCGGCACGACCGCCTCGGTGGTATGGGCCGACAACCTCGGCGTCGAGCTGTTGAGCAAGGGCACGAACAAGGGCCGGGCGCTCGCGACCGTGGCTCGCTCGATGGGGATCGCGCGCGAAGAGACCGCGGCGATCGGCGACGGCCCCAACGACCTGCAGCTGTTGCGGGTCGCGGGCACGAGCGCGGCGATGCGGAACGCGCCACCAAACGTCAGCGTGGAGGCCACGTTCGTGGTCCCGACTTCAGCCGAGGACGGGGTACTCGAAGCCCTCCGGCGCTTCTATCCCGATCTGCCGATCCCGGCCGCGGAGCCGATGTTCCTTCCGGTGGCCCTCGCCGAGTCCGCCGCGTAGCGCGGCGGCACGGCGGCGGCTTGGCGGCGCGGCGGCGCGGCGGCACGGCGGCGGCACGGCGGCGCGGCGGCAACCGTGGCGCGGTGCCACGGCCCGGCGGCGCGCACTCGCCGATCAGTTGGAGGCGGCGCCCCCGCCCTCGGTCAGCGCGGCGCGGGCGGCAACCGTGAGGCTCGACTCGCGCCCGGCGCGCTCGAGTCGAGCCTGTTCGACGAAAGGTCGGAGCCGATCGGCGATTTCGGTTCGAGTCTGGCGAAACGCGTCGAGCTTTTCCTCGTCGGTGCCTTCGACCTCGGCCGGGTCCTCGAGATCCCAGTGGAGCATCTCATGCCCGCCGGGGAAGTAGGGACACGCCTGTCGGGCCCGATCGCAGACGGTCACGACATAGTCGAACCGTTGGCCGATGAAACCCGCGAGCGGCTTGCTCAGAGCGGCCGACCAGTCGATGCAGATCTCGTCGAGGACGCAAACGGTGTAGGGATTGACGCCCTTGGGTTCGGTGCCGCCGGAGAACACCTCGAAATCGGATCCGCCCATGAAGCGCAGCAGTGCTTCTGCCATCTGGCTCCGGGCCGAGTTGCCGGTGCAGATGAAGAGAACGCGGATCGGATCGGACATGTGCGTTTGCCTCCTCGCTCCCCTAGCTGAGGGGTTGACCCGCTGTAAGGGACTGCGCCGCGAAGGTGGCCGATAGCCCGTTGACCGGTCGAGCGATGCCGGGCACCAACTCCCCGGCGAGCGCACTCAGCCGCCCCAAGGCTTCCGGTTTGACCGAGTAGTAGATCCAGGTCCCCTTCCGCTCACTCTCCACCCAGCCGGCCACGCGCAGCACCTTCAGGTGGTGCGAGATCGTAGGCTGGCCGACCCCGCAACAGTCGGTGAAGTCGCAGGCGCAGACGGCGCCCTCGACGCTCAGCTGGCGAAGGATCGCCAGCCGGGTCGGATCGGCGATTGCCTGGAGAAGAAGGACGTCGGGATCGGCGGACCGTTTCATGCCCGGATAATATCGAGAAACCTCGATATTGACAACCGTCGATATAGCCGCTAACTTGCACGCCGAAGGAGCGCCAACATGGCGCTTCACGGACGAGAGCCACGATGAACGACAAGATCCACGAAGCAGTCCGCCAGCGCTATGCGAGCGCGGCACGCCAGGTCCTGGGGTTTGCGCCGCAGGGCGGGTGCAGCTGCGGCCCGGCGAGCGCGACCGATACCATCGCCGCGCCCGATAGCACCGCCGGGGCTGCCGGCGCCGACACCGCCGCGGCCGCCGGCGCGGACAGCGCGCAGGCCGACTCCTGCTGCGATGAGCCCACGAAGTTCGGCAGCGGGTTCTACTCCGCTATCGAGCTGGGCGAGCTGCCGACCGCCGCGGCCATGGCCTCGCTTGGTTGCGGCAATCCCCTCGCTGTCGCCGAGTTGCGTGCGGGCGAGCGCGTACTAGACCTGGGCTCCGGCGGCGGGATCGACGTCCTGCTCTCGGCACGCCGGGTCGGGCCGACGGGCAAAGCCTACGGCCTGGACATGACAGACGAGATGCTCGCTCTGGCGACTGCGAACGCGGCTCAGGCCGGCATCACCAACGTGGAATGGCTCAAGGGCCACATCGAATCGATCCCGCTGCCGGGCAACACGATCGACGTCGTGATCAGCAACTGCGTCGTCAACCTTGCGGCCGACAAGCCGGCCGTCTTTCGCGAGATCGCGCGAGTCCTGCGACCGGGCGGGCGCATCGGCATCAGCGACGTCGTTGCAGACGATTCGCTGACACCCGAACAGCGCCTCGATCGCGGCTCCTACGCGGGCTGCATCGCCGGCGCTCTGTCGTTCACCGAATTCCGATCGGGGCTCGAGGCGGTCGGGATGACCGACGTCTCGCTGACGATCAGCCACGCAGTTGCCGACCGGATGTACAGCGTCATAGTGAAGGCGGCCAAGCCCGCCGAGCCGGTTGGGGCGGTGGCCGCGACCGCTGCCGGAGCCGCCGCCGCCAAGCCCGCCGACGACCCTCGGCTCGAGCCCGTCACTTTCGGGGAGTGCTGCGGATGATCGAGATCGAACGGGCCGTCCCGGACGATCGACCAGCCATCGACGCGCTGCTGACGGCGAACGGCTTGCCGCTGGCCGGGCTCGAGCTGGCTTGGGAGCTGACTCTCGTGGCGCGGGCCGACGGCACCGTCGCCGGCTGCGCCGCGATCGAGCCGCATGGTTCAGTGGGTCTGCTGCGGTCCGTATGCGTCGCCGAGAGTGAGCGCGGTACGGGGCTCGGACGGAGGCTCGTGGCCGAAGCCGAATGGCTGGCCGGCGCTGCGGCAATCGGCGAGCTGTACCTGCTGACCGAGACCGCCGCCGCGTGGTTCCCCCGGCTGGGCTACGAGGCCGCCGAACGGGCAGCGGCACCCGCCGAGCTGGTGGCCTCGCCCGAGTTCACGGGAGCCTGCCCGGACACCGCTGTCATGTTCCGAAAGCGCCTGGGCTTCACGGCGCCAATCTCCTAGCCTGCCCTGCACCTGGCCGCTCGCCCCGCACCTGGCCGCCATTCCGGCTGGCTTATATATCGATTGATCACGGGCGCCGGCACGAGCATCGGCGCCATCTCCGGCGGCCTGCTCATCGCCCGCTGGCGCGTCATCGCCACTGTGGTGGGCACGCTATGGGTCGGCGGCATAGCCCTCGGCCTCGTCGCCGGTGCGGTGCTCTAGCCTTCTGCCGCGACTTCCCCGTCGGGCTCGGGCTCGGGTTCGGGCGCCGCGGCGTTGCCGCAACCGCATTTCTCCATGCACGCCCGCATCCCTTCGGGACCGCAGCAACTCATCATCCGCTCCTTCAGGCGCCGGAGTAGCTCCGGGTACAGCCGATCGACCAGCTTGGCCGCCAGGACCGCAAGGATTGCGATGACGATCGCTTTCCTCACGAACGAGCCGCAACCCGACTTTCCCTCTGTCTCCATGCCCTCTCCCTTCGGTCATTTCGGCCGCTTTCGGCGAGTTCGCCGCGCTAACTGTATCGCGACACGGCCGCCGTCCCACCGCAATCTGCAGCGGCAGTAACCTACAGAGTGCTGCATGTGAATAGTGCCGGAGATCGGAAGCAGGAGGGTCAGTCATGAGCGACTCGCTCAACATCGACCGGGCGCCCGGGCCGGCCGTAGCACCGAGCGGGGCGGCCGCCTCGGCGAGTGGTACCGCCGCCGACAAGGAGGCACTGGCACCTTCTGCGGCGACCCCCACGTCCGGCGATGGCAACAGCCTGGCCCTCGTCGCGCCCGAGCCCGTCAATATCGTGGAGCCGACCGCCGCGCTCGACTCCCTCAAGCTCGATCAGGCGACCGTGGTCAAGCTCGACGGAATGGTGGGGGGCTACATCGCCGCCATCGCCACCCTCGACGTCAGCGACCCCAAGTTCGAGGCCAGGGTCACCGACATCCGCAAGCTCGGCGACGACGAGATCAACGCCTCGTCGCAGGTGTCGTCCCGGCTGCTCTCCCGCCCCGTGGCCTCCCTGCAGAAGAGCGGCCTGAGTGGAACGTCCGGCGTCGCCGCCAGCCTCCTCCAGCTCCGACGCCAGGTGGACGCCCTCGATCCCGGCCGCCAGGGCGAGCTGTTCGGACCGCACAAGCTGCTCGGGATCCTGCCCTTCGGCGATCGCCTGAGCAGGTATTTCGCCAAGTACCAGTCCAGCCAGGGCCACCTCAACTCCATCATCGGGGCACTCCGAAACGGCCAGGACAATCTCCAGAAGGACAACGTCGACCTCGAGCAGGAGAAGGCGAACCTCTGGCAGATCATGGAGAAGCTGCGCCAGTACATCTACCTGTCGCAGAAGCTGGACGCCGCTCTGGCCGCCCGGATCGCCCAGGTCCAGGCGAACGATCCCGAGCGCGCTCGCATCCTCAACGAGGACATGCTCTTCTACGTCCGCCAGAAGGTGCAGGACCTCACCACTCAGCTGGCGGTCAGCGTTCAGGGCTATATGGCGCTCGACGTGATCCGGCGCAACAACATCGAGCTGATCCGCGGCGTCGATCGCGCCACTACAACGACCATCTCGGCCCTTCGCACCGCCGTGATCGTGGCCCAGGCACTATCCGATCAGAAGCTCGTGCTCGACCAGATCACCGCCCTCAACGCCACGACTTCCGAGCTGATCGAAAGCACGTCGGTCCTGCTGCGCCAGCAGTCGGCGGCCATAAACGAGCAGGCGGCTTCCTCCACGATCGATCTGCAGAAGCTCCAGCTGGCGTTCGACAACATCTACGCCACGATGGACGAAATCGACGCCTACAAGCTCAAGGCTCTCGACAGCATGAGCAAGACGGTCGATTCGCTGAACGGCCAGATCCACAAGGCGC
>CABEAA010000193.1_pt1 | contig 11174 bp, 8 predicted proteins | sample 3132281 | NCBI WGS metagenome assembly CABEAA01 (sample SAMEA5534341, study PRJEB31848) | metagenome | biome: tundra; feature: field; material: soil | place: USA | collected 2013-05 | depth 0.45 m
CGGGAATGGAGCACGCCGAAGGTGTAGTCGTCGTCGCGGGCGAAGACGACAAGCTGGTGATCGGGCAGGACACTGGTATCTAGCCATGCAAAGAGCCGGTGTTTCGAGAGAGGCGGCGTGGCTATGTATCGTGAAAGGCTGCGGATGGCGGCTCGCATTCCCGGTCGCGCTTCGGCGTGCAGCCACCAGCGCTCACGGTAGGCACGGCGAGGGTTGTTGCGTCGGGTAGGTTCGACGTGGGTCTTGACGTACTCGAATGGCGCTTCGTAGAGCGATGCGTCTCTTTCTGTTCGATCGGTCCCGAAGTCGATTACCCAGCCCAGGTCACCCCGGCCACGAGCGACGTCCTGTCCGTTCGCTCGGCGACGGACTACATCGGTGTTTGACCGGCCGTCCGGATTCGGTGACGCCAGCATCGACCGAGCAGTCGCGTCTTCGATGTCGAAGGGACCTGCCTTTTGGGAGCCGAGGAAAGCGATCCCGAGGTTCTCCGGCAGCCGTCGGGCACGGGTGACGTCTACGCCGCTGGTCAGATTCGCGTTAATCGAGGCGACTGGGTAGCCATCGAGCGTGCGCTCGGCCTGAGAGCCACTGTCCTGACCGACAAAGCTGATATGTACGTTCGCCCCGGCGAGAACCCAAGGCTCGTCGGCATAAGCGAAGAAGACGTCGCCAGTTCGCTTGATCCGGTCTAGGACGACCCGGTTCGCTCCTCCCCGGATGCCTTGAGTTGCTAGCAATCCTGCTCGGCCGAGGCGACCAGCCTCGATGGCCGCCCTCGCCTTCTCATGCCAGTAGGCGCACAGGTCCACTCCGCCAGGCAGCCGCACGAAAACCCGCCGGAGCGTGTCCACATACGACTCGCCGAGGCCGCCGATCATCAGCTTGTCGCCCAGGAACGGCGGGTTGCCCACGACTACGTCCGCCTCCGGCCATTCCGCCTCGCGCGGGTGGCCCGGGTCCGTCAGATCGAGGAGCGCGTCCTTCTCGCGGATGTTCTCTAGGTTCTGGAGTACCGGGTCGCGCGGGTGGCCTAGACCGTGAGCGAGCATCCACTGGATCTGGCCGATCCAGATCGTGACCCGGGCCAGCTCGGCCGCAAACGGGTTGATCTCGATACCGAGGAGGTTCTGCGGTCCGATCTGGGGGAATTCCTGCGGGAGCCGCAGCACGAGCGAGCCCCACTGGATGGCTTCGTATTCGAGGTCCTTGAGAAGCTGCAGCGAGATGTACAGGAAGTTGCCGCTGCCACACGCCGGGTCTAGCACGCGGATGGCGCGGAGACGTTCGAGGAAGGCACCGAAGATGCGCTCGGGGTTCTGGTCGGCCGGAGTCCGGGCCGTCACCTTGCGGCCAGCGAGGACGAGCGGCGTGATCGCGCCTTGAGTCTCTGCCCAATCGCGACGGAGCGGCTCCATGAGGACCGGCTCGACAAGCCGCAGGATCGAAGTTCGGTCGGTGTAGTGGGCACCGAGCTGGGCTCTCTGGTCTGGGTCGAGGCCACGCTCGAACAGCGTCCCGAAGATGGCGGGTTCGATCTGGCTCCAGTCGAGCTTCGACACCCGACCGATCGTCTCCATCTCCGTCGGCGCGAGAGAGATCACCTCGGCGTCATCGAAGAGGCCGCCGTTGAACCATTCGATCCGTTCGACACCGAACAGGCCACCTCCCTTGGCCATCTTGCCGAACAGATCGTGCAGGGCCGCAGAAAAGGCCGCGGCGTCGCCCTTGGTCGCGCTGGCAAGGCGATCGATCAGGTTCTTGGGCAGGATGCCGGCATCTTCCGCGAACATGGCGAAGAGCAGACGATCGAGGAAGTGCGCGACCGTGTGCGGGTGATGGCCGCGGGACCGGAGGGCCGTCGCCAGATCGGCGAAGTCCTTTGCGGCCCGCTCGGTCAGCTCCTCGCGCAGCCGTGTCGGGCGCAGGGTCTCGGGGTCTGTGAATACGGCGCGGAGGATGCGGAGCGGTTCGCCAGGGTCGGCTGCCAGATCGTCCAGAGTGAAGCGATACACCCGTGGCACGGTGTTGGTGAAGTTGGTGTGGATCTCGAAGCGGGCGAGGTCGCACACAACCAGTAGCGGCGGATTGCCTAGAGCCTCGCGGTAGCCGTTGAGCTGCGAGTAGGCCGCCGCGAGGTCCTTGCGCTTGCCCTTGTACTCCCAGGCGAAGTGGTCGCGCATCCAGACGTCGGCCCATCCCTCGCCACCTTCGGCCTTGCCGGCACCCTTCTCGAAGGCATACCAGTCGCCGGTCGGGTCGGCATCTATCGGAGTTGGCTGGCCCAGCATGTGGCAGAGGTCGATGAAGTGGGACTGTGCGGACGCGCGCTCGCCGGTCGTCACGCCACGCCATTTCGCGGCGAACTCGGAAGGGTTCATGCGTGCTGGAGAGAGGAGATGCTCACGCGTTCGAGGATACCGGTCTGGCTGACCTTCAGTCAGGCCGAGACGATGCGAACATCGTCGCGAGTCGGGAAGAACGGCATCCCACCGGCGAGGGCGCAGGGTCCGTCAATCAGTGGATCTTCGTCTACCCGGTAGCCCGCCTCACAGCTCCCGCACGAGTTCCTTGAGGGGCCGCCTGGCCTTTCCCGGCGCCGACTTCGGCTGCCGCGCTGCCTCCGTCGGGTGGCCAAGCGAGATGATCGTCCGAACGAACGCCGGCGGCGTCAGGCCGAGGAACTGTGCGACCTGCGGGCGCACCGACTCGATCGCCCAGCCGATTCCGGCACCGAGCCCCAGCGCGTTCGCAGCAATGAGGATGCGCTCGGCTGCGCGACCCTCATCGTAGGCGTCCCATTCGGCGTTGTCGCCGCCCATCGCGATGGCGATCGCAGCCGCGGCGCCGGCGACGTACTTGGCGTTCGGAGCGAGCTCGGCCAGCCGTTGGAGGTCGCCACGCTCGCGCACGACGATGAAGGTCCAGGGCTGGCGATTCATCGAACTGCCGGACCAGCGGGCTACGTCGAGGATCGTCTGGAGATCGTTATCGGAGACGACCTCGTCAGTGAACCCGCGGACCTGGCGCGTCCGGCGCAACGCGGTCAGGACGACATCGGCAGTGGTCCGGTCGAAGGGCTTCGAGTCGCTCATCACCGCAGGATACACGGCCGCGACGGGTGACCGGTGAGCACCCGAAAGACAGCGGGCTCCCCTGTGGCCCACGACTACCCGCGCATCGTCTGGAGCCGTCGTGTCACCGGTTGGTCCAGTCCGTGTCCGTTGCGGCCCGCGTGCGTCGAGATGGGGCGCCCAAACCTTGAGTGCTAATCCTCCCGGCCGGGCGGCCAGGTCCCCATGACCTGACGAAGGATCGCGAACTCGCCGACGTGGTAGGCGTTGTGGTCGCCGACCAGGCGCACCTCGCGGAGGACCGTGTGCCCCGGGGTGTTCGGGATCGTTGTCAGCAGGTCGGTGGCGGGATCGGCCACGAGCTCGTGGAGCGCCGTGCGGTCGGACCTGAAACCCTCGACCGTCAGCGCGAACTGCTCGGGCGTCGCGGTGGCGTCGTGCGCCGGCCAATACTCCTCCGGCCAGGTGGGCGCGAGGTACGCGCGGCTTACGATGTAGTCGAGGATGTCCCACTGGGCGATCCGGATGTGCTCGAGCAAGTGCCAGGGCGTGTAGGGCACGTTGGGCGGCAGTCGGTTGATGGCGTCGTCCGGGAAGTCCGCCACGGCGGCATCGAATGGTAGGTGGGCACCGTGCCCGTCGATGAGCGCGAGGAGCTGCTCGCGCAGGATGTCGCTGGCGGCCATCTCGTCCCTCGGTTTGCTTCTGGGTTGGCTCAGGCCTCTAAGTCCCCTCGGCACTCCGAGTGCGGACTACCGGTCGTGGGCTACAGGCCCCACTTGGGCGATTCGGCGTCGGCCTCGGCCTCACCCTCGATGTGAATTCGGTCACTTCGAGGAGCGCCGCAGAGCGCGCAGTTGGGCCTGCTCGCAATGCCGATGACCCCAGCGGGCAGACCCTGCTGGCCGATGGTCCCGATCCTCGGATAGACGATGGGGACCTCGGGGGCGAGCTCGAAAGCGTGCGGTTGGTCCTTGTCGGGTGTCGATGTCTTGGATTCGTCCATGGTGGGAGCGCCTTACGTCTTCATCGTTCGGAGCGATTCTCCAACTCGAGTCTGAGACGATGGTACACCCCGTACTGAGGCGGAATGCAGAGGGCAACGGCGGCACGTCACCGCACAGGACAGGTGCGACATGAACTCGTCCGGCGTCTCTTTCGTCGTCCGGAACGTGCCGAGGACGCTGCTCGTGACCATCGTGGCCCCACCCTTCTGGACGCCACGCATCGCCAGACACAGGTGCTCCGCCTCGATCACCACACCGACGCCATAGGGGTTCAGTCGATGCTGCAGGAAGTCGGCGATCTGCTGCGTCATGCGCTCCTGGACCTGCAGACGCCTGGTGAACATCTCGACGACTCGTGGGATCTTTGAGAGCCCGATCACGCAGCCGCGCGGCAGGTAACCGACCGAAGCCGTGCCGAAGAACGGCAGACGACGTGGTCATAGTCCGCGCGCACGTCAACGATCCGCTGGCGGCCGATTGCCCGTCAGCCGTGCGAACCGCGTGCGAGCAGTCGCTCGTCGTCGAGTCGGTGGTGTGGTCCTCGAAACCGTACGGGACGGCGGGCTCGGTGTCGCTGCCGACCCTTTCCGGCACGCCATAAACGCTGCCTACGACCGGTAAGCGGAGCGCCTTGCCGCCACACTTGACGTCCGACGACCCGGTCGCGTCAAACCTGCGAGGTAGACTGTCAAGCGTCTCGGTGCGGGGATACCTTGCGGCGGGCCAGAGGGGGTGACGAGATGAAGCTAGGGTCGCGAAACGCCCGAGTGGTCGCTGTGGCGATCGCGGCGGTACTGGTGTTCGCGCTCGGAGGCAGCCTGCTCATGCAGGTCACCAAGACTCCGCCTATCGAGCTTCCCACTGCTTCCGCGAGCGCAAGCCCGACCGCCTCGCCGACACCTGGGTTCAGCGCAACCGGCTCGATGACGACGGGAGGCGACGGTGCCACCGCCACTCTGCTTGCCGACGGACGCGTCCTGTTCGCCGGAGGTGCCGGCTCCACGACTCTCCAGGGACCGGCCATCAACTCGGCCGAGCTATACGACCCGAAGACCGGAGCTTTCAGCCCGACAGGCTCGATGACTGCGGCCCGCTGGGGGCACACAGCTACCTTGCTTCCCGACGGTCGAGTACTGATAGTCGGAGGTGCCGCCGGGCGCGATTTCGCCATCGACGGCCCGCTCCCTCTCGCTGTCGCATCTGCCGAGCTGTATGACCCGAAGACCGGCAAGTTCACCAAGACCGGCGCGATGTCTACTGCGCGCGAGTTCCACACCGCCACCCTGCTCTCCGATGGCCGTGTCCTGATCGCCGGCGGGATGTACTCCGACGGCAAGCCACACGGGATTAGCCCTCTCCTCGTAACCGCAGAGATCTACGACCCAAAGACCGGCACTTTCAGTCCGACCGGGTCGATGATCGAGCCGCGTGCGCAGCAAACCGCCACCCTGCTTTCCGATGGCCGCGTCCTGATCGCCTGTGGCGAGGATGCCAACGGAACTCCCATAACTTCCGCAGAGCTATTCGACCCCAAGACCGGCAGCTTCAGCCCGACCGGATCGGCCTCGGCCGCCCGGAACACGGCTAACCTTCTTCCCGACGGGCGGGTCCTAATGGTTGGAATCACTGGCGGCGTCACGAGTTCTGCCGAGTTGTACGAGCCGGCGAGCGGCACTTTTAGCCAGGCAGGATCGATGGTCACGCCGCGCTACACGCAGACTGCCACGTTGCTCGCAGATGGCCGGGTCCTTGTCACAGGCGAGTCCTCAGCCGAGTTGTACGACCCGGCGAGCGGCACCTTCAGCCGGGCCGGGACGATGACAATCGCGAGCTCGGGCTACACAGCAACACTGTTGCGGGACGGCCGGGTGCTTATGGCCGGAGGCGCTGTCGATCAATATGGCAAGCCAGTGACTTCGGCCGAGCTCTATCAGCCGCCGTCCATCCCATCGCCGAGTGGGATTCCGAGTCCCGCTCCAACCGCTTCAGCGTCGTCGGCTGCACCCCGGTTCAGCATGACCGGATCGATGATCGTGGCCCGCAACTGGGGCACCACCGCCACGCCCCTCTCCGACGGCCGCGTTCTCATCGCCGGCGGTGTCGACAGCTCCGGACATGGGCTCACGGCGGCCGAGCTCTACAACCCCGCGACCGGAACCTTCAGCCGCACAGGCTCGATGACCACCCCTCGCGGTGGTCACACAGCAACCCTGCTGCCAGATGGCCGCGTGCTCATCGTCGGCGGTGCCAACGAGCCGACCTATGGCGGCCCACCTCCTCCCGCTCTCGCTTCGGCAGAGTTGTACGACCCGAAGACGGGGATTTTCAGCCGCACTGGCTCGACGGCCACTCCACGCGAGTGGCACACGGCCACTCTGCTGCCAGATGGCCGTGTGCTCATCGCCGGAGGAACTGGCAACCACGGGACGTTCGCCGCATCTGCCGAGCTGTACGACCCGACAAGCGGCAAGTTCAGTCGGACGGGCTCTATGGCCACCGGTCGCGCTTTCGATACGGCCACCTTGCTATCGGATGGAACGGTCCTATTCGCCGGAGGCGAAGGTGCAGCCAACGACACTTACGCCACCCTACGGTCTGCCGAGCTGTATGAACCGGCGACGGGCAAGTTCAGTCCGACAGGCTCGATGGCCGCCGCTCGCGACTACGGGAGCGCCACCCTGCTCGCCGACGGCCGCGTCCTGATGGCCGGAGGTTCCGAGGACGCCTCAGCCGAGTTGTACGACCCGACGACCCGCACTTTCAGCGCGACAGGCTCGATGAAGGCGGTTCGCTTGGGCCCCCCAGCCACCGTGCTTTTGGACGGTCGTGTCCTCATCACAGGGGGGTCGGGGGACGCCTCCGCCGAGTTGTATGACCCGACGAACGGCATCTTTAGCCCGACCAACGGATCCATGAACGCGGTTCGTTTCAGCCACACTGCCACACGGCTCCCGGACGGCAGCGTTCTCATCGCTGGAGGCAATCCGCTTGGGCTTGCGATGCTTATGCCAAGCTTCGCGTCGGCCGAGTTATATCAACCGTAGGGCGCACGACGGCCGTATTGAATCACTACCGTGACGGCACGCCGACAAGAGCGCGGCCAGAGGGGTGAGGAGTTGAAAGTAGGGTCCCGAAACAGCCGAGCGGCAGCCGGGACGATCGCTGCCGTGCTGGTGCTGGTGCTGGTGCTGGGGGTTGGTCTGCTCATAATCCATCCCCCACGATCAAGCCGTCGTGTCAGCGCTCCCGGTCGGTCGGACGACGAGACAGGGCCTGAAGGCGGGGGCTCTGCTCCAGCTCCGTAGCCGAAGCTCTTGGATAATCAAGCGAGCAGGCATCGGGGCCAGCGCGGTACAAGGCAAGGCGCCACACTGCGAAAGCTCAGCAGAGCGCATCCTGCTGGCGCCACCCACCAGATGGTTCTCCGTAGGTCGGATCGGCGATGTGCCCGTCGGCGCCAATGACGATAGTCGCAGGACCCGTCTGCCTAGGGCATCCCGGACGTGCAAGTCGAAGGTGCGGCTCACTCCGCCCGCGTTGACGGACACCTCGACTGCTCTACTCGCGGATGCTCTGGCCGTTCTTCGCCGAGCGCAGCTTGACGCCCGACCGAGTGAAGCCAGCGGACGTGCTGGCCTGGGTCCATGGCATCGGCCGCTCGGGGCGCACGCCCTCAGGGACCACGGTGGGCGCCAGGATCGCCTGCCTGTCGTCCTTCTACCGCTTCCTGATCCGGATGGGCCTGGTCGTCTCGAACCCATGCGACGCCGTCGAGCGCCCGAGGGCCATCCAGTCGATGGCTCGCGGCTATTGCGCCGACGAGGTTCGAAGGCTCCTAGCGGTCGTCCCCGACAACGTTGCCGGGAGACGTGATCGGGCGATCCTGCTGACGCTGGTCCTGACCGGCAGGCGTCGGGCCGAGGTGATCGGTCGACGCGCGGGCGACCTCAGTCTCGAAGCCGAGACCTGCTTCTACGCCTATCGCGGCAGGGGAGGATGACGGGAGCCCACGGGACGGGGCCGTTCTTCGAAAAACAGCGGGAGTACCCCCAAGCGGATTCGAACCGCTGATCTCAACCTTGAAAGGGTCGTGTCCTAGGCCTCTAGACGATGGGGGCGCGGCGCGAACGGGAGTGTAGCAGGGAGAGGGCGCAACTCGCGGAGAGCAACTCGCGGAGAGAGCGACGACGACGCCGCGCGGCCGACGGCCCGACGGCCCGGCTCGCGAGCTCAGCTGCCGAGAAGAACCATGATCGCGGCCCAGGCGAACGACAGACCGGCCATTACCGCCGCCGCTCCCCCGGCCAGCGCCAGGAGCAGCGCTCGGCCGCTCCGCCCGTCCTCGCCGGCGAGGTAGGTGATCCTCGCCAGCGCGGCGGCGTCGGCCGCGAAGACGATCCCGGCAACGACGGCCGCCGCGATGAGCACGGGAAACTCGACGCTTCGGCGCGTGAGGGACACCGCAAGGAATGCGACTGAGACGAACGAGGCGGCGCTGAACAGGACGACGAACGGAGGCAATCGTCGCAGCCGCGTCATTAGGGGAAGCGACTCCGCCGGCGCCTCGTCGAAGGTGTCCCAGAACTCGTCGTATTCCTCGTCGGGCTCGTCGGCCGGGAGAAGCGGCGCGCTCGGCGGGAGGGGCGCGCTCGGCGGGAGGGACGCGCTCGGCGGGAGCGACGGGCGTGGCGGTTGCGGGCTCCGCGGCGATTGCCGCCCGCGGGGCCCCCGCAGATTTGGGTTCTGGGTCATGCCGGAGAGCGTACCAGCCTGGAGCCCGCTTCTCCCTCGGGCGCCTCGGCCGCGGCCATGGGCACTTCCCGAGCCGGCGCCGAGCGGTGGTAGACAGCCACGTTGTACTCGAGGCGCGGCCGCTTCATCCCCTCCGCCAGCTCCACTCCGGGCTCGCCGAAGGCAGCGCTCAGCAACTCGCGCGCCTGCTCCTCCGAGTCGAACGTCCACCGGCAATGGATGACCCTGATGCGGAACCCCGCCCCGAGGAACGGTCCGTTGCGCTGGCTCCAGGCCACACGCTCGGCGCATACGTCGGGCCGGAGGCGCCAAACGTCGTCGCGGCCATAGTCGTGGACGACGAGCAGCCGGCCGCCGGGACGGAGCAGCCGCATCGCGTCGGCGATGAACGGGGATCCCGGCGTCGCCAGGTCCGACCAGAAGACCACGACTGCATCCGCGCCGCCCTCCGGCAGTTCCGAGAGCCGGCGCATCAGCTCGACCAGCACGGTTTCGGAGGCGGGCATCTCGACGGCAGTGACCCGCGCGCCGAATTCCTCCAGCTGCCGGGCCCGCTTACCGCGACCGCAATCGAGGACCACGACCTCCTGCCCGATCACCGGCCCGAGCTCCTCGAGCGCGGCTGGGATCTTGCCCTCGCGATCGACGACGCCCGCGAAAGCCTCGTCGAGCGATGCGCACGGCATCTCCATCGACAGGTCCGGCATCTGGCTCTCCTAGCGGATCGGCGAGACCGCGATCGCGATGCCCTCTCGGGCCCCCAGCTCCACCTCGACGATCCCGTCCTCGAGCTTCTTCGGCGCGAACGTGCTGGTCCACCCGCGCCCCGGCCAGCTTACCTGTTCGGCGCCGTGTCCCGCCACCTCGGGAACGTCAATCACCATGCGCGTCGGCTGATCTCCGGCGTTGACGACGACCACGATCGAACGACCGATCGATCGATCGAATGGGCGGCCTCCGAACATCCCGTAGGCGACCGTCCGACCTTCCGCCGCAAGCAAACGGAAATGGCCACGGCGTAGCACGGGCTCGGACTTGCGGAGCCCGGTCAGGCCGGCGACGAAAGCCCGCAACGCCGCGTCCTGTCGGACGGGATCCCACGGATAAGCGCGCCGGCAGTCGGGGTCCGCGCGCCCTTCCATGCCCACCTCGTCGCCGTAGTAGATGCAGGGCGCGCCGGGCAGCGACATCACGATGAGCATCGCCAGGCGCAGCGCCGACTTGTCGCCGCCCACCAGAGAGAGGAAGCGCGGTGTGTCGTGGCTGTCGAGCAGGTTGAGCAGCACGGACGCGACCGCCTCCGGGTACAGCGCCATCACGCGCTCGAGCTGCCGTCCGAATTCCGGCCCGTCGATCGGGCGGACCATGCGGCCGTACTCGTGGGTCTTCGAGACCAGCTCGCCATCGAGACGGCCCGCGCCCACGAACGAGAGGATCGCCTCGGTCAGCGGGTAGTTCATCGTGCCGTCGAAGCGATCCCCGGCGAGCCATTCCGGCGACGGCGTCCACAGCTCGCCGACAAGGTACGCCTCGGGGTTCACCGCCAGAACGCGGCGCCGGAACTCCTCCCAGAACCCGGGCTCGCCGATCTCGTCGGGTACGTCCAGGCGCCAGCCGTCGATGCCGAAACGCATCCATCGTTCGGCGACGGCCATCAGATACTCACGGACTGCGGGGTTGGAGTGGTTGAGCTTGGGGAGCGCGGGCAGGTCCCACCAGGCCTGGTAGCCGAGGCGCGGCGGCGGCGGCGTGGGGATCGCGGGGCCCGCCCCCTCCGGCCAGGGCGCGGCCGGCGCCGGGTACGCCACGAGGCCGCGGCGGCCGGCCAGGACCTCCGGATCCAGGTAGAACCAATCGCGGTACGGGGAGGCGGCGCCGTTCTCCAGAACGTGGTGGAACGGCCAGAACCCGCGGCTTGCGTGGTTGAAGACGCCGTCCAGGATGACCCGCATGCCTCGGGCGTGGGCCTCGTCGAGCAGCTCACGCAACGCGGCGTCGCCACCGAGCAGCGGATCGACCATCTTGTAGTCGAAGGTGTGGTATCGATGATTCGAGGCCGACGCGAACACGGGGTTGAGGTACAGGGCCGTGATCCCCAGCTCGGCCAGCTCGTCGAGATGCTCGGCGATGCCCAGCAGGTCGCCGCCCTTGAAGCCGTACGTGGTCGGGGGCGCGTCCCACGGTTCGAGCGATCCGGGCTTGGGCACGCGCCGGCTCGAGGCGAAGCGGTCCGGGAATATCTGGTAGAACACGGCGTCGCGCACCCAATCGGGGCCGGACGTGCGGGCGGGCCGTGCCGCTGACGTGTCGGTCACCTTTGGGCGGGCGCTTTGGCCGGGGG
>CABEAA010000194.1_pt1 | contig 11133 bp, 7 predicted proteins | sample 3132281 | NCBI WGS metagenome assembly CABEAA01 (sample SAMEA5534341, study PRJEB31848) | metagenome | biome: tundra; feature: field; material: soil | place: USA | collected 2013-05 | depth 0.45 m
TCGCTGAGAAGCCAGCCGGCCGCCAGGGCAACGACGAACACGGTCTGCAGGATCACCTGGACCGGGCCGACCTGCCAGGCGACCTGCGCGGCATCCCAGCACGGCGTGAGCAGCAGGATCGCAACGAAGGCGGGCCACGGCCGCTGGATTGCCCATGCCGCGACCGCGGCGGCAACGAGCGGCATGACGGCCGCCAGGAGAACCGCGAAGGCGCCGGGGCGAATGTCGTACGGCGCGTGCTCGTTCTGGGCGCTCAACGCCAGGGTCGCGGCGAATGCCAGGCCGGTGAATGCCAGACGCAGCCACGCCCGCGAGCTATCTGGTCGCGCGAAATGAGGGAAGGCGAACGCCAGATGAAGTCGCGGCGCGCCAGGTTCGTGCAATCGAGCCGTCCCGTGACCTCGGGCCTCGGCCCCGGGAGGTCCTACTGCGAGCGACGACACGGCGTCAGGGCGATCTACGCCGCGAGCCGGTGGGACGCCGAGGATACTACGGCAAAGAACGCGGGCCGTCCGTGGCGAGAGCGCTCGCAGGCCGGAGCCGTCAGACGCGGACCGCCGGCACGATCGATTGCATCTGGTGCCACTAGCGAGGTGCGCGGACCGCGAACAAGATGTTGCGCAAGTTCCGGGGGCGGCGACATTGCTGCCGCCGCCCCGAGAACGCTACCCCTGCTAGTTCGGCTTGCGAGTCACGGCGGCGATCAGTGCTTCCACACCAGATCGAGGCCGCGGTCGACCGCGAAGCTGCCGTTGTGGTTGACGACTGCCCAGGCAGTGTTGGTGGCCGGATCGACACCGTAGGTGCCGAGCGTGTCCTGCGGCTGCCATGGGCCGACGACGAATCTCTGGACGCCGCCACCGGCGTTCAGATCGACCGCCTTGACCCAGTGCCCCTTCGCGTCCTTCGTTACGAGGACGCCAAGGCCGGCAAAGCCGTCATGCCCGCCGCGCGGGGCATCGAAGCTCATCGAGAGTGCGTACGTGTCGGTGGTGGTTGTGCCAAGCGGCGCCATGCCCCACAGAGTGAGGATGTTGCTGCTGAACTCATCCCGCCTGGTATCCGCGGTCCAGCCAGTGTCAACGGTCTGGACGAGAGTTCGGCCGGTGGCGTCGGCGGCGGTGTTGTCGTACGTGCCGCCGAGGATCTTCGCAGTCGTGCCGTCGAAGCGGTCCTTCACGACGCTGTAGGAGGTGCCGTAGTTGGTGCCGGTGCCGTTGGTGGCGCCGCCGCCGACCAGGAACTCCTTGCCGTTGAGGCTATAGCCCCACGTGGCCTTCTTCACGAAGTTGAGGGTCGGGGTGATGTGGGAGCCAGCGACCGAGCAGGTCATCGGGGTCGTCCCGTCGGGATAGCAGTTGTCGGATCCCCAGTTGCCCTGATCGTCGGCGTAGTAGTCGACCGTTACGCGAGGGCCGTCGACCGTGTAGATGTAGTACCCGATCGTGTACGGGTCCTGAGAGACGGACGTCTCGCGGGTCTTCTGGTTGACGAGGGTGACGGGGTTGATCCAGCCACTGTTGGTCAGGGCCTTGGGCGTGTAGAACTTGCTGCTGTCGGACGCGCCGATGATCTCCTGGACCTTGGAGGCTCCATCGGGGCTGGTGATGATCGAGCGCTGGTTGATGTGGTCGTGGCCGCTGATGTAGTACTTGACGTCGTTGTTCTGCAGGCTCGCCATGAAGGCGTTCTGCATCGCCGGGTTCGAGTACGTCTGGCCGACGAACGCCGTGTCCTGATGGTTCTCGGCGATGAGCGGCTGGTGCGAGAACACGAACGCCTGAGTGGTGCCGCGCGTCTTCTCGTTCAGGCGGCCGCTGATCCACGACTGCTGTTCGGCGATCGAGTAGCCGTAGTTGTAGCCGTTGCCCGGAGCCACGTTCTTGCTCGGGGTGACCCACGGGTCGACGATCATGAAGCGCGCGTTATTACCCGGAGTGCCGTAGTCGAACGAGTAGCTCATGCCGTTGAGGTCGCTGCTGACGGCGGTCGGGCTGCTGAAGTTCCTCGCGCCGAGCGTGTTGCTCAGGCCGCGGGTCTGCGGGTAGTCCGCCTGGAACGCCGGAATGGCGAAGTCGTTCGCGGGGCTCGCGTACGTCTCGTGGTTGCCGCGCATCGGGTAGAAGCCGATGCCCGCGCTGTACAGCGGCTGAGCCGCGGCCGCTCGCACGGCTTCGTCGGCGGTGTTGCCGTTCTCGGTCAGATCGCCGACCTGCACGACGAACTTCACGCCGGCTTTGACGAACTGCGGGTTGATCTGGTTGATGATCGACACCGGTACTGCGTTCGGATTGGCATTCGCCGGGTCGGTTGTCGTCCATTGCGTGTCGTCCATCACGCCGAAGGACCACGGCTGGCCTCTCGGAGCGAAATTCGCGACTGCGCCTGGAATCGTCGTCGCGACGATCGCCAGTGCCGCGAACGCGCCGAGCAGGCGAGATCGCTCAGTAAGGAGCGTGCTCCACATGACTTCACCTCGATGAGCCCGTACTCCCCGGGCTGGGCGGGACGCGCCGAGGCTGACTCTGCGGGCGGCCTGTTACCGCCGGGTTTGCATTGGTCCTTCTGTCGTTAATCCGCGAACTCTCGCGCGTCACGTGACGCAACGACGACGCCTGCCCAACGGAGTAGCCCCGATTACGCCCCATCCTTCGAGTAGGAGACCCAGTGAAGTCGTCGTCCGGTGTAACCACGACGCAATCCTTTGGAATCGGGGAGGAACCGACCGTGCGCAAGAATTGGCTCGTGCTTGCTTTGGTGGCCGGACTCGTCGCCGCGTGCGGTGGGTCGGCCGCAACCGGCAGCCTTCAGGCGAGTGGAACGCCGGCGGCCGGCACGCAGACCGGCGCGTCGCAGGCCGCGGCAAGCGCCACTGGCACGACGGCTGCGAGTGGCAGCGCGACCGGCAGCGCGACCGGCAGCGCGCAAAGCGGCCCGATCGCGTGTTCGCTGATCACCACAGCCGAGGCCTCGGCGGCCCTCGGCGACACCGTCGCTGCCGGAGTGGCTCCGGTCGCGGGCGAGAACACGTGCGTCTTCTCGGGGCCCGTCTTCAAGTTGACATCCGTCCAGATCGCGGTCATCGCCCTGGCCGAGTTCACGCCGACACAGGCGTCCGTTCCCAGCTCGTTCACGGTGACGCAAGCTCCGGGCATCGGCGACGCGGCCTACTACAAGAAGCTGTTCCTCCCGAACACGGGCGGCGAAAGCCTGATGGAGATCAGCGTCCTCAAGGGCCAGACCGCGTTCACGATCACCGTCCTCGACCATGCCGCAACGGACAGCACGCTGATGGCCGCCGAGAAGACCCTCGCCCTGGCGGCCGTCGGTCGAATCTAGCCTCGGTCGGCTCGGGCTCGAGTCGCTCGCGACTCTGTCGCCCCCATCCGACGCTGGAAGATGGCGACCCGGAATAGGCCCAGCGCCGCAGGCTGTATCGCGGCCGGCCGCACGTACTGGCGACACGCCGCCCGGTCGCACGTATCATGTCCAGGCCGGGGTGTGGCCTACCGCAAGGCACGTGCTTTGGGAGCCGCCACGCCATAAGGCGGTGGAGCTGAGGGCCTCCCAAGCGTGAGGGATCGAGCGCTGAAGCTGTCGATTATTGTGCGATATGGGAGGCCGAAACAGGCCCTCGCCAACAGCCGCAGCCAACACCAGGTCCCGAATTGACGACTACGGGGCTTCGCGGACTTGATGCTTGTCGGCCGTTGAGAACGCGCGAAGGTCAGGGCGATGAACTACCCCAACGAGCATTCTCGATCGCCGCGAGAAGCACGCCCGACCCGACACCAAGAGCGGACGCATCGATGACGATAGAGGACGGCTTGGCGTAGGGCCAAAGGGCCACTCGGACGCTCTTGTCCGCCATGGGAATAGGCCACCACTTCATCACGCTAGCCGAAGCCACGTCCCGCCAAAGTACGTCGACCGCCCGACCCGAGCGCGAGAACCTGAGCCCAGACTCCCCTAGCAGAAGCTCGTCGCGCCTCATGAGCTGGCGGGCCGACCAGATCGTGAGGCAAAGGGCGAGGACGGAACACGCGAGCCACAATGGCCAAACAAGCAACATCGCCGAACGCCCCGTAAGGGATCCTCTGACATCGGGAGGAAGCAGGAATCCCAGCAGGGTGAAGCTGCCAAAGAAGGGCAACATCACCACATAAACCATGGCGCGCCGCCACAGGAGCTGCGTCGGCGCTCGGTATACCTGGCATTCGCCTAGGAGGCGATCGTGTACCGAAGGTGCAACTTGTTGCACGCGCTGGGGTCGATACCCACAGTGGGGGCACACGACGGCCGGCATGGCTACCGCCCCATGGCATTGCGGACACTGAGGGAACGTCGGTGTCTGCACCGCTCCCCACCTCTCGCTTCATGGCGTGGACGCGCTCGAAGTATGCGCCGCCACTGACGCATTGACAGGCCAACAGGCAACGTCGCGAGGATCTAGCTGAGCGGTGAAGGTCCAGTCTCAAGGGCTAGAACGTCGAGTATCCTGTGATACGCACGCTCAAATCGTCGGGGTGTGGCCTAGCGGCAAGGCACGTGCTTTGGGAGCACGAGATCGTGGGTTCGAATCCCACCGCCCCGACCAGTTCCCTTTTGCCGATGGAGACAGAGGAGCGGCCGCCCGCCAGGTAGTGAGGGCTCTGTGGCAACTGCGGAGTCGCCGGCTCGAAAGTTCGTTGCGGTCTTTCGGTCCGTCTTCTCGCAGTCGGGCCCGGCCAACCGGCAGCTAACCGGTGGTCTGGCTGCATTCCTCGTCCTGATCATCATCGTCTCGCTGCCGCAATTCCTGGCCTGGCTACCCCCGGGCGTCGACCTGGAGATCCCCCTTCGCGCGGCGAGCCGTTGGTCCGCGGGCGGCCAGCCGTACCTCGCTTCGAGCTTCGTGGAGACTTCGGGCCCGAGCCTGCCGTTCCTCTATCCGCCCTGGCTCCTCCCTCTCCTGGCCCCGATAGCGGATCTGCCAGGGACCCTCGTGACGGCCTCATGGCTGATTCTGGAAGCGGCGATCGCGGTCTGGACCTGCCGCCGCTTCTCCGTTCCGTGGCTGGCCGTGCCGCTGCTGCTGCTCTGGCCGCCCTTCCTGGAGGGCCTCGTCACGGGCAACGTCCAGGTGATCCAGCTGGCGGCTTTCGCGGCGATCTTCTTCGTCCCGGGTCCGAGCTGGCAACTGCGGCCGAGGCTCCCCGACGAGCCCGACCGGCGCCGCCCCGGCAACAGGCCGCGCACATTGGGCCAGGACGCGATCGACGGGCTCCTCGCCGCCGGCGTGGGCGCCCTGAAATACACGCAGCTCCTGCCACTCGTGTGGCTGCTGCGGCCGCGTCCTCGGGCGGCAGTTCTGGGAAGCGTCGCGCTGGTGGCGGTGGCGGTGGCCATGCTGCCGTTCACCGGGATCGGACTCTACCGCGACTGGCTCGATCAGCTGGGCCGCGCCGCGGACCTCAGCTGGGCGCCGGCCGGTGCTCCCCTAGCCTTCCTGGTCGGGCGCCCTGTGGCAACCGCCGCGGCGGTCGTTGCCGTCCTCGCGATGTTCTTCTTGCGGGGTCGCGACGCCGGCGCCTGGGTCGGGATCGCGCTGCTCGTGGCCGCGCCGAGCATCCACGGCTACGGGATGCTCTTCCTGCTGCCGACGCTCCTGGTGCTTCGGCGCGACCTGGCAATCACGCTGGCCATAGTGATCGCGCGTTACAACCCGTATGGCTGGTGGATCTCGATCGCCGTGTCCGCGGCCGCGCTCGCCGCCTCCGGGCGAATCCCGTCGTTGCGCGCCCGCATTGGGTGATTTTGTGGCGCCGGCTTAGCTGCGCACCCGAGGATGCGCCACGAAGAAGTCGGCGATGAGGCGCGAGGCATCGAAGGCGTCCGCGGCGGCTGACGTCAGGTATGGGGGAGCCGCCGCGCCGGGCCACGCATGCACTCCGCCGTCCGCGATCCGCGTCGCCACCGTGGCACCGCCGCTGCAGGCCCAGCTCGTGGTGGTGGACGATCCGTCGGCCGCTACCGTCCCGGCCCCCTGACACCCGTCCAGCGTGCGCCACCGAGCGATCACGTCGGTCATCGGGGCGTAGGCAATGTCTACGCGCCCGCCGGCGATGGGGATCGAGCCATCGGCCGTGCCATGGATCGCGAGCACGGACACGGGCGCGCTGAGCTGGCACGGGACGCCGGCGGCGCTCCCATCGGCCGTGGCCATGTTGCCCGAGACCGGGGCGATCGCGGCCACTCGCCCCGAAAGCTCGCAGCCGAGCCGGTACGTCATCATCGCCCCGCGCGAGAAGCCGGTGACGTAGATGCGGTCCGGGTCCAGCCGGTCGCTCGCCGACAAGCGATCGATGAGCGAGCCGACGAAAGCGATGTCGTCGACGCCCGGATGGCGGCCCCAGAAAGGCGTGTCGCCGAACGCGTCCCAGCCGTCGAGCACGCCGTCCGGATACGCCACCAGCCAGCCGAGGCGATCGGCCTGGGCATCGAAACCCGTGCTCGACTCGGCCTGGAAGCCGCTGCCGAAGACACCGTGGAGGACGATGACCAGGCCCGGAGCGGCCCCGACCTGCGACGGCCGGTAGACGCGGTACGTGCGGTCGAAGTCGCCGACTCGGATCGTGTCGACGCTGGTCCGGCCGGTCAGCTGGGCGACGACCGTCGGCCCGACCGCGACCGCATAGTCGGCCGACACGGCCACCACGCCGATGGCTCCGACGAGGGCCAAGGCAATCGAAGCTTTTCGGCCGGGCGACGGAATCGTCGGCAGGCGGGATCGACCCGCGTCCGGCCATCCGATGAGCCAGGTTCCCACCGCGGCAGCCCAGAAAGCGGCCAGGCCTTCGACCGGCTCGACGGCCCACAGCTGGGGCTGGAGGGCGCCCGATCGAACGCTCCAGACGGCCACCCAGACGGCAACCCAGACCATCGCGATCGCCGTAATCGCAGTCAGCCAACGCAGCGTCGCGGGCCGCCTTCCACCGGCAACGGCGAACAAGGCAAGCGCGGCGGGCAGGCAGACCAGCATGACCATGGCGCCGAGGCCGCGGAGCTGGCTCACCTGGTACAGGCTCGAGTCCGTCGGTGCTGCGGCGGCGACGACCACCCTCCCGAACAGCGCGATCACGGCGACGGCGAGGGCGACTCTGGCGATCTTCCGATGCTCCAAACGCTCGGCGAAGACCCGCAACGGGAGCACGAGCAGTGCCGGCCAGAGGTACAAGGGCGACAGGTCGTGGCCGGCCCCGAAGAGTCGCTCGGGCCGTGAAACTAGCGAGTGGCTGAGTTGCGCCTGGCCGATCTCCATGGCAACGACAACGGCCCAGACGATGGGCGTGGCGATGGCCACGATCGCGACGGCCCGCCCGAACCTGGCATTCGTGCCGGCGGGCTGCACCGTTGAGTGCTCGCTCATCGTTCCCCTCTTGCTGTGCTGCGGCGGGTCCATTCTAAGTTCGGCGCTTTGGGAGCCGCGAGGCGGCTCTGCCCGGCCTCGTCGGCGCCCTCAGTCGACGCGCTGCCAGAGAGTCGCGGGTCGATCGCCGCGCTCGGCCACGTCTGCCGCGAGCGAAACTCGACGGGCGCGCGTCTCCGGGCGTATCGCTAGCGCGATCCAGCCCAGAACTCCCTTGCGAGCCGAGGGTGAGTACGCGTCGAAGTGGTCGCGGGCGCCGGGCCGCGCCGCCAGCGCCAGGGCCAGGTCCTCCGGTATTGCCATCTCCTCCACTGCGTCGAGACGGGTCCACGATCCGTCGGCCCGCGCCACCTCGACGGCACGTCGCCCCGCCTCGGCCATCATTCCGGCCGCCTCCAGCCGGGCGACCCGCTCCTTGTTCGATCGTGCCCAGACGCTGCCGCGGCGGCGCGGGGAGAAGCGAACCATCGTGCGCTCGTCGTCGACCCTCCTGGTCTTGCCGTCGATCCAGCCGAAACAGAGCGCTTCCTCTACCGCCTCTTCGTAGGAGACGGTCGGCCGGTGCAACCTCGCTTGCCAGCTGACGAGCCACACGCCCGAGGCATCCGATTGGTGCTCCTCGAGCCAGGCGCGCCAGTCGGCCCGGCTGTCGGGGTGGATTCGGGCTTCCTGCTCCATGGCGTCAGTATCGGCAGGGGCGACTGACGGCGCCAGATCCGGAGTGGGAGCCGCGCCACGGGGCCGCGCCACAGGGCCGCGCCACGGGGCTACGCTGGTGCCCCGGCGCAACACCGCGTTCGGCCTTCGCCCGCGCCATCGCGGCCACCCGCCGCGCCCGCACTCGCGAGTCGCTATTCTGCGCAACGTGAGTGAACTTGCTTTTCCCGACGGGTTTCTCTGGAGCACCGCCACCGCCGCACATCAGGTCGAGGGCGACAACACCAACAGCGACTGGTGGGAATACGAGAACCGGGCGGACAGCCCGTGTTACGAGCCGAGCGGCTCGGCCATCGAACACTACAAGCGCTACACCAGAGACATCGCGTTGCTCGCCAAGCTCGGCTTCAACACCTACCGGTTCTCCGTCGAGTGGGCACGGATCGAGCCCAGCGAAGGCGTGTTCGACGGCGCCCAGCTCGATCACTACCGCCGTGTGGTCGAGGCCGTCCGCAAGGCCAAGCTCACTCCGATGGTCACGCTCAATCACTTCACGCTTCCGCTCTGGGTGGCGAAGCAGGGTGGCTGGCTGGCACCGACGACGCCGGCTCTCTTCGAGCGCTTTACGCGGAAGGTCGTCGCGGCGCTTGGCGACAACGTGGGCTGGTATTGCACGATCAACGAGCCCGGAATGGTCGCGCTCGGCGGCTACATGGGTGGGTTCACCTTCCCGCCCGGCCTGACGGGATTGGCGAACTGGAAGCAGTCGATCTCGACGCTCAAAGAGGCGCATCGGCGTAGCCGCGCGGTCATCAAGGAGCTGAGGCCCGATGCCAGGGTCGGCCAGGCACACGCAATGCACGAGTGGGAAGCGTCGGCCGGCGGAGTACCCGTCATGAATTACCTGCGGCGGATGAACGAAGACACGTTCCTCGAGGCGGGCGAGGACGACGACTTCGTCGGCGTGCAGACCTATACGCGGATGAGCGTGGATCTTCCGATCGTCGTCGGCCAGATCTTCGGAGCGGCGCTCGCGGTCCCCGCCTTGGAAACTCGACTGGCCGCCCGCGCTCGGGCTCGGCAGAAGAGCGGGCCGACGGGGCAGGATTCGCCCGATGCGCCGCCCGTACGTCGCACCCAGATGGCCTGGGAGTTCCGGCCTCAGGCCGTCGCCGCGGCAGTTCGCCGCGCGGCCAGCGTGCTGCCGGGCAAGCCGATCGTGGTGACCGAGCACGGCGTTTCCACCGACGACGATGCAGAACGCGTCGAGTTCATCACCGAAGGCCTGGCCGCCCTTCACGCCGTCATCGCCGACGGGATCCCACTCTGTGGATACACGCACTGGAGCGCGTTCGACAACTTCGAGTGGGCGCAGGGCTACCGAGTGAAGTTCGGCCTGATCGGCGTAGACCGCACCACGCAGGAGCGCACCGTCAAGCCTTCGGGGCGCCTGCTGGGCGAGATCGCCCGGTCGAACAAGCTGCTGGTCCCGGACCCCAAGTAACGGCCGTTAAGCACGAGACCGGCGCCAAAGGCGCCGGTCCGGCGTTGCCGTTGCGATAGAGGCCGCTGACCTCTACCGCCGGGCGCAGCCAGCGCGAGTGTCACCGCTGCAGTTACCCGCCTTCGGCCTGAACTGGAGGTTCGACGCGCCGCCGGCCGGATCGGCATTCAACGGGACGATCCCGTCGTGGTCGCGATTGAGTCGCGCATCTCTCGCCGTCATTGCCGCTCGCATCTGCCTTCCGAAACCGGGGCTGGGTAAGACTCCTGCAACCTACGCGCCGACATCGACCCTCGCAATACCCGATCGGATGGGACCGCCGGAACATCCCGGTTGCCCTTGGGGACGGATCCGCTCGCGCCACATCACCGGGCAGCCGATCCCTTACGTGGCCCCGGCCGCGCGACAATCGGCGACGCGACCCTCCGGCCGGCCCCGGCCGGACGGGGAGCTGAGCGCGCTACTCGGGCCCTGCGGCATCCACCACCGCGACCGGGTAGACGTGGGCATCGAGACCCGTCCGAGCCGCGTACTCGCGTGCCACCGTGGCCTGGAAGGCCGGCACGGCCTTGTCGAGCACGAGGTTCACGGTGCTTCCCCCGCGCCCCGCATCGGACATGCGCGCGGCGATCACGCCACGCACCGACAGTGCGATCTCGATCATCGCGTCGGCCGCGGGAGACCCGACCTCGTACAGCGATCGGAGCGAGTGGTGCGAAGCGGCAAAGCATCGGCCGAGCGTGTCGAGGTCGCTCGTCTCGAGCGCGGTCGCGGTCGCGAGCACGCGTTCGTTCTCGGCGACCACGTGCTGCGCCCGGCGCGCGAGGGCATCGGGGAGCAGGTAGCTGTGGCGATGCAGCGTGGCCCCGTCGAGGTCTCGTAGCGAGGCGACGCTCGGCACCCGCTCGGCGATGAGGGCCACGGCCCTGCCGCATTCGGCGCGGCGCTCCGCGACGAGGGTCGAGCGCTGCGGGGACCGCCAGCCGGTATCGCACACGACCACGCTGAGGCCCGGTGGCAGCGTCACGTAGCGGCTCTCCAGGGAGCGGCAGTCGAGCAGGATCGCCCGTCCCGCAAGCCCCAGTGCGCCCGCGTACTGATCCATGATGCCGCCGTCCAGTCCCGCGTAATCGCGTTCCGCTCGCTGGGCGAGGGCAGCCAGCGACGGTCGCTCCAGCAGGCGCGCGCCGTCGAGCAGGGCGAGGCCGGCCGCGAGCTCCAGCGCGGCCGACCACCCCAGGCCGGCGTCGGTGGGCACGATCGAGTCCACGACACCGTCCAGGCCGCGCACCGAAAGTGCCGCTTCGCGCAGCGACCAGGCCATGCCCTCGACGTAATCGGACCAGGCGTCGAACCGGCCCCGCCGCTCGGGCGAGACGTCGTCGATCCAGAACGAACAGGTGGCGGCGTCCTGCGTCGAGGCCACGCGGACGTGACCGTCGGGTCGGAGCCGGTAGGCGAGCCAGGTGTCGAGTCCGATGGCGACCGGCAGGACGAGGCCGTCGTTGTGCTCGGTGTGGTCGCCCATTAGGTTCACGCAGCCGGGCGCCCGCACGACCTCTAC
>CABEAA010000196.1_pt1 | contig 11094 bp, 13 predicted proteins | sample 3132281 | NCBI WGS metagenome assembly CABEAA01 (sample SAMEA5534341, study PRJEB31848) | metagenome | biome: tundra; feature: field; material: soil | place: USA | collected 2013-05 | depth 0.45 m
GAAACGTGTTCATGGGCCAGCGCGACAAGACGAACGTCTCCGGCGCCATGGTCGTGGGCATCAGCATGGACGGCTTCAATCCGAATGTCTTGAACGCGAAGCCGGGCGCGACCCTCACCCTCGATTGGTGGAACGAGGATGCGCCTATGCATCTCACTGGCGGCATACACACGATGGTGTCAGACAAGCTCAACGTACGGCTCGAGTTGCCCGCGCAAAGCCGAAAGACTGTGACTTTGACGGCACCCATGGCGCCCGGCGACTACGACTTCTGGTGCGACAGCTGCTGCGGCGGCAAGGACAACCCCAAGATGCACGGCACACTCCACGTCGAGGCTTAGGACGTGGCAACTCCAGCCGAGGCGAAGCCCTGGGTGACTCTCGGTGAGGCGTCCGGCATCCCAAAGGCAGCACTTCTGCTCTTCGGCGGGCTCGGCGCGATCGCACTCTCCGCATTGCTCGTGGTCTTTCTGGGGCCCGGGTTCTCCTCGCCGCGATTCGGTGCTCTGACTGCACCGGTTGTCATCAGCTCGGGCTTCGCCGACGGCTTCAATCCGTGCGCCTACGCGCTGCTCGTGTTGTTCGCTACCTACACGCTCACGCTGGTGAACGCAGTCACGTCGGACGGACGGCCGACCCCGTTTGCCCGCAGGACGCTTTTGGGAGCCGGCTCGCTCTACGTCGGCGCGGTCTTCGTTACGTACTTCCTGCTCGGTCTGGGGCTGTTCACGCTTTTCGAGGGTTTTGGAAAGGACCACATCGTCGCCCGCGTCGCCGCGGTGCTGGCTCTGTTGATGGCCGTTTGGATGCTCAAGGACGTGTTCCTGCCGGGCTGGGGACCCACGATGGCGGCCCCGTCCGGGACGCACGGCTGGATGAACAAGGCGATGCAGCGTGGCGGCCTGGCCGGAATGCTCATGGCGGGCATCCTCGTCGGCATCTGCACGGTCCCGTGCTCGGGTGCCATGTACTTCTCGGTGACGGCGGTGCTGCACGCCTCGGGTGGCGGCATCGTCGGGCTGGCGCTGCTGGCGCTCTACAACGTCGCATTCATCCTGCCGCTGCTGTTGTTCCTGCTCTTTGTGTCGAACCGTCGTGTCCTCGGCACGATCGGGCGCTGGAACAAGAAGAACGGCACGGTCGTGAAGACCGTCCTGGCCGTCGGGGTCATGGCGATGAGCTTTGGGCTCCTCCTCTCCCTGGGCGGATCGATGTGACGGGCGAATTGATCCGCATCCCGGTCGGCGGGATGACCTGCACTTCCTGCGTCTCGCACATCACCAAAGCCGTTCGCAAGATCGACGGCATCGAGTCGGTGAAGGTGGATCTCGGATCGGAGTCTGCGATCGTCGGGTTCGATGTCACCCGAACGTCGCTCGCGGCGATCGGTGCGGCGATCGCGGCTGCCGGTTATGAGCCGAACGTTGCTCAGGCTGAGCCGTTCGTCCCGCCGATCCGCCGGGGGCTTCTCGCGCGTCTTGGGCTTCGCGTTTGAGGCGACGCCGGCACAGAGCCGGCGGCTTCTTCCTCTCTTCTTAGCTCGCTCTCATCTAGTTTTCATCAAACGACCTCAATCTGATTCCAGTGGCGACCGGGGTACCTCCCCCCTCCCCCGGCCCGCCGAACGGACTCCTCGAGAGCCGGCCGCGATGGCCGGCTCTCGCCTTTTCCTCAGCCTGGACTAAGCCCGGTCTCATGTTGGGAGATCACGATCGCAGGATGAGAAACCCCATTCGGCCGCTCCTCCTGCTGTCGGCCCTCTCTTTGGCCGCCGCGTGCAACTCAGCCGCCTCCACGAGTACGCCGGCCGCACCGGCGGGCAGCGTGGCTGTCGCCACGGCAAGCGCGGCGGAAGCTTCGGGCGGCTCGACCCAAACGAGTGACCGCGCGGGCGTCACGATCGTGGTGACCTGGACGGCCGCGGCGGCGGGTGCCGCTTTCGACGTCAAGATGGACAACCACATGATCGATCTCGCGTCGGTGGACCTGTCCGCGTCTACGCTCACTAACGCCCGCGGTGAGCGACTCTCGGCACCGACTTGGGACGGCGGAGCATCAGGCCACCATCGCGAGGACAAGCTCACCTTTGCCACCTCGACGGCCGCCTTCTTCTCCGGTGCGGCCTGGATCCAGCTCGAGTTGCCGGCCGCCGGTGACACCGCGCCCCGAGACTTCAAGTGGAACCTGGCTAAGTGAACGGTGGCCGGCGCGGCAGGCGGAGTGTCGCCGCCGGGGCAACCGCCGCCGCCGCAATTCTGGCCCTCTATCTAGGTCTGATCAGCCTCGCCCAGGGTCCCGATCACGCGTTGTACCAGTTTCGCGCTGACTTCCCATTTGTTGTCGCTACAGCCCTTGGCCTCGGGATCCAGGTTGGGCTCTTTGCGGGACTTCGCGAGGTCCATTCGCGCCATCGCGCCGCTGGAGCTTTGACCGCGGTCGGCGCCGGGGCTGGGAGCGCTGCGATGCTCGCCTGCTGCGCCCACCATCTGGTGGACGTACTGCCGCTGGTCGGCCTCTCCGCGGCGTCGGCCATGCTGAGCGACTACCGAGGGCCGCTCCTGGCGCTCAGCTTGGGCACGAACGCGCTGGGGATCGCCGTCACCGGCCGCCAACTCGTCGTGGCGCGGCGCAGCTGTCCGGCCGCCGTGGCTTCGCCCGGAGCCGCCCGAGCCTAACCTTAGCGGGTCGAAGCGGGCAGCCTGATCGTGACGACCGTGCCGCTTGGCTGTCCAGGCGAAACGGCAATGGATCCGGCGTGCGCCTCGACGATCCACCTGGCGATGGCCAGCCCGAGCCCGGTGCCCGACGGGCGCAATGAGCGGGCCGCCGACCCGCGATAGAGCCGCTCGAAGACGCGCGGGCGTTCGTTCTCCGGAATGCCTACGCCGGTGTCCGAAACCTCGACCCGCACGGTGTTGCCCTCGAGACGCACGCTCGCGCTCACAGTGCCACCCGCCGGCGTATAGCGGCCGGCGTTGTCGAGCACGATCAGAAGCAATTCCTTGAGGCGGTCGCGGTCGCCCTGGACGATGACTGGCTCGATCGAGCCGACATCCATCCGGACGTGGGGCGCGGCCGGGCCCGCCTGGCGGACGGCCTCGAGCAGCACGGCGTCCAATTCCACCGGGGCGACCTCGAGTCGGGCCCCCGATTCGGCGCGAGCTAGCGAGAGTAGGTCGCTTACAAGCCGGGCCATCCGCTCGGTCTCCGCGCGGGCGTCGGCGATCAGCGCCTCGCGCTCCTCGGCCGGCAGGGCTGGGCGGGCCACAAGGTCGAGGCTCGCCCGGAGCGTCGTCAGCGGCGTCCGCAACTCGTGGGACGCGTCGCCGAGGAAGCGCTGCAACGCCTGGTGGTTTTCCTCGAGGGCAACGAGCATCTCGTTGAACGCGACGGCCAGTTCCGAAACCTCGTCGCCGCCCGAACCCGCCCCTTCGACACGTGCGCCGAAGTCACCCGACAGCGAGATGGCCCTGGCCGTGTCGGTCACGTCGGCGATCGGGGCCAGGGCGCGACGAGCGACAAGCCAACCCCCGCCGAACGCAAGGGCGGTGAGGAGCAGCCCGCCGAGCACGAGCACGAGCGCGACCGTTCGTAGCAGGTTGTCCACGTCGCGAGTCGATGCCGCCCAGACGACATACCCGGCCACTCCCTGGCCCTGCGCGGCGATTGGCTCGACGACGAGCCGATAGCTTTCACCGGCGGCGATCGCTGCATGGACGTCCTGCGGATGGGTTCCCGGGGTTATGTCGACGGCCGGAATGGACAATGTTTGCGTCCCTGGCGGCGCCGAATCCAGCACGAGCTTGCCCGCCGAGTCGAGGATTTCGACCCGGCCGCCGGTGGCGGCGAATTGGTCGAGCAGGCGCGCCGTCGGATGGAGCTGGCCGTCGGTGCCGATGTCCTGGGCGAAGGCGCCCGCCGCGTGATGGGCGTTCGCCATCAGGCTCGAGTCGAACGAGGATTGGAGCTGTTCGCTCAGCACCAGGAAGGTCCCGGCTCCGAAGATCGCCAGGGCCGCAACGAGAAGCCCGGTGTAGATAAGCGCAAGGCGCGTCCGGATCGGGAGTCGGCCGAGCGAGGGTCTCACTCCTTGAGCACGTAGCCCGAGCCGCGGACGGTGTGGATCAGACGGGGCTCGCCCAGGGCTTCGAGCTTGTTCCGCAGGTAGCGGACGTAGACCTCGAGGACGTTGGACTCGCCGCCGAAGTCGTACGACCAGACGCGGTCCATGATCACGTCGCGGGTGAGCACCTTCCGTGGATGGCGCATAAGCAGGACCAGCAGGTTGAACTCGGTGGTGGTCAGCGAAATCTGCCGGCCACCGCGGCTCGCCTCCTGCGCGTCCACGTCAAGCTCGAGAGTCCCGAATCGGAGGACCTCGCCCGACTGAATCGGCCGCCGGCGGAGGAGCGCCCGAACGCGTGCGAGAAGCTCTTCGAAGCTGAAGGGCTTGACGAGATAGTCGTCGGCGCCGGTCTCGAGTCCCTCGACGCGGTCCTTGACCTCGTCGCGTGCCGTGAGCATTAGGATCGAGACTTCGTCGCCCGCGCCCCGAAGCCGCCGGCAGACCTCCAGACCGTCGATTCCGGGCAGCATCACGTCGAGGACGACGAGGTCCGGCATCTGGTCGCGGGCCTTTTCGAGCCCTTCTTCGCCCGATCCCGCGTCGACGACCCGGAAGCCTTCGTAGACCAGACCGCGCCGAACGACCGACCGGATCTTGGGGTCGTCGTCAATTACGAGAATGCGTGGTGCGTCGCTCACGGCTCGATCATCCCACTCCAAGCTGAGAGCTGCATGAGAGCGTGATGAGTCAAGGTTGGGCGCCCAGAGGGCGGGCGCCCTAGCAGCGGCGACTGCCAGGCCGGCCTCAGGCACGAGCTGTCGAGGTCGCGGGCTGCAGGACCGCCGCCGGACGCGCCGAGCGAAGCCGCCGCAGGAAGACGAACGCCACTCCGGAGATGATGGTCTGGATGATCGGCATCAAGCTGTCCAGGTCGACGCCTTCCCCGTTCGGGTCGGCCGCGAGGAGCCAGGGGTGGTTCGCGCCGCCGGCGAGGTGGAAGTTGATGTTCATGAAGATGGCAACGACTCCTCCGAGGACGACCAGGCCCAGAACGACCCGCCGGCCGGTCAAGCTCATCTGCGACCACCGCGCCACCCAGAGGACGGCAGCCGTCATCAGCACGATGCCGAGGGTGAGCTCGCCGGCCATGACCACATTTCCGAAGAGCTGGCCGTTGGGGATGACCACGCCGTCGACGAACGACTTATAGGGTCCGGAAAGATCCTTTGTCTGATCCGACAATGTGCTCGCCAGGCCGTTGGCGAAACCGTCGTCGATCACTTTGGCAAGACCCGACATGAACCACTCGTATCCGAGAAAGATCTGAACTGCGAGCAGGCCGACGAGCAACGGACGGGCGCTCCCCTCGAATGCGACCTCTGGCTTGTTGTCGTTCATGGAAGCTACCTCGTTTGGTTTGTTCTGGTGACCGCCCTGGCCACGCTGACCATCAGATAACGCCCATCACCTGAGACTCTGATGAGGGAGCACTTAGATCTCCATGAGACCTGCCTCCTCGGACTTCTTTGCCAGCCGTCGCGCGGCCAGGGTCACCAGAATGGCTAGCGCGAGGCCAAAGAGCGCGATGCCGATCGATGTCTCGATCCAGAACTGGTCGGGGGAGAGCTGCGTGAGGCGTTCGGTTCGTGGGTCGAATGAGAAGTTGCCCTGGGGGAAGAACACGAGGTGGAATAGCTCGAACGCCGCCTCTAAGAAGAGCAGGGCGGCCACGCCGACGCCAATCCCCACGGCGACGACTGCGCCCGATCCACGTCCGACCGCTCTCCACACCCAGGCGCTCCGCCGGTTTGGCAGGACGATTGCGGCCAGCAGGACGACAGCTATCGCGACCACGATGCCGAACGCCAGCAGGACGGTCCTTACGTCCACCATGTGCGAGCGTTCGGCCGCGTCCAGAACGGGCCTCGCGTTCACGGTTATCGAGAAGTTGGGCGGACCGAAGAACAGGTCCGCGACGATCGAGCCGGTTGCGGCTCGGACCTGGTCGAGCGTAAACCCGGTGATTGCGGGCACACCGGCGCGCTGCTGCTCGAAGTGCCCTGCCCGGCGTGCATCGTTTCGCCCGCGGCCTGGACTGCCGGCGAAAGATGGTCGATCGGCGACGTTGTACCTGCCTCGTCGCGGCCCCGCCTCTAGACCATTACGAGGATCGAGAACCCCATCGCCAGGACGACGAAGGCGAGCACCAGCTTGGTCCCGCCGGCGTGCTGGAGATGCCAGCGGTTGATGACCCGGATGAGGCCCGGCCGGCTGGCGAGCACGAGCAGCGCCACCAGCGGGGTGATGTAGGCGAGGTTGTAAAGGATCAGGCCGCCCAGACCGGCGCCCACGGTTCCGTTGGTCGAGAGCAGCGCCACCACGCTGAGATACACGGCGCCGCTGCATGGCACTGTGCAAAGTCCGATCAGAACGCCGCCGCCGAAGAGCGCCAGTCGCGAAGTCGAACGCGCCCAGTTGCGCATCCGGCCGTGGAGCGCTTGCGGCGTCTCCAGCTTCCATGACACGTCGGGCAGGAGAACGTCGCGCAGCATCCAGAGTCCGAGGCCGATCGCGATCAGGGCCGCGATCCTGCTCGGCAGGTGGTTGCCACCGAAATGCGTGAATGTGGCGACGATGGTCAGCAAGCCGAGGCCTAGGAGGAAGTAGGTCAGCAAGACGCCAGCTACGAAAAACGCGCCGAGACCGAGCACGGTTCGACTCGCCGCCCTTACGGTCTGAACGCCTTCCGCGCCGCCGAGACCGACCGACTGGCGGGAAGCCAGACCCAGGGCGAACGTCGCAAACAGGATCAGCACCCCGAACGCGCAGGGATTGAAGCCGTCGAGGACGCCCGCGCCGATGATCGCGGGCAGGCTCAGTGCGGATGCGGTCCCGGGGCCGGGATGCGGGCCAGAAACCAGAACCGCAGCAGCCGACGCCGCTACGACCAGCCCGGCGACGACGACGAACAGCCGCGTGCGAGGGATGGTTGAGCCCGTGGCGACGCTCATCAGGCCGTCACCGTCAGCTTGCCCTGCATCGATGGGTTCTCTTTGCCGCCGCAGCAGATGTCGCAGTAGAACTCGTATGTCCCGGGCGTCGAGGGTGCCTTGAAGCTGAAGACCTGGCTGCTTTCGGGCCCGACCTTGAAGTCGACTTTGAGCGCGTCGATCGCGAACTCGTGCCAGCCGCCACCGTCGCTGTGCATCGACGTGTCCATGCTTGCGAGCTGGAGCTTGACGTCCTCGCCCGCCTTGACGGTCAGCTGGTCGGGGTCGAAGCCGTCCATGCTGGCGTGAACCTGGAGGGCACCCGCTTCCGGTGTTCCTGGCGGCTGCAGCCGGACGATGACGAGATCGACGGCCACGATCCCGACGACGAGGACGATCGCGCCGAAGACGCCGAGGCGGAGCCAGCGGGGCAGTCCGCCCTTGTCAGCGGCCTTGGGACTCACTCGTCTGCGAGCCGGGAGACCGGTCGTTGCCGGCGCCTCGACCGAATGTCTTGAGGCAGATCGACGAGCCATCTTGGACCTCACAAGACTGGAAACGAGTTGCGGCTCGGCCAGAAGATGGGACTCTTGCGGCGCCGCGATTGAACTTCCAGGATCGGATACCAGGCTGACGCCGCCGGCTGAGGCTCCCGTGAGCAGAACCTGAGAGTTGGCTGAGAAGGGCGTGTCTGGGGCCTACTTGCTTGCCGACGTTCGCGGGAGGCTAGTCGTCGGCCGTGGCCAGGCCGATCCCCGTCAGGGGCCCGCGATTACCTGACTTACTCCCGCTGCAGGACAGTTCGGCTAGAAAGCATGGCCGACTCGGCCCATCTTCGGGGCGTGTCGTCGGGCGCCAGGCGCGCAGGTTCCGGAACATCGGCGCCTACATCGGCGACGACGCTTGCGCGAATCGCGATTTCGCCGTTACACTCCGGGCTCAATGAATGCCATCGCCTTCAGCCGCCGGGAGAACTTGCGCAAGCCTTCGTGCCTGCGCTGTTCGATGCTGTGTATGCCCTGGCGGCCCCGAAGTGCGGAGGATGGGGTCTGAGGTTTCGGCTTACGTAGCAAAGTAGCCGGACCGAGGATCGGTCCCGGGGCCGCGGTCTCCATGCAGGAGCCGCGGTTCTTTGTTTCTCCGGACCACACGACGGGTAGCCGCCATAGCCACCGCCCCACCCCAGGGCTCCCCGGGACCAACCACAGGTCGAGTTACGCACCCGCCAGAAGGCGGCCAGTCCCAGGAGATGACCGTGTCAGACAAGAACGCTCCCGCCCTCCGACCGGAGACCCTCGCCGTCCACGCCGGCCAGACCGTCGATCCCACGACGAAGGCCCGCGCGGTCCCGATCTACGCGACCACGAGCTACGTCTTCGACAACGCCGACCACGCCGCTCGCCTCTTCGGGCTTCAGGAATTCGGCAACATCTACACCCGGATCATGAACCCGACCACCGATGTCTTCGAGCAGCGCATCGCCGCAATCGAGGGTGGCGTCGGGGCGCTGGGCGTTGCGTCGGGCCAGGCGGCCGAGACGCTGACGATCCTCAACCTCACCCGCGCCGGCGACAACATCGTCACCAGTTCGTCGCTCTACGGCGGCACCTACAACCTCTTCCAGTACACGCTGCCGAAGTACGGCATCGAATTCCGCTTCGTCGACGGCGCCAAGCTCGACGAAATCGAGAAGGCGATCGACGGCAAAACTAAGGGCGTATATCTCGAAACGATCGGCAACCCACGCCTGGACGTGCCGGACTTCGAAGCCATCGCCGCCATCGCCCACAAGCACGGCGTGCCGGTCATCGTCGACAACACCTTTGCGCCGATCCTCTCGCGCCCGTTCGACTGGGGCGTCGACATCGTCGTCCACTCCGCTACCAAGTGGATCGGCGGCCACGGAACCGCCATCGGCGGCGTCGTCGTTGACAGCGGCAAGTTCGATTGGGCCGCGTCGCCGCGCTTCAAGGCCGATTTCGTGGATCCGGATCCGTCCTACCACGGCATCAGCTACACCGGCGCGTTCGGCAACCTGGCCTTCATCCTCAAGCTGCGCGTCCAGCTCTTGCGCGACTTCGGTCCCGCGCTGAGCCCGTTCAACTCGTTCCTCTTCCTCCAGGGCCTCGAGTCGCTGCCGCTGCGGATCGAGCGCCACAGCTCCAACGCGCTGGCGCTCGCCCTCTGGCTCGAAAGTCATCCGTCCGTGGATTGGGTGAGCTACCCAGGCCTGGCATCACACGCGTCGAACGCGCTCGCCCGCAAGTACCTGTCGGGCGGCTACGGCGGAGTGGTCACCTTTGGACTCAAGGGCGGCGTCGAGGCCGGCCGTAAGCTCATCGACTCGGTCAAGCTCTTCAGCCTGCTGGCCAATGTTGGCGACGCCAAGAGCCTGATCATCCACCCCGCATCCACCACCCACCAGCAACTCTCGGCTCAGGATCAGATCGCCAGCGGCGTGACGCCCGATCTCGTCCGAGTCTCGGTCGGCCTCGAGCACATCGACGACATCATCGCCGACCTCGACCAGGCCATTGGAGTCGCGACCGGAGCCCGCTCCGCAACCGCGACGGCAGTCGGCGCCGCTTCTTAGGGAGCGGTTGCAGGAGACCGTTATGAGCGCCTTCAGCGCCGGGTCCTCAACGGGGCCCGGCGCTGCTGTGCGCCAAAGTGGCGTCGAGGCCAACGCCACGACGTCCGACCGAGCGGCTCATTTGGCATCGCCGGCACGAAGATCGGCTTTCGTCGCGGCCGACCCTGGCATTTCGACCGTACGCCAGGACCCGGGTTTTCGTAGCCTGAGCATCGTGGACAACGCGACTGACCCTCAGACCGGCAAGATCGCCTCGCGGTGGCTTGGCCGCTTCGTCCTGGAATCCGGCGTTGTACTGCCGGACCTCGTGATCGCCTACCGCCACGACGGCGTTCCCATCGGAGAGGGGCGCCAGATTCTGGTCGTCCACGCGCTGACCGGATCGGCGGACGCGGCCGGCGATTGGTGGGCGCCGATCATCGGTCCGGGCCAGGCCCTCGACACCGACAAGTACGGCGTCCTATGCATGAACCTGCTCGGCAGCCGCTATGGCACGACGGGCCCCACGTCCCGAAACGCGGATACCGGCAAGCCCTACGGACGAACCTTCCCCCGGGTCACGGTCCGCGACCAGGCCCGGGCTCAGTGGCGATTGCTCGACGCGCTGGGTATCGAGAAGCTCGCTCTGGCGGTCGGCGGATCGCTCGGCGGCATGGTCGCGCTGGAGGTTGCGCTCGAGAGACCCGGCGACATCAGCCGGGTCGTGCCGATCGCCGCGCCGGCGAGGATCGGCCAGCTCGCGGTCGGCTGGGACCACATCCAGCTCGAGATAGTCGATCGCCTCGGCATGGACGGGCTCGACCTGGCCCGCCAGCTCGCCATCACGACCTACCGCAGCGAGATCGACTTCGAACAGCGCTTCACGGGGCGCGTGGAGCCGGATGGGACGCCATCTGTGGTCAGCTACCTGCGCCATCAAGGCCGCAAGCTCCTGGAGAGATTCGACCCCGATACGTACCGAACCCTCGTCCTGGCAATGGATGCCCACGATGTCGGCCGCGGGCGTGGCGGGCTGGTTGCCGCGCTGCAAAAGCTGGCCGCATACGGCACGCGGCTCACGGGCGTCGGCGTCGAGGGCGACATCCTGTACGGCACGAATCAGGTCCAGGCCATGATTGAGGCGGCCACAGCGGCCGGTATGGACGCGGCCTACCGCGAGATCCTATCGACCAAAGGCCACGACGCGTTCCTGGTCGAGTGGGATCAGCTCAAGTCGATCCTCACCGAAGCGCTCAAGTAGGCTCGCCGGCGGGCGCGGCTCGAGCGCCCCGCGCCCGGGGAGCGGCCAGGCGCTCGATTTCTCCGTGATACTCGTGCGATGAGTGGTCGGCCTCAACCCATCAACGCAACACCTTCGCGAACGGCATGGTGAGATGTACGTGGAGGAGGCGCGAAGATGGCTCGGAAGCGCGGAGATGGCGGGATAAGCGCAGTTGAACGGCTGG
>CABEAA010000201.1_pt1 | contig 10784 bp, 11 predicted proteins | sample 3132281 | NCBI WGS metagenome assembly CABEAA01 (sample SAMEA5534341, study PRJEB31848) | metagenome | biome: tundra; feature: field; material: soil | place: USA | collected 2013-05 | depth 0.45 m
GGCGGGGACATACGGCATGAAGAAGGAGAAGTACGACATCGCCATGGCCGTCGGCTCGCCGCTCTTCGAGAAGATGCGAGCCAGCGGCGCCCCCGAAGCGGCGTGCGACTCGGAGACCTGCCGCTGGCAGATCCAGGGCGCCACGGGCGTCCGGACGAAGCATCCGGTCGAGATACTGCAGGCCGCTTATCGGGCCGGCGACGCGGCGCGAAGCGGAGCCGCGGGCGGCGGCGGCGCGGCGGGAGGCGGCGCGGCGGCCGGAGGCGCGGGAAGTGGAGGCCTGCGTGCCCGAAACCGCTGAACCGCTGGTGGGGATCGTGGTCGCATCGCATTCGGCGAAGATCGCGGAAGGAGTGGTCGAGCTGGCCGGGCAGATGGCGGGATCGGAAGTTCGGTTGATCGCGGCCGGCGGAGCCATCGACGGCTCTCTGGGCACGGACGCCGGCCGAATCGCTGAGGCGATCGGCCAGGCCGACGCAGGCGTCGGCGTGGTGGTGCTGGCCGACCTCGGAAGCGCGGTGATGGCCGCGAAGCTGGCGCTCGACATGGTTGCGCCCGAGACCGCGGCGCGAACGCGGCTGAGCGGCGGGCCGCTCGTGGAGGGAGCGGTGGTGGCTGCCGTGCAGGCCTCGATCGGTGACGACGTGGCGGCCGTGGTCGCCGCGGCCGAAGAGGCCGCCACTATGCCGAAGGACGTGGGCTGAGTCGGATCGGGCACAATGCCGGAGTTGCCACGCTGAAGGGAGCCGCACGATGCAGGTCGCCGAGCTGGAAGTGCACAACAAGTCCGGGCTGCACGCTCGGCCGGCGGCCACGTTCGTCAAGACGGCGGCTGGTTTCCGCTCCAGCGTCTCTGTCGAGAACCTGACCCGCGGTGCCGCTGCGGCCAATGCCAAGAGCTTGCTTGCCGTCCTCGGCTGCGGGGTCGAGATGGGACATCGGATCCGCGTCTCGGCCGAGGGAGAGGACGAAGAGGCGGCCATCGCGGCGCTGCGCACCCTGGCGGAGGGCGGCTTCGGAGAAGCCGTCACCGGCTGAGGGCTGCCAGTGGGAACGCGCATCGTCGGGAAGCCGGGCGCCGCGGGAGTCGCGGTCGGACCGGTGTGGCGATACCTGGCCGGCGGAGTGGGGGAGACGCGTCCGTCCCCGGCCTCGGGCGCGGTCCCCGGCGACGCCGCTGCCGCAGTCCGCGCCGCCGCGGAAGAGGCCGCCCGACAGCTCGAGGCTCTCGCCGGCCGGGTGCGCGACCTGGGCCGAGCCGATGAGGCCGGCATCTTCGAAGCGCAGGCGATGATGGCGACCGATCCCGAGCTGGTGGACGCGGCCGCGGACCGAGCTCAGGCGGGCGAGGAACCCGTCGCCGCGGTGCGCGCCGCTGCTGCCGCTGCCGCCGCTACTCTCGCCGCGCTGCCCGACGAGCTGCTCGCGGCTCGCGCCGCGGACGTGCGCGACGTCGGCGAGCGCATCGTCCGGATCCTGCTCGGCGAAGACGTGGCTCTGCCCGAGGTTCCGTCTGTCGCCATCGCCGACGACCTGCCGCCGTCCGTCGCGGCGGAGATACCGCCGGGGCTGCTCCTGGGAGTCGCCCTGGAGGGTGGCTCGATCACGGCGCACGCGGTCATCCTGGCGAGGAGCTTCGGCATTCCCGCGATCGTCGGGGCCCCGGGGTTGGTGGTGGCCGCGCGCGCCGCCACGATCGTGGCCGTCGATGGCGCGACCGGCGAGATCGTCTTCGATCCCGGTCCGAGCGAGGCGGCCGACTTCGCCGCCCGAGCCGACGCGCTTGCCGAGTCCCGCCTCGTGGCCGCCGCGCTGCGCGATCGGCCGTGTGCTACCGCCGACGGGGAGAGGGTCGTCTTGCTGGCCAACATCGGTAGCCCCGCCGACGCTCCGCGCGCGCTCGAAGCCAGGGCCGAAGGCGTGGGCTTGTTCCGCACCGAATTCCTGTTCATGCGCCGCCAGACCGCGCCGACCGAAGCCGAGCAGGTGGCCGCCTACCGGGCGGTGTTCGAGGCTTTCGGGCCCGATCGACCGGTCGTGGTCCGCCTGGCCGACATCGGCGGCGACAAGGCGCTGCCGTACCTGAACCTGCCCGCGGAAGCCAACCCCTTCCTGGGCGTGCGGGCCATCCGGCTCGCGGCGGCCGGCTCGCGGGAGCTCTTGCTGACCCAGCTTCGAGCCGTCTGGCGGGCCGCAGGGCTGGCCGGCGTCACACCGCACGTCATGGCGCCGATGGTCGCGACCCTCGCCGACGCTCAGCTGCTGCTCGACCTGCGCGACGAGGCCCGCGAGGGAGCGGCCACCGCCGCGGCTGCCGTCGGCTCGATCCCCGAGAAGATGGTCACTGGGGTCATGGTGGAGATCCCGTCGGCCGCGCTACTCGCCCCCGAGCTGGCCCGCATGGTGGACTTCTTCTCGATCGGCACCAACGACCTGACCCAATACACGATGGCCGCGGACCGCGGCAATCCGGCCCTGGCCAATCTCCAGGACGCTCTCCATCCCGCCGTCCTGCGACTGATCCGCTCGGTCGCGGCCGGCGCGGACCAGGCCGGCATCCCCGTCGCGGTATGCGGCGAGCTTGCGGGGGATCCCGCCGGCGCGCTCGTGCTCGTGGCTCTGGGCGTGGACGAGCTCTCAGCCGACGCCGGTTCGCTCGACGGCGTCCGCGCGGCCATCGCTGCGGTCACCCGAAATGAGCTGGCGGACCTGGCCGAACGTGCCCTGGCGGCGAACGACGCCGATGCGGTGAGGGCGATGACCGGGGAGCTGCTGGGGGCGCAGGTCCGCTAGTCAGTCGGTCGCGGCCTAAGCCAGTTATTCTTGTTGCCTACCCTATGGAGAGCCGGCTCTCCATAAGTCGCGTCGGGAGCCGTCGTACGTGAGCATCCAGACAACAGCCTCGCCAGAACGAGGCGATTTCATTCGTGAGATCGTCGCGGCCGACCTGAAGGCCGGCAAGCACAAGACGATAGTGACGCGCTTCCCGCCCGAGCCCAACGGCCACTTGCACATCGGCCACGCCAAGGCGATCTGCATCGACTTCGGCGTCGCTAGCGATTTCGGCGGCCGCACTCACCTGCGCTTCGACGACACGAACCCGACCAAGGAAGAGCAGGAGTACATCGACGGGATCCAGGAGGACGTGCACTGGCTCGGGTTCGATTGGGGCCAGCATCTCTACTTCGCGTCCGACTACTTCGATCAGCTCCACGAATGGGCGGTCTACCTGATCCAGGCCGGCAAGGCTTACGTGGACGACCTCACCGCCGACGAGATCCGCGAGCACCGCGGCACGCTCACCGAGCCCGGCCGAAACAGCCCCTGGCGCGATCGGTCGGTCGAGGAGAACCTCGATCTATTCGAACGCATGCGGCAGGGCGAGTTCCCCAACGGTGCGCGCGTGCTGCGCGCCAAGATCGACATGTCGTCGCCGAACATCAACCTGCGCGACCCGGCGATCTACAGAATCCTGCACGCCGAGCATCCGCGTACCGGCGACAAGTGGTGCATCTACCCGATGTACGACTTCGCGCACGGCCAGTCCGACGCGATCGAAGGGATTACCCACTCGCTTTGCACGCTCGAATTCGAGAGCCACCGGCCGCTGTACGACTGGTTCATCGAGAACCTGCCGGTGCCGTCGTGCCCCCGCCAGATCGAATTCGCCCGGCTCAACATCACCTACACGGTCCTCTCAAAGCGCGTCCTGCTGCGCCTCGTGAACGAGGGCCACGTGCGCGGTTGGGACGATCCCCGGATGCCCACGATCTCCGGTCTGCGCCGGCGCGGCTTCCCGGCCGAAGGCATCCGCAACTTCGCGACCATGATCGGCGTGGCCAAGAGCGACAACATCATCGAGTTCGGCCAGCTCGAGCACGCCGTCCGTGACGTGTTGAACCGCACGGCCGCGCGCCGATTCGCCGTCCTGTCGCCTCTCAAGGTGGTCATCGAGAACTACCCCGAGGGCCAGGTCGAAGAGATGGACGTCACCAACAACCCGGAAGACCCGTCGGCTGGGACTCGCAAGGTGCCGTTTACCCGCGAGCTGTGGATCGAGCGCGAAGACTTCATGGAGGAGCCGCCGGCGAAGTTCTTCCGCCTGGCTCCCGGTCGGGAGGTCCGGCTTCGGTCCGCGTACTTCGTGACGTGTCGCGAGGTCGTCAAGGACGCAGCGGGGGAAGTGGTGGAGCTGCGCTGCACGTACGACCCGGCCACTCGAGGCGGCAACTCGCCCGACGGCCGCCGGCCCAAGGCCACGCTCCATTGGATCTCGGCTTCGCACGCGATGGCGGCCGAAGTCCGGCTGTACGACCACCTGTTCAGCTGCCCGGACCCGGGCGCGGACGATCGCGACCTATTCGGGGACCTGAACCCCGACTCCGAAACGGTGCTACGAGGCTGCCTCGTGGAGCCGACCCTCGCCGAGGTGCCGGTCGGCGAAACCGTCCAATTCGAGCGGTTGGGCTACTTCGCTCCCGACCCCGATTCGACCCCCGACCACCCGGTCTTCAATCGCACTCTGACCCTCAAGGACACCTGGGCCAAGCTCCAGGCGCAGGGCAGGCACAACAGCTAGCCCGTCGGGGCGTGGAATCGAAAAGGAGCCCGAGTGATCGGGCTCCTTTTGTCGCTAGTCGCGGGTTAGTAGGAGCGGTTGCTCGAGGCCCGCTGGCTGGTGAAGCAGTCGCTGCAGTAGACCGGCTTCGCGCCGCTCGGGCGGAAGGGGACCTGGGCCTCGCGGCCGCAGCTCGAGCACGTTGCGCTGAACATCTCGCGCGGGCCGCTCGAATAGCCGCCGCCTGAGCTGCCGCCGCTGGAGTAACCACCGCCCGAGTAGCTTCCGCTACCGCTGTCGCCACGCGCTGCCTTCTTGGCTGCGCGGCACGACGGGCATCGACGCGGCTCGCTGAACTGCCGGTCTGCGTAGAACTGCTGCTCGCTCGCGGTGAACGTGAACTCCTGGTTGCAGTCGGCGCAAACCAGCGTCTTGTCTTGTCCGTACAAAAGAGAACTCCTTCTCGTGCGGCCTCAGCGAACTTTCTCGCCGAAACCGAGGAGAGGGAGTGTCGTGTGCCGCTTGTGTTTGGCACCAATCCAGTGCCTGCACGCAACCATATCACACCCGGCGGCCGCTGTCGAACTAACGTTCGAGGGCCCACGGGTTCCGTCGCCGTTCAGATCGCAGGCGCCGGAACCCGTGGGCCCGGGACTGCGCCCGCCGGTCCAGCGTTTCCTGCTAGGATTTCGCCCTGCCCCGCTGGCGAGTGGCCTAACGGTAAGGCACCTGTCTCTGGAACAGGGGATTGAAGGTTCGAATCCTTCCTCGCCAGCCAATTTCTGAGCACGAAAAGGCCCCCGGAGGCGGCTCCGAGGGCCTTGCTTTTGCCGGTCGCCGCAGAAATCGTGGCTGGAACCGAACATGGCTCTCCCTCGCTGGTGGGGGCACCCGACCCGCGCCTTCGAAGATCGACGTTCCGCCGCACGTGTACCAGGGAAACCGTGCGATCCGGCCAGATGAAGCTGCCCAGGCGAGAAGTCGGCAGTCGCCGATCCGGTGTTGAGTCACGGCGCCGCTATCGTGGTCCGACGGCACAATCGGGCTGACGGTGTGCCACTATGTGGGCGCCCTGCCGCGCAGTGGTCCGGCGGTCGGTACCGAAGGACGATCGGCCTAGTACATCCGGCATAGTTCCCCCTGGCACCGATCGCACCATGATCCAGGCTGAGAGTTTCTAGACAGTGTCCCTATGGACCCGCGATCAGGACCTGAGGTGGCCCGGGACCAGGGAGCCAGCGGTAACAGGGCCGAGTCCGGGGAAACGGCAGCCTGCGCCCAAGATGCGCAATGACAAAGTCCTAGGAAGATGAGCGTGAACTCGACGGACTCCCATCGCCCGAAACAGTTCCTCGCGGACCTGGTGCAGGCAATGGGTGAGGCCGCGATCTCGGCGCGGGAAGCGGCTCTCGATCAGTGCCATTCGGATGCGAGGGCATATACGGAGCGTCTGCGCGTCGGCACGAGTGGCGGGACCGGGGATCTCCACAGGGCCGCGGTGACCGACGTCAGGACGATACGCGAGCAGTCCAAGGCTTATTCGGAGCGGGTCCGAATCCAGACCGAGGAGTTGATCGCCCACCGAGAGCAACAGCTCGAAGAAGAGCTACGGCTTTACCAGTCCGCAATCGAGACCGAGATCGACCGCGTCGGCGAGCGAATCCAGGCCTTCGAGGCGGAGGTCGGGCAATTCTTCGAGCAACTCCTGCGCGGCACCGACCCGCTGAGCCTCGTCACCATCGCCGCTCGCATGCCCAATCCGCCGGCTTTCGTCGACCCCGACCCGGGGATCATCCTCCGCGGTTCTCGCCAGGGCCACGGCCGGGGCCACGGCCAGGCGCCGCGGGCCGAATCCACGGATCGCTCGCGGATGGACCCCGGGATGGCCTTTGCGCCCAGAACCAACTCCAGGCCGAGGTCGGGCCAGCAGGGTTGATCGCCGGTCTGCTCGTTGCACGGCGCGACAAATCTCGACCGGAAACCGGACGCGGCCCCGTTTCGCGCGTAGACTATTGGGTCTGACGTCCGACGGCGTCTGGTCCGGCGGGCGCCTATATCGACCCGGAGGCGCAACGATGGCCAGCGAGTTTACAGGCAGCTTCAACGACGACGTGGAACGCGACCACGCCGGGCACCTTGAGATGGGCTCCTTCGGCAACGTGGAATGCCCGCGGTGCCTCGATCTCGTCACCGCCCACGCTCAGCACACGCGGCAAGTCGAGGGCAGCTTCAGCGAGGGTAGTCGGGGAGAGCCACGCGACGAAGAAGGGCACCTCTCGATGGGGTCCTTCGCAGACACCGATTGCCCCATCTGCCAGTCCGAAGCGGCCACCAAGAGCTGATCGGACGCTAAGTCGATCAGCGGCCGCAGCCGGTCGGCGCCTAATTGCCGATGCCCGCGACGAACCGGACCATCAGCTCTGCGGCGTCCTGGTCCGCCAGTCCCTCTTTAGCCAGCGATCGCCACGTCTCGAAGCCGACCGCATGTCCGATGGCGGCGTGCCTCAGGTGCGCCCCTGAAAGCTCGGGCCAGCCGGCTTCGAGGACCTGGATCGTGGTGGGCGGGAATCCGACGATCCCCGGCCGGAATTTCTCCGGGATCACGTCGATGTCTCGTAGCAGGTTCGACCGCATCTGCTCGGTCGAGCGGTAGTAAGCGTAGAGCTCGGCGAGTGCGGCACCGAGCCGGCGGACCGGATCGTCGACGGCGGCCCAGCCCGCAGGGTCCGGACGTGGGTTCGCGGCGAGCCAGTCCGTGCTGCACGCCATGAACAGCGCCACCTCGTTGGGGAAGTGGCGGTAGAGCGTTGCCCTGGTGACGCCGGCGAGTTCGGCGACCGCGCTCATGGTCGTGGCGGCGGGCCCGATCGTCCCGTGAAGCTCCACCGCCGCGCGCGTGATGCGCTCGCGGGTTCGGTCCATGGCGGTCGCGCGGGCTCGCATCCGATACGGCCGGCCAGCTTTCGTGAGACGGTTGTGTTCAGCCATTGACAGATGCGCCGTTCAGGGTGAGGATCATCGCGATCACGATACACCACTGACTCACGAAGTTCCAGGAGATCCACCATGCTCGCCTTGACCAAGGCACACCTCGCCGTAGCTGAACCTCACGGCCCAGACGCTCCGCTCATCCCCGGCTTGACCGCCTCGACGCGGCTCACCTCCGCCGAGACGGGTTCGATCTCGATCGTCGAGCACGTCTTTTCGCCGGGTGCCCTCGTCCCGCCGCACACTCACACGCTCGAGGACGAAATCTCGTACGTGGTCACGGGCGAGATCGGCTTTCGGTCGAACGGCAAGGAAGTCACGCTCGCGACCGGCGGCTACATCGTCAAGCCGCGCAACGAGCTGCACTCGATGTGGAACGCCGGCAGCACTCCCGCTCGCATGATCGAGATCATCAGCCCGGCAGGTTTCGAGAGGTACTTCGTGGAGCTGGCAGAGGCCGTCGCAGTGGCAGGCGGGCTTCCCGACCCGTCGACCATGGGCGCCATCGCCGGACGCTTCGGTCTCTCGTTCGATCTCGGGGAGGTCCCGGACCTCGTTGCCCGGTATGGCCTGATCGCCCCCGGCGGCGGGCCGGCCGACGCGGCCTGAGTGCCAGTCCGCGGCCGGCTACCGGCTATGTGGCGCTTCTCTCGTCGCGCTGAGTGGCGTAGATGGCCTCGGCTTGATCGGCCGCTTCCGCCAGGACCTCCTCCGGCGTGGCCTCGGGGTAGGCCGCTCGAATTGCGGTGGTGACTTCGAGGAGGTCGACACCCTCGACTTCCTGAACCGCCTGCAGATTGATGACGTAGTTGGCCAGGATCGAGATGACTGCCGCGACCGGCAGTCCGAAGAGAGCGCCCCAGATCCCAGCCACCTGGGCTCCCACCAGAACGGACAGGATGGTCACGACCGGGTGGACCCCGGAAGTCTTCTTCATCAGCCGCGGCACCACGAGATTCATGATCAATGCCTGTCCGAGGAAGAGCACGAGGGTGACCGGGATGAACGCGCCGGGCACGAAGGCCGCAGCGATGAAGATCGGCGGGATGAGCGCCAGACCGGGGCCGACGAAGGGAAGCGGCATGCAGAGCGCGGCAAACAGGCACATCAGGAACAGGTACGGCAGCCCAAAGATCAAAGCGACCGCGATCGTCAGCCCGATCTGGATGGCGATAAGGACCACCTGGGTCCAGAGGAATCCCCTGAAGGCTCGGCCGACCGAACGATCGAAAAGATCGAGCTGTGTCTCGAAACGGTTGGGCATCACCCGGCGCCATTTCGCCTGCAGGCCGGAAGCGTCGGAGACTATGAAGATCGACAGGACCAGGGTGATCGAGAGGGTGCCCACGATCGAGACCACGGTTGCGGCAATCGCTCCGGACTGGTTCGCCAGCGTGGTCTTGATCTCCGGCAGGACTCTCGCCTCGCCCTGGCGGAATAGAGCGGCCAGATCGATCGTCTGGGTGCCGATTCCAAGGCTCCGCTGGAGCGAGGCCAGGCTGGCGCTGATTGTCGCGGTGGCCTCGTCGGTTCGATTCACCAGGTTCGTCGTCTCAGTCATGCCGATCGAAGCGGCGACGAGAATGAGGCCGACGAGCGCGAGGGCCACACAGCCGTAGACCAAACCGACGGCCTTGCTCCGGCCCACGTGCAAACGAGCGGCGGCCCCGTCGACCAGCGGGCTGACCACAAACGCCAGGAGCCAGGCCAGAAAGCAGATCACGAAGATCCCGCTGAAGGCTCCGGCGACCGCCAGGGATCGTTCGAGGATGAGCAGAATGAAGACGACCGACCCGGTCGCAAAGAAGATGGTCGCCAGTCGACGGACACTCCAGGCGGGAGGCAACTTCACCGTGCGAAGGCCGGCCAGACGGAGTTTGGGGATCGGACTATGGGCCTGGCTGAGGGTCTCGGATGAAGGTTGCGGCGAAGGTTTGGGTGTCATCGGCGTGGGGGGATGCCAAGTTTCCCGCGCTAGGCCCGGCTGTGGCGGCCCTGCTTGCGCGATGCAATGGCGATGCCGGCCACGACCGCGGGAGAAAGCGCCGCGAGCGTGACGAGCCGAGGCGCACCGGCCATCCAGAGACCTGCCCCGACACCCAGGGAGAATGCGACCAGCAGCTTGAGCCGTGGATCGGAGAACTCCTGCAGCATCCTCACCGACCCCGCGGCTCCTTCGGCGCCGGCCGACGCGATGCCGGGCAGTCGAGTCCCCACCTCGTCCGCGGTTGCCCGGGCGCCCGCCAGCGCCGCTCCTGCGCCTTCCTGTGCCTTCGCTGCAATCTCACCAGCCGCGTCGATCACCGTCTTGGATACGTCGCTGCCCGTTTGACGGACCTCTGAAACATTCATCGTGCGTTCCTTCCGCTGGAGAGCCGCGCATGCCGCGCCGGGCATGCATTCCCATGCCGGTTCGAGTCTGACTGCATCCGCCGCGCGCCGCGAGGATGAGAACTCTCCCGTCACGCGTGCCTGGCGGGCAGCTGAGTGGCAAAGCGTCAGACGGTGATCGCTGCAGGCTGGAGCTGTCCCCGGCGAACGACGCTGGCGAGGCCCCAGGCGCAGACGACCAGGGAAACGACGAGCAGGATCGCGGACGCTCCAAAGAAGTCGGCGGCGGGCCCCACCACCATGATCGGCAGCAGGCTCGAGACGGATACGAGCATGTTGAGGATGCCGAAGACTCGGCCCCGGACCTCCTCGGGCAATTCCTCCTGGAGTTGCGTCTGGGCGGAGATCGCCACCACTGCGTAGCAGATGCCCGCGACGAAGGCGATGCCCACGACCACCGAAAGAACGGAGACGACCTGACCGACATTCTCCAGGCCGTTGGCACCGGCCGCCGCGGCGATCTGGACGTTGAGGAAGTGCGAGATGGAGCCGACAGAGGAGAGCAGGGCGAGCAGGAGGCCCAGGACGATCAATCCCGCCTCGATCACCCGCCGCCGGGGGAAGTTGTGGCCGTAGGCATTGAGACCCAGGATGCCGGTAACGATGCCCAGACCCAGAGGCAGAACGACCACGACCAGGCCGTTGCCTCCCAGCCCTAGAGACGTCTTGGCGAAGTCTGGGCCGAGCACGGCCAGGATGCCGATCAGCGCCCCCGTGATCCCCATGTACGAGAGAGACCAGCCCACGTTGTGGTGCTCGCGGATGTAGACGATGCCTTCGACCAGTTGCCCGAACGTGCCCTTGACCGCCTTCCCCGCCACCACGACCGTGCGGCCCGCCGCGACCG
>CABEAA010000204.1_pt1 | contig 10668 bp, 9 predicted proteins | sample 3132281 | NCBI WGS metagenome assembly CABEAA01 (sample SAMEA5534341, study PRJEB31848) | metagenome | biome: tundra; feature: field; material: soil | place: USA | collected 2013-05 | depth 0.45 m
CAGGAAAACGCCCCCACCCAAGCCGCAAACCGATAGCTCAACTACTTCCGATAATGAAGGTTATGTCCGTTCCGCCAGAAGCGGGTGTCGCACGGAAGCGATGCCAGAGGAAAGGCCGACGCGGAATCCTGAGACGCTCAAGGGCCTTCCCGCGCAACACTCACGCCCGATGCACGGGGTGGTCCGGCGTCACGCGCTTGGGGCAGTTGCCGATGCTGCGTTATCCGAGGAGGGGTTCGAGAGCTCGCAATCGTAGACGTCCATCCATCCGCTCTTCATCGCGTCGATTCGTCCGACGATAGCGATCTCGTCATGCAGCCTCAACATGGCGAGTGGCTCTTTCCATTTCTCATCGGAGAAATAGAAGTAGATCCAATCCTGGCTTTCGAGGGTGAGCTGCGCAATTGACTTGAATTCGCCAACCGAGGCTACTCGCCCGGACAAGCGGACCCACTTGTTTAGGTATGGTTCGACCAGCTTGGCTGCTTGAATGCCCGTATGCTCCTTGAAGAGGGATCGGAGGTAGCCGATATCCAAGGACACGAATGCCCGTGGCGGAGTCTTCGCGCTCCCGCCCTCGACGGCAGTAATTGTCGGAATTGATGGCCCGGACGGCCGAGCATCGATCCGCGGTGCCGCGATCCGCCTCGCTCTCGCCTCCGTTGACAATGCCCTCGAGTGAGGCGGGTCGCCCTCCCTCCCTGCGTGTTTGTTCGCGTGTCCATGTGCGACATGGAGGGTGATAGCCCACCAGAGCGCCCCCACTGCTCCTGACTCCAGAAGGCATCCGATAAGAAACGGTGGCCGTGTCCAGATTTCGGCATTTTGAGCAGCAGGCTGGGTCGCTGCAACGCCTAGAAGGACTCCTCCAATCGTCGCGACAACACCTGCGACTTCGAGCCAGAAAGTCTCTCTTTCACCCAGTTCGTCGCCGTTCACGATCCAGTGGACCTCTTCTATCCTGCGACTTGACTGCGTGCCTGCAAGAATACCCGCCGCAGATAGTGGTCCATGACGACCGACTGGAAGGCCGGGTCGTCGAGGACGCGCTTGAAGATGTCGGCGTTGTCGTCCATGCGGCCGACGATGCTCTTGATGAAGGCGTCGGCGAAGACGAGCTTGAAATTCTCGATGGGATTGGCTCTGGCTTGGGCTACTAGCTGGGCGTCGCCTAGCCACGTCTGTTCCATTTGATCGAAGAAGAGCTGGTCCGCGGTTCCGAGCGCCATGCCGAAACGCTCGTTGAGGACGTGGATGATGGCGGAGAGCTTGTCCTTCTCTTCCTCGGCCTGGCGGCCCTGGCCGTCGTAGATCGACTTCAGCTCCCCTACTCCCCTACCCGGGCCGATCGATCCTTCGCTCGTCTTCTCCAAACGGAGATGGGTCAGCTGGACCTCAGAGCCAAGGTCCAGGCTCCCTCCCCTATCGGTGGGCAGGAGGGAGATGAACGCGCGGCCGGCAAGGTAGAGCGCCTCCAGCCAGACGTCGCCGAAGTCCACGACCTGTGACAGGAACGAGTACGCGCGGACGTAGCGATCCAGGAGATCGCGGATCTCGGTCTGCTCCTCCGCGGTCCGGGCCGCGAAACGGTCCACGGCGGGATCCAGGGTTGCGTGGAGGGCCGCGTGGTAGTCCGCCTTGGGCGTCCGATCCGCCAGAATGGCCGCCGCCTGGCGGACTTCCAAGTCGGTCAGCACCTGAAGCGCATGAAGCTTGCCGGCCAGGTCGTGAAGCAGGTTCGGATCGGTCGGGATGGCAACCGTGGTCTCGTACCAGGGCGCGAACGACTCGGTGATCGCCTCGGCCTCGTTGCGGAAGTCGAGGACGAAGGTGTCGGTCTTCTCGGGATGGATGCGGTTGAGTCGGCTGAGCGTCTGGACCGCCGCGAGCCCCACGAGCGTCTTGTCGACGAACATCGTGTGGAGGAGCGGCTGGTCGTAGCCGGTCTGGAACTTCTCGGCCACGATCAGGACGCCGTACTCGGGCCGGGCAAATTGCGTCGCTGTCTGCGACTCCGGGAAGCCGTTCATCCCGGACTCGGTGAAGTCGAGGCCGCCGTCGTCCACGCGCCCGGAAAACGCGACCAGCGCCTTCATGTCGGTGTAGCCGCGCTCGGCGATGTAGCGATCGATCGCGCCCTTGTAGCGCACGGCGTGCAGCCGCGAGCTGGTGACCACCATCGCCTTGCCCTTGCCGCCGATCTTGTGGCGGGTGTGCTCGCGGAAGTGTTCAACGATGATCTCGGCCTTCTGGGCGAGGTTGTGCGGGTGCAGCAAGACGAAGCGGGCGATCGAGCGGCGCGCCTTACGGGTGTCGTACTCGGGGTCGTCGGCGACCGCCTTGCCGACCTTCCAGTACGTCGCGTAAGTCGTGTAGTTCGCCAGGACATCGAGGATGAAGCCCTCTTCGATCGCCTGGCGCATCGAATACAGGTGGAAGGGCGCCCAGTTGCCGTCGGCGTTCTTCCGGCCGAACAGCTCGAGCGTTCGAGCCTTCGGCGTGGCCGTGAAGGCAAAGAACGACAGGTTCGGCTGCCGGCCGCGAGCGGCCACGGTGGCCGATAGGGCGTCCTGCGGATCGAGCGGCGCCTCCGACGCTTCGGCCTGCTCGGCGAGCGCCAGCTGCGCTTCAGCCGAGGCCGACCCGAGCGCCGCCTTCAGGTCCTTGGCCGCCTCGCCGGTCTGGCTCGAGTGAGCCTCGTCGACGATGACCGCGAACCGCCGCCCGCCGAGGTCCTTCACCTTGTCGAGGATGAACGGGAACTTCTGGAGCGTGGTGATGACGATCCGCGCCTGCTCGCCGTCCAGCGCCTGCGCGAGCTGCGCGCTGTCCTGGTCGATCCGCGCCACCACGCCGGTGGCGTGCTCGAACTGGTAGATCGTCTCCTGAAGCTGGCGGTCGAGGATGACGCGGTCGGTGATGACGACGACCTTGTCGAAGACCGGCCGATCGTCCGCGCCGTGGAGCGACATCAGCCGGTGCGCCAGCCAGGCGATCGTGTTCGACTTGCCCGAACCGGCCGAATGCTGGACGAGGTAGCTCTGGCCGGGCCCTTCCTCGCGGGCGGCCGCCTCCAGCCGGCGGACGGCGTCCCACTGGTGGTATCGCGGGAAGATCGCCGTGCCGTTGCGGAGCTGGGCGGCGTGCGTCGCGCCGTCGCCGGGCGTGATGTGGATGAAGCGGCCGAGCAGATCCAGCCAGGCGTCGCGCGCCCAGACCTGCTCCCACAGGTAGCGCGTCCGGTGGCCGGTCGCGTCGGACGGGTTACCCTTGCCGCCCGCGTTGCCGCGGTTGAACGGCAGGAAGCGAGTCTTCGGGCCGGCCAGGCAGGTCGTCATCTCGACGAACTCGGGATCGACGGCGAAGTGCACGAGCGCCCGCCGGCCGAGGGTGACGTTCGCCGGGTCGCGATCGGTCCGGTACTGGTGCTTGGCGTGTTCGACGGTCTGGTGCGTGAGCGGGTTCTTCAGTTCGGCCGTGGCGACCGGGATGCCGTTGACGAAGAGGCAGAGATCGATCGTCTTCGTCGCCGTCGCGTCGAACGGGAGCTGGCGGGTGACGGTCAGGCGGTTGGCGAGGTAGAGATGGGTCAGCTCGGGCGTAAGGCCGTGGGCGGGCTTGAAGAACGCGAGCCGGACCTCGATGCCGTGGTCGTTGACGCCGTGGCGCAGGACGTCCACCGTGCCGCGCTCGTCGATCTGCTTGGCCAGTCGATCGGCGAACTGCTGGTGCGCTCCGGCCTCGCCTCCGTGGACCGCGACGAGCCGCTCCCAGGCCTTCGGTTGAGTCTCCGCGATGAAAGCGAACAGCTCCGCCGTGTCGAGCCCGCGCGCCCGATCGAAGTCGGCCGCCCACTCAGACTTCGTCCCCCACTTGCAGACGCGGTACCCGCCCGACTCGACCAGGCTGGCGGTGATCGCGTCCTCGAACCCGCGCTCGCTCACGTTCATGCAGTCGGCGCTCCGTATGCCGCGGGCGCTTCGTGCACCGCCGGAGGTTCGGGCAAGAGGCGGAACGAACGTCCGCCGGGCGACTGGATCGCCCCGAAATGCCGTCGATCGAGCGTGACGACAAGGTTGGTGCCGACCCGGTCGGCCAGAACGGCGATCGATGCGTCGACCGTGCCGAGCGGGAAATCCGCATAGCGCTCGACGAGGTCGGCGATGAGTGGCCAGTCGACGGGCAAGGGCGCGTCGATCTCGAAACCGACCAGGCCACGGGCAAACGCCGCCTCCGCCGACGGTCCAAGGCGCCGTTCGATGAGGTACGCGGCCTCCGCGACGGCGAGCGCCGGGAGGACGAGGTAGAGGTCGCGTCGGCTCAGCACCTCGACACAACGCGCGTGCTCCGGCTCCGACATGTCCGCCGCGGCAATCAGCGCCGAGGCGTCAACTATGGCCAGCACGGGAGTCCCCTTCGATGTCCTGGGGCCAGTGGTCCCGCAGGTACTCCTCTTCCCGACCGGCGATGCCGGGCAATCCGCTCGCCCCAAGGGCGGCGAACGGTAGAGGACGCGGGCCTGCCTCGCCGAGCCCGAGCCGGGCCTCGATGGCCTCACGGGCGATCTGCGAGACGGGAACATGCTGACGCGCGGCCTCTCGCTCGAGAGCCGCAGCCAGGTCGTCGGGTAGGCTGATTGTTGTGCGCTTCATACGTGCATACTGCATCCCGCCCGCTCGCCCGTCAATCGCCTCGTCACGCGGCCACTCCAGGGATCTCGATCTGGCCGGTCACGGCCGCGGTGATGAGCGCCTGACGGCGCTCATCGATCCGTTGCCGCAGGACCGCTTCCATTCGTTCGACGTCAGTGTGTCGCTCGTCTAGCTCGTCAGCTATTCGTTGCTGCTCGCGATACGGCGGCTGGACGGCACGTAGCTGCCCAACAACATTCCGGTTGATGCCAGTGACCGCTGATTTGTCTGCGTCGATGTCCAGGGGCATGGTCGACAGCATGTGGTACACCCACCTTGGGAGGTTGCCGCGGAAATCAGACACGTACAGGGTCGTGTTGAGTGGCCAGTAGGGACCATCAACGAAGAACACAGAGCCGACCGTGCCGTATCGACCTGTCACGACGCCCGGTCCCTGACACGATGCGACCGAATGCCACCCGGAGACGCCCCCTGAGGAGACGACAGGAACACTGCCTGCTTCGCGAGACTCGGCGGGAAGGTCAACACCTCGATGAAGCTCCACGAGAACACCAAGCAGCGGGGTCCGCCAGCCAGGTGGCACGGCGGATTGGCCGGACACAGGATCAAGACCGCGGAGGACCAGGTGGGCCCGCTTAGCTGCGAACGACTCCCCGGCGAGTTCCAATGCTTGCCGATTCAGCTCCAGCAGCTTGTCGATCCGCGCCGTCTCGGCGTCGAGGTGGTCGGCGATGGCCCGCTGCTCGGCCGTCGTGGGTAGCGCGACCAGTATGTCGCCCAGATCTTCAACGTTGATCCGCGGGGTCCGAACGTTCCCCAGGTCCGCGCTGCCGATGCCGCGCAACCTCGCCGTCATCTCGCCGACGAACCACTTGGACCGGATCAGGTGATGGAAGAACCTCGGGTCGAGCTGGTTGCCCGTTCGAAGTACCGCATAGTCGGCGCTGGCCATCCCGTCGTAGGAACTGATCCCGGCCCCGCCCTCGAAAGCCCTCATTCGATTGATGACGATGTCGCCGCGAGCCACTCGCTTGTAGCCTGCGAAGTCGTCGGCCCGTGACTCCCGGTCGGTCATCTCCGCTCGGGGGATTACTCCGCGATGGATCGACACAGAGAGGAGTGGCAGATCGGCGGCGTCAATCCCGACCCGTTGGTCGATCTCGCGGAAGAGGTACTTCAACCGGATCTTCGGCTGGTTCCTGATCGCCGCTCTGATCTCGGTCAAGCCGGTGTCCCCCGCTCGCGCTGTGCTGACGTCTCTGAAGGATAGCGTCCGGGCTGAGGCCTCATCCCGGAGCGGTGTCATGGCGACGGGTATCGGAAGCGTCTACCGGACCGGCGGCAGAACGATCAGCTGGCGGCAGTCGCGCATGGCCGTGGCGAATCGGGGAAGTGGCGCTTCGAGCGCCTGCAGATACTCGTCAACCGTGGGCCTTGTCTTGTGGAGCCGCCCGATGATCCGGCCCACGGCGACGCCAACCGCCCTCGCATCCTGGCCGACCTGATGCACAAGGAACGTGTCGGGGTCCTGGACGAGCAGGCCCAGGGGCGCGAGCTGACTCCGCGCGAAGTGGCCAACGTTGCGCGTCACGACTACGTTTGCGCGAGCGACGAGTGCAGTTGCGACGACGTGCCTGTCTTCGGGATCGACGCCCGCGGGGACGGCATTTTCCATCGCTCGGCCGTTGCGGACCATCGCGTCTTCGAAGGTCTCCCGCATGGTGCGCAGACGGCGTTCGACCTTCTCGGGGGCCATGGTCGGACTTGCCTTGCGCAGGTTCCTCTTCACCTCGGCGAGGATGGAGGGACTCCAGCGGATCGAGTAGAGTCCCGTCTCGACGATCTCCAGGAGGAGATCGCATTCGGGCATGCCGATCAGAACGTCCGCGTCCAGACAGGCAACCCAATCCGCCGGCACAGCTTCCCTCTTAGCGAGCCTTCCTCTTCTCGCGAGCCGCGGCGAAGAACTCGTCGTAGAGACCCGCCTCGTCCGCCTCCTCAATCATCCCACCGAGCAATTGCTCGCGTCGGGCGTCCCGTCCATGTCTATAGCGGAGGACGTCCTGCAGCTTGACTCGGCGATGCGTCCCAACCATGTGATGCGGTATCTCCTCGCGCCTCAGTAGCGTGGTCAAGAACGGACGGGACACGTGCAGGATCTCCGCCGCCTGCGTCGTTGTCAGCTCGAGATCAGACGGCAGAATGGAAACGGCATGGCCGGCGAGAAGCTCGCGGACGACGACCGTGAGGATTTCATAGAGCGTCTCCGGAAGCTCTATTGGCGGGCCATCGGGGCTCACCAGTTGTGGCTTCAGGGGCGCATCGAAGCGTCGCTGAAGCTCGAGCAGGCCCGACTGCTCGCTCTGGTCGGCGACGAATGGGTTCTCTCGTTCGAGTAGTCCAGCCACCTTCTTGCCCTCCTACTCATAGTTTACGGCGTCCATGTGTAATAAGTGTAACGCCATAACGAGCTCGGATAGGCGTCGCAGCGGTCGGGCCAAGATCGGCCTCCGTAGCGAGCCGCCAGCTGGTTGATCGCGCAACCTTGCGTTCCGCGCTTGACAGCGCAAGCTTAGCCGGCCAGCATTACCTAACCTTGTGAAGTGCCGCGTAGATCGCAAGGTTAGTGAACTGGAGTCCAATGTGGGACGTTTCGTAGATTGTCGCTGGGAGGGCGACCCTTCGACGTACGGTGGCCGCAAAGCCCGCCAGGGCTTCACATATCGCGCGTTTGTGCCCGATTCCATCGGCGAGCTACAGCCGCTCGTGTCCTTTGAGACCTCCGCCATCGTCCACGCCGCCGAGGAGGCTACGGCGGCCCTCAACGAGACCGAATCCGTCGCGGGCCTCGAGGCGGTCGGTCCTCTGCTGCTGCGGTCAGAGGCAGTTGCCTCATCGAAGATCGAACGGCTCGCCGTCAGCCAGCTGAACCTCGCCCGTGCCCTCGTTGATCCACGGTCTGCCAAAGGGACCGCGCGGGCCGTCGCGGCGAATGTCCTGGCGCTTGAACGCGTCGTGGCGATCGGAGACGCGGAGGCGCCACTGGCGGTCGTAGACCTCGTCGAGATACACCGCATCCTCATGGCCGACGACGACCCCGAGGGCGCCGGCATCGTCCGCACCGAGCAAAACTGGATCGGAGGTCGACAGCCGAGCCCGGTCGATGCAGCCTACATCCCGCCTCCGCCGGAGGAGGTACCGGCCCTGCTGGACGATTTGATCGCTTTCCTGCGGCGGGATGACCTGCCGCCGGTCGTCCAGGCGGCGATCGCACACGCTCAGTTCGAGACGATCCATCCATTTGCCGACGGGAACGGACGGGTTGGCCGGAGCCTGATCCATCTGGTGCTGCGCCGCCGCGGACTCGCCCCACGATTCGTGCCGCCTGTGTCGATGGTCCTTGCTGCGCATCCCGATGCCTACGTCGCCGGACTCGTCGGGTTCCGCGAGGCCGGCGGGCTCGAACCCTGGATCGCGTCGTTCGCTGAGGCCTCGGGTCAGGCCGCCGCCGTATCGAAGCGTCTGGCCGAGGCGGTCCGAGAGCTCGAGGAACAGTGGTTCGAAGAGGCTGGACGGCCGCGACGGGACGGCGCTCCGGCGAAGATCATCCGTCTGCTTCCGGCCCAGCCCATACTCACCGCGGCGACTGCGCGGCTCGGTATCGGCACCAGCTACGAGGCTGCCCGAGTCGCACTGCTGGCTCTCGAAAAGGCGGGCGTCGTCCGCCAGATCAGCGGCGGTACCTACGATCGAACCTATGCCGCCGACCGGTTATTCGACCTGATCCGACGGTACGAAGAGCGAACGCTCTCCGGGTGAGCGCCGAGCACGCCGGTTGCCGCGTCACGCCGTGACGTCTCGAAGCAGCCGCTGAATCTCGTCCTCCAGCGCCTTGATCTCGGCGTCGATTTCGGCGAGGGGGCGTGGCGGAATGTAGCGGTAGAACTGGCGAGTGAGCGGGATCTCATAGCCGATCTTGGTCTTGGTGTGGTCGACCCAGGCGTCGGCGACGTAAGGCAAGACCTCGGCGGTCATGTAGGTTTCGACCGCCTCGCGGTAGGGCGTCGAGGCGAGTCGTTCGGCCGGGTCCTCATCGAAGTCATCGGTCGGGCCCGGCAGGGGGACGTTTTCGTTGTCTCGGAGGTCAGGATCGGGCTCGGGATTGCTGTGGCGGTCGGTGATGATCGGTGCCTCGGGGTCGTTTACGGAGATTGCCTCCCAGACGGCCTTCTCGATGGCCTTCGACAGAGTGCCCAGGCGTCGAGTGACGTCGGTTCGATCGGTCGAAGTCAAGCCTCGCAGACTCGCCAGGCGGTCGACCAACGCCAGTCGTTCGGGCTCAGTCAGCTTCTTCCAGCCGGCAGACGCTTCGATCGCCGCAAGGGTCCCCTCCCCTATCTCGTAGCGCAGGCGGAGCGGCCGTTCGACCGTGATGCGCTGGTAGCCGAACGACTGGTTCGGGAGGATCTTGACCCGCTCGTTCTCTTCGAACGCGCCGTAGAGCCGGGTGATCTCGGCGATCTGCTCGGGGCTGATCTCGTTGCGCTTGTTGCCGAGACTCTTGCGCATCTTCACGAAGGACTGCCGGGCATCGACGAGTTGCACCTTGCCGCGGCGCTCAGGGCGCTTGCGGTTCGTGACGATCCAGAAATAGGTGCTGATGCCGGTGTTGTAGAAGAGCTGGTCCGGCAGGGCGACGATCCCTTCGAGCCAGTCGTTCTCGATGATCCAGCGCCGGATCTCGCTCTCGCCTGAACCCGCGCCGCCGGTGAAGAGAGGCGAGCCGTTGAAGACGATCGCGAGCCGTCCGCCGCCCTTCTCTGGCCGCTGGAGCTTGCTGATCATGTGCTGGAGGAAGAGGAACGAGCCGTCGTTGATGCGCGGCAGACCGGCGCCGAAGCGGCCGGCAAAGCCGAGCTTGCTGCGCTCGTCCTCGATGATCTGCTGGACCTTCTTCCATTCGACCCCGAATGGCGGATTCGCGAGCAGGTAGTCGTATCGCTGGCCCTTGAAGGCGTCCTCACTGAAGCTGTTGCCGAGCATGAAGTTCGAGGCGCGCTCGCCTTTCATCATCATGTCGGCCCGACAGAGGGCGTACGTCTCGGCGTTGAGCTCCTGGCCGTAGCCGATCAGCTGGGCGGTGGGGTTCAGCTCGCGCAGGTAGGCCTGGCTGACCGAGATCATGCCGCCGGTGCCGCACGCCGGGTCGAGCATGGTTCTGACGGTGCCGGGCGTTTGCAGAACGTCGTCGTCCTCGATGAAGAGGAGGTCGACCATCAGGCGGATGACTTCGCGCGGCGTGAAGTGCTCGCCGGCGGTCTCGTTGGATAGCTCGGAGAACTTGCGGAGCAGCTCCTCGTAGAGGTAGCCCATCTCAACGTTGCTGACCTTGTCGGGGTGGAGGTCCACCTCGGTCACCTTGGAGAGGACGAGGTACAGGAGCTTGGCGCGGTCGAGGCGGCCGATCTGGGCGTCGAAGTCGAACTTCTCGATGACGTCGCGGGTGTCGGAGTCGAAGGCGGCGATCCAGGCGCGCAGGTTGCCGGCGACCTGGCCGGGGTCCGCCAGGATGGCCCGCAGGTTCAGGCGTGAGGTGTTGTACGCCTCGACGCCGGTCACGGTCTTGAGGACGGGGCCGACGGTCTGGACGGTGAGGGCCTTGACGCGGGCGAGGACCTGGGCCTTGGTGGGCTCGAGGACGCAGTCGAGGCGGCGGAGCAGGACGAGCGGCAGGATGACTCGGCCGTACTCGGAACGCTTGTAGTCGCCGCGTAGCAGATCGGCGATGGCCCAGATCAGGCCGGCGTGGTTGTTGGGCGCAGCGTTATGCGTGGCGGCGTTCGCGATGGCGCGGGCCTCGGCCAAGTGGTTCCCCCGGGGTGCGTGACGGTGCTTCCCTACTCTAGCCTGGCGGCGTACGCGGTGGCGGCGTTCCTGCGCAATCGCCAATGAATTGGCGGATAAGCGGCCCTGACTACTCTCCACGGCTGTGTGGCCAATCGTCTACTACCGAGAC
>CABEAA010000217.1_pt1 | contig 10066 bp, 8 predicted proteins | sample 3132281 | NCBI WGS metagenome assembly CABEAA01 (sample SAMEA5534341, study PRJEB31848) | metagenome | biome: tundra; feature: field; material: soil | place: USA | collected 2013-05 | depth 0.45 m
CATCCTACCGTGGCGGCGCGGGCCGATGTTCGGCCTCTTGGAGCGCCTAGCTGCCCGGTCAAGCGCGGGTGCGTAGCGTGGTGAGACCCTCCGCGGGATCTGCGAGGGTTCGCTCGGGCGGGCGGGTGGCTCCCTAAGCGTCGGCCCCGTCGACAGGCGGTGGCTAGCTTATCAAGTGCCCCCGCCCGCCCGAATCGAGTGGACCAGGCGTGGCCTTATAGGGCCTCTATGTCAAGACGCGATAGCGAGACGATGGGCACGATCGGCGACTAGAGGGCGATAGACGACCTTCGCCAGCTGGCGCTTCAAGCTGCGGAGAGCCTCGCGTGACGACTTGTGCTCGGCGAGCTTGCGCTCGTAGTGGTCCCGCCCGGGACCCGGGTACATGACCTGGACCCGCGCCGCGAGGTGGAGCGCGTTGTTGAGCGAGCGGTTGCCACTGCGTGAGAGCCGGTGGCGGGTCACCTCGCCGCTCGAGACTTCGATCGGCGCCGTGCCCGTGTAGCTCGCGAAGCGGTCAGCAGACCGAAAGCGGCTGACGTCGCCGGCATGGCCGAGGATCTTGGCCGCGAGCACGTCGCTGATGCCGAAGATGGCCGTCACGGTGGTGCCGCTGGCGGCCACGGCAGCGGCGCAGCGTGTACGGTTTTCGACGAGGGCACGGTCGATCCGCCGCAGGTCGGCGACGAGCGCTCGGGCCATCGTCTTGCGCTCGAGGTCGACCGCGGCCGCCGGTCGGATGCGGCCGAGAAGCCTCGAGGCAGCCTCTGCCGACAGTTCAGTCGGGGCGCCGCCAGGATGCAGGTCACGCAGCAGACGATGGAGCCGGTTGATCACGGTGCGGCGCCCCTGGGTGAGCTCATCGCGGCGATTTGCCACACACGATGGCTGCATCGCGTCGGTCTAGCCGACGATCGGCGACTTGTCCCAGCCGATGGCGACTTCGTCGGGTGGCGCAGGAATCGACGTTTCTCTGTTTCGCCACCGGTTCGGACAGTCCGCGCGGGCTGGCGTTTGGGCCTGACGGCTGCCTGTACAGTAAGGTGCTGCCACCCGCGGTGGCCATCGGCCTCTTGCGCGGCTAAATGCGAACCGAGCCGGGGCGAGGAATCGCGCGGATCGATGAATTGATGGGTTCATGACGCTCTACGCGCAGAACGCACGGGATGCAATCCTGGACGCACCTCCGGTTCACGGCATGAGGATCGTCGGAATTGATGGCCCGTCGGGCGCCGGAAAGAGCACATTCGCACTCCAATTGGCATCGCTGCTGGATGCCCCGATCATCCACATCGACGATTTCGTCTCCTGGAACGATTTCGCCGGCTGGTGGCCCCGGTTTGAGCATCAAGTTCTCGACCCGCTCTTGCGAGGTGAGCCGGCTCGCTATCAGCAACGAGACTGGGTTGCCGATGAATTTGGTGACTCCCTGCGCCAATGGGCGACGGTCGCGTGGAGCCCAATAGTCCTCGTCGAGGGCGTCACCTGCACCAGACGCGACAGCATTGGCAAACTCGCATATGCCGTGTGGATGGAAGCGCCTGAGGAGGAGCGTCTTCGTCGAGGTATCGAGCGCGACGGAGAGAGTCACCGCTCGTTATGGCGCCGATGGATGGAAGAAGAGAACCAGTTCTTCGCTGCCGACCAAACCCGCGACCGAGCCAATCTGATCGTGCCAGGAATCTAGTTCAGAGAGCGTCCCGCAGAATTCCAACGTCTCGGAGCGCAAGAGCGAGGCTGCACCGGGTGCCTCGGCGAGGGAGTAGGGTCGGCGGAGGCTTGGAAGGGGCCGATCGGCGCGTGTGGTCGCGGCGAGAGAAGTAGAGCCTCCGACACGACTCTGAGGGTCAGCTTTCAACCGGCGTTGACAAGAGTGAGCGGCGGCAGAAAACCGACTCCATGACCTGATCGTGTGCCCGGAGAGCGATCCGTGCAACTTCCGAAAGCATGCGCAAGTACGTTTCTGCCCGGCTGCCTTGAGCCTATCCTTTGCAGACGGGACCAAGTTCGCCATGGAGGGAGTCGGTGAGCAGTCGACGATTCGGGTGGATCCCAGCCACCGTCGCTTTGATCGTGCTGACATTACTTTGGGGATGCTCCGGTCCGTCCGTCGCGTCTCCTAGTGCGTCGAGCATGGCGCCAACCCCCAGTCCATCCCTCGCGTCTTCAAGTTCCCCCGCATCTTCAAGTTCGTTCAGTACGGCTCCGTCTTCCGATCCGTCCGCGGACCTCACGAAGGCGGTCGCGGCCCTCAAGGTCGGCGCAACCTCCGCCCAAAGCATCGTGGCCGCAAGCACGAAGACCAGCGGTGACTGGGCCTCCATCATCGCCGGGCCAGCCACGAACGACCCGTCGCATGCGGTGGCTCCGTTCACAGTTGTGATTGGGCATCGCGTAGACGGGAAGTGGCAACTCGTCAGCGAATCCGACGCGACCGCCTTCTGCGCCGCATTGGCCGCTGCACCGTCCGACCTCGTCACGAGCGATATGCGCGACTACTTCGTGGGATGTCGCTGATGCGTCGGATGCGCCTCGCCATTGCCCTGATCATCGCCGTCGCGATGCAGCCCTTGATCGCCACGCAGACTGGAGCCGCTTCGCCGTATCTTTTGCCAGTCCCCGCCGGAACGCAGGTATTGGTCTACCAAGGCAACAACAGCGCCTTCGACCACGTGGCCGAGAACGAAAGCCAGTACGCCTGGGACTTCACGGTCGGCGCTTCCGAGTTCCCGGTCGTGGCTTCGCGTGCTGGAACTGTCATCGGGGCTCGGTCAGATTCGACGAATACGAGTTGTCGTGAGCTTTCGTGCTGGAAAGACGCGAACTACGTCGTGATCGACCACGGAGACGGGACGTCGGCGCTCTATCTGCACCTGGCGACCGGTTCCGTTGTCGTGAAGGTCGGCCAGATAGTTAAGCAGGGAGCGCCTTTAGGGCGAGCGGACTGCACCGGCTATTCCTACGGCACGCACCTTCACTTCATGGTCGAGACCACTCCTGCCAATCGGACAGTTGCCGGCTGGTGGTGGACCCAGTCGATCTCGGTCACGTTCGGGGATGCGGGCTTGCCGCTCGAAGGGAAGACCTACGTCTCGTCGAACACCGCTGCCACACCCACATCGCCCAGACCGCGGACCAGCGGTACATTCGACGTGCCGGCGCGTAGTTCGACCGGCATTCCCGCACTTGATGTGGTGGCCGGACAGCCAGTCAGCATTACCGCCTCGGGGTCGTGGTGCATGGGCGGCACAGGGGCCACGGCGGAATGTGGCGGACCGGCTGGAATTCGCTCCGCGCACAGCGATGAACCAGACATGGTCTTGCCGTCGGCCAAAATCGGAGCTCTGATCGCCCACATCGGATCCGGTCCGCTCTTCCTAGCGGGAGCGTCCTCGAGCTTCAACGCTGACCGATCAGGGCAGCTCGTTTTGCTGTTCAACGATCGGGTGTGTTGCTACGGCGATAACTCGGGTTCGATCCGAGTCATCGTGAACGTTGGGCCGTAACGTCGGGCCATCAACAGTCTGTGAGTTCGCCGTCACTGTCGGTCCAGCTACCGCCAGTTAGGGGCCGCTGCTGGCCCTGGGCGAACCTGGCCATCTGTGACCGAATAGGTCCAGGCCTTCGGTCGAGCATGACCAGTTGGCCAGTCATGACACCATCGCTGGTTAGTGTCTTGGCCCATCGCGCACGGACACATCCCTCTCGCATAGATCCGATGATCTCATGGCTCCGGGCGGAGCCCGGGCGGGCGATCTAGGCCTCGGGTTCTGCCAGTGCCTGCCCGATCGCGGCAATGAGCTCGTCCGGGCCAAAGGGCTTGGCAAGGAAGCGGAAGGGGTCGTCACGGCGGTCTTCGGGAGGTGCAGCGTCGTACCCCGACATGAGCACGACTCTCAGCGATGGACGGCTGACGAGCAGCCGCTCCGCCAAGTCCCGCCCGTTCGCACCCGGCATGACCAGGTCGGTTAGCAGCAGGTCGATCGTCTCACCAAGGCCATCCGACAGGGCCGCGGCCTGGGCAGGCGATGCGGCGACCAGCACGCGGTAGCCGGCGTGCTCGAGCGTGGCGACGACGAAGGCGCGAACGGCGGCATCGTCCTCAACTGCGAGGATGCATGATCCCTCGCCGATATCCGGCGCGGCAGCCCGCGGCGCCGCAGTCGGCTCGGGCGTGGCGTCAACCAGCGGGAGTAGAACCGACACCTTCGTGCCGCTGCCGTCAGCGGACTCAGCCCAGACTTGTCCGCTCGACTGGCGGACGATGCCATATACAGTGGCCAGACCGAGCCCGGTTCCCTTGCCGGGCTCCTTTGTACTGAAGAACGGCTCAAAGGCTCGCGCCAGCGTCGCGCCGTCCATTCCAGCCCCGGTGTCGGAGACCGTGAGCAGCACTGCCGGTCCGGTTATCTCCCGATCGAATATGCCCGCGTCCTCCACGCACCGAACCCCTATCTCCAAGACGCCCCCGCCCGGCATGGCATCGCGTGAGTTCACAGCCAGGTTGACGAGCACCTGTTCGAGCTGGCCCGGGTCGGCTAGCACGACCGCGGGCGAGCTGTCCAGGTTGGTGACGAGGCGGACTTGCTCGCCGATGAGCGTGCGGACCATCGGGCTGACCGAGGATACGACCGTGTTGAGATCGACCGGGCGCGGAACAAGGATCTGGCGTCGCGCGAAGGCAAGGACCTGCTTCGTCAGCTCCGCCGCGCGAGCGCCTGCTCGCTTGATCTCGCGCGCGGATTCGACGCGCTCGTCGCCCTCCAACTCGCCGATGAGGATGTCGGCATAACCGTTCACCGCTGTCAGCAGGTTGTTGAAGTCGTGGGCGATGCCGCCGGCGAGGTGGCCCATGGCTTCGAGGCGAGTGGCTTCGGTGAGCTGCGCCTCTAGGCGGCGGCGATCGGTTACGTCTATCACAAGGACAAGTCGAGCTGGCCGGCCCTCAAAGTCGATGTCGTTGGCGGAGACTTCCGCGAAGATCAGCGAGCCATCCTTGCGAATATGGCGCCACTGACCTCGAGGCCGGTAGCCGTCCTCGCCTCGTGCGGCAGTCACGACCTCCTCGAGCAGAGCCGGCACGTCCTCGGACGGCCGAATGTCCTTGATGGTCATGGCCAGGAACTCGTCACGGCTGTATCCGTAGGAGCGGATTGCGGCCTTGTTCACAGCCAGGAACCGAAGCGTCTCGACGTCGAAGACCCACATGGCCTGGGGGTTCACCTCGAACAGGTCGCGGTAGCGCCTCTCGGACTCGATCAGAGCGGAATGGGCCTCGGCATTGACGCTCTTGGTCTCGATCGAATCAAGGGCGCCGGAGATGTCTTCGGCTAGCTTCTCGTACAGGCGTGCTGATGCCGCGTCGAAGTGGCTGGCCTTGGCCGAGTACAGCGCGAGGGCGCCGATGGTGCGACCGGCCGCCCGGATCGGGAAGCCCGCCGCGGTCCGGTAACCGAGCTGGTCGAAGAAGGATCGCCAGGCAACCATTCGCTCGTCGCGCCTGACGTCCTGAATTACGACGCTGCGGTTCTCGCGGATCGCCGTGCCGACCACTCCGTGACCGGACGGTTCGTCCCTCGCGGAGACGACCACGTCCGCGAGGAGACCCTCGTCGCGCCCGGCCTGGCAAACCACGCGAACGTCGCCGGTGGCCGGATCCACGAGCCCGGCCCATGCCAACTCAAAGCCGCCCACATCTGCTGCTATGCGGCATGCCTCGCTCAGGATTACGTGGCTGCTGCGGGCTCGAAGGATGACCTGGTCGATGGCGCTCAGGATCGAGTAGGTGCGGTCGAGCCGAGCTCTCCCACGCGATGTGGGCCCGTGCTCGCTGGCGTCCCAGGCCGTTACGACTGTGCCAACTATTGAGCCGTCCGCGCCGATCGCGGGCTTGAAGACGAACTCAGACTCGCGATGGGTGCCTCCGATTTGGAAGCTCGCCGTCTGTTTCGCTGGTTGACCGGTCTCAAACACCCTCCGTCGTGTCTCTTCCAGAGCATGGACCGCCTCCGGCGGAACACCAATCTCATACCAGGTTCGGCCGGTGAGCTGATCGGGCGTCATGCCCAAGTACGCCGCCAATGCCGGGGTAGCGTAAAGGAAGCGACCCTCACGGTCGTCGTAGCCGACCCTCGATCTCGATAAGGTCCTCTCGCCGCGGCGGAGGATGGTTCCGGGACGCATGACTCCCGCAGCGGCGTTTTCGCCGCCATTGCAGGGCTCGGCCTCGCCATTGGCCCAGCGCGATGGTCTGGCGACCGTACAGGACACTGCGCCAATAGAACTCTGAAGAGTCTGTGCCTCCCTGCCGCCGACGCAGCATGAGCGCACAGCTAGGGAATAGGACAGCGTTTCGGTGATTGTTCCACCAGGTGGCATAACGGCGCATCTTCGTGTCTGATTGATCAGCAGGCCATCACCAGGGGAGGGGCTACCCCTCGTGCTCGATGAGCGGACTATCTGTGCGTCATAGCGTCGGCGATGCCGTGTCGTGGGCGGACGGACCCCAGGTCACGAGTTCCCGAGGGTAACGGCCGAATGTGCAGGTGCGCGGGTCTCTGACAGGCGACGTCTGAACGGACGCAAGTTCCGGCACCTGGCCGATGCAAAGCGGCCCTCCGCCCGCCGAGCGCGCACGGTATCCTCGCGCCATGGGGACCCCAAGTGATCCGGCCGGAGCGAATGCCGCGATCGTTGCTCTCATCGAGCGATTCGAGGGGCTGGGAGAAGGCGTAAGCGGTTACTCCGAAGGCTCGTACGGTCAACGAGTTCATCGTCCCGCTCTTCGCTGCCCTGGGCTGGGATGTGCGGAACGAGCGAACGCACGGCGAGGTGGTGCCTGAGGAACAAGTGTCGCGTGGGCGAGTGGACTGGGCCCTTTCGCCTGCGGGGTGTGCCGGTCCTCTACCTGGAAGCCAAGAGGCCCGGGACGAACCTAGACGACCCTGCACCGGCCCACCAAGCCATCAACTACGCCTACAACAAGGGCGTTGCCTGGGCGATCCTGACCGACTTTGAGAGCCTCCGGCTCTACAACGCCGAGTGGGACGCGCCCAACCCCAACTTCAACCTGTTTTTCGAGATCGGCTACCGGGACTACGCCACCGACCCGCGGATGGCCTGGCTCTCCCGCGAGGCGATGGTCGGCGGGATTCTCGACGCGGAAGCTACGAAGGTTGGCAAGCGCCTCCGCAAGACGCCGGTCGGCCAGCGGCTCTTCGAGGACCTGCTCGCCTACCGCTCCATGCTTCGGATCTACATGGGTGCCTATAACGAGCAGGTCGCGCCCGCCGAGATCGATCACGCGGTGCAACGGCTCTTGGACCGTCTGATATTCATCCGCACAGCGGAGGACCGACACGTCGAGGAACAGCACCTCCGGCCACTGGTGCGGAGGCTACGGGAGGCCAGCAAGCTCAGCCGTTTGTGGCCCGAGCTGCTCGCATTGTTCCGCGAGTTCGACGGTCACTACGATTCCCAGCTCTTCGCGCGCCAGCGCCTCGACGAACTGGAAACCGAGCACGAACCCATCCGGGTCACGATCGAGGGCCCCTACGGCACGCGCAACGGGAGCGTTGAATACGACTTCGGCGCCATCGACGCGGACGTGTTGGGCGGCGCCTATGAGCATACCTGGGCCAGCTCGCAAAGGCGCCGCCGGTGCCTCGCGCTGGGCTCAAGGTCGAGGAGGCGTTGCGGCAGGCCGAGCACGCTGACACCAGGCGCTTCCGTAAAGCGCACGGCGTCTACTACACCCCCAAGTGGGTGGTCCGCCTGATCGTCGAGCGAACGCTGGGACGGGCGCTTGAGGAGCGAGCGCCCGAGGAGATCCGGAAGATCCGGGTGTTGGACCCGGCGTGCGGGTCGGGGTCCTTCCTGGTCGAGGCGTTCCGCTTGCTCGCTGACTATTGGCGTCGGATCGACCCGCCCACGGACGGTGCTGCCGAACTCGCGCAACGCGTCTCGATCCTGCACACCAACATTTTCGGGGTGGACCTCGATCCCGCAGCTGTCGAGATCGCGCAGCTCAACCTGCTGCTCGTGGCGCTTTCCGAACGCTCCCTCCTGCCCGATCTTGCCGGGAACGTGGTGTGTGGTAACAGCCTCGTGGATCGGGACCGTTCCGACGCCTTCGACTACGCCGCCGCCTTCCCGTTCGCACAGGAGCCTGGTCGCTTCGACGTGGTTATCGGCAACCCGCCCTACGTCCGTTCCCAGAACCTGCCCGCGGTGGATCGCGACATCTACCGCGCCCGCTACCAGACAGCGGTCGGGAGCTTCGACATCTACGAGCTGTTCCTCGAACGTGCGCTGGAGCTGGCGCGCCCGGGTGGACGGACCGGCTTCATCGTGCCGGGTAAGTTCCTCAGCTCCTCCTCGGGCGAGGCCACTCTCCTCGATCATATCTATGACTGCGCCAACATCGAGGTCCTCGTTGACGCCATGCGCTTCCGCGTCTTCGAGGACGCCCTGACCTACCCCGTGATCCTGATCGCTCAGCGCGGCGGAGCGCCCGCTGGACACCTGCTCGGCCGCGTGGGAGCCCTGGGCCCGGGCGGACCAGCTATCGAGTGGGAGGAAGTAGCCGAGCGCGTGGAATCGACCCTCGCCGACCACGCTCTGCCGGATGGCTGGACGACGGTCGGCGCCCTAGCCCGCGTGAGCCAAGCGTTGGTCACCGGCGCCGATAACGTGTTCGGCTTGCATGGATCCTGGCGCGATCCCACAGTCAGACTGCACTCGGACAGCCTCGACCGGATCGTGGAAGTCGAGAGCGAACTCCTCCGACCCCTGGTCTCGGGCTCGCAGCAGGTCTCGCGGTTCAGGATCGCGACGCCCGAGGATTGGCTGCTGTTCCCGTATCGCGATGGCAAGTTGATCCCCGAGGCGACCATGAAGGGCAGATACCCCCTCGCATGGGCGTATCTCGAGGCCAACCGCACCCGCCTCGAATCGCGCGACGGCGGAGAGATGGCGGGGTCGCGCTGGTATGGCTACTCGCGGACACAGGCGCTGACATCGATTTGGGCGCCTAAGGCGATCGTGCCGTACATGAGCGACCATGCCCGCGCCGCTGCCGATCCGACCGGGACCGTCGCCATAGTCAATGTCACGACCGGAGGCTACTTTGCGGTGCCACATGACGGCGGACACCTCGCCTACCTGACCTCTGCCCTCAACAGCCGCCATGCCGGGGAATGGTGGCGAGAACACGCGACACCTCATGCCGGCGGCTACTTTGGGCTCACCTCGCGCGCGATCTCGCTGCTGCCGATTCCCGACCCGGCTGCGCTCGCGCCCGAGCTGCTCGCCGCGGCCTCGACTCCCACCGGTCCTGACGACGACCCGTTCGGCCGCGCACTTGCCGACCATCTCGTCCCCCAAGAACGACCCGTCAAGGGTGCCGAGGGACGCTGAGCTAGGCCCGATCTGCGCCTTCCATACCATGCGAACATCGTGCGGGGCCCTGCCGGCCGCGTCAGGTCGGTGAGCTGTAAGGACTCGGCGGGTTACCGCTATTTGCGGCTACCGGCCCGATCCCACCCCTGGGCCTCGACCCACCGAGACGTCACGTTCAACTTGACCACGCCTTCGTGGACCTCGGCGACCGCCGAGGGTGGCAGATACAGCGTGGATGACAGGAGGCCGCGGGATACGGTCAGCAGGATCTCGCCCGAGTTCACAACCGTTCCGAGCGACGTTTCGTCGCTGTCCTGGACGCGCCAGCCTCGCTCGATGTCGGCGAACCGGAACGTGCGTCGTGGGAGCCCGTCCCGCCCACCGACGATCAGCGAGCGCGCCGACGCGCGCCACCGTTGAAGCAGTCCGTACGAAATCGGCGTCACCCGAGCCCGAGAGCTCAACGGGGCTGCCGCGCGATCGGGCAGTCCCAGATCCCGGGGCGACTGTAGCCCCGCGCAACGGGCGTGACAAATGGCTTCTCTTTGAATGCCCGTCACGCCCGGCCCCCGGCCCTACTTCACCAGACGGTAGATGACTGAGCTGGTAACGAACTCGTCGCCGAGGTACTCGATCGAGAGCTGTTCGGGCTCGACGCCAAGCTCGG
>CABEAA010000220.1_pt1 | contig 9955 bp, 9 predicted proteins | sample 3132281 | NCBI WGS metagenome assembly CABEAA01 (sample SAMEA5534341, study PRJEB31848) | metagenome | biome: tundra; feature: field; material: soil | place: USA | collected 2013-05 | depth 0.45 m
TCAGCGGCTCAGGGCCGCCGGACGGCGTCTTTGATGTCGCCCAAGCTCTGCTGGGCGCTGCCCTGGACCTGCTTGGCTTTACCCTTGTCTTCCTCTTTCCTGTCGCCGGTCAACTTACCGGTACCTTCCTCGACCTTGCCCTTTGCCTTGTTGATATCGCCTTTGGTGTGCTCATCGGTCATCTCGATACTCCTCTAGCCGTGCTCATGTACGCCAGTCATGAATCCTCATGCCGTTCTTTGAGTCTGGGCTGGATCCAGCGTTGGCCGCGAGGATGAGAACCCTCCCCGCGCCGCAACAGCGTGAGGCGAGCACTCCCGCCCCGACACGCCTCGGCGTGTGACACTCTCCTCATGACGAAGACCCGAACGCCTCGAGCCGTAGTGCGTACCACTCGCTCCGGATTGCGGTCCCTGCTCGCGGCCCCGACGAGTCCCCACGAGACGCGCGGTTCGAGCATCCTGCGCCCTTCGGTGTTTGGCGCAACCGACGGCCTCGTGGCCAACGTGAGCCTGATCATGGGCATCGCCGGTGCGTCGTCCGGTGACGCCCATACCGTCGTCCTGGCCGGCATCGCTGGTCTCATGGCGGGGAGCTTCAGCATGGCCGTGGGTGAGTACATCTCGGTGCGTTCGCAGCACGAGCTCCTCGACTACCAGGTCGGGCTTCAGCGCCAGCAGCTTCGTCATACGCCCGAGCAGGAGCGAGCCATCCTGGTGGAGATCTACGAGTCGAGAGGTCTGTCGCGAGCCGTCGCCATCTTCGTCGTGGACCGCCTCCTGGCCAAACCAAAGCGAGCGCTTGACACCTTCGTGCGCGATGAGATCGGTCTCTCTGCGAAGACGATGGGCTCCCCAATCGCTGCCGCCGTGGGCTCGCTGCTCGCCTTCGCGCTCGGTGCCTCCGTGCCCCTGGCGCCTTTCCTGCTTCTGTCCGGGGCCACAGCCTTTGCGCTGACCATCGCCGCGACGCTGGCTGCGCTGTTCCTCGTCGGGCTGGGCGTTAGCCGACTCACTCACCGCCAGCCAGTTCGGTCCGGTCTCCGGCAAGCGGCGTTGGGCCTTCTGGCAGCCGCCACGACCTATGGGATTGGCGCCTTGCTCGGGACCGCCGTTCGCTGATCGAGGCTGCCGGCCGCGGCCGGGCGGACGACCAATGGCCGCGGTCAGCGCGCGAACTGGTCCGCCCGCCCCACCTGACACCTAGGACCTGATCGTGCGCGTCGCGTACCTCGGCCAGACTCGGACTCAGCCAGCTCGCAGGTAGCGATCGAACTCTCCCAGCAACTCCCCGGACGTGGTGCCCGGCCCGACACGGATCCGCGGGATCGTGAAGCGGTTGGCCCAGGTCTCGTTGGGAACGGGCATCTCAGTTGGCCGAGGCATCGGACTCGCGGACGGCTTCTTGCTGGCGCCGGGTTCAGTCGCGCTCGGCTTCTGGGGCGGCACGGGTCCCTCGATCAGTGCGATCCGCAACTCCCCGCACGCGGCAACCGCGGCGACTGCCTGAGCATTCTCGCCACCGAACGGATAAGCCAGCGACTCGGGCCAATGGCCAGTGATCTGAGCAATCCGAGCTGCAGCGGCGTCTACCTGGTATTGGCGCGTCGCGGCCGACCCTCCCGCGAGATTGAAGTGACTCATCGTGTGGTCGCCTATCTCGTCGCCCGCGGAGGCGAGGGCTCGTAGCTCTGCGGATGTAAGGAAGCCCGATTGATCGATCCGACCAGGGATGACGAAGTAGGTCGCCACGAAGCCGTGGCTTGTGAGGACGGGGAGCGCATAGGTGTAGCCGTCACCCCAGCCGTCATCGATGGTGATCGCGAATGTCTTGGGAGGAGGCTTCACTCCAGCTTGTAGGTCGTTCGCGACCGCGGCCGTTGTAATGGTCTGCCAGCCCGCGGCCTTGAGCCCGTCGAGCTGGGCGGAGAAGGTCTCGGGCGGGACGACGAGGCCGTGGAGTGAGTTGCCGGCTTCCGCGAAAGGAACGATCCGGTGGTACTCGAGGATCGGCACGTGCAAGGTCGAAGAGCTGGCTCTCACGATCGCTGTCTTCACTGAAATGGCGCCTGGAACCGTTGCCGGGTCGCAGCTGTTGACCAGTGGATAGACGGGGGCGGGGGTCGCGGTGGCCACGGGACCCTGGGACGGTTTGCTCGTTGGACTGCTGGTAGGCACCTGCGAAGCCGGAAGGCCAGAAGTGGCCGGCACAGGCGAGTGCGTGCGAGTGCTGGGGCTCCGATTGGCGCATCCGGCGGCCACGAGCAGGACCACAATGCCCAGAGCGGCGGCGGCCCTCAGCCGACTCCCGAAGGTCTTGTGTCGCACTTTGCCCCTCAGTCACACACCTGTACCGACTCGACAACTGCGGGCGCTGCCCAGCCCCCTCTCGACGGACGGCAATAGTAACTTGTTCCGAGGCTACTCTAGCGCTCTCATACGCAGCAGTGGGGCAACCTTCCGTGAGGGGGCGTGCGGCGTAACTTCCTCCGCGCTCCGGCTTCCTGAGCCCATACTAGATCCATCCCGAGCCGGGCGACCGCAGGGTGGAGAGAGTGAAGCTACCGACCCGCCACGGCCTCGAGTTGCGTAGCCGACCAGACAGGAGCAGCAGAACATGCCACTCGCTGTGCTAGGGGTGCCGAACCACATCATCCTCATCGTCGTTGTGATTGTGGTCGTGGTAGTGGGGGCGGTCTGGTGGCTGATGAACCGACGTAAGTGAACGACGCCAATCGCCCGTAGATCCGCCTAACCAATCCGAACGACCTGATCAGACGCGCATCGCCCCGCCGCCAACATCGAACGATCAGCTCGTGTGAGGCCAGCGAATGTCACGCCACTCGCGTTCCCCGTCGCTTCTGGCTATCGGATTGGCCATCTTGGCGGCCGCCTGCGGCTCCCACCCCGAGTCGGTGGCGCCATCCCTCGGCGCCTCAGCCGGCACCGCGTCGCCGCTAGTTTCGCCGACCGGAAGCGCGGCGACCGACATCCACCTGATCAAGCATGTCGTCGTGATCATGCAGGAGAACCCGCGCCAAAGACGAGCACGCCTCGGGGCATCAACAGGCAGCCAACGGATGAATTGAGGGGATGCTCCCCGCGCCCTCCGTCCACCGTCAGCTTCGTCCACGTCTCGCCATCAAAGGACGTCAGAGGGTCTGTCCGTTGTCCACCAGGAACCGCGTGCCATCTGCCCGCAGGGACCCACCCAGACTCCGTGGCGTGACATCTAGAAGCCCAATTGGCCCGTCCGCCATCTGCCAATCCACGCCGTTGCTTGACCGAAGCCAGTACTCATCGCTGTTGGCCGAGAACGCGTCCGCGAGTGGCCGCGGTCCTGCCCACCGCCAGAACGCCTATGCGGCTGCCCTGGAACACCGAGACGGCGACGTTCTGAAGTGCAGCAGGAGGGGCCGCCTTTGTCCAAGCGATCCCATCGTTGCTCGTCCATGTCGCCGTGTACTTGACCGGACATCCCGACTCGGCAAAGGCGCAGGGGTCGCCCGGCTAACGGGCTCGCCTACGCAGCTGCGATCGCGGAGAAGTATCAGCTTTCGTACGAGAGTGTAAAGCGACGGATCCAGGCATGAAGGCGCTGCTGCTCTATGCCGATCACGACTTCGATCCGCAAGGCGCGCTGCCGCCCAACCGTACAGGAGTGACGGAGGACCTGGGTCTCGAACTGCTGTTTCGGTCGATGGCTCAGGGTGACGAGTTCGTACTGGAGACCGTTCGGACGGTGGTGCTCTGCAGTCTGGTCAACCCGAACGAGATTCTCTATCGACAGGGAGTCCTCAGAGACTGCACGGAGCGCGCAGCCACAGTCCGAGAGCTGTATGGGCTGGCCGGAAAGACTCTCGCAGCTGAACGAAGGATCTGGGGCGGACTCTTGGACGACTATGCCGAGGGTCTGCTCCACAGATCGGTGGCAGTGCTCGAACTGCTGTCCGAGTCTCTCAAGAAGCTGCGCCGTATCGCCGATCGGCAAGCGGGCAAGTCCCGCTCCGAGGGCTTCTCCGCACTCTTCAGCATGCTTTCCCGTGAGCTCGACGACGACTTCCTGAAGTCTCTCGATGGGCACCTGAGGGACCTGACCTTCAAGGATGGCGCGTCGATGAGCGCCGTGCTGGGTCAGGCCAATGAGAGCCCCTCGTATGTCCTGCTCGAACCGCGCCCGGCGACCTGGTACCGGTTCGTCGTGGATCGGATCGATGACGTTCGCACGGTCAACACGTCGCCCCATCAAGACCACAAGGGGCTGCCTGGGTCATCTCTGTCACCGGCGCTGGCCTTGATGCCGTTGCTGGCACGGCGGCCTGGCGACAGGCTGGAAACCAGCACGGAGGAAGACCGCTCGAAGGCCCTGTCCGATCTGACGGGCAGGGGCATCAGCTCCGTCGCCATCTCGCTCGCCCAGGCGGCCGACAACATCCTTGCCTTCCTGCGGAGCCTGAGATTCGAGGCCGCCTTCTACATCGGTTGTCTCAATCTCCACGAGCAGCTGGCGGGAATGGGCCAGCCCGTATGCACACCGGAACCCCTGCCTGCCAGCGACCCTAAGCTGCGCGGGCAAGGCCTCTATGACGTCTGTCTCAGCCTGAGCATGAGAGCGAGGGTCGTTCCGAACGACTTCGATGCCGACGGGAAGACGCTGGTGATGATCACCGGAGCCAATCGAGGCGGCAAGTCGACCTTCCTGCGCAGCGTCGGTCAGGCTCAGCTCATGATGCAATGCGGAATGTTCGTAGCCGCCAGGGGGTATCGGGCGAGCGCGTGCGATGGCCTGTTCACCCACTTCAAGAGAGAGGAAGACTCAACCATGAGAAGCGGCCGGCTCGACGAGGAGCTGGGCCGGATGAGCGAGATCGTGAACGCAGCAAGACCTGACAGCATGGTCCTCGCCAACGAATCCTTCGCCTCGACGAACGAGCGCGAGGGCTCCGAGATCGCCCGTCAGATCGTCCGCGCTCTGACGGAATCGGGAGTCAGGGTCCTGTACGTAACTCACCTCTTCGATTTGGCAGATAGCTTCTTCGTCCAGAACCTGGACTCGGCGCTCTTCCTCCGGGCCGAACGAGAGGACGACGCGCGGCGGACCTTCAAGGTCGTGGAGGCGGAGCCGCTGCCGACGAGCTACGGCGAGGACCTGTACAGGCAGATCTTCGCAAAGGGTCAGCGGCCAGTGGTGGCCGATCAATAGGGGGACCAAGCGGCCCTCGGCGATCCCACCGACGACGTGGCCTACTTCCGAGGCGTCTTGAGAAGCACGGCGAGGCCAACCATCTTGCCGCGAAAGATACGCGGGATGATCGCCTCGACCTCGCTCCCGAGAAGTCGTCCTGCTCTGACTGGCAGATCCCGGGCTCGACCTGGATCCCAGCTATCGTCGGACGAGCCGTTGCCATCGCTGGCAGCTTCGCGGCGATGCGGTACCGGAACGCCCAAGGCAAGCAATTGACCTGACGTGGGGAAGAACCAAACACTGGCGTACGGCGCATTGGAAGTCCCTCACCGCTCCGACGCCGGCGATATGGGGCGGGCGCTACGAGCCTACGCGAGAGTGTGATGAGGGACACCGCTGCTGCCGCGTCAATGCCACTTGGTCACGAAGGGCGCTCCGCCCGCAATGACGTCTCTTGGGAGCGGTAGCACAGACCTCGCGAGCCACACGAGCAGGTGATGGACCCGCCTCGACTCCACGCGAGCGGGAGGGGTTTCATCCTCGCGGGCATCGCCGGGCGCGCCCTAGAGTCAGTGCAAAGGCAATGGCGGGGATCGAGGCGCAGCGACGGAGACTTCGCAGCTAAGCCAACGAAAGGTCCCCTCGTGGTGAGCATGTCACTACCCAATCCCCCGAGCGATTCGTTCCTCTTCCACGCCCTGATGGAGAGCACGGCAGATAGCATCTATTTCAAGGATCGAGATTGCCGTCTGCTTCGTGTCAGCCGAAAGATGGCTCAGGACCTCGGCTTCTCGGATCCATCGGAGTTGATCGGCAAGACCGACATCGATCTGTTTGGAGAGGCGTTCGGCCAGGGAACCCGGCTCGACGACATCAGGATCATGGAGATGCGCCGACCCATCATCGGCCTGATCGAGAGCCGCCAGCTGGACAACGGCCGGACGAACTGGACGCTCACCACCAAGCTGCCGCTCGTCGACGAGTCCGGCGCTGTCATAGGTCTGGTAGGCATCACCCGCGAGATAAACGAGATAAGGGAGACTGAGGTGGTCCTCCAGCACCTCGCCACCCACGACACGCTCACCGATCTCCCGAATCGCTTTCTGATGCTCGACCGGTTGAACCAGCTCCTGGCCCGCGCCAAACGATCGGGTACGAGCTTTGCCATCCTGTACATGGACATCGACCATTTCAAGGAGGTCAACGACTCCCACGGCCACGAGTTCGGCGATCTGTTGCTCCGGGCCGTTGCCAAGAGGCTCACCAAGAGCGTGCGCCAGAGCGACACAGTCGCGCGCATCGGCGGCGACGAGTTCGTGGTCATCCTCGAAACGGCTCACGAGATCCAAGACGCCGAGACAGTCACCCTGAGAGTCCAGCGCGCTCTGGCCACGTCCTTCAACCTGGAGAGACACAGAGTGAAGGCCACCGTGAGCATTGGCCTCAGCTTCTATCCCGAGAATGGTGCGGACCCGGACACCTTGCTCAGGGCCGCCGACTACGCCATGTACCTGGCCAAGAGAGAGGGCGGCAATCGCCATGTAACGTGTCTTCCAGGTTCGCCTCAGCCTGGCGGCGTTGTCGAGAAGGAGTAGCTGCCATTCCGCCCGAGGACGATGGCGGCCCCGTCTGTCAGGCTGAGCTGACGATCCTCTCGCCCAACCGAAGTCTTGCTATCAGGTCATAGAGTTGGCGTCTTCCGACGGGCAAGACTGCGGGCTCCCGAGTCTCAGGCAGGCAAGAGCATGATCAATTGCCGCCCACAGAGCCACAATGAGCATGGCCCGTCGCTCCGGGCATAACCCGACTGCGAGGCGCTGCCGGTGCAGCTCCCCATCGAGAAAGGAGGGACTGCGATGACCAGTCCCCGCACCACAGGTGTCTGGATCTCCGCGGACTCGGCGACTATGTTTCGCTGGAGCCCCGAGTTCAGCGTGCGCCACCGCATCGACTCCACGGTCCCTGGCCGGCACCGCTCAACCGGACGACCACCCACCGAGGATCACCCGGGCGGCGAGGGCCATCGCGATGAACACATGCGGACGTTCTTCGATCAGGTCGCCCACACGGTGCCGGTCGACGACGACCTGCTGCTGGTAGGGGACGGCGAGGTGGTCGAGCACTTCGCGGACCACATTCGCAGCGACGATGCCAACCACGGTCGCCAGCGACGGATCCAGGTCGAGAAGAGCGGTCCTATCACGGACCGCCAGTTGCTCGCCCGAATCCGCACCTTCGCCGGATCGCCGGCCAGACGGACTCTGCCGAGCTGAGCCCGCCGCGTCGGCAATTCTCGTCGGCTGTCCAGATCAGAGCTTCGGTGGGCCATCTACGCCTCTGCGGTCAGGGTCCCATGGCTGCCGCAGAATGCCGTCGACACTAGTGTGGACTTGGATCACGAAGGCGAAGCTGGTCGCATTCGGGGAGATCAGCCGCGCCGAGTTCTTTCGGACACCTCAGACACAGATAGCTTGGGTCCGCTCAGGAGGCCGTACAGCCACGACGCAGCCATAGAGTGGGGTCCCGGGCGGGCAGCGTTCCGTTCATCACTCTTGTGGAGCGGCCGCTGCAACCGCAGATTGACGAGGTCATGAGGCTCTGGGAGACTCGCCGAGCGGGCGAACGGCCAGTTGCAGGAGGAGACGAGGCGTGAGCGAGCAACGCCGAGGCGGACTTGAGGCGGCCGTGAGGAGATCGGCTCGGAAGTGCACCGGGATCGTGACCAGTTCTTCCGCGTCGAGGCCGGCGACGGCGAGATCACAATCGACGGCACGACGCACCGCGTGACGGCCGACTTCGCGATGATCGTGCCCGCCGGCGCCCGTCACAACGTGCGCAGCGTCGGCTCCGCGCCGCTCAAGCTGTACACGCTCTACGGCCCGCCCGAGCATCGTGATGGTGTCGTGCGCCGGACGAAGGCAGACGCCGACGCCGCGCCCGAACATTTCGACGGCAAGGCCACCGAGTAGCGGCCGCTCGTCAGCAAGAGGCGAGACTCGACCGCGGGCGTTCGCTCGTGACCACGCGGGCGGCTCGAGCTTCGAGTTTCGGGTTATGGTCGCCGCGTCTGGATTAGAGCCGATACACCGTCGCCATCGTTGCTGATCCCGGTTACGAACATACCGAGCTACGTTGGTCGGGACTGGAAGACGGCTTAAGGGAGTTCCTTCCAACCGCCCGGCGAAGGACGAGGATCTCGAGATCCTTGGGACCCTCGTCGGCGGAGGAGCCAACCCAGAGACGCCGCGCTGCGCAATTCCGCTTCGCGGCGCGCTGGAGCTGCCGCGCGGAGAGTCTGCCGATAGCGATCGCAACCACCAGGAAGACGAGCAGATCGACCCATTCCTCGGGCGAAGCGATCGCGAAGGTGTACAGAGGCTTGACGAAAGAAGAAGTCGTGCAAGAGGAACGAGGCGACGGACGTGCCGACCGCCAGCCAGCTGCCGTAACCCATGCCGACTGCGACCACAGCCAGCAGGTAGACGGTGACCCGCGGGCCCACCCAGGAACCGCTGCAGGACGGCGACGAGACCGGTTGTCAGGGCCAGGCTGGCGGCAGCAACAATCAGCCCCGCCATCGAGGGGCGAGTTGACCGGGCAAGCGCGAGAATCTTGTGATCACCCGGTCGGCTTACCGGGGAAATGCCTCCAGCAGGAGGCGAGCGATAAGGTCCGGGCGGGCCGAGTGAACGTCGTGGTCTGCCTTGACCCACTCCACTTTCACGCCCGGCTTGGCCGCTCGAATATCGGCCTCCGCCGCGCGCTTTGCCGCCGTCCAGGCCTCATCGCCCGTGTCCGCCGCAACTACGGCGAGGGGCCCTTGAAACGACGCCCAAAGAGAGGCGGCCCGCGCCGCCCACAGGGCGTAAACCAGTTCCTCAAACCTGGAGTCCGTCAGCCGCCAGGAGACCGTTTCATCGTCGTGAATATCGAATACGGAGATGGTCGCCTGTAGTCGGGCCTCGCTCCAGTCCGCGTGAGTCGCCCGCAGGTACCCTTGTAGGCGGGCCAGGGGCATGCCCGTGACGGGTGCGAGGGCCACCTTCTCGAGACACTCAGCCAGCGTCGCGAACTGGTCGCGGGCATCGACCAGACCGCCCTCGACCAGGGCGACGCCACCGGCGATCTGGGGATTGGCAGCCATCGCGGAAAGGATCACATCGGCACCGAGCGAGTGTCCAACCAGAACCGGCCCAACCAGGCCCAGCCCGGAGACCACGGCCGCCACGTCCGCGGCGAACGTGGGGATGTCGTACCCGTTGTCCGGCCGGTCTGAGAGGCCGTGGCCGCGGAAGTCCAGCGCGTACACAGCGCGACCCTCCGCGGCCAGTCGCTCCGCGACCTCTCGCCAGCTGTCGCCCGTGGCGGCGATGCCGTGCAGCAGGACGAAGGCTCGGCCGGTCGGCGCGCCGTTTGCCCGACGCGGATCCCAGACCCGGACGTGAAGCGCTACCCCGGCGGCAACCCCAATCAGGGCCGTACGCGGGCCTGCCCCGGCGTCATTGCCCACGGACTCGACCATTCTCGTCTCCAAGTCGCTGTCTCCAGGTTTGGCGATCTTGACAACGGCAAGATAAGACTGGACCGCCATCTTGTCAATGGCTAGATGGGCCGCTACCATGTCTCCATGACCACCACGACCGACGGTCGCTCGCAAGGCACGCCTCACCAATATCACCACGGAGATCTGCGTCGTGCGCTGCTGGAGGCGGCCGTTGAGTCGATCCGCGAGACCGGTCCCGCTGCCGTCAGCCTCAGGGATCTGGCCCGC
>CABEAA010000221.1_pt1 | contig 9926 bp, 9 predicted proteins | sample 3132281 | NCBI WGS metagenome assembly CABEAA01 (sample SAMEA5534341, study PRJEB31848) | metagenome | biome: tundra; feature: field; material: soil | place: USA | collected 2013-05 | depth 0.45 m
GGGCGTCGGGGGCAGGGGAGTGGCCGTTCCCGGCGGGTGTGTCGTCGTTGCGGCCGACGAAGTCGACGGGCTGGCGGCGCCGAACTGCGAGCCGGTCGCATCAGTGCCGGGGCCGGGTGTCCCCAGGACGAAAAGTGCCCCGAACCCGAACGCGACCACCACCGACACGGCAAGTAGCGCAATCAGCAGCGGGCGGCGCCTGTGCAGAGGCGGTTGATCGCGCATGTCGAAAGAGTAGGCGATCTGGATGCGGCCGCTGTCGAGTTGCGGCGGGGAGTCAGCCCGCGGGAACTTCCGCTACGGGCGCGGGCTTCCGCCACTCCTCGTGGCCGGGCCGCTGCCCCTGCGGGCCGACCTCGGCGTGCGTGTGAACCGCGCGGGAGTCCACCGACATGCTGAGGCTGTTCTTGTTGCACACGTCGACGCAGACGCCGCAACCGATGCAGGTCAGCTGTTCGATGGCCCAGATGCGCTCTTCGCGGGAGACGGTGATCGCGGCCGCGGGGCATCGGCGCGCGCACAACAGGCAGAAGTTGCACGTCTCGATGTCGAATTCGATCGTGCCGCGGGCTCCGGCGAAGCGCGGCCGGATCTCCGTCGGGTAGCGGCGCGTTGCCGGCCGCGAAACCAGATTTCGCAGCGAGCGGCGGACCATTGGCAGGTTCAGCGGGTTGGCCATCTCAGCGCTCCGTGCAGCTGATGCATGGGTCGATGGTGAGGATGATGTTCGGGACGTCGGCGAGGTCGCAGCCCTTCACCAGCTTGATCATCGCCGGGATGTTGGCGAAGGTCGGCGTGCGAGCTCGGAACCGCTCGAGGTTCTTGGTGCCGTTGGCCTTGACGTAGTAGAGCACCTCGCCGCGGGGCTGCTCGAGCCTGGTGAAGACCTCACCCAGCGGATTGCCGCGGGGCCGATTCTCGAGAGGCAGGCCTTCGCCCTTGGGCATCTTTTCGATGGCCTGGCGGACCAGGTCGATCGATTGGTCGATCTCGCGCATGCGGACGACGACTCGGGCCAGGCAGTCGCCGGCGGTCTCGACGACCGGCTCGAATTCGACTCGATCGTAGAAGTTGGCGCCGATCAGGCGGGTGTCCGTCGCGATACCGGATGCGCGCGCCATCGGCCCGACCGCGTCGACCGCCCGGGCGTCTTCCGTACTCAGCACGCCCACGCCGCCAAGCCGGTGGGCGATGGACGGGTCCGACCCGAAGACTGTGGCCGTCTCCTTGAAGGCGGCGCCCAGCTCCTGCAGCTCGACCAGGATGGCAGCGAGCTCGGAGTCGGAGATGTCGCGCTTCACGCCGCCGATCCGGTTGACGGAATGGATGATCCGGCCGCCGGTGGTCTTCTCGAATATGTCGAGGATTTGCTCGCGCATGCGCCAGCAGTGCATGAAGAGGTTCTCGAAGCCGAAGGCGTCCGCCCCGAGCCCGAGCCAGAGCAAGTGGCTCTGGACGCGCGAGATCTCCGCCCAGATCAGGCGCAGCCATCGCGCTCGTTCGGGGACCTCGACATTCATGATGGTTTCGAGCGAGACGACGTAACCCATGCCGTGCATGAAGCTGCAGATGCCGCAAATGCGCTCGACCACGAAGCCCATCTCGGTGTACTCGACCCGCTCGACCATCATCTCGAGGCCGCGATGGACGTAGCCGATCGTCGGGACCGCGTCCACGACCTTCTCGTCTTCGAGGATCAGGTCCAGGACGAGCGGCTCCGGCAGCACCGGATGCTGCGGCCCCATTGGGATGACGGTGCGCTTCATACGGTCTTCTCGGCGGTGGCCGGAGCGGCCGGGGCGGCGTGCTTGGCCGCGGGCTCCGCTCGACCCAGGGCTTCGAGGCGGGCGCGGATGGCGCTCGGGGCGAAGGGGACGCGCGTCGCCGTCTTGTAGAGCTGCCCTTGCAGGTCCAGGCCGATCCCGGTCACGTCGATCCCGAACAGCTCGCGGATCTCGTTTTCGTACAGGAAGGCAGCCCCAAATGAGCCGGAGATGCTGGGCATTTCGTCGCCGGGCATGATCCGCTCGCGGATGGTTTCGAACTCGGCGCCACGAGCGAATGCCCATGCGACGTCGAAGGCGCCCTGCTCCATGCCTTCGCCGGCGCCGGGCATGATCGTGGTGGCGTTGATCAGAGCCAGGCGCCAGCCGGCCTCGTGGTACTCCTCGACGCGGGCGAGGAACGTCGTCTTGTCCATCAGGCCGTCTTCTTCCGCTTGGCTTCCAGCGCCGCGATCCCCTGCACGACGCCGTCGATGATGCTTTCCGGGCGCGCTGCGCAGCCGGGGACGTAGACGTCCACCGGGATTACCTTGTCGATGCCGCCCTGGATGTTGTAGGCCCGGGCGAAGATGCCGCCGGAGCAAGCGCACGCGCCGACCGCCACCACAACCTTGGGGTCGGGCATCTGGCGGTACAGGTTCTGCACTATCTCGATGTTCCGCTCGTTCACGCTGCCGGTCACGAGCAGGATGTCGGCGTGCTTGGGGTTGCCCGTGTTGACCACGCCGAACCGCTCGACGTCGTAGAGCGGGGTCAGGCAGGCCAGGACCTCGATGTCGCAGCCGTTACAGCTCGACCCGTCGTAGTGGAAGATCCAGGGCGAGCGGCTGAAGAAGGACATTGGTCTACCTGGCCAGCAGGAAGAGAGCGAGCACGTTGCCTCCGGAGAAGAGCAGCGTCGCTGCCCACGTCGAGCGCAGGACGAGCTGCCACTTGGCCCGCGAGGTGGAGTTGTCTACGAGGACCTCGAGAGCGTAGGCGATGGCGAATGCGAGCAACCCAAGAGGGATGCTCCAGTTGAACAGCAGGACCATGAAAGCGCAGAGCAACGCGGACTCGTACCAGTGCGCCAGTTCGACGTATGCGAGGAGCCTGCCCGACATGTCCGTCGTGAGGCCACTCACCAATTCCTGGTGGGGGTGGTGCGAGATCGAGATGTCGAACGGCGACTTGCGGAGCTTTATCGTGGCGACTAGCAGGAACGCCAGCAGAACTCCGGGCAGCTGCACGGCCACGAGCTGCGACGAGGCCAAAACGCCGGCGTAGGTGCTCGCCCCGGTCACCTTGCAGATGCCGGCCATCATCAGGATGAAGAACGGCTCCGACGCGAGCAGTACCACGAGCTCGCGCTCGGCTCCCGCGAAGCTGTAGGGGGAGTTGACGGAGCCCGCGGCCAGGACCAGCAACAGCGCCGCCAGGGCGAAAACGAAGGCGATGAAGATGAGGTCCGTGCCGCTCAGCAGGAGCGCGCCGGTCACGGCCATGAAGGCGACGTGGCCCAGGAGCAGCGGCTCGACCACGGGGTTGACCTGGCGGGCCTGCTTCTGCAAGAGCTTGCCGACGTCGTAGAACGGCTGCAGTAGCGGGGGCCCGACGCGACCCTGCATCCGGGCGCTGACGATGCGATCGACGCCGGCCAGGAAGCCGCCGAAGATCGGGGCCAGGACCAGGAAGAGGATGCCGTAGATGGCCGGGGTCATCAGCGGACCACCATTCCGGTGAGGACCATTGCGCCGAGGATTCCGGCGCAGGTGAGAGTGCCGACTCGGAACATCAGGGCCCCGTTGATGACGCCGTCGAGGTAGTAGTTGCGCAGCGACACGGATCTGGAACTACCCAGCGCCGCGCCCATCACGTGGCCTGAGTTGGCGGAGCGGCCGCTGGTGTAGAAGTCCGCCTCGTCGTAGCGGCGGCGCGAGGCCCAGACGGCCACCAGGGGCAGGAACAGGACCGCGGCCAGCATCACCACGAGCATCACCGGGTCGATGACCGGGAGCGTCCGAGGGCCGCCGGAGAACGCCGACAGCGCATACGGACCGACCACACGATCGGAGATCACGCCGATCGAGGCCGTCACGGCGATCACTCCGGCCGCCAGGGCGCCCTCCGTCAGCCACTCATAACGCGAGATGCGGCGCTCGATCGAGCGTTCGTAGTCGCTGACTGTGCGCATCGACAGCACCTTGATCAGCAGCTTGCCCCAGTAGAACAGCGTGAGCGAGCTGCCGAAGGCCATGATCAGGATCATCACGGCGCCCTGGCCGCCCGGGACGAGCAGGAAGGCTTTGATCGCGGCCCACTTGGCGACCACGATCCCGAAGGGGGCGATGAACATGCCGGCGATGCCGGCCAGCGCCAGCACGCTGACTCGCGGCAGGCGGCTGATCAGGGTGTCGAAGTTCTCCATGTCCTTGGTGTAGAGCCGGTTCTCGATCGTTCCGACCACGAGGAACATCAGGCCCTTCGCCAGGGCGTGGAAGATGATGATCATGACCCCGACCCAGGCGAGCTCGGGCGTGCCGATGCCGGCGCAGCCGACGATCAAGCCCAGGCTGCCGATCGTCGAGTAGGCGAGGACCTTCTTGGTGTTCTGCTCGGTGACCGCCACCAGCGAAACCATGAGGAAAGTCACCAGGCCGACGAAGGTCACCAGGTAACCGACCGTCGACCCGGACATCGCCGGGGACAGCCGCAGGAGCAGGAATACGCCGGCCTTGACCATCGTGCTCGAGTGCAGCAGCGCCGAAGTGGGTGACGGTGCGTACATGGCGCCGATCAGCCACGAGCTGAACGGCATCTGCGCGCTCTTGGTAATACCCGCGAAGGCCAGCAGCGCGACTGCCGCAAGCAGCGTGCCCGAGACCGGGCCGGCCGTCAGCTTCGCGAGATCGAGGCCGTTCGGCTGGTTCGCCAGTAGAGCGATCGCGAGCCCGAAGCCCAAGCCGCCGAGGAGGTTCATGTTGAGCGCCTTGAAGGCGTAGCCGATCGTTTCGTCGGTTCGGGTGTAGCCGATCAGCAGGAATGAGCAGAGGGTCGTGATCTCCCAAAACAGCAGCATCATCGGCAGGTCGTTCGAGAGGACGAGCCCGAACATGCCGGCCAGGAAAACGAAGAGCAGGGAGAAGAACACGTTCCGCCGACCCCTGGTCATCGGGTTGGAGCGGTGGTAGTCGCGCATGTAGCCGACGGCGTTGACGCAGATCAGCGTGCCGATCAGCCCGATGATCAGGACCATCACCATCGAGAGCCGGTCGAACCAGAACAGCCGCTGCGGATCGACCTCGGGCATGCGGCCGGTCAGTTCGAGGAAGAGGGCGATGGTCAGCTGCGCCAGCGCCATTGCCGGCGCAAGAACCCGCCCATGCTGGAGTCCCACGACCACGATGAACGCCGTAATTGCGATCTCGGCGGCCAGCAAGGCATAGCCGGGCACGATGCCGCCCGGCAATCCGAAGAAGATCGCGTTGCCGTTGCCGAAGGTTACGACCGTGGCAATCGAAGCCAAGGCGATCACGGCGCTCGCACCAAGGACGATCGGGTTGCGTACCGACGGCCGGGTGACGACGAGAAGAATGCCACCCACGACCAGCGGGAAGGCGATAAGGAACGCGACCAATGCGCTCATGGCTCAGTGCGACCCAGGCAGCAGGTGGTCGACTTCGTAGACCAGGACGTCGGTCGCGACCGGCTTCTCGAGGTAGCGCTGGACGGGCAGCCAGCCGCCGTCGCGGTCCTGCTCGGCACGCTCCTGAACAGACAGATGCTCGTCCGCGCGGGTGAGCATGATCAGCGGCAGGGTGGGGAAGTCCCAGGCGAGGGATTTGGCCAGCTCGAAACCGGAGTAAGCCCCTTGGAGCATCCCCTCGAGCACTACCAGGTCGGGCGCCTCGCCGTTCGCAATCAGGGCGGCTTCGGCAGCGGTGGAAACGACGGTGACGGAATGCCCGACTGCCTCGAGGGCTGCGGCGTTGCCCGCGGCCACTTTCGACTCGTCGTCCACCAGGAGTATGTTTGCCATGCCCTCCACTCTTTGGAGTCCACGCCAGTCCGGGCTTCCCGAGCGGCGTGGGATGCGCGCTCCGCCCAAGCGGGGTGGCGTCGCAGAACAAGATTACCCAGGACCCGTGGTTGCGAGCCCCCGCAGTTCGGCCCTTCATAGCGGGAGTTTCGGCCCTTCGGGTTCGTGACCGACTCACTTTCCACGGCAATTAGGGCGTAACACCTGACAAAAATGGACTAGGATCCCGTATATGCATGAGTTTTCCATTGCCGAAGCCCTCGCCACGCAAGTTCTTCGTCATGCGCCGGCGGGTGCGTCGGTTCGCACGGCCGAGATAAGAGTCGGCGCTATGCGCGGCCTCGAGCCCGAGGCGTTGCAGATGTCGTGGGAGGCCGTAACGCACGGCACGCCGATCGCGGGATGCGTGCTGGCGGTCGACCAACTTCCGTGGACAATCACGTGCTCCGACTGCGGCCGGAGCTGGAGCAGCCCGAAGCCATTCGCAGATTGCGTCTGTGGCAATACTTCGCCCACGCCGTTGGGCAGCGACGAGCTTGACCTCGTATCGATCACAGTCGACGAAGAGGAAACTTAGATGAGCGCTCAGACGCGGACGGTCCGTTTGCCGGTGGAGGAGCGGATCCTCGGGGCTAACGACGAAATTGCGGCCGCAGTTCGGACCGAGCTGGCCGGCCGAGGCATTTTCGCCATCGACCTGATCGGTGCGCCGGGAAGCGGCAAGACGGCGCTCCTGGAAGCCACGCTCCGTGCGATGGCGGGGCGGCGGCGGCCGGCGGTACTCGTCGGCGACCTTGCCACGCGCCGCGACGGCGATAGGCTGGCGCGCTGGTGCGATCGGGTCGTCCAGATCTCCACCGGCCAGGGCTGTCACCTGGAAGCCGGCCAGGTCCGGGATGCGCTTGGCCAGCTCGATCTCGACGGCGTGGACCTGCTCTTCGTAGAGAACGTGGGCAATCTCATCTGCCCGGTTGGGTTCGACCTGGGACAGAACGCCAAGGTGGGCCTGTTCAGCCTCACCGAAGGGGACGACAAGGCTGCCAAGCATCCCTACCTCGTCGCCGAGGCGGACCTAGTTCTGCTCAACAAGATCGACCTGGCGCCACATCTGACCTTCGACCGCGCGGCGTTCCAGGCGGACGTGCGGCTGCTCAATCCGCAGGTTCCGGTGCTGGAAGTCTCGGCGACCACGGGCCAGGGGATGGAGCAGTGGCTCGCCTGGCTGGATCGCGGAGTTGCAGCCGTCGGTATCTAGATGTAGCCGCCGGCCCTCTTCAATGTCGCCCGGGGAAGCGCTAAGCGTCTCTTCTGGCCTCGCTGGTCTACCGAACTGGTGGGGCAGGTCACGGTGAGCGCGTCGCCTCGTGGAATCAGTTCCCGTCGGCGCTCCATCCTTTCGCTGGGGGTCATGTCTGCTAGTTAGCGCTTCCCCGGGAAGCGTTGAGGAACCGGGGGCTGGTGTCGACCGCGCTCGCCCATGACTCGCGCCCGCGTGACGCCCACGGGGCCAAGAGGCCCGCCACTTGGGGCCGAAGGGACGCCCGCCCGGGGACCGAGGTACCGGCTCGCCGGGCCTCTCGGACGCGAAGCATCGGGGCCGACGCCTGTACAATCGTGGTGACATCGTGCGATTTGGTCGCTCGGGCGCCACCTGCAGCCCGCGACGCGACAGCCTCCCGCATCCAAGGAGATAGAGACCCCATGGTCGATACTGCTAAGACCCACGTGGCCGCCAAGCGATACATCTACGCATGGGGCGGCGGCGAGGCCGAGGGCAACGGCGGGATGAAGGATCTGCTCGGCGGCAAGGGCGCAGGCCTGGCCGAGATGACCAACGCCGGTCTTCCGACACCCCCCGGTTTCACCATCACCACCGAAGCCTGCAACGAGTACTTCAACGCCGGCGAGAAGCTTCCCGCCGGTCTTTGGGAAGACACCCTCGCCGCCGTCAAGGTCGTCGAGCAGCAGGCGGGCAAAGGCTTCGGCGACGCGAAGAACCCGCTCCTCGTCTCCGTTCGATCGGGCGCCAAGTTCTCGATGCCGGGCATGATGGACACGGTCCTCAACCTCGGCCTCAACGACGAGACCCTTCACGGCCTCATCGCCCTCACCGGCAACGACCGCTTCGGCTGGGACGCATACCGCCGCTTCATCTCGATGTTCGGTCGGATCGTCATGGGCGCCTCCGCCTCCGACTTCGATGAGCCGCTCGAGGCCGCCAAGCACAAGCACGGCAAGGACGCCAAGGACACCGACCTCAGCATCGAGGACCTCAAGACCCTCGTCGGCGAATACAAGGTCATCGTCAAGAAGGTCACCGGCCGCGACTTTCCGACCGATCCGAACGAGCAGCTGGACCTCGCCATCAAAGCCGTCTTCGCTTCGTGGTTCGGCAAGCGCGCCAACGACTACCGCAACAGCCAGAAGATCGCCCACGACCTCGGCACCGCCGTGAACATCGTGACGATGGTCTTCGGCAACATGGGTGACGACTCCGGCACCGGCGTCGCCTTCACCCGCGACCCGAACACCGGCGAGAAGATGCTCTACGGCGAGTACCTCGTCAACGCCCAGGGCGAGGACGTGGTCGCGGGCATCCGCACCCCGGCCAAGATCGCGGCCCTGGCGCAGGAAATGCCGGCTTCATACGCCGAGTTCAACGCCATCGCCGAGAAGCTCGAGAAGCATTACCGCGACGTACAGGACCTCGAGTTCACCATCGAGCGCGGCAAGCTCTACATGCTCCAGACCCGGAGCGCCAAGCGCACCGCTGCCGCGGCCGTGAAGATCGCGATCGACATGGTCGGCGAGGGCCTGATCACCGAAGCCGAGGCAGTCGCCCGCATCGAGCCTGCCCAGGTCGACCAGCTCCTGCGCAACCAGTTCGACCCGAAGGCGCGGGCGGCTGCCGTCCGCATCGCCAAGGGCCTCAACGCTTCGCCTGGCGCCGCGGTCGGCAAGGCCGTGTTCAGCGCCGATACCGCGGTCGAGTGGGTCGAGAAGGGCGAGAAGGTGGTTCTCGTCCGCATCGAAACGTCTCCTGACGACTTCCACGGGATGGCGGTCGCCCAGGGAATCCTGACCGCACGCGGCGGCGCCACCTCCCATGCCGCGGTCGTCGCGCGCCAGATCGGCAAGCCGTGCGTCTCCGGATGCGCCGAGCTCGTCGTGGACTACAGCGCGAAAACCGCCACTGCGAATGGCGTCACGTTCAAGCAGGGCGACCCGATCAGCGTCGACGGCTCCACCGGCGAAGTCTTCATCGGCGCTCTGCCGACGGTCTCGGCAAGGTTCGAGGATCAGCCGGAGCTCCAGACCGTTCTCGGCTACGCCGACAAGATCCGCCGCCTCATGATCTGGACCAACGCCGACAAGCCGGAAGAAGCCGCTCAGGCACGTTCTTACGGCGCCCAGGGCATAGGCCTGTGCCGCACCGAGCACATGTTCCGTGAGGGCGATCGGCTCGAGATCGTGCGCAGCGCTATCCTCGTCGCCAACGTCGCCACGCGGGCCCAGGTCAAGCTGGCGGCCGGCGAGGCACTCTCCGCCGACGAGAAGTCAGACCTGGCCCAGTTCAACACCGCGATGGGCAAGCTCGAGAAGCTCCAGCAGGGCGACTTCGAGGGCATCCTGGCGGCAATGAGCGGCCTGCCGGTCGTCATCCGCCTGATCGACCCGCCGCTCCACGAGTTCCTACCGAACCTCGAGGACCAGCTCGTCAAGGTGACGAAGGCCGGCGACAATGCCACGGCCGAGGACAAGGAACTGCTCGCGACTATCAAGTCGATGCACGAGCAGAACCCGATGCTCGGTCTGCGCGGCTGCCGCCTCGGCCTGATGATCCCCGACTTCGTCAAGATCCAGACGCGCGCCATCCTCAACGCGGCCATCGCGGTGAAGAAGGCGGGCAAGGACCCGCGGCCGGAGATCATGATCCCGCTCGTCGGGCACGTGAACGAGCTCAAGGCCACGCGCGCCTTGCTCGATGCCGAGGCCGAGGCCGTCGTGAAGGCCGCCGGTGTCCGGCCCGACTTCAAGTTCGGCACGATGATCGAGATCCCGCGGGCCTGCTGGGTCGCGGACGAGATCGCCGAGCACGCCCAGTTCTTCAGCTTCGGCACCAA